>ENA-ORLG01000001-ORLG01000001.1-human-gut-metagenome-genome-assembly--contig:-NODE-1-length-322024-cov-34.7983_pt1 | contig 322024 bp, 254 predicted proteins | sample MGYA00243016_ERZ508827 | MGnify/ENA primary metagenome ERZ508827 (study PRJEB26277, sample SAMN04329822) | human gut metagenome | biome: human-associated habitat | host: Homo sapiens | place: USA... | reverse complement strand
AATAGAAGACCCGAGCAAGGCACAAAAGGCTGTTCTTTCGATTGCCGGTGCAAAGATACAACATTTTCGGACAGAATGCAAGCTATTACCCTAACTTTCTATGCTGAAAATTGCGTAAGTGGCTGATAGATAATACTTTCTATCGTTTTCTATCAGAACTTTATTGCAGAAACATTGCAAAACAGGAAAATACGCATTGAAGGTAGCCGAAGAAACGTGAAAAGCGGTCATTAAGGTCAAGGTCATTAAGGTCATTAAGCACTTTTCGCTCGCTCTCTTTTCTTATAATATAATATTAAATAATTTTAATATTATATTATATATATTCCGTTCCCCCCGAAACCCTTAATGACCTTAATGACCTTGACCTTAATGACCGGAAAGAGAAAATTTTCCATTCTTATTTTTTTACGTTAAATAACGTGATAATGTGTTTTTTTCATTTTTTTATTTGTACCTTTGCGTAACAATAGGGCATCTTATATGACTAAGTACCCTTAAAACAATTTTAGAAACTTAAAATCTTTCAATATGGCCCAGTTTGCTGACTATTATATCAGATACAAGTATGACTTTGCCCCCTATGAATGGGAAAATAGGCAGAGCCATCTGGCAGCTCTTTTCGCAGAGGATTCCACCATCGTTTTCGGCGAAGGTGATCCTTCTGAGGAACAGCAGCAGGAAGGCATCCCCTATGCCAAAGTATTTAACCATCGCGTTTATCATCTGGAGATTAACCCCAATATCATCCTGATGCAGCTTGCCAATTCCTTCGATATCTCTGTAGAAATTCATTACGAGAACGCCCTTACTAAGAATGAACCATCCTGTTTTGTCATCATTGATAACCGCGAGGGGCTGCGCACAGTGGCTATACAGAATCGCCGTAAGGCTTTTCCTGCACCGAAAAGAGTGGCAGAAATATTGACAGAAAAGTTGAATAGAGTGCTCTATGGTGACTACTGCTACAGCTTGGAGATTCTACCCAAATATTATCCGGAAGATTTGTTTCAGGCATGGGGGAAACTGCAGAATGTAACAAGAGACATGCTCTTCAATGTGCCCGATATGAGTAGGGAGGAAATGCTTAAGCGTGTAGCAGATTTTAAAAAACAGGGGAGAGATTATTTTGATGATTCGCTCATGCCCTCATTACTATCTCTGGCGCTGGCAGCCAAAGAGGGCAAATATAATCAGTTGTTCAAAGTTAATAACAAGGATAGACATACTGCTATTTATCTTGACAAAAGCAGCGTATACATGAAGAATATGCTTACTCTTTCGCAAGCCACGAATACGCCCGTAGAACTGATTACCAAGGATGGGACTACTTACCGTTGTTTTGTAGAATCAGACGAGGAGAATACGGACAAAATCGTTCATAAGCAATTGGATGAAAAACTTTTGGAAATGCTTTTTACGGGCAAGAAAAAGGATGGTGAGAAGGCAGAACATAATGATATATTAAAGGCTGAAACTGAAATCGTAGAGATGCTGAACGCTATGAAAAACACCTCTGTTGATGCATGTGAAGGCAAAATAGAGTAACAATGAGATTATGATTATTCATTTGGAAAAAGAACAACTCAAGCAGGCCAGAAGAGACTTGCTCAGAGATGATGTGTATATTATTTTCGTAGATGCGCTCAGGCAGTATCATCAGGAGGGGTATACGACGCTCGCCCCGGCAGAACTGTATCTTTCGGCAAAATACTTTGTGGGAGACGTTTTGCAGTTGCCGGATATCATAGAGGGTATTGCTGACGAGATGGATGATATCATGGATGAGGCTGATAATAAGGATGAGGCAATGCTCATCATGATGGTGGCTACCGGGGTGTTTTGTGCTGTAGGCAAGAAGTACAAGGGGGTTGATGCTGATGCTGTCATCAGGATTATTTATGACCGCTGGGTTGACCATCCACTCTTTCTTCCGATGCTCGATATCTGTGCTAAAAAGGAACAGGAGAAATGGTTGAAAGGGAAGAAGACCAACTTGCTGACTTGTGAACTGGAGAGTATGAAGACTGACGGCACTACTGAAGCTGAGGCTAGTGATTTTCTCCATCCATTTCTGCAGCAGGTATGCGAGTATTCTGATGATACAATCGAAAAGGTGCTCAATCCATTACGCGATTTGAACGAGCAGTATTCTGGAAAATTCGATAAGGAGGTGATTCTGTTGAAACGGAAACTGGGAGTAGGCTGCAAGGTCATGCCGCTTTCAGCTGGTTCTTTTGTTATTGAAGAGAAAAATGCCAGCAGTATTATTTCAAAGATTCAGGAATTCCAGAAGGGTAAGAAGAAACCAAAGGATTTGGCTATGCCAGTGAGGGCGGCAATGGATGCAGGTGTGATAAGAAGACCTTCTTTCGTAGAATATGAGGCGGTTGCAGTATTAGCTGATATCTCGAAAACCAGTTTCGAAAGTTATACGAATCCGGTTCTGAAACCTTATGATGATGCTGCTTTCTGGGATATGGTTAATACTTTCAGACATATTGTATAAACAGAGAAAATGTTTTCTGAAGGAGATTTATTTTCGGTCATTTCCGGTCGTCCGGAAATGACCTTTTTGTTTTTCAGGCACTTATATAATTTTATCTTATCTTTGCGCTCGGATTTGGGAATCAGTTTCTCATTTCCGAGCATTTTTATTTTAGTATCAACCTGAGCGGAGGCGGGGAACCTCACAGCGTGATTGAAGATGGCCATCGGTAATCCACGGCTTCTCTCGCAAACCGATCAGGAATCATGGCAGAAAAAAAACATCAGCTTACGGCTCTGGGCATTGCTTATGAAGCCGTCATCAAGCTGGGCTATACGCACAGCAAACTGGCAAGGCTCGACAGCAGCATCAACTATCCTACGCTGAGGAATATCAGAGACGGGAAGGAGATGAAGAAAGCTACGGAGCGGTTCTATCTGAAACTTTTCTTCGACCTTATTAATAAGGAATATGAACGGCGAATGGCCTGTGGGGGCGACGGAGCCGTCAGCCTGCTTATCGTGATGAAAAACATCCTTGAAGCGGAGCTGAAATAAAAAGTGGTGAAAAGATGAGGGGGCATTCTTTCACCAACTATTCCGCCGCATCGAAAGTGTTACTATCTTTGCACCAGCTTTAGCAAGGTTGGGCGGATTAAAGAAAACCTTAAAGGAAGGTTAGACCTTGCGGTTTACAAATTATGAACGGAATGTTTATGAGAGTGGTGCAGCAGGGCGAGGCGTTCGCTGTACAGAGTCAGAAAAGTGAGAACGGACAGATGATGAAATGCAACATCGTTCTCCAGGAGATGGGCGGCAAGTATGAGAACCAGTATGCTGCGGCAATGCTCGGCAATATGGCGCAATGTAAGTATGCGGCTGGTGAGCTGGTGGCTGTTACGCTCCGCTTTACTACCCATGAGCATAATGGTCAGGTTTATCAGGATATCCTGGTTACGGACATTGAAAAGGTAAAAGGGTAAAAAAGTAAAAAACTGAGTTGAAACAGAGGAGGATTTTCCATGGTAAAGCGCGCAACAATCCGGATGTTTCTTCTCCTAAAATTCAATTCAGATTATGAAAAAAGCAAACAAAAAGCAGGTGAATAACCAGCAGGTGAATAATAACGGCTGCCAGCATGTGCAGTTGGGTGGAATAGCTTACTATGATGATAAGCAGTATTTCCTCTTCAGTCCTGATTCTGTAAATCAGGGTGTTGTAGAAGCGTTCCGCCGTCATGGTGTGGCTCAGCAAATGCAAGACGGAACATTTGATTTCGTAGCAGTTTCTAAGCCGAAAAGCCAGTCGGAACTGATTAAGAAACTGGCGCATGGTCGTGTGAGCAAGACCAAGGATGGGGCTATTCAGCTCACGCTGAAGGTGTTCTTTCATGAGGGACTCAACATCGCCCAAACGCTGGCTGTTGAGTCAGCAGAAGGGGCTGATGCTTTAGTGGATTATCAATTAAAACGATAAGTAATAAGATAGATGAGTTGTTATTTAATTAAGGTGGAGAATGGGCACAAGGTTGCCCGCTCCATCACTTCGGAAGAGGAGTATAAGCAGCTGCGTGGAAGCAATGAGCAGAAGGCGAATCTTCGCCTGGCTCGTGCCGGAAGCGATGCTGCGAAAAGAAGACTGGTGCAGTTTAATTATTCCGGCCATTATCCGCAAGGCGTGGTGAAGGGAATGAAACTGCCAAGCGGTGCTTTCGGATTTGATATGGATGAGCCGGAGGCATTCGCCAAGGCTGCCAAGCTGCTGCTGAAGGAACCGGACAGGTACGGACTTCTGATGCTGGAACGCAGCGCACGACAAGGCGGACATGCGGTTTTTGAGCGCGAAAAGGGCAAGACTATCTTGGAGAATCAGGTTAGGATTGCTACGATGCTCAAGTGTGAAATGGATACTTCGGCTCACGACATTAACCGGGTTTACTTCACTACCACATCGGATGACGAAGATTTGCTATTCCTTTCGCCACGGCTCTTCAAGGATGAATATGATGAGGCTGCCGTGGCAGCTGAAGGGAAGGTTCTGGAAGAGCGTGAAAGATACGGACAGGAGGAACTGCCGGAAGGGGCGCACAAGGCAAACAAGCATTATGAGCCTTGGAAGGAAGAATTCAAGAAGGATTCTCAAGGGAGTTTTAAGAGTCAAGAATTAGAGAATTCGAGAATTTCTTCTTCTGCTGCTTCATCCCCAGCTGGTTCATCAGCTTCTCCTTCTGCTTCTCAAGACAATTACCTCGGGATTCCTTATGGCGAAATCATTAAGAAGTGGTGGCAGATGTATAATGATGGGCAGGAGCCGATGCGCTCCAACCGCAATACGCTGACCTTTGAGCTGGCTGTGAACCTGCGCCACATCTGTGGCTTTGATGGCAATCTGATGGCTCAGATTATTCCCTGCTATGATGGCTTTTCTGAGCAGGAGAAGATGGCTTGCATCAAGTCGGCACTCGGAGAAAAACTTACGCAAATGCCTAAGCGACTGAAAGATGTACTGGCTGCGCTGAGACAGGAAAAGTTGAAGCAAGCTACTCTGAAAGGCATAACGCTTAAGGAGAACGAGGAACTGATCAATGCACTGGACGAGGCAAATGCCCAGGACGAACTGTTCTATTTCAAAGCCTTGCCTAAATTGCCGCAGGGAGTACGCGACTCGGTTAATGCAGTAGGGCCGACACTTGCTTTACCCGTGATTACCGCTATCTGTCCTGTCATCGGAATGCTGGCTACTGGCGTGAAAATCTCCATTCACGGCAAGATGAATTCGCTCAACCTCATCTCTTACATTGCCGGTGATTTTGCATCAGGAAAGGGAAGCATTGACCCGGTAATCAATGTATGGACTTCAGAAGTAAAAGCAATGGACAAAATGTACCAGCTGAAGGAGGATGAATGGAGAGTCAAGAAGCGTGCGGCTAAGAACAAGAAGGAGCAGCCGGAAGAGCCGAAACTGCCGGTAAGATGCTTGACACTGAACAATACGGTGGCGAATCTTGCTGAAAGACTGGCGAATACTGAAGGCAAACACGCCTTCTCATTTACACCGGAAGCTGACACCGTAGCACAGAAGTGGAAATCGGCGATGAGCGACTTTTCCGTCATGTTAAGACAGGCTTACGACGGAACAAGCTATGAGCGCGAGGCAAGAAGTGCAGATGCGGTGAATGTCCATATAGACAGACTGTTATGGAATGTGGTGATGTGCGGCACTCCCGATGCACTTTATCGAGTAGTGAACAATTATACGGATGGTTTCCAAAGCCGTATTGTCGTGGCTCGTACGCCGGATAATACCTTCACCCCGCTCACTGATAACCTCTTCGTGCTTACACCTCGCCAGCAAAGCAATATTCTGCAGATAGCACATCTGTTACCCATGATGGCAGGCGAAGTAGAACTGCCTAAGCTGGAAGCCAAGGGCAGGGAATGGCTGGAGCAGATAAGACTGGAGACGATGAAAGATGATGACAAAGTGAAAGCCCGCCAGCGTTTTCGTATCTGTCCTACCACGATGAGAATGATGGCGTGCATCATGCTCTGCAAGGTGGCAGAATCGCTGATACAGAAACTTGGAGCGGAAGAGGCAGAAACAAGATTGAAGGAGAATCCTCTCTTGTGGAAGGAAATGATTGTGAAAATGCAGACACCGAGCATGCTTTCAGCCTTTGATGTTCTGGCTAACTATCAGCTGGAGAATGCGCTCTATTTCTTTCGCAGTCGTATCGAAGCTGCTTTCTCATCCAAGGATTATTGCGGACAGGCACCTGCTGATCGTATACGTCGTGGAAGAAACGATACTATCTTTGAGCGGCTTGACGTAACCTTCACTTTCGAACAGGCTCAGCAGCAGAGTGTTGCCATCAAGGGCGCTAACGTTACGCACGAGGCTGTAAGACAGATGCTGAAGAACTGGAAGCGACAGGGACTCATCAATATTCTGCCCGATTCACGTTATCAGAAAGTAGCATCTACGGTTTAAATCCGGTCATTTCCGGTCATTAAGGTTTTCGGGTCTGAACCCAGCCTTAATGACCACCCTTAAACCAATTATTCATTATTAATTATTAATTGTAAATTATCATGCATATTTGTATATTTCGCCGCCGTTTCACTCCATGGGGAGTTGATGGCACAATGGTCATTAACGGTAAGTTTTTCTGCGGAACATTGGAGCGTCCTCAGGGCTATCTGAAAGCTGATGCTTACAGACTGGCACTTGTGCCGGTTTCCAACCCGAAGTTTCTGAGGGATGATGAGAAGAGCAGAATCATGCCTGTTATTCTGAAGGAAAACGGCAGAGTTCCGAAGTCTGTTATTCGCAAGCCGTTCTTTGTTCCGGGCAATGGTCCTTATAAATTAATGTATGGCAGCATCATTCTGGGCAGATCCTACATTTCGGGACTTGTGCTTCATTCTGAGGAATACTTCTCGGAGTTTTGCGAGAAGGTGGATGAGGCAATCAGGAACAGGGAGCACATCACGCTCGTTATCAGAGACTGGGGCTTTGATGCGATTCCGCTTAAGTATTTATCACCTTTCAAATCATCCGTAAAATCATTATCATGCGTAAGATAAAGGAAATCATCATTCATTGCAGTGCGACCAAGGAAGGTCGCAACTTCACCGTAGCGGATATTGACCGCTGGCACCGGGAGCGCGGAATGCGCTGCATAGGTTATCATTTCGTGGTTTATCGTGACGGCAGCATTCATGTAGGCCGTGCGATAGAGGAGGTTGGCGCCCATTGCAAGGGCCATAATTCCATCAGCATAGGCGTCTGCTACATCGGCGGTTTATCGAAGAAAGGCAAGCCGAAGGATACAAGAACCCGAGACCAGAAAGCGGCAATGCGCTCGCTCATTGAGCAGCTGAAAGAGGAATATCCATTAGCCACGATTCATGGGCATAATGAGTTTGCTAACAAAGCCTGTCCCTGCTTTGATGTGAAGAAGGAGTGGGGCTAACAGATAGGGAACGCGCTGCGTTCCCTATTTATACTTATTTTCCGATGCAAAAGTGCTTGAAGATATTGTTTAGCGTTTCCTGGCTACTGATCTGTCCGCCAGTGATTTCACCCAGTTCTTCCAACACCATTTTCAGGTCTTCGGCGACGATGTCGCCGCTCATGCCCATTTCCATCGACTCCAATACTCGGGAGAGGGAATCATGGGCACGGAGTAGGGCCTCGTAGTGGCGGGCACTCGTTATGATGACGTCGTTCTCGGTAATCTCAGGAATATCAGCGGCTTTTACTAATGCCTGCTCCAGGGATGAAACATTCTCGCCTGTGCGGGCACTGATGAAGAGTGGGGCTTCTGATTCACTGGAATCTGAGCCACAGGAATGGGTGAATTTATCGAACGCTAGTTTATCATTCTCAAGTTTATCCATCTTATTAAATACCACCAGCAGCTTCTTGCCTTGGTTCTTCAGCTTCATCTCCTCGATTTCTGAGGCTGACGGCTGCTCATCTAATAGCCAGATTACTATCTTCGCCTCTTCCATCTTCTGGAAGGTGCGCTCTATTCCGATGTTCTCTACCACATCATCCGTCTTGCGGATTCCTGCCGTATCTATAAAGCGGAAGGTGATTCCGTCGATGAGGGTGGTGTCTTCGATTACATCTCGGGTGGTTCCGTGAATGTCGCTCACGATTGCCTTCTCCTCGTGGAGCAGACGGTTGAGCAGGGTGCTCTTGCCCACATTCGTCTTGCCTACGATGGCTACGGCTACTCCCTGCTTCAGGGCATTGCCGGTTTCGAAGGAGTGGGCGAGGGTGGTAATCTTGTGATTGATTTCTTCGGCTAGTGCCTGGAGTTCGCTGCGGTCGGCAAACTCCAGTTCTTCGTGGTCGCTGAAGTCGAGCTCCAACTCCAGGAGCGAAGTCATCTTTAATAATTTTTCGCGAAGGAGGGAGAGTTCGTTGCTGAAATGGCCCTTCAGTTGGCTGAGCGCCATCTTGTGGGTTGCCTTGTTGGTAGAGGCGATGAGATCAGCTACGGCTTCTGCCTGAGAGAGGTCCATCTTGCCGTTGAGATAGGCACGACGGGTGTATTCGCCCGGTTCTGCCTGGCGACATCCTACCTCCGTAAATCGATGGAGAACCTGCTGAAGAATGTATCGGCTGCCATGACAGGAAATCTCGGTGGAGTTCTCGCCTGTATAACTGTGGGGTGCACGGAACACGCTCACCAGTACATCATCGATGGTGTTGCCATCCTTATCCTTGATTTCGCCATAATGCAGAGTGTAGGGCTTGGCTTCTTCCAGGGATTTGCCGTTGGCAGACTGGAAGATTTTGTCGGTGAGGGTAATGGCGTCGGAGCCACTGAGTCGGATAATTCCGATAGCACCGCCGGCTGGGGTTGCCAGGGCGCAGATACATTCTTCTTGATTCATTTTTTTATTGTTTAAATTCTATCTAATACAACCTTGATGAGATTGTCGATGGTGCTCTTGTAGCCGGTGTTGGCGCTGAGGGCACGGCGGTTGGCGATGACCATGCAGCAGGTTAATGCCTTATGACCGAGGAGAAGGGAAAGACCGGCGAGGGCTGAACTCTCCATCTCGAAGTTGTTGACGCACAGACCGTTATACTCGAATGCTTCAATCTTCTGATTAAGTTCTGGGTCGGCAAGTGGGGCACGGAGCTCGCGGCCCTGAGGTCCGTAGAAACCGCCACAGGCTATGGTGATTCCGCGTACCATATCATTGCCGGCTATCTGGTTGAGCAGTTCCGGATTGTTGTCTACACAGTATGGATTGCCAATCTGGTCGTTCCATTTTACCTGGCGCTTGAATTCTGCCTCTGTTTCGAGGTCGCAGATTTCGTTGCGACGGGCATAGAAGTTGATGAGTCCGTCGAAACCGATGCTCTTCTGCGAGGCTACGAAGGTTCCGGCAGGGCAGTTGAGCTGCAGGCCGCCGCAGGTTCCGATGCGCACGAGGGTGAGCGTGGTGTGCTCGGGTTTCTCGGTGCGGGTTTTGAAATCGATGTTCTTCAGCGCATCGAGCTCGTTGACTACGATATCGATATTATCGCATCCTATTCCGGTGCTCTGCACAGTGATTCGCTTGCCTTTATATGTGCCGGTGATGGCGTGGAATTCCCGACTTGAAACTTCGCATTCCTTCTCATCGAAATGGGAGGCTACGAGGGCTACGCGACCTGGGTCGCCAACGAGGATTACTTTATCAGCCACTTGTTCCGGGCGAAGATGAAGGTGGAAGCAGCTTCCGTCTTCATTGATAATCAATTCTGATTCTGCAAAATATTTGCTCATGGTTCTTTTGATTTTAAGTTATACATTATTTATATTGGGGCTTTGCGCCCCCTCTGTGTTTAAGATAAGCAAAGATACGAATAAAAAATGAAATGCGATATTTTTTTAATGATTTTAAACAGTAAAAAAACACGAAGGGCAAATCCCGAAAATGGAACTTGCCCTTCTCTTTCAAATCTCTCTTCTTTTATATCTAGTAAAGACTGCCGATGAACGGAGCCTTTTGCCGGATATTCAGATATGGTAAACTCGGATGAGGGGTTATGAATTCATAGAGAGCAGGAACTCGTCGTTGTTGCGAGTATGCTGCATATTCTTGTGGATGGTGCTCATCGCCTCGATAGAATTCATGTCGGACAGATACTTGCGCAGAATCCACATGCGGTCGAGCGTTGTCTTGTCCTGCAGCAGATCGTCGCGACGGGTAGACGAAGAAATGAGGTTGACAGCAGGGAAGATGCGCTTGTTGCTGAGTGAGCGGTCGAGCTGCAACTCCATGTTACCGGTTCCCTTGAACTCCTCGAAGATGACTTCATCCATCTTACTACCTGTATCGATGAGGGCAGTAGCGATGATGGTGAGCGAACCGCCGCCTTCGATGTTACGCGCAGCACCGAAGAAACGCTTAGGCTTCTGGAGAGCGTTTGCATCCACACCACCGGTGAGCACCTTACCAGATGCAGGAGCTGTGGTGTTGTAGGCACGGGCGAGACGGGTGATAGAATCGAGGAAGATGACAACATCGTGTCCGCATTCTACCATTCTCTTAGCCTTCTCGAGCACGATTCCGGCAATCTTGACATGGCGCTCTGCTGGCTCGTCGAAGGTAGAGGCGATAACCTCTGCATTCACGGTGCGGGCCATGTCGGTAACCTCCTCAGGACGCTCGTCGATGAGCAGCATCATGAGGTAAGCCTCAGGATGGTTGGCTGCGATGGCGTTGGCAATATCCTTCATGAGGATGGTCTTACCGGTCTTAGGCTGAGCCACGATGAGCGCACGCTGACCCTTACCGATTGGCGAGAAGAGGTCTACGATGCGGGTGCTGAGATTAGTGGTGCGGCGGTCGCCACAGAGATTGAACTTCTCATCAGGGAAGAGTGGGGTGAGGTGCTCGAAAGGAACACGGTCACGAACCTCTGACGGGTCACGGCCATTGATCTTGATGATGCTGGTGAGCGGGAAGTATTTCTCGCCCTCGTGAGGCGGACGCACCTTGCACTCGATGACATCGCCAGTCTTCAGACCGAACTTCTTGACGAAGCTGGATGCTACATAAACATCGTCCGGTGAAGAAAGGTAATTGTAATCGCTGCTGCGCAGGAATCCGTAGCCCTCTGAAATCACTTCGAGCACACCGTTGGATTTCACGAGATTGCTGAAATCGTAGGCTGGTGCTTCCTGCTTGTTCTTGGCTGCAGGGGCAGCAGCAGGTGTGTGCTGGTGAGAAGTCTGCGGAGTGGTAGGACGGTCGAAGATATCGACAGTAGGAATGGCAGCCTGGTCTTCGATAGGAATGTCGACTACCAGGATGAAATCGGTTCCATCGCCCGGATCACCCTTCCAGGTTCCGTCTGCATCGAGTTCTACCTTCATACCTTCAGTATAGTGGATAGGAGCTGACTCCTGTTTCTTATCGGTTGCAGTTTTTTCAGTAGCTTTTTCCTTTGCCTCCTCAGCTGGAGCCGGAGCTGCTGCTGCGTTCTGTGCATTCATCTTAGCCTGGAGCATCGCCTGCAAATCACCGCTGATGTTAGCGCTCTCAGCGTTTCCGGCAGAGAACTGCTCTTCCGGAACGGCAACTTGCTCAGGAGCAGTCTGCTGGTTATCGGCTGTTGCCTCTTCCTGCTGTTCTGCCTCAGTAGCAGCCTGCTGGTTAGCCGTCTCCTGTGCATCTTTCGCCATCTGCGCTTCTAGCTCGGCTTTTACCGCCTGATGCTTTCTGATGGCAGCTGCTCTGGCTTCTGCAATGGCTTCGAGTTCAGCCTTGCTTCTTCTGCCGCGGTGTTTCGGGAAGTTGGCAAGTACCTGAGCCTCGATGTCTTCGCCTGATTGGTTTAGAGTCTGCTTCTGGGCAGCTGATTGTAAACTCTGCTCTGCCGGGCTGAACTGGATTTCTTCCTCAACCGCTGGGGCTGGGGCAGTTTCGCTCATAGCCTGAGGAGCAGTCTCGCCGCCGTTAGGACCCAATACCTGGTTCTTCTGCACGTCGAAATTCTCTCCTTCATTACCGTGTACGGAATAGACACGGTCTTCTTTCTTGGTTGCAATGCGGGTGCGCTTGCGCTTAGGGGCTGCTTCAGGAGCTGGCTGTTCCGCCTGGGCGTCGAGAATGGCATAGACGATAGTTTCCTTGTTATCGCTCTTCTTTACCTTGACTCCCAGTTCCTTGGCAATGTCCTTCAACTGAACGACACTCTTTGCTTGTAATTCTTCTTTGCTATACATATATTATATATTGTATATTAATGATTTTTTTCTGAAATGTCGCGTTTCTGAATGGAAACACGGTATTGATTGATAAATTCGTGTGCAAAGATAATTAAAAAATTTGTTTCTGCCAAATATTTTGCCTATCTTTGCACAAAAAAAATAAAAATGGCTAGTCAAATACCCTATTTAGACGTTCAAAACCTCACCAAACGCTTTGGTGCACAGGTTCTTTTTGATAATATTTCCTTCTCTATCGCTGAAGGACAGAAAGTGGGACTCGTGGCGAGAAACGGCACGGGAAAGTCTACGCTCATGTCGGTGCTGATGGATAAAGAGGGACACGAGAGCGGAGACATCATCTACCGACGCGACTTGAAGGTGGGCTATCTGGAGCAGTCGCCGCAGTTTGATCCGGAGGAAAGTGTGCTGCAGGCGTGCTTCAATCATGAGGATGATCCGGAGAAGGTGCTGAAGGCGAAACAGATTCTCACCCAGCTGCACATTACCAACCTGGAACAGCCGATGGGACAGCTCAGCGGCGGACAGCAGAAGCGAGTGGCGCTGGCGAATGTGCTGATTACGGAACCCGACTTCCTGATGCTGGACGAGCCGACCAACCATCTGGACCTGGAGATGATAGAGTGGCTGGAGGGTTATCTGAACCGCGGCAACAAGACCATCTTCATGGTTACGCACGACCGATTCTTCCTGGACAAGGTGTGCAATACGATTCTGGAACTCGACGACCGCACCATCTACACCTACCGCGGCAATTATGCCTATTATCTGGAGAAGAGGCAGGAGAGAATGGACAATCTGAGAGCCGAAATTCAGCACTCGAAGAATCTCTACCGCAGGGAACTCGACTGGATGCGCCGTCAGCCTCAGGCTCGCGGACACAAGGCAAAATACCGCGAGGATGCTTTCTACGAGCTGGAGAAGGTGGCGAAGCAGCGCATCGAAGACAGGCAGGTAAGGCTGAAGGCTTCTACCGTTTATATAGGTTCGAAGATTTTTGAATGCCAGTATGTGAGCAAGGCTTTCGACGACAGGGGACAGAAGAAGGTGATTCTCGACAACTTCTACTACAACTTTGCCCGCTTCGAGAAGATGGGTATTGTGGGTAATAACGGAACGGGAAAATCGACCTTCATCAAGATGCTGCTGGGCGAGGTTCAGCCCGACAGCGGCAAGTTTGACATCGGCGAGACGGTTCGCTTCGGCTATTTCTCGCAGGAGGGACTGAAATTCCGTGAAGACCAGAAGGTGATTGACGTGATCACGGAGATTGCTGATTATATAGATCTGGGCGGCGGCAAGCACATGACGGCTTCGCAGTTTCTGCAGTTCTTCCTCTTTACGCCCGAGGAGCAGCACAACTACGTTTACAAGCTGAGCGGCGGCGAGAAGCGCAAGCTTTACCTCTGTACGGTGCTGATGAGGAATCCGAACTTCCTGGTGCTGGACGAGCCGACCAACGACCTCGACATCCAGACGCTGCAGGTACTGGAAGAATATCTTCAGGATTTTGCGGGTTGCGTCATCGTGGTGAGCCACGACCGCTATTTCATGGACAAGGTAGTAGACCATCTGCTGGTTTTCAAGGGCGAAGGCGAAATACAGGATTTCCCAGGCAACTATACGCAGTACAGGGAATGGAGCCGGATGCAGGCGAAGGACGAGGCGGAACAGGCGAAACCGGCAAAGAGCGGAAATGCAACGGCAGAAAACGACGGAGCTGGCACGGCCAAGCGCGACGCCAATTTTGAGAACAAGCGCAAGATGAGCTACAAGGAGAAGCGCGAATATGAGCAGCTGACCCAGGAAATAGATGCGCTGACCGAGGAACAGAAGAAGCTGGAAGAGGAACTCTGCAGCGGAAATCTATCGGTTGAGGAACTGACAGAGAAAAGCAAGCGCCTGCCTGAAATCAAGGATGAACTTGATGAGAAGGAAATGAGATGGCTGGAACTGGCTGAAATGCTCTAGACTTTGAACTTTGAGCGTTGAACATTGAACTTTATGATTAGTTGATGTGCGGCCGTTAATAATAAATATTTATAAAAGAAAAATAGAAAGAATGGAAATTAAGAAATCAGAATTTACAATATCGGCTCCACGAGTGAGCATGTGTCCGAAAGATACGAAGGCTGAATATGCTTTCATTGGCAGAAGTAATGTGGGAAAATCGAGCCTCATCAATATGCTCTGCAACCACAAGGGTTTGGCTAAGACTTCAGCCACACCGGGTAAGACGCTGCTTATCAACCACTTCATCATCAACAACGAATGGTATCTGGTTGACCTTCCTGGCTATGGTTTCGCCAAGCGTTCGAAGACCGTTCAGAAGCAGCTTGAACAAATGATAAGCAGTTATATTCTGCAGCGCCAGCAGTTGGCTAATGTCTTTGTGCTCATCGACGTGCGCCACGACCAGCAGAAGATAGACCGCGAGTTTGTAGACTGGCTGGGCGAGAGCGGCGTTCCTTTCTGCATCGTCTTTACCAAGGCCGACAAGTTGGGTCCGGTCAAGGCTCGCATGAATGCGGAGAAATGGATGCATGCGCTGGAAGACCGCTGGGAAGCACTTCCACCTTATTTCATAACCAGTAGTGAAAAGAAGATGGGACGCGATGAGGTGCTCGACTATATTGACGAAATCAACAAATCGCTCGCCGGAGAATAATCTTTCGGGAGAGAATAAACCAACAGAGAATGAAACAGATTAATTGGGGATTTATCGGCTGCGGAGAAGTAACCGAAAAGAAAAGCGGACCGGCTTTCAACGAAGTGGAGGGTTCGCAGGTGGTGGCTGTGATGAGCCGAAGCGAGAACAAGGCACGCAGCTATGCTGAGCGCCATCATGTGCGCAAATGGTACACGGATGCATCGGAATTGATAGAAGACCCCGATGTGAATGCTGTTTACATCGCCACGCCACCTTCTTCTCACGCCATCTTTGCCATCATGGCGATGCGTGCGGGCAAACCCTGCTATATAGAGAAACCGCTGGCAGCGAGCTACAACGACTGCATCCGCATCAACCGCATCAGCGAGCAGACGGGTGTTCCCTGCTTCGTAGCTTACTATCGTCGTAATCTTCCTTACTTCCAGAAGGTGAAGGAGATTATCGAGAGCGGAACCATCGGTAACGTGGTGAATGTTCAGGTGCGCTTCTCGGTTCCTCCGCGCGATCTCGACTTTCAGAGCGGCAAGGAAATGCCTTGGCGACTGCAGCCGGATATTGCGGGCGGCGGCTATTTCTACGACCTGGCTCCTCATCAGATAGATTTGCTCCAGAATCTGTTTGGTGTGATTACCCGTGCGCACGGCTATCCTGCCAACAGAGCGCATCTTTATCAGGCTGAAGATACGCTCTCGGCGTGCTTCTTCTTTGAGAGTGGAATTCCGGGCAGCGGAAGCTGGTGCTTCGTGGGACATGAGAGTGCGAAGGAAGACTGCATCGAGGTGATTGGCGAGAAAGGTTCGCTCTCATTCTCGGTGTTCACTTACCAGCCGATAGAAGTGATTACGAGCGAAGGAAAGAACTTGATTACGGTTCCGAATCCGCCTTATGTGCAGCTGCCGCTCATCAAGAGTGTGATTCAGCATCTGCAGGGAATAGGAAAATGCGACTGCACCAGCGTTTCGGCTACGGCTGTCAACTGGGTGCTGGACCGAGTATTGTGGAAGAACTGATTTTTTACAAAATCATCATCAGGATTAGAGCGTAAGTTATGAAGAGATGTTTCTGTATAGTAGGATTTATCTGTTCCCTTGTCTGCACTTCGGCAAGGGCAGGGGAGTCCGTGGATTCTACCATGCTGGGAACGCTCTTCAACAAGACGATGTTCATGTCCAATTCCCAGGACAGCCTCGTGAAAGAGCGCCATCGCAAAACCTTTTTCCATCAGGTGGGAGATGTGTTCACCCGGTTCTTCAGAGAATTCAACAGTACGGATTCGGCTTATATAGAAGACCAGCATTACAATTATACGGTGATGCTGCAGAACACCAATACCTACGAGGAATATACGCTCAGAAACAGCGAAGGACAGAGCATTTCCTTCTCGCCTGATCCTTCTTACCGCCTGGGGCCTTATCTGGGCTGGCGATGGGTGTTTCTGGGTTATACGTTCGACCTGAAGCACATTAATTTCAGGAATAACCACACTAATAAAAAGGAGTTTGACCTGAGCCTCTACAGCAGTCTGCTGGGAATAGACCTGTTCTGGCGCCAGACGGGAAATGACTATCATGTTCAGCGGATGAATCTGGGTGAGCACATCGATTGTGCCCCTATCCGCAAGGCTCCTTTCGACGGTTTCAAATCGAGCATCAAGGGATTCAATCTTTATTACATCTTCAACCATCGCCGCTTCTCTTATCCTGCCGCCTATTCGCAGAGTACGGTGCAGCGGAGAAGTGCCGGTTCCATGCTTCTGGGAATCGGTTACACGGAGCATGAACTGGAGGTGAACTGGGATAAACTGACCAATCTTGTAGATGAAAAGCTGAATAAAAATCTGACAAACGGGGGAACGCCGGAAGCCAAGATAGACAGTTCGCTGATGTTCAGCAAGGTGAAATACAGCGATGTGAACGTAACCTGCGGCTATGCTTACAACTGGGTTTTCGCCAAGAACTGGCTCTTCAACGCTTCGCTCTCGGTAGGTGTGGCTTACAACCGCTCGAAATCGGATAATGAAAGGGAACATCTGGACATTACCAACTTCAGTTTCAAGAATGTGAACCTGGATGGAATAGGCCGCTTCGGTATTGTGTGGAACAACACGCATTGGTACGCGGGCGCCAGCACCATCATCCATTCCTACAACTATAAGAAAAAACAGTTTTCTACCAACAATTCGTTTGGCTCACTCAATATTTATGTGGGTGTGAACTTCGGCAGGAAACGTCATCATTAACATATAAAAAGAGAAGAGATGAAAATATTTACGAAAATGGCAGCTGTCGTGCTGGCTTGCGTGCTGGCTGTTCCGGGAGAAGCCAGGGTAAATGTGGTTTATCAGCGGCAGGACAGTCTGCGGATTGTAGGACTGCTGCAGCAGGCAAGGGCGATGAAGAAGAAACCAGCCAGTTGGATGCTTTGGTTCGGCAAGCAGATGGCGGGCGTTCCTTATGTGGGCGGCACGCTGGACCGAACGAAGGAAGAGGTGCTCATCGTGAACACCCGTGAGCTGGACTGCACCACATACGTAGAGATGGTAACGGCGCTCACCCTATGCGCCAAGAAGAATGAGACTTCTTTCTCGGCTTTCTGTGAACATCTCCGGAATGTGCGTTATGTGGGCGGAGAGGTTTCCTATGTGAAGCGCCAGCATTATTTCACGATTTGGATGGATGCAAACGAGCGCGAGGGAATCGTGAAGAATATTGCGCCCAATCCTCCTTTCTCGGCCGTTCAGACCGTGAACATCAACTGGATGAGTACGCATGTTTCGAGCTATAAGATGCTTAAGGCTCATCCGGAATGGAAATCGGGAATCAGAAAACTGGAACAGAGTGTGAACGGCAAGCGTTACCGTTATGTTCCGAAGGGTAAGATTGCCAACACGGCAGTTTTCCGCAACGCTATTCATGATGGTGACATTATCGCCATCATTACCAACAAAAAGGGTCTCGACACAACCCACATCGGTATTGCCTCCTGGCACAAAGACGGATTGCATCTGCTCAACGCCAGCAGCATTCACAAGAAGGTGATTGATGAACCGATGACACTTTATACTTACATGCATAAACATCCGGTGCAAATAGGAATCAGGGTTTGCAGAGTTCAGTAAAAAAATATTAGAAAAAGAAAAGATAAATGGAAGAGAAAAAGAATTTTGAAGCTGTCTTCAAGGAAGATCTTTATCAATATCTGCTGGGTATTGATAAGGTAGACGCTCATTTGCCGGAAGCTCCGGATTTGGAAGAGCTGTGGCAGAAAGTAGGCGAGAGTTATCTGCCTGATGCGATTCGCGAGTTTGCCAAATATCCTACGGTTTCATTGGGTTGGATCATGTATGTAGGAATGGCGCTTGCCAAGTATTGGGATGAGGATTGGGAACTCTACAGCAAGGTAGAGAATCATTATGAATATCTTCGTGACAGGATAGATTTCGACCACATGGATGATTACATCTGCGAAAAGGTTCTGCTGCTGAATGAGGAAGCGCATAAGGCTGTTACGAATGTAGTGGCAGAATGTGCTTCGCGCTCTTACAGCAAGCTGATTCATCTGAATCTGCAGCCTGGAAGCGAGGAAGCCTTCCGTGGTTTCGTTGCCGCCCTTCACCAGATGTTCCTTATGGGAATAGCCGTAGAGCTTAAAATGCTGGGGTACCACATGACTAAAATGTAAAAGAAAGTCCGTAGGCGTTCTGTTAAAATGCCTACGGACTTTCTTACTTATTACTAAAATAATTACTTCACTTTCTTGAGATATTCTCCAGCGCGGGAATCGCCGAGTTCCTGGGCTTTCTTCAGGTTCTTGATGGCCTCTTCCTTATTTCCTTTCTCCTTCTGGAGCAGTCCTAAGAGAAGGTAGCCGTCAGCATATTCAGGAGCCAACTCTATGCAATGGGTGGCTGCGCTGATTCCTTCATCATAACGCTTTACACGCAAGTCGAGACTTGCCCATTCTGCAAAATAAGTAGGCTCTTTAGGAGCCAGGTAACAGGTGCGGGCAATATCAAGCAGGGCTGGCTGCCACATGCGTAACTTGGTTTCGCATTGGTAACGGGTGTAGAAGAAGGCTGGCGAAACAGGACGGGCAATGGAATCGTACATATTATAATCCTGAATAGCGCGGCGGAATTCACCCTGCTCCTTCAGAAATTCTCCACGTGCCAGATAATAATTCGCAACCATTCCGATCTTGTTTCCAACGCTTACCGCACTATCGAGCAAAACCTCAATCTCCTTGGCTGGAGCCTTGAGATTCTTCTTAGCCTGGGCAGCCTCAAAATAGAGTTCGCCGCTGAGAAGTGAAGTATTGGTCAAATCCATGAAAGTATCGTAAGCTTTCTGATACTCACCCTTTACAAAATTAATCTGCGCTTCCTGATGGCGGTAAATAGGCTGAGCCTTGATTTCGTATGCCTTTTGAGCCTCAGCTATGGCCTTATCAAGCGTCCAGTCCTTATAAACAGAATCGCCCTTGTAAATAATCTTCTGATAAATCAGGTCGGCATAGTTGGAATGAGCCTCATCCTTGGCAGCCGATTTCTTAATGCCTTCTTCCATCAGTTTGGCAGCTGCATCATATTCGGCCTTATCCGTCAGATAAGCGGCTTTCTCCTTGTAACCGAAGGCTGAAGTAGGAAATTTGCTGATAAACTCATCGCTATATTTCGCATACTCATCAGCTGTAGTCTGGCCTTTCTTCAGAGTCATCATCGTCATCGCTTCGTTCTCTGTATCAGGAAGAGCTGTACGGATGGTGGTTTCGCGAAGTGCTGCATCAAGACTCGAAAGACCGGTTACCTTCAGCTGCTTGGCGTAGTTGGCGTCGATGGCCGTAACCTGACCATTGCTGTGCATCAGACCGATGACCTGACCGTTCTTGTTGGCAAACGGACAACCTACTGCATTTTCGGGAGCACTATTCGAGAAGATGTAATAGTTGTACGTAGTCTTGAACTTCTCTACGCTGCTGATGTCCTCCTGCTGGTAAGCCGGCTTCTTGATAGAATATGGAACCAGCCAGACCTTGTCGCCAGCAGCCGATTCCTTGGTTGCAATAGGGGCAGCAACTGTAGAGGCGTTGATGCGGAATTTAGCCACATCGTAGAGTTCGTCGGCTCCCATGATGGCCTCAACAGGAATCGATTTTCCGGAAGCGTCAACAACGCTAGCCTTTACAGCTCCGACAAATGGCTTGAAGGTGCTGATAGCCGTTCCCTTGTTGTCGATAAAAACACCTTGGGTAGAGGCGATAATGTCGCCTTTCTGATTGAAAGTAGTCAAGGTGAAAACGCTCTTAGCCAGTTTCTGGACCGAACCCGGCTGGGCATAGAGGGACGATGCTCCGAGCATCAGTCCCATCATGATCATATTTATTTTTTTCATAATCTTATTTTGTGTTGCTTGTGTTTATTGAGCAACTCCTTAGCATTTGCCAGGGCAGCAGGCGTAATGTCGCTTCCGCTGAGCATCTGGGCGATTTCTTCTATGCGCTGCTGCTCGTTGAGTTCCTTCATGTGAGAAAGAGTTCCCTCTTCGGTTTCTTCTTTCAGAACCTTGTAATGATGGGTTCCCATGGAAGCAATCTGAGGCAGGTGGGTGATGGAAATAACCTGACGGTTCAGGTTGCCCATCTCTGTCATGATTTCCGCCATCTTTTCAGCAGTCTTACCGCTTACTCCCGTGTCGATTTCATCAAAGATGATGGTTGGCAGTTTTACGGCGCCGCTAATCATGGCCTTCAGAGAAAGCATGACGCGGGCGATTTCTCCACCAGAAGCAACCTGACTCACCGGCTGGAGAAGCGTGCTCTTATTGGCGCTGAACAGGAAATTTACCTTGTCAACACCATCAGAACTGAGCGGCTTGGCGGAGAATGAAATTTCGAAGCGGACGTTTGGAATTCCCAGAGGAATGAGACGTTTCTTCATTTCTTCTTCTATCTTTCTAGCCGATTTTGTTCGGATGGCAGTCAGTTCACCAGCCAGCTTTTCAGCCTTGGCAAGCAGAAGGGCAACTTGCTTTTCCAGCTCTTCTATGTCTTCATCTCCATTATCAATGTGCTGTAGCTGTTCGTTGATTCGCTCGCGAGTGGCGATGAGTTCCTCTACATTTTCCACATGGAATTTCTGCTGGAGCGAGTAGAGGTGGTCAAGCCGGGAATTGATGGTTTCAAGCCGGTTCGGGTCGAACTCTATATTGTCAACGCTTCCGCTTATTTCCTGGGCAATATCCTTGAGTTCTATATAGCTGCTCTGCATTCGCTCAGCCACCTCTTTCACATCCGGATAAACCTCCTTGATGTTGTCAATCTGCTGGGCTGCATTCTTCAGTTTGTCGAGAATACTGCCGTCTTCGCCCGAGAGTGCATTATCTGCTTCATAGAGAGCAGTCTTGATGTCTTCAGAATGGCTCAGGGTTTCTGCTTCCTGTTCCAGTTGCTCAAGTTCGCCTTCCTGCAGGTTAGCGTCATCCAGTTCCTTAAACTGGAAGCGCATGAATTCCTCGTTCTCCCTGTTCTTTGCGATTTCCGCTTTCAGGTCTTCCAGCTGTTGCTTAGCCTTTTTATAGTTCTTGTATTCGGCAAGATAAGCCTTCTTCTGCTTTTCATCGTGGGCAATAATGTCGACCACGCTGAGCTGGAAGTCTTCCTTCTGCAGCAGGAGGTTCTGGTGCTGCGAATGAATATCGACGAGCTGTTCGCCCAGTTCTCTCATCTTGCTCAGGGGGACGGGCGTGTCGTTGATGAAGGCACGGCTCTTTCCGGCAGCAGTCAGTTCGCGGCGGATGATGGTGTCTTCTGCATCATAATCAATATCGTTAGCATCGAAGAAATCCTGCATTCCGTATTTTGACAGGTCGAAGTGTGCTTCAATCACGCATCGGTCTCTTCCTGCCTTGATGGCCTTGCTGTCTGCACGATTGCCCAGGAGCAGTCCGATGGCTCCGAGAATGATGCTCTTTCCGGCACCCGTCTCGCCCGTGATGACTGAGAATCCTGGATAAAGAGGAATGTCCAACTCGTCAATCAACGTGAAATTCTTGATGTATAATTGCTTGAGCATAATTTCTTATCTTATTGTTTTAAAGGAACTTAACCTACCTATGAAGAATCTTTGCTTTATCGTCCGGGAAGTTGCCTCGAATCATTCTGCATGTAGCCTTATTCCTTGATTTTGTCCCAATATGAGTTTTGAGAAGGATTAATGGAGAAGAGCAGCTCATAAATGCTTTCTTTCTCTTTCTGAGTGCCATGTTTCTGATAGATGTTAGCAAGCTCGTCCTTCTTATAGTCGGTCCAGATTTGTGGCAGCAGACTGAGCGGTCTGTCTGTACGTGCCTTCTTCAGATCCTGGAGCAGGGTGTTGGTGATTTCAGTTCTGCCTCGTTCCACATTATTCGCCATTTCATCGAGCCCTTTTCTGTAATAGTTGTATTGCAGCATTCTGAAAGGCTCCATGGCTCCGTCGAGATAATCGGAAATGATGGCGAACCGGTTTCTGTTGTCACTAAACGCTTTCCAGCCCGGAAAATCAAGATTCTGGGCGTTGTTGGTGAGGTTCATGCAACGTTGCAGAATGTCTTCACCACCTTTAGGCGCAAAACTGTCAAGATCTAAACCGATGATGAGGTAAGCATAGTAGGCGAGCAGAGCCGTTAGCTGGTTGTCAATCCGCTCTTCGGTAAACTCCAGCTGGTCGAACTCGGCAAACTTGAACGTGAAGTTTTCATCCACATTATTATATAAGGTGGACGTATAGGCTGAATTGTAGACGGGACGGTTGGCCTGGATGAGCGCCTTGCAGGTAAAGATATTCTGGTCTTTATCATACTTGCTTACCGTGATATTGAAGTTGCACACGATGCGCTCGTTCTTCCTGAATTGAAGATTCGTCCATTGCCTGTCGTTCACAAACTGCTCAAGAGTTTGCTGCAGATTATCGAATATCCGGTTTTCCGTGCCCTGAATCTGGGCATGGTTGATGGTAATCTTAGCCTGTAACTCCTGAGCGGCTGATGTGATGGGGCTACAAGAGATGAGCCAGCTCGTTGATAATGTCACGAGCCACTTCAGTTTTCGGTTTCTTCTCATATTCTTTCTTACCCTCTTCAGAAATAATCGTTATCTGGTTGTCATCCGTACGGAATGTGGTTCCCGGATTGCGAGTAGAGTTAAGCACGATGAAATCGGCATTTTTCTTTTTGCGTTTTTTCTGTGCATTAGCCTCTTCATCGTTGGTTTCCAGGGCGAAAGCCACAATTCTCTGATGTTTTTGTTTCATCTTGCCAAGGGCTGCAGCAATATCGTGAGTAGGGACGAGGCGGAGTTCCAGATCATCTTTCTCGCGCTTGATTTTCCTGTCAGCAATCTCGCTTGGCTTGAAATCAGCAACAGCAGCACAGAGAATGGCTACATCGGTTGAGGCAAAAGCTTTAGTGGCAGCCTGATACATTTCCTCGCAACTTTCTACATCGATGCGATGAATGGCTTCGGAACAGCTGAGCGAAACCGGACCTGCAACCAGCGTAACCTCAGCACCACGACGGCAGCACTCTTCAGCAAGGGCAAAGCCCATTTTGCCGGAAGAATAATTGCCGATGAAACGTACCGGGTCAATCTTTTCGTAAGTTGGTCCGGCTGTAATCATGATCTTCTTGCCTTTCAAATCGAGCTTATCGCTTTCTTTTTCCTTGCAGTTTTCTGATGCAGCTTCATCGGTCTTCGCATTCTGCTGAGCCTGTTCATCGAAGAATCTGTCAAGGCATTCTACGATAATATCAGGTTCTTCCATGCGTCCCTTTCCTTCCAGTCCGCTTGCCAGGAATCCCACTTCGGGTTCTATGATGTGATTTCCATAGCCCAGAAGTGTTTTCATGTTGGCTTGGGTAGAAGGATGCTTATACATGTCGAGGTCCATGGCTGGAGCGATGAAAACAGGCGCTTTCATCGACAGATAGGTTGTGATGAGCATGTTGTCAGCAATTCCGTGAGCCATCTTTCCCATGGTAGAGGCTGTGCAAGGAGCGATGAGCATGGCGTCGGCCCACAGACCTAAGTCTACGTGCGAATTCCAGGTTCCATCGCGCTGCGAGAAGAATTCGCTTACCACAGGCTTATGCGTAAGAGCCGAAAGGGTGATGGGAGTGATGAACTCCTTTCCTGCAGGCGTAATGACCACCTGCACTTCGGCTCCGCGCTTGATGAGACCTCGTATGATGAGGCAAGACTTGTAGGCTGCAATAGAGCCCGTAATGCCCAATACGATTTTCTTTCCTTTTAACATGAATTTTTCTAACTGTTAAGAAATAAATCCGAGTTTCGCAAGGTTTGTTTTTCAACTGCTTGCGAAAGTCCGGTAACAATTATTTTCCCATTCTCTTGTTGAATTCACGAAGGCGGATGCGGGTAAGCACCTGCTTGGTATTATTGGTGAAATCGCTTCCCAAGACCCATGTAAAATAACCCGGGTCTTTGGTCAGAATCTCAGCCACATCCCATCCTTTGTATTTACCGAAGTTGAATACTTCGTGCTTCAAAGGATTTCCGTTCTCATCGTTTACAACGTTGCCCTGGGCGTCTTTTACCTCTTCCCAAACGATGCGTCCGGCGAAATCTACATTATCCTTTTGCTTAGAGAAATCGGCAAGTTCATCCATATTGTTGTTGAGCACGCGCTCAGGTTCGTCCTGCACGCCTGGAGCATACTTGTCGAGCTCGCCCATGAGCACGCGGTAAGTAGCCTCTGTATCCTGATCTGCACGATGAGCTTCGAAATCTTCCTCCATCTTTCTGCCGCAATAGAACTTGTAGGCAGCAGCCAGGTTACGGCGTTCCATCTTCATGAAGATGGTCTGCGCATCGATGAGACGGCACTTGTTGAAATCGAAGTCGATTCCAGCACGCAGGAATTCTTCTGCGAGCATCGGTACATCGAAGTGGTTGGAATTGTAGCCTGCGAAATCGCAACCTGTAAATTCCTTCTCTAATGTAGAAGCCAGCTGCTTGAAGGTTGGTGCATCTTTTACATCTTCGTTGCTGATGCCTGTAAGGGCAACTACTTCGGCAGGAATCTCCTTGCAAGGATTTACATAGAGGTTCTTGCGGTCTTCAGTTCCATCAGGCATTACCTTGATGTAAGAAATCTGTATAATACGATCCTTGATCATGTCGAGACCGGTTGTCTCCAGGTCGAACACGATCAGAGGCTTTGTCAAATTGAGTTTCATTTTTGTAGAAATACTTTTCTTTTTGTTGTTTCAGAGAAAGCCCGTGCTCCTTTAGTCGTTAAGGAGCATAGGCATGATGAGCATCAGAATATCTTCGTTCTCAGGCTGTTCTGCTGGTACGATGATTCCGGCACGGCTTGGGTCTGCCAGCTGGATGATGATGTTGTCGCTGGTGAGATTGCTCAGGATTTCCATCAGACTGCTTCCCTTGAAGCCGATGCTGATAGGAGAGCCGTTGTATTCGCAAGACAACTGTTCCTTTGCAGATGTTGAGAAGTCAATATCCTCAGAAGAAACCTCGAAACGGCCTGACTCGATGTGGAAACGGATGAGCTGGCTGCTCTCGCTTGCAAATGGCAATACGCGGCGCAAAGCACTCTGCAAGCCTCTGCGGTCTACTGTAACCTCGTTAGGATTGTTTGGAATGACAGAGTTGTAGTTAGGGTAGCGGCCATCAATCAGTCTGCATCTCATAACGCCGTCAGTAAACTGGATTTCTGCGCTTCGGTCATCAAACTTGATGATAGCGTCGTCGCCGTCCTTGCTCAGAATGTTCTTCAGCAGAGAAGCTGGCTTCTTAGGCAAGTTGAATGCTGAAGGAGATTCGCTCTTGATAGTGAAGTTCTTGCTGCGAACCAGTTTGTGACCATCGCTTGCTACGATAGCGAGAGCATCTGCTGTCAGGTCGAAATAAATACCGTTCATGACAGGGCGCAACTCATCGTTGGCTGTAGCGAAGAGCGAGCGTGAAATGTTGTTGATCAGCATTTCTGTAGGCAAAGAAACGGTGGTGCAAGCATCGTTCATGCTCTGTGTGCGAGGATATTCCTCTGCGCTCTGACCTGTGAAGTTGTAAAGACCGTTCTGGTAAACAATCTTGATGGCAACGGCTTCTCCGGCAGTATCCACATCGAAGTGAAGAGGCTGCTCAGGCAGTTCCTTCAACGCATCGAGGATAACGCGGTTAGGCACACAAAACTCACCTTCTCCATCGTGGTCGGTAAGAGCGAGTGTACTCTTGATGACATTATCACTATCGCTAGCCGTGATGCTCATTTCACCGTTAGCAACTTGGAAAAGGAAACAATCGAGGATTGGCAACGAATTCTTGCTTCCAATCACTTTTGCGAGCATGTTGAGCTTGCTGCTCAATGCAGAACTTGATACTGTAAATCTCATGAGTATTTTATTTAAATTTTATTTTGTTTTCTGTTTCACCTTAATTTAATTAGGCAATATCACCTAATTGAGCACAAAAATACAAAAAATATCGCTGATAAGCAAAAATAATTGGAGAAAAGTTCTAGTTTTTGAACTATTTTTAGTAATTTCGCAGTCAGAAAGAAAAAAACACCCTTTAAACAAAGGAAAAACTTTAAATATTATCATATGGAATTACAAGGAAAGGTTATTGCCGTTTTGCCTGAAAGAAGCGGCGTCTCTGCAAGAGGAGAGTGGAAAGCTCAGTCGTTCGTAATTGAAACCCACGAGCAGTATCCAAAGAAATTGTGCTTTGATGTTTTCGGAGCAGACCGTCTGGCTCAGTTCAACATTCAGAGTGGTGAGGAACTCCTGGTTTCTTTCGATATTGATGCTCACGAGTATCAGGGCCGTTGGTTCAACAGCATCCGTGCCTGGAACATCCAGCGTGTTGACCCTAACGCCGTAGCTGGTGCTATGGGCGGAATGCAGCCAGGTGCGTTTCCTCCAGTAGGTGCTCCTGTAGCTCCTGCTCAGCCAGCAGCTCCTGCTAATGGCGCAACTGCAGCATTCCCTCCAGTTCAGCCTGCAGCTCCTGCAGCAGAGGGTGGTAGCGCAGATGATCTTCCTTTCTAAAAACAGAAAAGTAAGATAAAATAAGAGCACTTCGCCTGAGATTTTCTTCTGTCTCGGATGAAGTGCTCTTTTTTATTCATAATCTTATATTTCTCTTTATTAACTGTTTTCTATTCTCTACGTCTCTTCTCAAAGAATTGTTTTGAAGCGGCGAAGAAGAGGAGAACGGAAGCTGCATTTTCTATAGCAACCATCCAGAATGTTCCGTTGTAACCGAAATGTTCTGCCACAACTCCGCCTAGCAGACAGCCGATTCCGAAGCCCAAATCCCAACCTGTAAGAATGCTGCTGTTTGCCGTTCCACGCTGGTTGTGACGAGCCACATTAATAAACATGTTGAGGAAGGCTGGGTAAAGATGACCGTTGCCCAGGCCGATGAGACAAGCCGAAAGATAATAGGCTACCGGGTGCTTGACGGCAACAAAGATGATGAAACCAACAAGCGAAAGCAGCATTCCTTCGGCCGCATTCTGGGTAAGTTTGCCCTGGCTCAAGGCTTTTCTTCCCTGCAATCTTGACAGGAACAGACCCATGGAAAGAAGGGCAAAATAAGTGCCCGTTCCGCCCGTAATTCCGAGTTCCTCCTTGCTGTAGATTGCGAGATAATTGCTCAGAACGCCCCAGCAGAAACCGAACATGGCGATGTTGATGGCAAGAAGCCAGGCACGCGTCAGGAAGAAGCGGTCGAGAGAAAGCTTCTCCTTGTTCTTAACGATTTCCTTTTCGGGGAGGCGGATGGTTCCTGCAATCACAACTGAGGCAATCGCCACGATGAAAGCTATCCAGAAGAGAATCATGTAACTGTCTACCGCATTATGGAGATAGATTCCGATGGATGGAGCAATTGCCATGGCAAAATTGTTGCTCAGTCCGTAGAGTCCGATTCCTTCATTTCTCCTACTTGCCGGAAGAACGTCGATGGCGCAGGTGCTGTTGGCAACCGTTACGGCTCCGAACGGACCTCCGTGCAGGGTTCTGCAAATGGCAAACATCAGGATCGTGCTGGCTGCAATATAGCCGGCAAAGAAGATGGCGAAGGCCGAGAGACAGACCATCAGAACCTTCTTGCGCGAAAAGCTGTCAACCACATATCCGCTGAACGGACGAATGATGAGGGCGGCAACCGTATAGCCGCTCAGCACAATTCCAATCACATCTTTCGTGGCTCCAAAATTTTCGCTCAGATAGAGAGGGAGCAAAGGTGTGAGCAGATAGAAGGCGAAATACAACAGAAAGTTGGTAGTCATCACCTTGATGTAGTTTGCATTCCAAAGTTTCTCTTTCATCATTTTTTAGAGTTTATCCTCACTTTTAGAGTTTGTCCTCATTATTAGAGTTTGTCCGCCAGCCAGGCGTCGATGAGTTTTCGGGCGATGGAAAGTTTCTCTGGGAGAATAGGGAGATTCTCTTTCGTGAACCATTTACCACGAGAGAGTTCTTCTTTCTGAAGATGAATTTCTCCATCTACATATTCTGCCGAGAAGCCAATCATCAGACCGCTCGGATAAGGCCAAGGCTGGGAACTGAAATATTTCAAGTTCTTGATAGTCAGACCGGTTTCTTCCATTACTTCACGATGAACCGCCTCTTCCAAATTCTCGCCAGTCTCAACGAAACCAGCCACGAGACTGTCGAAATTTCCCTTGAAATTGCGAGCGTGTACCAGCAAGACCTGATCATCTTTCTTAATCAGAACGATGATGGCTGTGGCAAGCGAAGGCCAGACCTGTTTGCCGCATTCTGTACATTTCTTACTGATGTCGGTTGCCATTTTCATCGGAGCTCCGCAAACGCCGCAGAATTGGGTATTCATGTCCCAATAGTTGAGCTCCTGACACTTTCCTGCTTTCTGGTAAAGGGCAGGAGAGAGTTTGTAGAAACTAGGGCGCAAACCGCACATTTCGTACTTCGGATTGCCGGTAACGGGCTCAGGAATGGTGAAGGTCTTCACCTCTGTTCCGTCTTCCATCGGGGTAATGTTGAGAATGTGAGTCCAAGGCTTTGTTGGGATTGGACTCTCTTCTGAACAAGGAATCGTATAGGTTCCGTCTTCTTTCTTTTCGAGCAAGAGATCAGTCTTGCAAAATATAAACCAATACTTCATTCTTTATTTTGAACTTATTTGCTTTTTTACTTTGATCTTTATAATATGCTTTTCCAGAAGCGTTTCGAGGAGCTATTGCTTCTTACCGAACAGCAATTCGAAATCGCGCTGGGCAGCAGGCTTGGTCCATGCTTCCGGCACAAACTTCCAGTTGTTGTTTGGTTTTGCATCAACCGTTCCCATCTTTTCAATTTCTTCCATCAGATAGTAACGCTGGTCGCGCTTGCTGCGATAGATAATTCGGCTTTCAAGACTGTCTTTCGGGATTCCGGCACCCTTGGTAAGGAGTTCACCGCCACCATTTCCACGATAGCTGTTAACGGCTACCTTGTACCATTTCTTCTCATCGAAAGGTTCGCCGTTGCTCATGCGCAGAATTTTCACCTTCTCGCCATCTGGCTTGGTTACGTCAACTTCGTAATCGATTCCCGCAGCACTATCAAAGTTGAACGAGAGATTCTTGAAGCCGAGGCGTTGCTGGTCGCCAACGGTCTTCTCATCGAGCAGCAGGAGATGGTCGTCCGGGCTCTTCATGGTGTTCACCCAGAGGTCGTAACTCATTTCTAGATGCTTTCTGATTTCTTCGCCCGTCATGCGCATTACGTAGAGCTGGTTCTCATATTTATAGAGATTGAACATGTCGCTCACGTAGATTGGGCCGGCTTTCAGAACCGCGTTGAACTGAAGAGGAGCATTGAACGAAATGTCGGCTTTTGTCATCTGCAACTGGAGGTTGAGGATGAAATCGTTGAAGGCAGAACTGCCGAAGAACTGGTCGCGGCTGTAGATGGTAGTCTTGAAGTTGCCAATCTGCTTGCCCACATATTTCTTTACTTCCGCAATCTGAGGTTCGAAAGTCTTCATGAAATCCTCGTCGATAGGACAATCTGTCACATCCACAATCTTGCCTGTCACCTTTTTGTCAGTTACCACCAGCTGCTTCTTTCCGTTCACCCTTTTCTTGTTGAGGGTGAGGGTTATTTCAGCATCAGCCACGTTAATGGCGTTGTTGGCAGGATCCAGGCAAACCACCTGCTTTCCATCAGTATTGGTTACGGTTTCGTTGTCGCGCGTATGGTCGTGGCCGAAGAGAACGAGGTCGAAGCCCGGCACTTCTTTTGCCACCTTGATAGAGGCGTCTTCATCATATTCGGCAGTCTGGATGCCTCCGTCTTTTCCGCTGTGGAAGAGGCCGATGATGACATCCGGTTTCTCATTCTCCTGAAGATATTTCACCCATTTGCGGGCGTTTGTTACCATATTTTCAAATTTCAGTCCGCTCCAGAGATTCTCCGTGAGCCAGTTTGGAATGGCAGGAGTAATCATTCCCAAGACTGCCACCTTCACGCCCTCGCGGTTCAGGATGAGATAAGGCTTAACGTATGGCTGGCCTGTAGAAGTGCTGATGATGTTGGAACCAAGAACTGGGCAATTGAGTTCTTTTATCCATTTGTCGTAAACTGGATGACCCGTTTCAACATCATGATTGCCAAACACTTGCGCATCATACTCCATGTAGTTTACCACATCGGCAGCCACGTTTCTAGCCTCTGTGTTTACATAATTATAATAATAGCAGGTAGGCTGTCCCTGCAGAATATCGCCATTCTCCAAGAGGATGAGGTTATCCTTGTAGTCTTTTCGCAAATTATTGACGTAGGAAGAAACGCGCGCCAAGGTTCCTGCTTTTGGCTTACGGTTGATGAAATCGTAAGGGAAGAAAGAGCCGTGCACATCGCTTGTCTCTATCACTCTCAGTTTTACGGTACGTTGTTGTGCCATCGCTTGTGAATTGAAAGTTAGCGCCAGAAGAAGCGCAGCAAATAATTGTTTCATATAAATTAATGTATTACTTTTGAGTAATGAAAGCCCATCAGTTGAGCTCTGTTTCTTATTTTCTCTGCAAAAGTACAAAAAAGAACTTAAATAGGCATACTTTTTGTTGAATATTTTTTAAAAACTAAAAAATAGGAGGTTTTATAATATGGCATTTGTTGATTATTACAAGATTCTCGGCGTAGACAAGAACATTCCGCAGAAGGATGTGAGAGCTGCGTATCGTAAACGTGCAAAACAGTTTCACCCAGATTTGCACCCTAACGACCCGAAGGCGAAGGCTAAGTTCCAGGCGCTGAACGAGGCGTATGAGGTGATTTCTGACCCAGATAAGCGTGCTAAATACGACCAGTATGGCGAACAATGGAAGAATGCTGATGCATTCGGCGGTTTCGGCGGAGCTGGTGGAGCTGGTGGTGCAGGCGGTTCCGGAAGCTATGGTGGAGCAGGTGGAAATCCATTCGAGGGTTTCGACTTCAGCCAGTTTGGCGGAGGCGGAGGTTTCTCCAGCTTCTTCGAAAATCTCTTCGGAGGGCGTGGCAGAAGCCAGCAGTCTGCTGAAGGATTCGGTTCCGGCAATTTCGGCGGTTTTAAGGGCTCTGCCGGTTATGGTAGCGGCTTTAATGGTGCTGGCTACGGAGCTGGTGCTGATTTCGGTACTGGTGGTTGTGGCGGCGGTTGCGGACAGAATGGTCGTGCCAATAACGGCGAAATGAACATGAATGTGAATATCGACCTTTATACGGCTCTGCTGGGCGGCGAAGGAATCATTAAATTGAGTAATGGTTCTAAAATCAAACTGAAGATTAAGCCGGAAACGCAGAATGGCACGAAGGTTCGTGTTCGCGGAAAAGGATACGACCGAGGTGACGGAACCTTTGGCGACCTGATGATTACTTACAACGTGAAGTTGCCAACCGGGTTGAATGATAAGCAGAAAGATTTGCTCCGTCAGATGAAGGATGCAAAGTAATTTCTAAAAGAAGGGAACGGGTTCTCGGACATGAGAACCTTCCTGAAACATGAAGGTAAAAAGAAAACGCCCTGCAAGAAGGGAACATTCAGAAATGAAGTTCCTGATCTTGCAGGGCGTTTTTTATTCTATTCTGCGGCATTAATCTTCGACATGTTGAACGCAGAAACCTTGCCGTCTGGCGAAACGGTTGCGTTGATTTTGAAATGGTTGGTTTTCTTAGTACCGTCGGTAAGCTGAACTTCCTCACGTGCTGAGAACTGAACCTGATATTCATAATCTTCGTCACCCACCTCGCGCTTCTTGATCTTATAATCGTTGGTGAGGAACCAGTTCAGGTTGGTCACATCTTCCTTATAAAGCTTATTCATAAAGGTAACAACATCTGCCTTGGTAGCAGAATTCTTACCCAGAAGCGAAGAGAGAATGTCTTCGCATGAAGCCTGCAAACCATCAGCATCGCGGGTATTGATGCTTTGGAAGAAATGGCGGAACAGACTGCTTACCATATCTTTCTCTTCTGGCTGCAAATCTCTGCTCTTGGCTTTCTTCATCGCATTCTCAGCCTCTTCGATATGCGAACCGTCAGCATGAGCGGCGAGATAAGCCTGATAAGCTTCTACATTATCAGCATTCTTTGCCACATTCCAGTCGATGGAATCTATCTTGTTCAAAACCTCCTGCTTGTGTGGACTGTTTGGGTATTTGTCGAGATAAGCCTGCAGGGCCTCTTTCGAACCGCTTACTACGGCGTTGGTCCAGTCCTGATCGGTCTGTTTCAGAAGTTCGAGGTGAGCCATGATGGAATCACGATGCGCCTCGTCAGCATCTTTGTAAGTATCTAGGTAACTCTGCAGAACCATCGGGTCGCTACTCTGCATCGCATACTCGTAAGCTTCCAGTTCCTTATTCTTATTGGCACTATCATAGAAATAGTAGAAAATGCCACAAACGAGGAAGGCGAAAATCAGAGAGATGATGATGACGCCACGGTTGCTTTTTTTCTTTTCCTGGGTTCCCTCGCCGTTACCGCCGTTCTGAGAATTAGATTGCTGTGGGCGAACCGGAGGAACGGGTGGAGTAGGAGGTGTTGCTGTTCTGACAGGTGTCTGAGGACGAGCCTCCTGCCTGAGAGCCTCCTGGCGGCGAATTTCTTCTTGTCTGATTGCATTCTGTCTGGCTGCGTTTTCAGCTTCATGCTGCTGAGTCATAGAAGCCTGGCTGGCAGGAGTCTGCTGGCTCATTCCTGTCGGAGGCGTCATTCTTGTGAGCGAAGGATTCAGCTCATGGCAGTTAGGACACATTTCCAGGTTGCTGAAATAAATCTCGCCACAATTTGGGCATTTGGTAATTTTGCCTGCTATTTCTACTCCGCAACTAGGGCAGGTAGGTGCTTTATCGCTAATTTGGCGTCCGCATTCCGGACATTTTATAATTGCCATAATTCTATTTTGTGTTTATTAATTTACTTATATAATTCATGCTTCTCTACTTCCAGACCTTATCAACTCTTTACCTTGAAGCTAATCATAAAGTTCCAAGTTCAGGGTTCCAAGTACTATCGATGTCTGAATCTGATTTCTCTGAGCTTGTGGCGCCCCATGAAACGGCTTTTGTCAACATAGCCGTTTATTCCGTTGAGTTTGCCCTTACCCGTATATTGCCACATTTCGAAATCTCTACCATCGCGCAATACAGGGATGCGCTTCGTATATTGGGCAATCATCAGCTTGTAGCTGTCTAGCTTGCCTAGAAGATAGTTGTCATAGAAATTGGCTCCCGTATAGATGAGGGGTTTCTGCTTATATGCTTTCTCTACGAGATGCAGAAACTTAAAGAGCGAATCGCAGAATTCTTCTGTATTCATGCCGCTTTTCGTCTCCACATCAATCATAGGCAAGAGGTCCTGATCTCCCGGACGGCATTGGGCCTTGAAATTTTCCAACTGCGTCTGCTGTGGGATGCGGGGTCTGTAGAAATGATAAGAACCTACTTTCATTCCGTAGCGATGAGCCAGGTCTATATTCTTCTTGTATTTGCTGTCGATGTTGGTTCCGCCCTCGGTAGCTTTCAGATAAACGTAAGCCATCTTAGAGTTGTCGCCCACGGTTTCCCAGAACACGTTGCCCTGATAATGACTCAAGTCGATGCCGTGAACGTGCCGACAAGTGTCTTCGCATTGCACCTGGGCATGGGCTCCCAAGGCAATAATGGATGCTATAATAGAGATAAATAACTTTTTCATAGATGCAAAGATACGAAAATCAGATGAAAATCGTACTACTAAGAGATTAATTTTATAGATATTTTACTCTTCGTCCTGATGAATCCCAGGTTAACCCCTTCAATCCTTACTGAAATTTATTCTTCAATCTCAGATAATGAACGGAAGAAATTGTTCATGAAATTGCTCATGGTTTCTATCGGAGCGTATTGCAGATAGCGCATGCTGCGGCGCAGATTCTTGCGCATGGTTCCCCCCGTGGTGCGTACAAAGCCGCTGCTGGTCTGCTCAAACTGAATGGCCTGCTGATCCATGATATTATAGTAGAGCGAACGGAGCGTCAGCTTGTAGGCGCCTCTTTCTATGTGATGAACGAATGGGATTTCGTCCTGTTCAAAATCGAAGAAGGTGATGAGCACGCTTCCTTCCAGCTGGGCGATGCGCTGGATGCGGAGCTTGGCAAGCCACTTCTCCAGTTTCACGAAATCTACCTTGTCGCCTCGGGTTCTCAGGTAGTCTCCCAACTGGATGATTCCTCTGAGATTGATTCCGTTAGCCAGCATTCCATTTACGTTTGCCACGATGATGCGCAGCAGATAAATAGTCTCGATAGAGGTATCGATGGCGTGGCGTTCATCTTCCTGAATCTTGCTGAGCCGTCGGTTCAGAAAACCGTTGTTCATCTTCACCTTTCCGGCAGGAACATCATTCACGTTCTTGAGCATCTGAGCTATCTTTTTCTTCTTAAAGGTAGTCATCGGTTCCATTTCTTCCTTGATGCCGAAGTTGTCGGCACGGAGCTTAGTAAAAAGGTTGCGCTGAAGAAAATTCATATGCCTTGTTCTTATTAATAGTCAATAATAAAGTTTTGTTCTTCCTGTCAAGAAATCTCTAACGCAGAAGGAGACCCTCCTCTGATTTTTAGAAGTCTTCCTAACTGTATCTCTTAGGATAGCGCAAGAGGATGGCCAGCAGGGCTGCCACACCTATCGCCAGCGGATAGTAGAGATAAGGAAGAATGTCCATCGGACTGAGATTGGCCAGGCCGGCTGCCAGGAGCATCTGTACGCCATAAGGAATCAATCCCTGAACCATGCATGAGAAGGTGTCGAGAATGCTGGCTGCCTTGCGGTTGTCTACGCCAAACCGGTCGCCTATCTTTTTCGAAATATTTCCTACTGTCAGAATCGCTACCGTATTATTTGCCGTACAGATGTTTACCATCGAAACGAGGGCGGCGATAGAAAGTTCGGCTCCACGCTTGCTGTTTACGTGGGCTGTAATCTTGTTGATGATGAAATCGATTCCGCCGTTTTCGCGGATGATTTCGAGCATACCACCTGCCATCATGGCGATGATAATGAGTTCGCCCATGCCGATAATGCCGTTGCCCATGGCTGAGAACCAGCCAAAGAGGTCGTAGCTTCCGGAGGCACCCAGAAGATGACTGCCTATGCCGATGGCGCCACAGAGTAGGGTGCCCAGAGTGAGAACAGCCATTACATTCATGCCGGCAATAGCGGTAACGAGGACGGTGAGGTAAGGCAATACTTTCATGTATTCTACCTCGTTGATGTGGGTTGGGGTCTGAAGACCGACTCCCATGACAGAATAGGCGATGAGCACGAGTACGGCGGCCGGAACCACAATCATGGAGTTGACCTTGAACTTATCGCTCATCTTGCAGTTCTGCGTCTGCGTAGCAACAACCGTCGTATCGGAGATGAACGAGAGGTTGTCGCCGAAATAAGCGCCACCTACGATGATGGCGGTCATCATGCCTACGTTAGCATCCATCGAGTGGGCCAGTCCGGCGGCTATCGGAACCAGAGCCACTACGGTTCCCACACTTGTTCCGATAGATACGGAGATAAAGCAGGCAGCCAGGAAGAGTCCTGGCAGAATCATGCTGGCTGGCAGGATGCTGAGCGCCAGGTTGACGGTTGCATCAACGGCTCCCATCGCCTTGGCTGATGCGGCAAACGAGCCAGCCAGCACGTAAATCCAGAGCATGAGCATCAGGTTGTTGGCGCCGGCACCCTTGCTGTATGTGTCCACTCGTTTCCTGACAGGCATTCCGCCGGAAATAGCCACGGCATAAATGCTCGAAATCATGAACGCTACTGTGAGCGAGAGGCTGGTGTCCTGATGACTGCTGTCTACCGAATATACGGTAAAAGCCACGATGAGGACAATCAGCAAAAATAATGGCGACAACGCCAGCAAACCTTTTTTATTACTCATACTTCTTTTTTCTTCTTAATTAAAGAGTTACTCCATTCTTGAAGATGGAGATTTCACGATAGCCATTATACTCGTTGCGAGCCTCCTCGCCACTTGCTACGGCTATAATCTTATCAATAAACTTGCTTACCAAGTCTTTCATTTCTACACCTTCTACCAGAGCGCCGGCGTTGAAGTCAATCCAGTTTGGCTTGTTCTTTGCCAGATTGCTGTTGGTAGAAATCTTCATCGTTGGCACAAAGGTTCCGAATGGGGTTCCGCGACCTGTGGTGAAGAGAACGAGCTGGCAACCTGCTGAAGCCAGAGCTGTGGCTGCTACAAGGTCGTTACCCGGAGCTGAAAGCAGGTTCAAACCGGTTGTCTCCAGACGGTCGCCATATTGGAGCACGCCGCTTACCGGAGCACGGCCGCACTTCTGGGTGCAACCCAAAGCCTTATCTTCGAGGGTTGAGATACCACCTGCCTTGTTACCTGGAGAAGGGTTCTCGCCAACCGGTTCACCATGGCTCAGGAAGTACTCCTTGAAGTCGTTAATCAGGTGAACGGTCTTGTCGAAGAGTTCCTTATTTTCGCAACGGTTCATCAGAATGGTTTCTGCGCCAAACATTTCCGGTACCTCTGTCAGGATGCTTGTACCGCCCTGAGCTACGAGCCAGTCGCTAAATTCACCTACCAATGGGTTGGCTGTAATTCCGCTGAAGCCGTCAGAACCGCCACACTTCAAACCTACGCGCAGTTTGCTTACCGGAACTTCCTCGCGCTTGTCTTCCTTAGCCAGGGCATAGAGGTTGCGCAGAATCTTCATGCCTTCCTCTAGCTCATCGCCTTCAACCTTCTGTGTTACAAGAAGTTTGATGCGGTCGTAATCATAGTCGCCGAGCATCTTCATGAAATCATCTGGCTGGTTGTTCTCGCAGCCGAGCGAGAGAACGAGCACGGCACCTGCGTTTGGATGCAGACAGATATCGCGAAGCACCTTGCGGGTATTCTCATGGTCGCCCGAGAGCTGTGAGCAACCGAAGTTGTGATGCCATGCGTGGATGGCGTCGATGCCTTCGCAGCCTGTTTCTTTCTTGAGAAGTTCTACCAGTTTCTCAGCCACGCCGTTAACGCAGCCCACGGTAGGAACTACCCATACTTCGTTTCTTACGCCTACTTCGCCATTCTTGCGAACGTAGCCCTTGAAGGTGCGGTTTTCCTTAGCGATGTTCAGCTGCTCGTTAACCGGGTTGTAGGTATATTCGAGCGTACCGGCAAGATTAGTCTTGAGGTTGTTCTCGTTTACCCATTCGCCCGCCTTGAGACCGGTCTTTGCATGACCGATAGGGTAGCCATACTTCAGAATATCTGTACCCTCGGCAGCATCGTTGATGAGCACCTTGTGTCCTGCAGGAGTATCCTGCAATAATGTGATGGTCTTGCCATCTACTTCAATCGTTTCACCCTTCTTCATAGGGCGCAAGCAAACCACTACCGAGTCGGCAGGGTTAATCTTGATAAAACTTGATTGTTCCATACGTAGTCTGTTTTTATTTATTGTTTATAATTTATAATGTTCCTGTAAGAATATTCTTCCATGCGGAAACCCTGTTCTGCCCGATAGCCTTAGAGCTGGGTTCTGCGATAGAAATCTACATTTTCCTTCATCAGCAGCTCGATAGGCATATAGTTTACCGGCGTAACTTTCTTCTTCAGCACGATGGCCTGGAAGAGCGTGTCTACGCAGGAGTAACCCTGCATGTAGGCGTGCTGGGCGATGAGGAAGGAAATGCTTCCTTCGCGCAGACAGCGGGCGTTTTTCTCCACCATATCATAGCCCATGATCTGAACGTCGCGGCGGTTGGTCTTCAGCAGGAAGTCGCCCACGATGTGCGCCTTCGAAGTCATGGTGATGCAATGGTGGATGTTCGGATGCACGGCAAAGAACTTCTCCAGCATTTTGACGAATTCAGCACGTGTGCCGCTCAACGGCAGGTCGAGCAGGGTAATCTTCACGTTAGGGAAGTGGTCGTGCATGTAATGGCGGAATCCTACCTCTCGGTTATCCTGCTGCTTGCTGACCACTCTTCCGTCTTTGGTCTGTCTCATGAGCAGGATTTCATCTTCCTTTGCTGCAAGCATCATCAGCATCTTGGCTGCGAAGAAACCGGAACAGAACGAATCCTGACCGAAGAAAGAGAGCGGACGGAGATCGGGCATGTAGGAGTCGAGCAGGATGAACGGGATGCTTTTGTGATGCAACGCCTCGGTAAACTCGCGGGTTACGTCTAGCGATGAAGGCACCACGATGACTCCTTCCGGACTGGCCTCAAGAATCTTGTTGCCTTCTTCGCGGAACGATTCCTCGTTGGAACGCTCATAGAAACGAATCTCTACATCAATATGGAAGTCACGTCGGGTATCTTCACATTTTTTTGCGCCTTCCTCTATTTCCTCCCAGTAAGCCTCCGATTCATGTTTCGGAATCAGCAGGTAGAAGGTATAGGATTTGTTGTAAGCCAGAGCGCTGGCGTACACATTAGGCTGATAATTCATTTCCTTGAGGGCTTTCTCGACCTTGTCGCGTGCAGGTTTCGACACGTTTGGACGGTCGTGCAGAACTCGGTCTACGGTTCCAACGGATACGCCAGCTCTCTCGGCAATATCCTTGATTCTGATTTTTTCGGCCATTGTTTTTTAGCATTACGGGTCTGGTTGCTTCGCGTGTACTTATTATATAAGGAGCCTCTCCTGGGGGCTACGATAGATAAAACGTCGCAGGTACTTCCTAGCTGTGCACAGACCACAATTAGTATTAAGCAATTCTGTTGTGTGCGACCACAAGTACGAATTTTGCCGCAAATATACAACAATTTTTTGAATTGTGCGAAGACACAGCAACTTTTTTGCACGGAAAACAAAAAAAAATGCGATTTTATTTCGTTATTCGAGAAATTATGGTTATTTTTGCCCTCGAAATTGAACGACAACTGATAATTGTACTTCATTTCTCTACTGAAAAGTGGAATTTAATTTGTTACTCATAACAAACAAAATAAAAACAAAAAAATTAAAACTATCAAACATGGCAAAAATTGTAACATTAGGTGAGATCATGCTTCGTTTATCACCAGAAGGCAATGATCGTTTCATTCAGAGTGAATCACTTCGCATCATCCCTGGTGGTGGTGAGGCTAACGTAGCTGTAAGCTTGGCTAACTATGGTCATGATGCTTACTTCGTATCTAAGCTCCCTAAGCACGAGATCGGTCAGATTGCTGTCAACGGTCTCCGTCGTTACGGCGTTAACACAGAGTTCATCGCTCGTGGTGGCGACCGCGTAGGTCTCTACTATGCCGAGACTGGTGCTTCTATGCGCCCATCCAAGGTAATCTACGACCGTGCACACAGCGCAATTGCTGAGGCTGACCCATCTGATTTCGATTTCGACAAGATTATGGAGGGTGCCCAATGGTTCCATTGGAGCGGTATTACTCCAGCTATTAGCGACAAGGCTGCTGAACTTACCAAGTTGGCTTGTGAGGCTGCTAAGCGTCACGGCGTAACTGTTTCTGTTGACCTCAACTTCCGCAAGAAGCTCTGGACTTCTGAGAAGGCTATCTCTGTTATGCGTCCTCTGATGAAGTATGTTGATGTTTGCATCGGTAATGAGGAAGATGCTCAGCTCTGCCTGGGCTTCAAGCCAGATGCTGACGTAGAGGGCGGTAAGACTGATGCTGAGGGTTATTACGGAATCTTCAAGGGCATGATGAAGGAGTTCGGATTCAAGTATGTTGTTTCTACTCTCCGCGAATCTCTCTCTGCTACACACAACGGCTGGAAGGCTCTTATCTATGATGGTAAGGAGTTCTATCAGAGCAAGCACTATGACATCAACCCTATCATCGACCGCGTTGGTGGTGGCGACTCTTTCTCTGGTGGTCTGATCCACGGTCTTCTTACTAAGGAGACTCAGGGCGAGGCTCTTGAGTTTGCGGTAGCTGCTTCTGCTTTGAAGCATACTATCCCTGGCGACTTCAACCTGGTATCTGCTGACGAGGTAGAGAGCCTGGCTGGCGGTAACGCTAATGGTCGAGTTCAGAGATAATTATAGTTTAAAGTTTATAGTTGATAGTTTATAGGCAGTCTTGCTTACGGCGAAGCTCCTATTAACTATAAACTATTAATTATTAATTAAAATAAGTAATGGCAAAGTTTAGCAAAATGCAGGTTATGGCAGCCATGAAAGAGACTGGTATGGTACCTGTTTTCTTCAATAAGGATGTTGAAATCTGCAAGAACGTCATCAAGGCTTGTTACGAGGGTGGCGTACGTGTTTTCGAGTTTACTAACCGTGGTGACTTCGCTCACGAGATTTTCGGAGAGTTGGTAAAGTGGGCCGACAAGGCTTGTCCTGAGATGATTCTGGGTGCAGGTACAGTTGTTGATGCCGGTACAGCTTCTCTGTATCTCCAGCTCGGCGCTAACTTCATCGTAGGTCCTAACTTCAACCCAGATATTGCTCCAGTTTGCAACCGTCGTCTGGTTCCTTATTCACCAGGTTGCGGTTCTGTAACTGAAATCAATAATGCTCAGGCTGCCGGTTGCGACGTAACCAAGGTATTCCCAGCAGGTAACGTAGGCGGTCCTTCATTCGTTAAGAACGTAATGGCACCTTTGCGTTGGAGCAACATCATGGTAACAGGTGCCGTAGAGCCAACAGAGGAGAATCTTACTCCTTGGATCAAGGCTGGCGTTCTCTGCGTAGGTATGGGCTCTAAGCTCTTCCCTAAGGAGACAGTTGCTGCTGGCGACTGGGCTGCCATCACAGCCAAGTGTCAGGAGGCTCTCGGTTACATCGCGAAGGCTCGCGCTTAATTTAGACTATTTTTCATTCGAGATGCAAATTTCAGCATCCTTCTTTTCCATGTCGCCATCATCAATTCTGGTGGTGGCGGCTCTTTTTCTTTCAGCTTGTTCTCCTGCGAATAAGGCAAGGGTAGACGAGCTGAACGAGCAATCCTATGCTTATCATTATCGCAATCTCGATTCTACTAAAGTGCTGGCTGAGAGGGCTTTGAAACTTTCAGAAGATTATCCCTCAGGCCGTGCCGAAGCCTATAACAACCTTGCCTTCGTATGTATAGCCAAGATGGATTACAAGGGTGCCAAGGGATGGCTGAAGAAGATTGAAGAGGAGAGCGATAATCAGATAGAACTCGCTATTGCCGATGTTCAGAACATGCGACTCTGCCAGAGAGAATCGCACAACAAAGATTTTTATGCTTATCGCGAAAAGGCGATGAGGCGTTTGCGCAGAATTCGCGAAGAGGTGAATTCCATGCCCCCGAGGGAAAGCAAACGCGTGATTTATGCAAAATCTGAATTCTATATTGTGGCCGCCACCTATTTTTATTATGTGGGCTTAGACGAGCCGATGCTTCAGGAGCTTAACCGTTTGGACCCAGATGAACTGGAACAGGATTCGGCACAATATCTCAACTATCTTTATAATATAGGTTCGGGCGGAGCTATCGTCAAGGGAACCGAAAACGAAATCAATCAGGCGGAATTCGACCGGCTGATCAGCTGCTACATGCTGGCTAGCGACCCAGCCCATCCTTATCCTTACTGGCAGGCTAACGCCCTGCAGTCTATAAGCGAGCACCTCAGAAAAGGAGAGGTGAGCGATTTCCTCATACGCAACAACCTGCCTGCCTTCCAGTATCTCAACATCGAGCAGATGCCAAACAATCTGCTGGCAGGCAACTTTGCCCAGCGTGCCCTCAACCTCTTTTCGAGCTACGGAGATGTTTATCAGACTGCCGGAGCCAACCGTACGCTGGCTGAATGTTTCTGGGATATCCATGATTATTCTTCTGCGCTCGACTGCCTGAATCATGCCCTGAACGACAACAAGGCCATCGAGCAGGCACCCGACCTCGTAGCGTCGATACGTGAAAGACTCTGTCTGGTTTATTCGGCTATAGATGATAAGCAGCAGAGCGATTACAACCGCAATATCTATCTGGATTTGCAGGACCGTTCGCGACAGGACCGCCAGCTGGAGGCACGTGCCGCGGCACTCGACGAGAACGCCCAGCAGCTCAACCTGATGATTGCTGCCGTGGTGGCGATGATTGTGCTCGTGGTGGTGCTACTCTACGTTTTCGACCACATGAAGCGCAAGAAGATGAAGAACCAGTCGATGGATAAACTGCTTGCACCTTTGCGTGAGTGGAGCGAGAATAACACTAAGAAAATCAACGAATTAAAAGATAAGCAGGAGGAGGTTCAGGATGACCTGAACGTAACCCGACTGCATATCGAAGAAAACAAGAAACGCAATCTGGAACAAAGGGCTAAGATTTCGCTCGTAAACAGTATTACGCCTTTCATCGACCGCATGATTCACGAGGTAAACCGACTCTCCGAAGGGGGCGAAAGCGATGAGGTGCGGCAAGAACGCTACCAGTATATCGCCGAACTCACGGATAAGATAAACCAATATAACAACGTGCTTACAGAGTGGATTCAGATGCGCCAGGGCTCACTCAGCCTGCGTATCGAAAGTTTCCCGCTCCAGCAGCTTTTCGATATTGTAAGCAAGGGCAAGATGAGCTTCCAGATGCAGGGCGTGAAACTCGATGTAGAACCTACAGATGCCGTGGTCAAGGCCGACCGCATCCTTACGCTCTTCATGATCAATACCATAGCCGATAATGCCCGCAAGTTTACACCCGAAGGCGGAAAGGTAACCATTAGCGCCAAGGTTTCTGACTTCGTGGAAATCAGCATCTCAGATACCGGAAAGGGTATGGACGAGGAGCAGCTGGCGCATGTCTTCGACCGGACCTATACAGGCGGGCACGGCTTCGGACTGCTCAACTGCAAGGGCATCATAGAGAAATATAAGAAGGTGAGTTCGCTCTTTGCCGGCTGCCAAATCAAGGCAGAAAGCAAGTTGGGCGAGGGGAGCCGCTTCAGTTTCCGTCTGCCTAAAGGTATCGTCCGCCGAACCCATCAGTTGTTGGGCATCATCATCATGTTCTTCGTGCTGCTGTCGGCTTCGGTCCAGCCTTGCGAGGCTAAGAAGGCCAACGACATCCGCCAGCGCCACAATCATCACAAGACGAACGTAGATGCCAATCTCCAGCGTGCCGACGATTTTGCAGATAGCGCCTACTTCAGCAATATCAGCGGCACCTACCAGCGCACCCTGGCCTTTGCCGATTCTTCGCGCCATTATCTCAATGCGTTCTATCTGTCGAAATATCCCGACGGCAAGTATCTTATGGTGGCTCATCCGGAGGTGGGAATGGCGGCAGAACTCTATTGGATGCGCGAAGGGCTTAGAACCAATTATCACGTCATCCTGGACCTGAGAAACGAGTGTGCCGTGGCTGCCCTGGCGTTGCACCAATGGTCGCTCTACCAGAGTAACAACAAGGTTTATACCCAGCTGTTCCGCGAGATAAGTGCCGATAATACGCTCGATATTTACGTGCACACGATGCAGCAGAGCGAGAACTCGAAGACCGTGGCCGTGGTGCTGCTCATCCTGTTGCTGCTGCAGTTGCCGCTGGCTTATTATCTGCTCTATTACCGCCACGTGCTGAGTTACCGGTTTGCCATGATTGAACAGACCAAGGCTAAGCGGACCGACGAGGCTAAGCAGGAATCGCTGAAACTGGAGCTGATGACCGATGAGCTGCATAGGGCTGAATATGAGAACGATAAACTTCATATCTCCAATTCCGTGCTCGACAACTGTCTGTCTACGCTCAAGCACGAAACGATGTATTATCCGTCGCGCATCCGCCAGCTTATCGATTCGCAGCCCGATGATGTAGATTCGCTCAAGGAACTGGTAGATTATTATAAATCGCTCTATTCTCTGCTCAGCGCCCAAGCGATGGAGCAGGTAGAAGGCAACATCAAGGCAGATGATTTCCTGAACCGCTATCTTGTTTCTCTGATGCGTGGCAATTCCAAGGATTACCATACCGGAATGGCTGAGATTCCGGGTTCTGCCTACGTGAGATATTGGATTGACCAGCAGGATGTGGCCTATGATGCTGCGCTCCATGCCCAGCTCTTCACCCCTCTGACGGGCGATTTGCGCTATCTCCTGTGCCGGCAGATTGTGAGGGAACTGGGAGAGATTACCAATCTGCGCGGCTGCGGCATCAAGGCTTGCCAGGGCGATAAGGGTTGCCTCAGGATAGAGGCCGTGCTGCCGGCACGCATCAAATGGAAAAGTTTAAAATCATAAGAAAATAAAAATATCAGAAAATGGAAAATTTTAAAGTCATCATTGTAGAAGACGTGCCCCTGGAACTGAAGGGTACAGAGGGTATCTTCAAGAATGATATTCCAGAGGCTGAAATCATCGGTACTGCCGAGAGCGAAATAGCCTATTGGAAACTCATCAAGCAGCAGTTGCCCGATCTGGTTCTGCTCGACCTCGGACTGGGCGGTTCCACCACGGTAGGCGTAGAAATCTGCCGCCAGACCAAGGAGCAGTATCCTGACGTGAAGGTGCTCATCTTTACAGGAGAAATTCTGAACGAAAAACTCTGGGTAGATGTGCTCGATGCGGGCTGCGACGGCATCATTCTGAAGAGTGGCGAACTCCTTACGCGTGGCGATGTGGCGAGCTGCATGGGAGGTAAGAAACTGGTGTTCAACCAGCCTATCCTTCAGAAGATAGTAGACCGTTTCAAGCAGAGCGTAAACAGCCAGCTGATGCGTCAGGAGGCTCTGGTGAATTATGAGATTGATGAGTATGACGAGCGTTTCCTGCGCCATCTTGCGCTGGGTTATACCAAGGAGCAGATTACCAACCTGCGCGGAATGCCTTTCGGCGTAAAGAGTCTGGAGAAGCGACAGGCAGAACTGGTTCAGAAACTCTTCCCTGACGGCAATCACGGCATGGGCATCAACGCCACCCGCCTGGTGGTAAAAGCCTGCGAGCTCCGCATCCTCGATATCGACCATCTGCAGGCAGATGAAGAATAACTCGTTTCAATAAGCGCTTTTTAAAGAATGTATAAGAAAGTATTGGCCTATCTGGCATTATTGTTGGGAATAGCCGAAGTAGTGGTGATTCTGGTTTCGTGGCTGCTTACAGCTGCGATGCCCGAGTCGTTCACCCATTCGCTTACCAGCCCCGAGGGCATCCGCTGGTTTACGGGCCATTTTGTAGACCATCTCACCTCTGTATGGCTCGTATGGCTGGTGCTCATCAGCATCACCATCGGGGTGGTAAGGCAGAGTAGGGTGCTCCATTTCGACCATACCCAGTATCGCCAGCGCACGGCCTTGCGCCTGATGCTCATCGAGTTGTGCATCTCTGCAGGTATCATGCTGGCGCTCACCCTCTTGCCCCATGCCATTCTGCTGAATGCCGTAGGAACCCTCTTTCCGGGTCCGTTCACGCATAGTCTCATTCCGTACATCTGTTTCTCGGTCATGGTGATGAGCATGAGTTACGGCATCATGAGCGAGAGCATCAAGGGCATCAGTCAGGTTTATGATGCGCTGAATCAAGGCATCCGCCTCCTGTCGCCCTGCTTTCTTTTCTACATTCTCGTGATGCAGCTCTATACATCCATCCTCTATGTAATGGAGTAAGATAAAAGCCCCTGATGCTCGTTTCCTTGCATCAGGGGCTCTTTTCTTACTCCAAACCGTCGCCCTCATTACCGCCGGTGGTTCCGCCGCCTTCGGTATTTCCGCCGCCCGGGGTATTATCCGAACCGCCACCACCTGGGGTGTTGTCTGGGTCTTCCACATCGCCCTTATCGTCGGAAGTAACGTTTTTCACCACTTTGCCGTTGCGGTCGTAACAGGTAATCTGGATGGAGGTTTCCTGCAGCTCGCGCTTGATGTCAACGCTTGGGGTGAAGATAACACGGCGGTTGGTAATCAGACTGGTAGCCACTTCGCCTACGGTAGGCACACTCTTGGCTCTTACGCCGAATCGCATGGTTCCCAATCCCGGAACGGCTACGGAATGGCCTTCGGTACACCACGCCTTGATAACCTCGCCTGCTGCATCCCAGCAAACCTGCATCACGCCCACGCTAACGCCGCTTCTGATAGCAGCCTCCTTGATAACCTTGCTCTCTGAGAGCTTGTTGTAAAGTTCGGTACCGAGGATGAATCTGTACTGACCCTTCATTTCGCCTACTTGGATAAGGGTCTCCTTTGCTTTCAAATTAATTGCCATAATCTTTTGAATTTTAAATTGTTATAAACTATTAACTCTAAACTACCGGATGGTAATGGTTGGCACATAGTAGGTAGAATCTACTTTGGTGGAGATGTTGTTCTCCTGATGTTGCCGCTGGTTCTTTCCGATTACGAGTCCTGCCGTGCAGGAGCTGGATAGGAAGGTGACGATGGCTGAGCAAATCGCCACGATGAGATACCTGATGAATGCCTTCATGTTCTGGTTCATGATTTTTTCTGCCCCCTGCTAAGTTTCGCTAGCGAAACGACTCGTTTCGAGGCTTGGAGTCTTGGTTTCATTTTTTTTTTATTTTCCCAATTAGGGAGATATTTTTCTCCAACTGGGCAAGTGATTTTGCGCGCTTTCTGAATCACGATGCAAAGATACGAAATCCCGATTTATCAGGTGTGCGATACCATGCGATATCGGAACATTTAATCACTAATAACTATCCCGGTTCCCCGAGGTTATCGATAATAGCCTTCACCTGTTTGGGCGTGAACGACTTGCAAGTCTTTTCATATCCCATCTGCTGCAATTCATCCCAGAGCGGCTGGCAACGGCGAATCCAACTCATGAGATGATTCACGGCCGTGCGTGGCATACTCTCGGGAAAATACATCAGTCCCAGTTCCTTCTTCGTATACGAACGGTTTATAAAATCTTCCATAATCTTAATTTTTTAATCATTTGTTTATCGGCTCCTTGCTCCCGGAAGTTGCAGCAGCCCCTAAAAGATAGTATTCGCTGAAATCCTTGCAGCCCGGTGGCAACTGGTGGTGAACCAGCTGGGGGAGCATCTCCCTGAGTTGCATGAAGAGGCTTTCGCCCGGCACATCCTGATCGGGAAACATGTGGAATTCCACCTGATACAGTTTTCCGATATCCGTCAGCAACTGCTTATCCTCGGGTTTGAGGAGCGTGGCAGAAGGGATGGCTATCGCCTTATGACCGGCAGAAAGCATCGCCCAGCAGTCGCTACATCCCTCCGTAATAAACAGCCTCTCGCCCGGTTTCAGTCTCTTCACAACCGGCAGATTATAGATGCTGCATCTTGCGCCGTAAGGGAACCGGAAGCGGGGAGCATCCTGCTCCTTCTTGTAATCCAGGTTCCGGTTCTGAATACCAATAAGCCGCCCATCGGTATCGAAGTAAGGAATCTGCAGCCAGTTGATGCCCTTCTTATCCGTCCAGGAAGTCAGTCGGCACCAGTTCACCACTCTCCAGTCAATCTTCCTCTCCTCGAAGAGAAATCTTCGAGCTGCCTGGTTGAGCCAGGGATGCTCGAAGAATCTCGCATACCTGCTTGCATCGAAGGAAGATTTCCCCGAATTATCACCCGAAGAAGAATCACCGGATGAAGAGCCCGAAGAAGCCCCTCTGCCCGAAGACCCTCCAAAGGAAGAGCTTTTCCCCGAAGAAGAATCCTCCTCCAGCTGAATCTGATGTTCTTCTGCGAGCCATCGGCAAGCCGACGGGAAATCCTTCCCCAGGTATCTCATCGCCAGGTCGATGGTGCCGATGGAGTTTCTCATGCATACATAGCATCTGCAGCTATTCTTGGTCTTGTTGAACGTAAGGCTGGCGTGGTGGTCGTCATGGAAGGGGCAGAGCGCCTTATGGTGCTCCACCTTCATCCCCATCTCTTTCGCGACCTTCTCTATCGGAAGTTCGCGCAGTTTCTGAATCTCATATTTCTCCATCATATCCCTTTCCCTTTCTTTTTCTTGGCCGGTATACCCGTCAGATATTCTGCAGTCTTGGTATAGAGTTTTGTCTGGCTGTTATAAGTAATAAACTGGCGGTTCTTCCATACGTTGAGCTGATGCTTGGTACCTTCCTGATTCTTGCCCAGACTCAGGCGCAGGGTTTCCAACTGCAGTTCGTTGAAGGAATTCTCCAGCTGGTCGAGCATGTTTTTCGGACCGCTTCTCTGAGCCTCTTCCTGCCCATCGCCCGCTTTAAACATGTCGCCGAACACCTTAACCTTCGACCACAAATCGTAGTAGCAGAACCATTCAACGAAGTCGCCGATGGATTTCGACCAGCTCTGGTCGTTCAGAATCCACAGCACGGCTCCCTTCTTCCATGCCGAGAAGATGCTGCGGTGGGAGAGTTCCCAGAGCGTATCATCATCAGCAAGGTCGGCCAGGCGTGCCATTTCCTCTGCCAGCTTATCGGCTATCTTGTTGAGTGGCTTCACCACAAAACTGCCCTTGCAGTTGTCCAGCCTCAGCAGGTAGCCATCGAGCTTTTCGAGGAAATCTTTGTTGTACGTTCCCTGTCGCGGAATCTTTCCGCTTCGCTCGCCACGGGCTTTGTAGGCGAAAGGTATGCGCCCGAAGAAACCATTGGTCAGGTCTTTCTTGTAAAAGAGTCGGGCCGCCTCGGGAGTAGAGGTAAAGGTGAGGTTCACACGGAGCAGAGGGTTGCCCGTTACGCCATCAGCCGTGGCGCGCAAGGCTCCAGCCCTCTGACAGTCGAAGATGTTTCTTACCATCTGGCTCACCTGCTTATGCCCACCACACATTCTGTCGGCCATCTCCACCTCAGGCAGATTGATGTACTGGGTTCTTCCGCCCAGCTGTTCGCATGCCATAGCGTTCTGGATGAATGCAGGATTGGTGACATCAGAAGGTGGAAACCAGAAACTCACGTCCGGGCGCTCCGGTTTTTCCTTGTTGGCGCCCTTGGTTTTCATCTGTCGCTGCCAGTCAACCAGTTTCTTGAACTCAGTCTCATCATGCTTTCTGAAAGGTCTCATGATGGCCTCTACAAGATGACCCAACTGTGCCTTTCCGATACCCGATGGACCTATCAGATGGCCCATTTGCCCGCACATTTCGTAATATTTGTTGTCGGAATACATGAATCTTACGTCTGTGAGATGAGCTGCTAATGCCGGAATTGCCATCGGAATGAGCACTTCCTGCATGTCTTTAGATGCCTGAGAGATGGCAAATTTTACAAATTCAGTACCCTTGCTGGGTTTGGGCATCGCCGGAGCGATGTTGCTAAAAATATTATAATCCATTGCTTTTTAGAGAGTTAAATCAAATTTCATGTTCATTTTTTCTTGCTTGCAGTCTCAGTCTCAGAGTCTCAGTTGTTTTTTTTATGGTCTCGCTTCCTATATATATTATATATAACTAATTAATAATCAATAAGTTATAAAGACTTAAGAAGCGGGTTTGGAGTTGGATTGTGACATTTATCCTAACTGAGACTGAGATTTGAGACTGCTTTGAAGAGGAAATGAGGGTAGGGATAATCCTGTTACCAGCATCCCCCGAAGTCCCCATTTCCTCTAGAAAGCCTCAACTCCGTTTATCTGTCATCACTCTTGCCGCTAATGATGAGCAGTTCGTCGGCGGCTCCCTGGCAGAAGTCCTGAAAGGTGAAGCGTTCTGAGAACTGCGGGCGGTTGAAGGTAGGGTAGAGCGTACCGTCTTTTTTTCGGTTCACGTTGATGTACTTTCCTTCATACACGTGCGGATTTCTCTGCACCACCTTCTGCAGCTTCTTCTCCTGGTCATTCTGCACAAAGGTGAAGTGGTCTTCTCCATCGTGCGTAATGGCTCCATCCAGATACTCGCCAACGGCCATGCGCCCTGGCTCTTTAGTCATCAACTTGAGGTCGATACCCAATTCTGTGTTTGGGTAGAATCCCTTTCCTGCTTTACCTGAACTTTCGTTCATATTGTCATTTAATACTATATTCATTTTTACTTGAGTATTAAATAAGCCTCTCTGGTACGATGACGTTCGAAGAGGTTTCCCCGTCATCTTTTCTAGTACCATCATTCCCCATTTCGTGATTTGCAACTCGCCTGATGGGTAGTCATCTTGTTATCAGATGACGGGTGCAAAAGTAAGAAGAAAAAGCCTGGCACAGATGCTTTTCCAAAGTGCTGTCTCCAAAGTTCTCTGAATTTCTCCGATTTTCTCTGTTTTTCTCTGATATTCTCTCTACGTATAGTCGCATTTTTGACTTAGGGGTACAAAAAAGCGACCGATACCTGAACAAAAATCAAGTATCGGTCGCTATCAGAAGATATAAATCTCTATCAGGAAGGCCCAGTCGCTATCGTCTTCTAGTCCTTATTATAATATTTACAGAAAGTCTTGTATCCGAACCCTCCTTTCTCAATCGGCATACCCATTCGTATCAATTCTTCATGGGCATTTTTTGAGTTTTGTGGCAGCAGCACCTTGCCCTCCTTTTTCAGTATGTTCAGTCTCTTACAGATTTCCTGTACGTCAAATTGCTTTACCAGTCTCTCCACCTCTTTATGCACTTTCCATCCATCGTCTTCATCGAGTGCAGGATGCACAAAATGGAAGAGTTCCTTCTGAAAACCTTCTCCTGCAGCTTCATTGGTTTCACTAGCTTTTCCAGTCACCTCTGCCTCGTAATTCTCCTCCGTCACCTCTGTGTCTTCAGCAAAAAAATCCTTTGCAATCTTCATCATCTGCTGTGCAGACAGATTGCCCTGGATAGTCAGTTCTTTGTGCTGGTTGTTGTAAATAACATTGCCTGCATAATAATTATTACTCATATTTCTTCCTTTTTTATATTCTTGTAATATTTTTGTATGTCTATAATTCTGATGGTAGCAGAGCTGAATTCCCTTCTTCCTGGTGGTCAAGATGCAGATGCTTACTATGAACATCAAATGTAGAATTTCCTGCATGATAGTGCTCTGCCTGAATCGTAGGCTTCTTTGCCACCTCTTTTAAAGCCTTCGTCTGTTCCTTGATGGCATTAATCTGTATACCTTCTCTTGCCTCTTCAGAAAGGAAACGCTCAGTCATATTGTCAACCCGAAGTTTATACTCTGGGGGTAAATATGAAATCTCGTGATAGATGAATCTCTGCAAAACCTCAACATCTTCTCGTCTGACTAGAGTTTGGCTGTACTTGATGATTTTATCAATAAGGTAGTCTTCCTTCTGGCTTGTTAGAGATGGGGTAGGAGCAAAGCTGTTTGTTGGCAGCCCCAAACGCATGCGCAGACGGTCTCTAATCACGAAAGCGGTAAGCAATTGGCGATACTTATCTAATGGAATGCGTGTGTAGTGAGCGCGTATGAGCATGGCTATCTTATCATCATTGGAATAAGGAGCCAATGCCGGAATATTGGAAAGTTCTGTCTCTATATCTTCCAACCATGACATCATTTTCAAATTATCTGGTTTATGACAGTCGGCACCTTTTAAGTGCAACCAGTCATGCCATGCCCTTTCTGCTTCATGGGTGGATAGTAGATGGGGGAGCCAACTTTTGCGGAGCTTCTTCTGGCGACCCTCATTGCATAAACCGCTCAATAAGTGTTCTAGTTCATTCGCCATATAGCGCATCTTGTCGCCCTTTTTTGCTTCCATAGCTTTTATGACATTTTCTATTCCCTCCTTCGCTTCGTACCATAGAGCGTATTTTCCCATTGTTATTAAAGTCTCTGTGTATTCCTGAAGCTCCTCTTCTTCATCTGAAGTTAACGTCTCATGTCTCAGAATATCTATCATCATCATCGTAGCATCTTCTACGCATAAAAACTCCTCTGTCATAGGAAATAAAGGCAGGGGCGGCTCCCATTCTTTCCAATGGTCTTTATGCAAGATGGGCACAATTGGAGTAGAATCAGTTTCTGCTTCAACAAAAAAATAGCCCTCTGCAGAAATTATAACCTCCTTAACCCGAGCGCGGAAATAACCCCGTCCGCTGGTTGTCAATGCAGCCTGAGCCAATGATTTATATTCTTCTCTATTACGTACATAGCCTGCCTTCCGACTCGCAACGCGCGCAACAAAAGCTTCTTCATCAGTTTCGTTAGTAGGTTCGGGTTTTACCGAAACATAGGGGTGCTTTCTGTCCAGCATGGTCAGAAATTCTATTGTTTTTTGTTGTTCTTGTGCAGTCATATCCTCACCTTTTACGTGGTTAGAATTTACTGCATATTGTACCCCAACTATTTTTATTAAATCTCCCATTGTTTGGTATTTAGATTTTTGGAAAGCTGAATTTAGTTATTACGGCCGTCCGGAGTACAAAGTTACAAAATAAATTCCTATTAGCATTAAAATGTAACATTTTTAACATTATTCGTAACAAAAAATCTAGATTTCGCCCTTTTTTGTGCAGCTTTTAATAAAGAAGCTCCTTTTCTCCTTCCTATTTTCCACTCTTTCCTTCGCCTCCAATCTCTCCTCTCTCGCCCCCGTTCCAAGCGATTCCATCGCTTGTCCCCCTTCATCCTCTCTTTTCCACCCAGCCTCCTCTCCAAGCGCCTCAAATCCTCCTCAGAATACCGGCGATGTACAACGACCGCCACCTTATCAGGAATATCGAGCAAGAAACAGTTGCCCACCATCTGGCATCTGCGACCCGCCACCTCTTTATTCTGCATCACGGTAAAAAGCCCCGGGTTCATCCTCTTCACCATCAGTCTTCTCGGGTTATCATCCAAGTATTTCTTCCATCCCTCCAGTTGTCTCTCATGCAGCAGAACCTTGTCATTATACCCCAATTCAAAGAGCCCCTTCCTTGGTGCCGTATTCATCCCATAAATCCTCCAGTAAGCCTTGTTGCATCCCATCTTAAACCCCTTTATCACCATTCCCAGCGAACCCATCTCTTTCTCTCTTTTCGCCGTCATCCCAATCGAGCCCGCTTCATTCTCTCCAGTCTGAGCCTGGTTAGCCCCTCCAGCCGAAGCCAAGTTAGCCCCTTCTGTTTGAGCCTGGTTAGCCCCTTTAGTTTGAGCTAAGTTAGCTTCTTTGGTCAAAGCCGAAGCCTGTCCCTCTCGAGCCTCCGTTCCAAGCGATTCCATCGCTTGTCCCCCTCTCAAGTCCTCCTTCACCCTCACAATCAGGTGAATATGATCAGGCATGATGCAAACCCTCCAAACCTCCACCTGGGGGTAATATTTATGAATCTTCGGAATCTCCTCCTTCGCGATGGCAATCCCCAGTTCAGAAAGCATCACTTTCGGCGCATCACCATCCCCAGGACGGGCATCCACCCGTCCCCACAGTTTCCCCAGCAGAGGCATGCGTCCCTCCACCACAAGCGTCAGCATATAAGTACCCCTTCCATGGTAATCATGCCATGGGCTTCTGCGTTTCATGGAGTGCTGGGTTTCATGCACCCTCAATCCTCTAGCTATAGCTTCATCTCTATCCATAATAAAATAAGTAAAAAGTAAATAATTAAAGCTCCCGCTCCCGTTTCTCCTGCAAGCCCGCCCCTCCAGCAAAGAAGCAAAGAAGGGAGCAGTCCCCATCTCACCCCCGTTCCAAGCGATTCCATCGCTTGTCCCTCATCGCTTTTGTCCCTCATCGCCAATCTTCACCATTCATCCCTGCCTTCTCCCTTCACAATCTCCTTCACCCGTTCCTCTATTTTCCTCCAAGGTTGCCCCAGGTTTACCGTCCTCACAAAGATGCGATGCCCCGTCTCCTTATACCTATAAGAAAAGTCGAAATCCTCATCCACGGTAGGGTAGACCAAAGCTCCGCAAGCATTCATAGTATGCGGCTTGCTCCGGTCTTCCTGGTTCATCACGTAAGAAAGAATCTGCGAGAGATGATGAAGGAACATCCTAATAAGGAGAAAGAATGCAGACTCAGTTTGGGCTATGGCCTAGGTTCCACCCATTATTGGTATTGGGCCCCCAATACAAACATGTTCATGCACTCCCGCGACTGGGATTTTGAGCCTTATACCGCAAGTCAAGTGGTTAAATGGTACGGGGAAGGCAAATGGAAGATTGAGCAATAATTTGAGAGTGGGGGTGAACAAAACGTTCATCCCCTTATCAGTTTTGCTTGGGAAAACAGCATCAGAAGGTAGCTCTCTCAGTAAATAATCCAGCAATACCTCGTTAAGTTTCAGCATCTGCTTTACTTTTTCCTGACTATATGTTCTTTCAATTCTTGCCATAATCGAAATCATTTTATGTTGCAGATAAAACCTTTGATGATTCTGAGTGCCCGACAATCTTGGTTTCACCTTAGAATTATGCCGCAAAGTTAAGATTATTATTTTGAATAAGCAAAGTTTTTTGAGCATTTTTCTTGGCGGTTTATCAAAAATGTGCTATTTAGTGCAGGAAAACTGCAGGAACCTGAATATCATGTAAAGGGAGAATTTTGAAATGAAGAAAATGAAAAATATCGGAATGAAATCCTGTGATGCAACAACGGAAAAATTCCTCTTTTTTTTACTTTCCTCTTTTTAATTCTAACAGGTATTATGGTAAATAGGCGTTATGAGATAAAGAAAGAGGTGAAATTTGGAGCCTGAAAATGGAACCTGTTCACCCCTTTCTGATCATTTCATTCTTTAACTTACTTTCTGCCTGTTCTGAGATTAATTCTCATTTCAATCAAAAAGAAATATCTCAGAACAGAATCTTACATCATGCCCGTAAGCCGCTGGATGGCGATGACTGCCTGGTTGTATTCATTAATCGCATCAGCATGCTTCATCAGAACAGCTATGGTTTCCTCGATAGCATTCACGTATTCTACATACGAAATTTCGCCATTTTCATATTCTATCGCACTCAACTTCGAAATTTGCGCAGAATGAGCCTGATTGTTCTGCTCGTAATATTTCAGACGGTTGGATGCTGCCTGGAGACGCTTCGTACAAAGACGGAAATCGCGCTCTTTTTCTGTCTGCTCCTGGCGCATTTCGATTTCAGCCAATTCGCGGTCTTTCTGGGCTGCCTTTACTTTTGCCTTCGTAGAACCGTAAAATAAAGGGATGCCTACGCCAATCTCGAAACCGAAGAAATTACCCTCGGCAAATCTCGAACGGTCTATGTTGTATGGATTCCAACTGGAAATGACACATTGGGTGCGCAAAGATAAGGATAAACTTGGAGCAAAACCAGATTTGGCAGCCTTGATTTCCTTATCCAGAGCGATGAGCTTGTCCTGCTGGTAAATGCCGTCGGCAGACTGCTGATAATTATAGGAATTGAGATTCTGGGCTGCGATGGCCGAGAGATTCTCTTCTGCCGGTTTTATGGGCTCCTGCGTGTTGATCTGCGTCATGAGGTCGATTTGCAGGCGCTCGATTTCGCTCTTTACATCTGCCATTTCCAGACGGTTTTCGTTGCATTTGCGGTCGGCTGAGAGATATTCCAGCTGGCGGCTCTCTCCTGCCTTGTAACGCATTTCTGCAATCTGGCTGTAACGCTCTAATACTGAGTCGATTCGCTCCAATATCTGGAGTCTGTGAGTCTGATAAAGCATCTGATAATAGGTGTTGGCGATTTCAGCCTTCAGTTGCTGGCTAACCACGTTCAGGCGGCTCTTTTCTGCCTGGGTTTCAGCCTTCAGCTGGTTGCGGCGTGAGGCGTAGACGGTAGGAAAATCGAGGCTCTGGGTAAAGGTAAAGCCGTTGTCCGATTCGCCACCCGTAGCAGGGTTTTGAGAGAAAGCAACCTCGGTTTTATCCAGTTCCCAAGCCGTGCCTTGCATCACCTGCGCACGCTCTACCGACTTCTTTCCTGCCTGCATCTGAAGGTTCTGCCTGGCAGCCAAATCGAAACATTCCTGCAGGGTAACTTTCCTGCCCGCAATATGAGCATCAAAATGCTGGGCTCCGACTGTGGCTGGCAGCAGGAGCAGGATGGCGGCAAAGCAAGCCACCACCCTATTCTTTGTTATCTTTATTCTGTTCATTATTTTCATATCTTGAAATCTTACTTTTTCGTAAACATCTTATAGATGGCTGGCAGAACCAGAAGCGTAAGGAGCGTGCTGGTAATGAGACCGCCTATTACAACCGTAGCTAAAGGACGCTGGACTTCTGCTCCGTCGCCATGGGATAATGCCATCGGGAGGAAACCCATAGAAGCTACCAGGGCCGTCATCAGAACCGGACGGAGACGAATCATACAACTGTCAATAATTCTGTTCTGAATAACAGCCGCCAAACTTGCGTCATTCTCCTCAGGAACCGCTGCCGCCTGCTTCTGTATCTGGTTCATCTGACCTATCAGCACGATGCCGTTGAGAACCGCCACGCCAAAGAGGGCGATGAAACCTACGCCCGCCGAAATGCTGAAAGGCATTCCGCGCAACCAGAGCGCCCAGACGCCACCTATCGCAGCAAGCGGAATGGCGGAGAACACGAAGAGGGATTCGCGCAGATTCTTAACCGTAGCGTAGAGCAGCAGCAGAATGATGATGAGCGCTACCGGAACCACGATTATCAGGCGCTGGGTGGCACTCTGAAGATTCTGAAACTCGCCACCATAATTATAATAGTAGCCCTCAGGCAGCTTCAGCTTCTCATCAAGGATGGACTGAATATCCTTCACGGTACTCTGCACGTCCCTACCCTTCACGTTGAAACCTACGTAGATGCGGCGGGCACCATTCTCATGAGAAACCTGAGCAGGAGCCGGTTCGTAAACCACATCAGCCAACTGAGAAAGCGGAATACTCTCGCCACCAGCCAGCGGAATACGGAGCGACTGAAGCGACTGGAAGTTGCGCTCCTTAGGGTCAAGACGCAGAACGATGTCAAACTTTTTATCGCCTTCGTACACAGCTCCAGCCGTAGCGCCCGCAAAGGTAGTTTCGAGAATGCGGTTGATTTCGTCAACAGTTACCCCATAAGCCGCAATGCGTTCATGGTTGTATTTTACCTGAATCTGAGGCAATCCGGAAACCTCTTCAACGAAGATTCCGCTCACGCCCGGCACATTCCTGATCATTCTGGAAACCTTATCAGCTTGCTGGGTAAGCACATCGAGATTGTCGCCAAAAATCTTAATCGCCACATCCTGCTTGATGCCCGTAAGCAACTCGTTGTTGCGCATCTGGATAGGCTGCGAAATCTCAGCCTTCAAGCCCGGAATCGTCTTCAGGGTTTCTTCCATCTTCTCCATCAGTTCGGCGGTAGTTTCTGCCGAAGTCCACTCGGCTTTCGGCTTGAGTGCCACCATGATGTCGGCCCTTTCCATAGGCATCGGGTCGGTAGGAATCTCGGCGCTACCTATGCGGCTCACCACCTGCTTGATTTCAGGATATTCAGCCTTCAGAAGTTTCTCAGCCTTGGAGCAGCTCTCTACCATCTGCGAGAGCGAAGTGCCCTGCGACATGCTCATTTCTACCGCAAAATTGCCCTCTTCCAGACTCGGAATGAATTCGCCACCCAGGAAATGGAAGGCTACTGCGCTCATGCAGAAGAGCGAAACGGCGCCGGTAATCACATTCTTATATCGCGCCAAGACCCATTCCAGAACCGGTCGATACCAGCCCTGAAGTTTCTCTATCATTCTGTCGCTAAAGGTCTTACGCACATATCCCTTCTTGCTCAGGAAGAGCGCACTCGCCATCGGAACATAGGTGAGCGAGAGGATGAAGGCACCCAGGATGGCGAAGAAAACGGTAAGCGCCATCGGACGGAACATCTTGCCCTCGATGCCCACAAGCGTCATCAGCGGAATGTAAACTATCATGATGATGATTTCGCCAAATGCCGCACTCTTGCGGATGCGCGAAGCGGAATCATGAACCTCCTCATCCATCTCTGCCTGAGAAAAACGGATGGGAGTATCGGCAGAATTTCTCGCCTTCCGCTCAATACTCTTCACGCCCAGATGGGCCACAACAGCCTCTACGATAATGACGGCAGAATCGACTATCATACCGAAATCGATGGCTCCGAGCGACATCAGATTGCCGTCGATTCCGAAGGTCTTCATCATGCCGAAAGCAAAGAGCATGCTGAGCGGAATGACGCTCGCCACAACCAGTCCGGCACGCCAGTTGCCCAGGAAGATAACCAGCACGAAGATAACGATGAGTCCGCCTTCTATCAGGTTTCGGGCGATGGTTCCCTCCACACGGTCAACCAGGTGGGTTCGGTCGATAAACGGCTCGATAACCACGCCCTCGGGCAGAGATTTCTGAATCTGCTCTATGCGCAGCTTCACATTCCTGATAACCTCCTGAAAGTTTTCGCCCTTCAGCATGATGGCTATTCCGGCAACCACTTCGCCCTCGCCATTTCGGGTAACGGCTCCGAAACGGGTGGCATGACCCAGCTGAACCTTCGCCACATCACCTATCTTAATAGGAGTGCCGTTTACGGTCTTCACGGCGATATTTGCCACATCTTCCAGACTCTTCACCACGCCTATGCCGCGGATGAAATACTGGTTGGAATTTTCCTCTATGTAACTTCCGCCCGTGTTGGCGTTATTCTTTTCGAGCGCATCAAACACCTCGCTCACAGTCAGATTGCTGGCGTTGAGCTTATCCGTATTGATGGCCACCTCATATTGCTTCACATAGCCTCCCCAGCCGCTCACTTCCGTTACGCCCGGGGTTCCCGAGAGCTGTTTTCTCACAATCCAGTCCTGGATGGTTCGCAGCTGGGTGAGCGAATATTTGTGCTCGTAGCCCTTCTCGGCGCGCACGGTATAATGGTAAATCTCGCCCAGTCCGGTAGCAATCGGTCCCATCTCGGTTTCCACATTTTTGGGCAAATCTTTCTCCACCTGGGTCAGCATCTGGCTCACCTGCGAACGTGCCCAGTAGATATCTGCATCATCATCAAAAACGAGGGTGATGACCGAGAGTCCGCTTCGCGAGATGCTTCTGCGCTCCTTGAGTTCGGGGATGTTGGCGAGCGCCATTTCTACCGGAGTAGTTACGTATTGCTCCACCTCCTGTGCTCCGAGCGAAGGCGCCTGGGTGATAACCTGCACCTGATTGTCGGTAATATCCGGCGTAGAATCGAAAGGAAGATGGATGAGCGAAACGATGCCCCAGATGACGAGGGCTATCGTGAAAACTCCCACCACCAGCTTGTGGCGGATGGAGTAAGTAATCAGTTTCTGAAACATAATCTGTTTTTCTTTAAAAAGCTCTTTATTGATGAAAAGCTCACCTTATATTAATGCTCATCCGCATGTTCGCCCGTGAGCGAAGCCAGATAATATGCATTTTCTGTCACAATCTTCTTGCCCTCCTGCTTCAGATGTTTGCAGAGTTTTACCTCGGTATAAGCTCCATCCGAAACGCCCGTAATAACCTCGTGGCGGGAGAAACTGTACTCGCCCTTCTCTGGCTTGCCGTTCAGAGCGAAGACAAACTGCTTGCCGTCGGTACTGACGATGGCCTTGGAAGGAAGGGCGATGCACGACTGGCTGCCCGTAGCTATCTTGCCGCTTACGTACATTCCGTCGAAGAGTCGGGCTGAGCCGTGAACGCCGCTGGTTTTAAGAGACTGCGCATCTATTCTTACATGAACAGCAACTGATTTCGAATTATCGTTAAAGTATTGGTTTAAACCATAGACATGGCCGACGAGCTTGATGCCCGGCTGATTGGTAAGCGAGAGATAAACCTTATCGCCCGGCTTTACCTTCTGCAAATCTTTCTCGAAAATGTTCAAATCGCACTCTATCGCCTGGTTGTTCTGAATCTTCATGAGCGGAGTCTGCATGTCGGCAAAGCTGCCCAAGCTGGCTGTAATCTGCGAAACCGTACCCGCAATCGGAGCACGCAAAGGGAAGGCTGTGGTAAACTTGCCCCTGGCTACGGCGGCGGTAGAAATGCCCATCTGGGCAAGCTGTTTGCCGATGCCGATGAGGTTGGCGTGGGCCACATGATACTCCTTAGCTGCCTGCTGCGCATTCTTCTTGACGCCAGCTCCGGCCTTGTTCAGCAGTTTCTGTCGCTCCAGGTCGGTAAGTGCCAGTTCGCACTCCTTGCTGGCAGAAAAATATTCGCGTTGCAGACTGACCACATCTGTATTTTCGACCAGCGCCACCACCTGTCCGCGCTTCACATTCTGTCCTTCCTTCACGTAGATAGCCTTCACCACGCCACCCATGAGCGAAGCCACATCGCCCTTGTTCTGGGCGCGCAAAACGAGCTGGCCGTTGGCTGCAATCGTAGCATCCATCACGCGGTCAACCGCCTCGCCCATCTTCAGATCTACCGCATCAACTTGTTTCTGAGAGAGCGGAATATTATCAAAATCCACCTCTTCATGTTCTTGCTCATGTCCGTGTTCGGCATCATGAGCCTCTGCTCCGGCGTGGTTTGAGAAAAAGGTGAAACCACACCAGGCTAAGATTGCCGCAACGGCAACCACCAATATTCTTTTCATTTTTTCTTCTTTTAAATTGATATTTCATTAAAACTTGGGTGCAAAAGTACGCACCTTTCCCTGCAACCCGGTTGCAAAAACTGCATCCTGGTTGCTCTAACTACAGAAAATCAACAAAAAGAAGGAGGTCCTCGCCTACTGATGGCCGTTTCGTCAACACAAGGAAGGCTGGCTGCAAACTGCTGCCAACGTACGCTAATAATCGACGAGGTAGGGATAAACAAATACTCAGAAGAAAGCACGGAAAGAAGATGGTTGCCATCGAAAAGCTGCTTCTGAATGCTCTTCAAAATCTTGCCGTTGGTTACAAAATGGTACATCTGATGCACGCGGCAACTATCGTTTTCATTCTCATGATGCTCAGTATGCTCATCGTTGAGATTACCATCCTGCTGGCAACGTTCTACAACCATACATATACGCCCCATGTGGTGATGATGCATCACCACCGTAGAGAGCAGCACACTCATCGTGGCCACAAGGAGGCTGAATAAGTATAGTTTCTTCTTTGCCATTTTATTCTGTTTCCAATTTTACGATTGCTTTCATTCTGCCCGCAAAATTACATTAAAAGTACGAAATAGCCAAGTAAAACTGAGAAAATTAGCATTTTTTCTTAAAAAAATTAAAACCGAGTACCCTTAAAGCCATCTGAATACGTAATATGATTAGTTTTTAGTAACTTTGCAACATAAAATAAAAAAATAGAAATGAAAAAAGTATTTTTAATCTTTCAATTACTCCTTGTAGTAATGCTGGCTCAGGCGCAGATGATGAACCCTGTGAAGTTCACCAGCTCGCTGAAAACAGACGGAAGTGCTGTGGCCGAAATCGTGTTTAGCGGAAAAATCCAACCGGGATGGCACGTCTACTCTACCGGTTTGGGAGGCGACGGACCTATTTCAGCTTCGTTCAACGTAAATAAGCTTGAAGGAGCTGAGCTCGTAGGCAAACTTCAGCCACGTGGCAGAGAGATTGCAAAGTTCGACCCTCTCTTCGAGATGAAACTCCGTTATTTTGAAGGTAGCGTTACCTTTGTACAGAAGGTGAAGTTTACCCAACCTAATTATCATATTGATGCCTATCTGGAGTATGGCGCCTGCAACGACCAGAACTGTCTGCCACCAAGCGAGGCAGCATTTAAGCAGAGTGGTAAATCGCCAGCCGTTGATACTCCTGCAGCTGGGGCAAAAGATGCTCTGAATGCAAAGGATGCGAAGGCGATTGATCCTGCCCTTGCTGCCAAGATGAAGGCCGATTCGCTTGCCAAGGCCGCTGCCCTGGCTCAGACCGATAGCGCTACTCAGCCCGTAGATTCCGCAGCTTTGGCATCTGCTATGGAAAATCTGAACGTCAAGGACTTATGGAAACCGGTTGTTAAAGAACTTCAGGCTTTTGGCGGAGCTAACGACATCGCCAACCATTCGCTCTTCTACATCTTCTTCATCGGTTTTGTGGGCGGTCTGCTTGCGCTCGTCATGCCTTGCATCTGGCCTATTATCCCGATGACCGTAAGTTTCTTCCTGAAGCGTGCTAAGAACGATAAGAAGAAAGGTATCCGCGATGCGATTACTTATGGTTTGAGCATCGTAGTCATCTATCTGGTTTTGGGTCTTGCCGTAACAGCCATCGCTGGTCCTAGCACCCTGAATGCGCTCAGCACAAGTGCCGTATTCAACATCATCCTCTTCCTCCTGCTTGCCGTTTTCGCCTTCTCGTTCTTCGGTTGGTTTGAAATCAAATTGCCTGACAGTTGGGGAAATGCGGTAGACAACAAGGCTTCCAGCACCACGGGTATGATTTCTATCTTCCTGATGGCTTTTACCCTGGTATTGGTCAGCTTCTCATGTACAGCTCCTATCATCGGTTTGCTGCTGGTTCAGACCGTTACATCCGGCGACTGGCTCGCTCCTACCGTGGGAATGTTCGGTTTTGCGCTTGCTCTGGCGCTCCCATTCACCCTCTTCGCCCTCTTCCCATCATGGTTGAAGTCGGCTCCTAAGTCGGGTTCGTGGATGGAGACTATCAAGATTGTGCTCGGCTTCATCGAGCTTGCCTTCTCTCTGAAGTTCCTCTCTGTAGCCGATCTGGCTTACGGCTGGCACATCATGGACCGCGAGGTATTCCTCTCTCTCTGGATTGTCATTTTCGGTCTGTTGGGTCTCTATCTCATCGGCAAGCTGAAGTTCCAGGTTGATGCTATCGGGGGCGACATCAACAAGCCTATGCCTGTAGCCTGCATCATGTTGGGTCTCTGTTCTTTGGCATTCTCGGTTTACATGATTCCAGGTCTCTGGGGCGCTCCTTGCAAGGCTGTGAGCGCATTTGCTCCACCTATTAATACACAGGACTTCAACCTCAACACCAAGACCGTAGAGCCTGCTTACAAGGATTATGAGTTGGGAATGGCTGCTGCCAAGGCTTCCGGCAAACCGGTATTGCTTGATTTCACGGGTTATGGTTGTGTAAACTGCCGCAAGATGGAGGCTTCTGTCTGGACAGATCCATCGGTTGCCGATAAGCTGGCAAAGGATTATGTTCTCATCTCACTTTATGTAGATGACAAGACTCCTCTTCCTGAGCCTATGGAGGTAACGTTTAATGGTGAGAAGCGCACCCTGCGTACCGTTGGCGACAAGTGGAGTTATCTGCAGGCAAGCAAGTTTGGAGCTAATGCCCAGCCATTCTATGTGGCTATTGACAACGACGGCAATCCTCTTGCAGCAGCCTTCAGTTTCAAAGAAGATGTTAGTGCTTATCTCGACTTCCTGAACAAGGGTCTGGATAATTACAGAAACAAATAATGTTTTTGATTTAATAGTTCAAATAAGGCCGGTATTGGTTTATTTAAGTAGATTTATGAAGGATAAATTTCAATAGATTAGTTTATTCAAGGTAGATTTATTTAGGATTGTTACTTCCCCCGACAGGTATGGTTTCCAAGCCATCCTGTTGGGGGATTTTTTTTGTATAGGCACCAAAAAATAAAGGCACAAAAAAATAGGGTCTGTTTCACAACAGACCCTAAACATACTTACTAAAACTAAATTAACCACTAAAAAAACTAATATTTTTTAATCCTAGAAAATAAGGTGAATAACACCTTTAATCTAAAAACCTAATCTATGACACGAAATCATCCCGATTTCTTGATTGCAAAGATAGGGCTTTTATATGAAACCGCCAAACTTTTTTCCAACTTTTTTTCTATGAGTGGGCTTTTTTATCGGGATTTCACATTATTTAATCAATAAGCCCCCTACTTCACATTTTAGAACCTATAGCCAACGGTCATCAGCAACTGATGGCGCTTGTTGTCAACCTTTGTTGCAGGAGCTGCATTCGCACCAAGCTCCTCCCAGGCTGCAAATGGATAGAAGTCACCATTCTGACAGCTGTACTGGTAAGCCACATCAATAGACAGCTTCTCGTAGTTGAAACCTACGCCGGCTGTAAATCGGTTAGTCGCCTTCCAGTTGGTATAATCTGTAGAGGTGGCGTAGATTGTTCCCTGAGAAGGGATTGTCTGGTCACGGTCTGCGCCCTCCTTGAACATTGGAGAAACGTAATTATAACCCAGACGGAGCGCCAACATACTGACAGGCTTGTATTCCAAACCCAGCTTCAGCGTGCTCACTCCCTGCAACGACTGCTTGGTATGATCATTCATGAGGTCATCGCTTGAACTGGTTTCATAATATTCGTCCCAATAACCATCATAATAACCGCCATCCTTCACACGATTATCCATGTGATTGTACCATGCATACTCGTAAGTAGCACCCAGGGCAAGATTGCTGCCAATGGTGTGACCCAAGCTGATACCCGTCTTCCAAGCCGTATTCAGACGATAATCGAGGCTGGAACTGTTCGTATTGCTAGCCTCAGCATAATTGCCCTTATCGTCCGTTATATTCTTGTCAACGAGTTCCAGGTCAGCTGTTCCATCCATCGACAAATCATAAAATACTGGCGAATTGACATAAGCACCAATACGGAAAGGAGAATCTTCTACCGGACGGAAGATAATACCCAGCTTTGCATCATAACCGGTACCCGTGATACGCTGGCTTTCCCAAGCTGTTCCGTAAGCCTCCTTATCAGCCACATAATTCTCTGTATAAACAGAATTGCTGCGGTAATGAACATCATGAATGCCCAAGGTGAAGCCCAACCATACGCGGTCGTTGAAACCCACGCTAATGTTGAAATCATATTCGCCTATGTAGCCCTTCTGATACTGGCCAAAGAGGAACGAACGGCCATCGTAGGTCATCTGGTTTCCATTTTCGTCTTTGCCCATCAACGCATTATAGTTAGCATCTACCGCATTCCAAATCTGATCGCCTGCATCTTTACCATGTTTCTCATCCAATTCTTTAGCGTAAGCCGTCTTGGCAGAAGCCCATTTGGTTTGAGATGCTCCGTTGAGATAATTGGCTGCAGAAAGAATCTGAGAGAAATTTGTGCTCTTGTGATAGTTGAAACCGAAGTTGAGCTTTACATTCGAATCGCCATTTGTAGCAGCCCAAACGAAACCAATCTGGTCGAAACTAGGAACCGATTTCTTTCCGTCGAAGCCAAATGGAGTTTTATCGAAATTGAGTTCCGTATCAGCTCCAGGCTGAGCCACAACGCCAGCCGAGAAACTTGCCATGCTCTTTCTGAACAGACCCAAACCGGCAGGGTTGCTGGAAATGGTAGAAATATCTGCGCCCAAGGCTTCCATAGCTCCACCCATACCTACATAGCGTGCAGTACCCGTGAGGGAATTTTCTGCAAACTTAGTATCCTGATAAGTTTCCTGAGCCAACATTGGGGCTGACATGAGTCCCAATGAAGCCAGGAATAAATATTTTAAATTCTTCATAATCTCTTAATTCTTAAGGTCTTCATTCCCAGATGAAAGTTTTCATTTTCGAAAATTGTCTTCATCCTCAGAACAAAGCCCAAGCTATTAACTATAAACTATTAACTATAAGCTGAAAAGCGACTATCTTCTTCCACCAAAGCCGCCGCCACCTGAGCGACTGCCGCCTCCGAAGCTACCGCCTCCTCCGCCAAAGCTTCCACCACCGGAATGCGATCCGCCTCCGAAACTGGCTCCACTACGGTTTCCAAATCCGCCAAAGTTGCTGCGGTCGAAGTTGTTGGTATTATTATTGTTGCGAACGCTATTGTAACGGCCATTACCGTTGATGCGACCGCCGAAATTGCGGTTTCTGTTGCTTCGGTAAGTACTGTTGCCAGCATAGCCTTTATCGCCATTATAACGATAAGTTCTGCTTCCTGCATAACCGCCCGAATTGCGTCCACCATAGCTAACATGCCCGATTACCGGACCGCCCCAATACCAAGGATTGTAGTAGCCGCCCCAGCCATAATACCAAGGGTCGTACCAGCCACCATACCAGCCACAGTAACCATAATACCATGGATCGTACCAAGGGTCGAACCAAGGATCATACCAGCCGGCATAATAGCCGTAGCGCCAAGGATTGTGCCAGCCCCACATGCGGCTGCGCCAGTAGTAAGGACCGTAACCATAATAATCATAGAACCACGGATCATAGAATCCGTCCCATCGGCTCATCTCGCGTGTGCGTACGAAATCTTCATCCCTGTCAGCATACTTCTGGGCGAAGTAAGCATCATCATAAATGCTGTCTGGCGCCACACCCTTGCCCACATGGAACTGAATAATGTCGTTGCCCAGGGAATCTTTCCCTACATTCTCATAATGGCTGAAGATTCTGCCGCCCCGATTGTATTCATCTACCGAACGGTCGCTTCCACTCCAAAACAGCCGATAAACACTATCTCTACGTGCCCGCTGTTCAGCATACTGGCGCTGGAGCAGAGCCCGTCTTTCAGCCTTTTCTTTGGCCTCCTTCTTCGGATTGAAGTAGAGGTCATCGTCCTGTGCCATCGAAGTGAGTGGCATCGCAGCTGCGATAAGGACTGCAAGAAGATACTTTCTTTTCATATTCTGTTCTCCTATTATTTTTTTTCTCCATTTTTCTCTTTCCAGATCCATCATAAACCATCAGGAAAAATACTCCCGAAAGAGCCCTTTTCTGATTATATAATAATCTGAATGCAAAAATATTGCTTATCTTTATGCAAAAATACAGAATTTCCCTAAATAATTGTAGGTTTTCCCCTATTTTTTTATAATTTTGCAGAAGATTTAAAACAAATCTAGCTTTTTTGAACATTCGAAGGCGTTTTTAGACAAGAAATTAATACAAATTAAATATGAAATATTTAGTAGCAACATTCACAATTGAAACGACTGCCGACTTGATGCAGGACTGTCAGGATCTGCTTGCCGATGGTGCAGCCGAAGTCGGATTTGAATCTTTTGAAGAAACAGAAACCGGACTGAAAGCGTATGTGCAGAAAGAACTCTTCGACAAAGAGCTGCTGGATGACCGTCTTTCTGATTTCCCTATTGAGGATGCGAAAATTACCTACGAGGTGAAAGATGCAGAATACAAGGATTGGAACCAGGAATGGGAAGAACAGGGATTCGAACCAATTTATGTGGACAACCAGGTGGTGATTTACGATGCGAAACATCCCGAACTCTATCCCGATACGAGCAACAGACCCGACATGATAGAAATAGGTATTGAGGCGAAACTGGCGTTCGGAACAGGAAACCACGAAACCACACGCATGATTATTTCACAGCTGCTCCACATGCCTATCAGAACCAAGCGCATCCTGGATTGCGGAACGGGTACGGGAATACTTGCCCTCACCTGCTCAAAACTCGGAGCGAAAGACGTGGTAGGCTACGATATTGACGAGTGGAGCGTGGAAAATGCCAAGCATAATGCCGTGCTCAACGGCGTAACTAACATGGAAGTACTCTTTGGCAACAGTCAGGTAATCAACCACATCAGCGGCGTTTTCGACCTGGTTCTAGCCAACATCAACCGCAACATTCTGCTCGACGACATGCGCGCTTTCCGTAGCGTGATGAACATCGGCGGAACCCTGGTTCTGAGCGGCTTCTACGAAGAAGATATTCCTGTACTCCTGGAGAAAGCAGAAGAACTGGGAATGCATGAAATAAATAGACAGATTGACAACAATTGGGCCTGCCTTGTTTTAGGTTCATAAAGATTCTTTTCTGATTCTAAACATTCAGAACGAAAAATCAGAAATCAGAAATATCAGATTAAAACATACGAATAAAGGTTGGATTTTCGCATATTGCCAAAAGTCCAACCTTTATTCCATGAATTTCTTCTCATTATTATTGCTTCCTATGCAGAGCTGCTTGAGCTCATAATAACTGCCGTTGTAAATATTGAAATCTACGTAGCCTTTAATGCCCGGCAACTTGCCCACATCCGTATGCTGCCAGAACTTCCATTTGCCCTTATACTGAACCTTGTCAACATAATAGTGGGCTATCCAGTAAGGATAATCATCGAAGACAGGCGCACTCAGATATTGCTCCTTGAATTTATAATAGGTGTAGATGATAGGTTTAACATGATACTTATCCTCTACAATATGCAGCCAGGTAAGCACATCACGCTGGAAATCCTCCACACTCTTATCTGCCGGCTTATGTTCAATATCCAGTACCGGAGGCAAATCGCCATCCGTAAGATGAACCTGGTCTAGGAAATAATAGGCCTGCTTTCGGGCTGTCGACTTATTGCTCCAGAAATGATAAACACCCCGGATGAAACCGAAATCGCGAGCCTGATTAAAGTTCTCGCGAAAATTCTCATCGAGCCGTGAAGAACCTTCCGTACTCTTGATGATGACGAAGCGCACAGGACACCCCTTGATCATCGCATTCTTGAGCTGTTCCCAGTCTATCTTGCCCTGATAATGCGAAATGTCGATTCCATGAATCTCGTAACCTTCAGGATATTCAGCATCGCCATAAAGCGCACGCCATCGGAAACCAGTTGGCCCTACAAAGAAATGATAGAACAGAAAGACATAGAGCACGATAACCGCCGTTCCGCCTATCCACCACGCCCAACGGGGATAGCGTTGCAAAAAAGAAGACGAACGCCTTCTACCACGGGAGCCGCCACGCCGAGGAGTTTTCTTTCTCGCCATGGCACTCTTTTTCTGTGAAGAAGCCGTTCGTCTTGTTGACATATAAAAAAATATTTATTCTATTTTTTACTTAGCCTGCTCCAACTGGAGAGTCTTTGTGGTCTGGTCGCAAACCTCAGAAGGACCCCAGTACTGGATAGGACCTGGATAAACGTAAGCTGTTTCCTTAGCCCACTCATCGCGCTTAGAAGCGAAGAACTTGAATGGAGCGCCATCCAGCTCAACGAGAGCCTTGCGGATAACTGGCTTGTTAGCACCATTACGACGCTCGATGTTCATCATCATAGTGATTGGCACACCACCTGCAATCCACTCTGCTGCAGGAGCTGTTGTGTTCTTGATGATTGACATGTAACCGGTCTTGCCGTTAGCGATGAGGCGTGAAGCGTTGAAACCGAGTGAGTAGCAGTAGTCTGCATCGTAGTTAGAAGGAGCTGCGCAACGTCCCTCGTAACCGAAGAAGTGGTGCTGTGCAGAGAACTTACCAACAAACTTGCCTTCCTTCTTCCATGCAGCCAACTTCTCAGCTACCATGCGAGAAAGCAACTTCTCTGTCTCGATGAGAGAAACCTGTACGTTTCCGTGAGGGTCGCGGTCGAGGCAAAGCTGGCGAGCTACGTCAGCTGGCAAAGACTCCAATACTGCGAGGTTGTCCTTAGCGATGGCACCCTTAACGAATGCAATCTGCTCCTCAGCACTTGCAAACTCACGGCTCTCGCCTGTTGCAGGGTCTGTAAGAACCTCGTTCAATTCTGCGATGAGCTTCTTGATAGCTGGGATGAACTCGATCAGGCCCTCTGGGATGAGAACAGTACCGAAGTTGTTGCCCTCAGCAGCACGGTTAGCTACTGCAGTTGCAATATAAGTAACCACATCATCGAGTGACATTTCCTTAGCCTCTACCTCCTCTGAAATCAAGCAGATGTTTGGCTGAGTCTGGAGAGCGCACTCAAGAGCGATGTGAGATGCTGAACGACCCATCAGCTTGATGAAGTGCCAGTACTTACGTGCTGAGTTACAGTCGCGCTCGATGTTACCGATGAGCTCAGAATATGTCTTGCAGGCTGTATCGAAACCGAAAGAAGTCTCAATCTGCTCGTTCTTCAAGTCGCCGTCGATTGTCTTAGGGCAACCGATTACCTGTACGCCATACTTCTTAGCAGCATAGTATTCTGCGAGAACGCAAGCGTTGGTATTTGAGTCGTCACCACCGATGATGACAAGTGCCTTGATGCCGAGTTCACGAAGAATCTCAATACCCTTCTCAAACTGGTCTTCCTTCTCAAGCTTGGTACGTCCGGAACCGATGATGTCGAAACCACCAGTATTGCGGTATTCGTCCATGATTTCAGAAGTAATCTCCATGTACTTATGGTCAACGAGACCACCAGGACCGAGGATGAAACCATAGAGCTTGTTAGCTGGGTTGAGAGACTTCACACCGTCGAAGAGACCAGAAATCACGTTGTGACCGCCAGGAGCCTGACCACCAGAGAGGATAACACCTACGTTGAAAGCAGGAAGTTCCTTAGTCTCACCTGCCTCGAATGTAATAACAGGCATTCCATAAGTGTTAGGGAACAACGCCTTGATTTCATCCTGATTACCTACTGACTGTGTTGCTGCACCTTCAACTGCCTTTACTGGGCCCTGGAGAGCCTTAGGCAATTTTGGCTGATAAGCAGCTCTTGCAATCTGCAATGCACTTTTTTCCATAATTCGTTTTTTATTTTAATTAGTTGAAACTTCAAAAACATCTGCAAAAATAACTCTTTTCTGCGAGATACGGAAAGAAAAATGCTAAAAATGCGTTAATAGATACATTTTTTCCCAAAAAATGATGTTATTTCAAAGAAAATGATTATCTTTGAGCGATATTTTTAATTATTCATTAATTAGGAGAAAAGAATTATGGCTAATAAAAGAGATTTAAAGCGCACGATCAACTACATTACAAGCGAACTTTTCGCCGAAACAGTAGCTGCATCTTTGTATAATGGTAAGCCTACACAGGAAGATGTGGATGGCATTCTTTCAGCTATCGTCATGATCAACGGCGATTACATCAGCCGCGTGTCTCACCCGGAACCGGGAATCACGAAGGGTGAATATTATAAGAAACTCACAGTCGACTTCAACAAGCAGGTGAGCGAAATCATCGACCAGATTTCAAACCTGGCATAATCCTTTCATCATCAGAATCAGGAAATACACCTATTTAAATATATGGTAAAAGGAATTTGTCAATGGATATTGTATAAGCGCTTGGGCTATAAGAAAATCATCACCCAGGAGCTTCCTGAAAAGTATATTATCTGCATGGCTCCGCACACCAGCAACTGGGATCTGATCCTAGGCCAGCTCTTTGCCCATGCTGAGGGAATCAAATGTAATTTCCTCATGAAAAAGGAATGGTTCTTCTGGCCGCTAGGTCCTATCTTCAGAAAGATGGGAGGTATTCCTGTGTGGAGAAGCAAACATACCAGCATGACGGATAATCTGGCTGCAGAAGCGGATAAGCGCAAGGCTTTCGGACTGTGCATTACGCCCGAAGGTACCCGCTCGCTCAACCCGGAATGGAAAAAGGGATTCTATTTCATAGCCCTCAAGGCGCATCTGCCTATCCATCTCTATGGGCTTGACTATGAGAAGAAGGTCATCCAATGCACCAGGCAGATTATCCCGTCAGGAGATGTTGACAAAGACATGCGTGAAATCAAGTTGTACTTCAAGGATTTCAAAGGAAAGAAACCGGAGAAGTTCACAATCGGAAATATTGATTAAACCTTAGAAGATAACAGTTTAGTCAGCTATTAAAGAAGGAGTATTCGTAAAGTGAAACACCAAAACATAACATATTGTTTGATAAGCAGTTTGCTGTTAGCCGCTGGAGCTTCGCTTCAGGCTAACGGCAAATCGTTTTTTCCTATCTACGACGAGGCTAACAGCGGCGCATGGCAAGGCATAGATTATGATGGCGACCCATGGGTGTTTAATGTTTCCCGCCCTTATTTCGTTACGGCAGGACTACAGAACAGGCACCTTTCGCTATGGGCCTCGCACGGACGGTATTATTATGCCGACAGAGATGTATGGAAATGGCAACGCCCTAACCTGTTTTGCACAAACGAAGATCTTTTTACCCAAACCATCGTCGTGCCCTACCTCATCCCGATGCTCCAGAATGCGGGAGCCATCGTCTTCACACCCCGTGAAAGAGACTGGCAGAGAAACGAAATCGTCATCGATAATGATGATGCTGTCAAGTCGGTTTATTATTTCGAAAAGGAGGCGAGCAAGCGATGGAAAAAATGCGATTCGCTCGGTTTTGCCAACCGCTACCGACTGAAAGATGGGGAAAATCCGTTCCGCATGGGAACCGTGAGACAGGCGAAGGCTACCAAGCGCAAGAAAACTAGCCAGGTAAGCTACCAGCCCCGTTTCAAGGAAGCCGGCAAATACGCAGTCTACGTAAGCTACCAGTCGCTCCCCAAGAGCGTGAGCGATGCAAAATACATCGTTTATCACAAGGGCGAAGCCACGGAGTTTTCCGTTAACCAGCGCATGGGCGGAGGTACCTGGGTTTACCTGGGCACCTTCGATTTCGACAAGGGCTGCAACGAGTTCAACCGGGTAGTCTGCACCAACAAGGCTTCACGCCGTGGAGTAGTAACTACAGATGCTGTCCGCTTTGGCGGCGGCATGGGAAACATAGAGCGTGGCGGTTACACCAGCGGATTGCCCCGTTGCCTGGAAGGAGCCAGATACTACGCCCAATGGGCTGGTGCTCCCTATAAGGTTTATGGAGGCCGAAAGGGAGAAAATGATTACGCCGACGACATCAACACCCGTTCGCTGATGACCAATTGGCTGGGCGGCGGTTCGGTTTACATGCCTGCCAAAAATGGCAAGCATGTGCCTATAGAACTCTCGCTGGCACTTCATAGTGATGCGGGTTACAATAAGGACGGAAAATCTACCGTTGGAGCCCTTGCTATCTGCACCACAGATTATAACGACGGAATACTGAACAGCGGAATCTCCAGATTCACATCCAAGGATTTCGCCAGGGCTTTGCGCGATAATCTCGTTACGGATCTGACGGCTCAGTTCGGAGAATTCGGCAAACGCTACCTATGGGACAGAAACTATTCTGAAACCCGTCTGCCGGAAGTTCCGTCGGCTATTCTCGAGATGCTTTCGCATCAGAATTTCCCTGACATGAGAATTGCTCAGGATCCGCTCGGAAAATTCTATATCGCACGCTCCATCTACAAAACTATCCTGCGCTTCGTAAACAGCAATCATGGAACCCGATACGTGGTCCAGCCGCTGGCTCCACAGAACTTCAGCGTTACGCAGAACCAAGGTGTTGCCCTACTCTCATGGACTGCCCAGCTGGACAAGACGGAACCATCTGCCCGCCCTACTTCTTACATTATTTATAAGGCTGAGGGACAAGGCGGTTTTGACAACGGAACCATCGTGAACACCACCCGCTGCCAGATGCAGCTGGAACCGGGCAAGCTTTACCATTTTAAGGTGGCTGCGGTTAATGCGGGAGGAGAAAGTTTCACCACCGAAACCCTCTCTGTGCTCTATAATCCTGCTGCCAGCAAGTCTGTGCTCATCGTAAACAATTTCCATCGCCTTGCCTCTCCGCAGGTAGTGGATGATGAGGAAAAGCAGGGATTCGACCTCAATCAGGATCCGGGCGTAAGCTACGGACTGACGGCGGGATGGAGCGGCAAGCAACAGGTGTTCGACAGAAGCAGAATGGGCAACGAAACCAGTTTCGGACTCGGTTTCAGCGGCAACGAAATGATTGGCAAGTTTGTGGCAGGCAACGACTTCAACTACGTTCAGGCGCATGCTACAAGTATTGCGGCTTCGGGCAAATATAATATTTCCAGCTGTTCGAGCGAAGTCATCGCCAGCGGCAGGGTTCAGATGAAGAACTATCAGGCAGTTGACCTCATCAACGGACTGGAGCGCCATGACGGCTATACTCACGCCTACTTCAAGTCGTTCACGCCTGCCCTGCAGAACAGCATCAGGCAATACGCCAGCCAAGGCGGCAGAATCCTGATAAGCGGTTCTTACACCGGAAGCGACATGCAGACTGAAGAGGAACAGGCGTTCCTGAGCGATATTCTGAAACTCAGCTATGAGCCTACAGGTTCTACGGCCATCACCAGGGAAATCAATCCCGAAGATTCAACCGTAACAGAAAGAGACAGTATTGTCTACACTTCGCCTAACGTCAAGGGTTTAGGTCTGCAGTTCAGCTATTATAACGAGCTGAATGCCCAGCATTATGCGGCAACCCATCCCGAGATATTGAAACCGGTTGGCAATTACGCCTTCACGGCGATGCAATACGATACGGGAACGAGTGCGGCTGTTGCCTACAAGAGCACAACTTACCGTAGCTTCGTCATGGGATTCCCGCTGGAATGCATCATCGACGAAAGAACCCGCACCAGCGTGTTGCTCGGCATTCTCAAATTTCTGACAGATTAAATTAAAAGTAAAACAGATAAAAAATTTTAAGCTTATGTATAAGATTCAAGCCAACCAGTCTGGCACTCGCTCTATCGAAGTGAGCGACCAGCATTTAGAGACCATCGAAAAGTATCAGTTACTCCGCAACCTCGTAGACAGCAACGGCATTATCGACGAGGAAGTGCTCGATAAACTGAAACTTAATGTGCGTTCACTCCTCGAGAGCAGCGACATCAAGGATAAGGAGTTGCTCGATCTCTGTCTCGACGTCATCTACAATCAGAACATGAAGGCGCTCGGTCTTCACAACCTCGTTCTGCTCTACGTAGACTGGAAAGACAAGAAGCAGGCTGAGGCTGCAGCAGATGCAGAACCAGACGCAGTAAATGATTAAAAAATATTGAATGGATTATAAGTTAACAGATTTCTTACCTACCACCAAGAAAGAATGCGAGTTGCGCGGATGGGACGAACTCGACGTCATCCTCTTTTCAGGAGATGCTTACGTTGACCACCCATCCTTCGGCCCTGCCATCCTCGGACGAATACTGGAAGCCAACGGCTATCGGGTAGCCATCGTTCCCCAGCCCGACTGGCACGGCGATTTCCGAGACTTCAAGAAACTCGGTCGCCCTCGCCTCTTCTTTGGTGTTTCTCCGGGTGCCATGGACTCGATGGTGAACCGCTACACGGCCAACCGCCGCATGCGTAGCGAGGACGCTTTCAGTCCCGACTCCCGCCACGACATGCGCCCCGACTATCCGTCTATCGTCTATACGCAGATACTGAAGAAACTCTTTCCCGACGTACCTGTAGCACTAGGCGGTATTGAGGCTTCGTTGCGCCGCATCAGCCACTACGACTATTGGAAAGACGAGCTCCGCAAGTGCATTCTCTGCGATTCGGGCGCCGACCTCATTCTCTACGGAATGGGCGAACGTTCTATCGTAGAACTAGCCAATGCCTTTGCAGAAGGCAAGACGCTTAGCCAAATCCACGAAATGCCGCAGGTGGTTTTCTACTGCAAGGAAAGTGAGATTCCGGGCGGTTTCAAGGACGATGACATCATCCTCCACAGCCACGAAGAATGTCTCCACAACAAGAAGGGACAGGCTGAGAACGTGCGCCATCTGGAGGAAGAAGCCAACAAGATGCATGCTCAGCGCATGATTCAGGAAGTTGACGGCAAATATGTAGTGGTGAATCCGCCTTTCCCGCTGATGACTACCGCGGAACTGGATGCGGCTTTCGACCTGCCTTATACGCGTTTGCCTCATCCTAAATACAAGGGCAAGACCATTCCTGCCTACGAGATGATCAAGTTCTCCGTGAACCTTCATCGTGGCTGTTTCGGCGGCTGTTCTTTCTGCACCATTTCTGCCCATCAGGGTAAATTCGTGGTTTGCCGCAGCAAGGAGAGCATTCTGAAGGAGGTGAAGAAAATCATCCAGATGCCTGATTTCAAGGGCTATCTGAGCGATTTGGGCGGTCCTTCTGCCAACATGTACGGAATGCACGGCAAGAATCAGAAAGCCTGCGAAGTGTGCAAGCGCCCGTCGTGTGTAAACCCTCAGATTTGTCCGAACCTCAATACCGACCACAGCAAGCTTCTGGAGATTTATCATGCTGTAGATGCTTTGCCGGGAATCAAGAAGAGTTTCATTGGTAGTGGTGTGCGTTACGACCTTCTGCTGCATAAGAGCAAGGACGAAAAGGTGAATCAGGCGGCTAGAGAATACACGCGCGAACTGATTACCAAGCACGTAAGCGGCCGACTGAAGGTGGCTCCTGAACATACGAGTCCGGAGGTCTTGAAGTTCATGCGCAAGCCATCGTTCGACCTCTTCTACGAGTTCAAGCGCATCTTCGACAAGATCAACAAGGAAGAAGGTCTGAACCAGCAGATCATTCCTTACTTCATCAGTTCGCATCCGGGCTGTCATGAAGAAGACATGGCCGAACTTGCCGTCATTACGAAGGGACTGGACTTCCATCTGGAGCAGGTGCAGGATTTCACCCCTACTCCTATGACCATTTCTACCGAGACCTGGTACACGGGTTACGATCCTTACACCCTGGAGCCGGTCTTCAGCGCCAAGACTCAAAAAGAGAAGCTTGCCCAGCGCATGTTCTTCTTCTGGTACAAGCCTGAAGAGCGCCGCGCCATCGAGAGTGAACTTCGCCGGATAGGCAGAGCCGACCTCATCGACAAACTCTACGACAGGAAGAGCATGGGTGGCAGTTTCAAGGGTAAGAAGACGCATTATGACGATAAGGCGATAGGTTCTACATACGATAATCCTGGTGTAGGAAAAGGTGCTAAAGGCAAGCGTGGAACTGGCAGAAATACGTCTGACCGCTATGCACCAAAGGGTTTCGGAAATGTAGGCTGCTATGATGAAGATAAATATCTGAACGAAGGCCGCCCATTAAGCGGAGGTGCCGGCTTCTTCAAGAACAAGAAGAAAAAGAGCTTCAACCCTAATTTCGACAACGACAACCACAGTCGCAAGAACCGCTACAACAGCGGGGATAAGAACGAACGCGGCGGCCGTGGAAATCAAGGTCGTGGAAATCAAGGAAGAAATGAAGGTAGAGGCAGAAGAAGATAAATGCTAAAAAGAGGGTGAATCATATATTTATGACTCACCCTCTTTCATATTATATACTGAACTTTTCCAAAATAATTTAGTACTGTCTCAAAGCACCGAGTAATTCAGCATTCTCGCTCTTGTTTCCTATCGTAATTCTCAGACAGTTGCCACACAACTGAACCTTGTTGCGGTTTCTTACGATAATGCCTTGTGCCACCAGATAATTATAGATGGCATTGGCGTCGGTCATTTTAGCAAGGAAGAAGTTTGCATCAGTAGGATAAACCTTCTCGCAGATAGGCAGATCCAGGAATGCAGCCATTACCTTAGAACGCTCCTGCAGGATGTTCTTCACCCACTCGTCAACCTTCAGCGGATTCTTCATCACTTCCAGCGCATGCTCCTGAGTAAGCAGATTGACGTTATAAGGATATTTCACCTTATTGAATATGTCAACAATCTCCTTGCTCGCAAAAGCCATTCCCAAACGGAGGGCTGCACAGCCCCATGCCTTACTCATGGTGTTGAGCACAATCATGTTGGGAAATCTGTCGAGTACGCTGCGGAATGTGCGCTCCGAAGAGAAATCGCTGTAGGCTTCGTCGATGATGACAATACCCTGGAATTTCTGCAACACCTCTACGATAGCCTCGCGGTTAATGTGATTACCCGTAGGATTGTTCGGACTGCAGAACCAGATAACCTTTGTCTGTTCATCGCAGGCTGCCAGCAGTTTTCCGGCAGAAATCTGATAATTTTCATCAAGCAATACAGAACGATACTCCACATCGTTGATGTCTGCACAAACTTCATACATTCCGTAAGTAGGTGCAATCGCTACTACATTATCCTTGCCCGGGCGGCAGAATACACGGTAAACCAAATCGATGGCCTCGTCAGAACCGTTGCCCAGGAAGATTTTCTCTTCAGCCACACCCTTAATCTTGCTGATCTGCTTCTTCAGTTCAACCTGCAGCGGATCAGGATAGCGATTGTAAGGGTCATTATATGGATTTTCGTTGGCATCGAGGAAGACGCGGGCATTTCTGCCTGCAAACTCCGTACGGGCGCAACTGTAAGGTGCCAGATTCCAGATGTTCTCTCGGCACAAATCTTTCAATTCTTTCATTTTTCTTTCAAAAGCTATTAAGAAGTATTTTTACAACTTCCCTTTTTACCCTATTGTTTCAAACTGTTCACTCTCAGTCTCATCGCATTGGCATGAGCTTCCAATTGCTCATTTTCCGCCATGGTCACTACAGCATTTCCAATGTTACGAATACCTTCTTCTGTAAGATGCTGGAAGGTGATTTTGCGATTATAACTGTCCAGGTTCACTCCGTTGTAAGCCAAAGCATAACCATGGGTTGGCAAGGTATGGTTCGTACCGCTTGCATAGTCGCCTGCACTTTCGCACGCATAGTTTCCGAGGAATACACTACCTGCATTCACAACTTTTTCTGCCAGCTGCTCGTAATCGGCTGTGGCGATAATCAGATGCTCCGGCGCATAAGTATTACAGAGGTCTATTGCCTCCTCTTCAGTCTTCACGAGGATAAACTTAGAGTTATCTAACGAGGTTTGTGCCATCTCCTTACGTGGCAAACGTTCAAGTTGTACTTCAACTTCATTCTTTACATCATCCAACACCTTTTCAGATGTAGTAATGAAGAAAACCTGAGAATCGAAACCATGTTCAGCCTGCGACAACAGGTCGGCAGCAGCAAACACAGGGTTGGCAGTTTCGTCGGCAATAAGACAAACTTCAGACGGACCGGCAGGCATGTCTATAGCTACATCGTGCAGGGAAACCTGCTGCTTGGCAGCCATGACAAACTGGTTGCCCGGACCGAAAATCTTATAAACCTTAGGCACGCTCTCCGTACCGTAAGCCATGGCTCCGATAGCCTGAACGCCACCCGCCTTAAAGATCTTGCTTACGCCCGCAATCTTTGCCGCCATGAGGATAGCCGGATTCACCTTGCCCTCTTTATTAGGAGGAGTACACAGTACTATTTCTTTACATCCCGCAATCTTGGCAGGAGTAGCCAGCATCAGAACGGTGCTAAAGAGAGGAGCAGTACCTCCAGGGATATACAATCCCACCTTCTCTATAGCCACACTCTTCTGCCAGCAGGTTACACCAGGGCAAGTTTCAACCTTTACACCATCAAACTTCTGGCTATGATGGAATGCGGCAATGTTATGATGGGCGAGGTGCAAAGCGTCTTTCAGTTCTTGAGAAACCATTTTCTCTGCCTCTTCGATTTCAGCTTCAGTCACAGCCAAAGAATCAAGATGGGCATGATCAAACTTCTCCTCGTAACGCTTCACGGCTTCGTCGCCATGGTTTTTCACATCGTCGAGTACACCTTGTACGGTCGCATTCAGCTGCGAAACATCCAGGTGTGGGCGTTTTACAATCTCGCTCCATTCCTCCTTTGCAGGATACTTTATTACCTTCATTCCTATTATTAATATTTAATTATTAATGTTTAATGTTTGGTTTTTAACGCATAATGTCTCTAAATAAACATTACACATTAAACACTACACATTATTATAATATCATCTTTTCGATTGGTGTTACCAGGATGCCCTGTGCACCGAGTTCCTTCAACTTGCCTATGATTTCCCAGAAACGCTTCTCGTCGAGCACAGTGTGGATAGAGCACCATTCCTCATCAGCCAATGGGATAATCGTAGGACTCTTGATGCCTGGCAATACTTCTGTAATCTCCTGAACCTTTGCCTTAGGAGCATTCATCATCACGTACTTCTTGTCCTGTGCAGAACGTACAGCCTCGAAGCGGAACAGCATCTCGTTCAGAATCTGATGCTTCTCCTCGTCCATGTTCCAGTTGCCGATGAGCAGAGCCTCGCTCTTCATCACCACCTCAACCTCAGCAAGATTGTTGCTGACCAGAGTAGAACCTGAACTTACAATATCGAAAATACCGTCAGCCAAACCGATGCCCGGACTGATTTCTACAGAACCCGTAATGACATGGATGTCGGCATTGATGTTGTTCTTCTTCATAAACTTGCGCAGGATGTTAGGGTAAGAAGTAGCAATCTTCTTGCCGTTGAACCATTGCAATCCCGGATAATCAATCTTCTTAGGAATGGCGAGGCTCAGGCGGCACTTGCTGAAACCCAGACGGTCAATAATCTGCGCATTCTCTCCACGCTCAACAAACTCGTTCTCGCCCACGATTCCGATATCTGCCACACCAGAGGCTACGCTCTGAGGAATATCATCATCACGAAGGTAGAGAACCTCGAGAGGAAAGTTGCTTGACTGCACCAGAAGGGTGCGTTTAGAGGCGCTTACTTTGATGTCAGCCTCTGCTAAAAGATTCATGGTGTCGTCGAAAAGACGACCCTTGCTTTGTACTGCTATTCGTAACATATTTCTATATTTTGTTTGAAAAACATTGCAAAAGTACATATTTTTATTAGAATAAACAAATAATTTCTCACTTATGTGCAAAATATTTCGTACTTTTGCAGCTGAAATGAAGAATAAAGGATATTTATACGCATTATATGCACTATTTTTGCTCGCTGCCTGTGCCGACAAGAAACCGCAGCAGGAGCTTACGCCATGGGGAACTCCTGTAGGCGAAATGGAGCATGCTGACAACTCTGATGGGGCTGATGGTGATGAAAAGAAACCAGCTTCAACCAGCAAGGGGCTTTCGCTCGAAGATATTCAGGCCAATGGTGAGCTCATCATGCTTACCGTTAACGGCCCTACTACCTATTATGATTACCGCAGCCACGGAATGGGACTGCAATATCTGCTCTGCGAGAAGTTTGCCCAGCAGATCGGCGTGTCGTTACGCGTAGAAGAATGTAAGGATACGGCTGAAATGGTACGCAAACTGGAGAAGGGAGAAGGTGATGTGATTGCCGTGCCCCTACCCCGAAAACAGACCAGAGGCAACCTGCTGTTCTGTGGTGTTACGCCCGACAGTACCCGAACCCAATGGGCTGTGCAGAACGGTAACAAGAGTCTTGCCGACACCCTGAACGGCTGGTTTAAGCCTAAGCTGATTGCTCAGGTCAAGCAGGAAGAATCGTGGCTGCTTTCTTCTGCCAGCGTGCGCCGCCACGTTTATTCACCATTTCTGAACCGTTCTAAGGGTGTTATTTCCCGCTACGACCACCTCTTCCAGCGCTATAGCGGAACGGCTCGCATGGACTGGCGTCTGATGGCTGCCCAATGTTATCAGGAGAGCTGTTTTGACCCGAATGCAAAGTCATGGGCTGGAGCTTGCGGACTGATGCAGATTATGCCAGGCACGGCTGCCCATCTGGGTTTGCCGATGAGCATGATTCATGAACCTGAGGCGAATGTGGCTGCGGCAGCCAGATATATGGCGGAACTGCAGGGGCATTTTTCTGACGTGGGCGACCCGTCCCAGCGCATGCTTTTTGCCCTTGCTTCTTATAATGGTGGCTATTTCCACATCAGAGATGCGATGTCGCTGGCTCGCAAACATGGTCAGAATCCGCACAATTGGGGCGTAATTCGCAATTATATTCTGCGCCTTTCTCAACCGGCTTATTACACAGACCCGGTGGTGAAATACGGTTACATGCGAGGCACGGAGACGGTAGATTATGTGGATAGAATCAGAGCCCGCTGGGGTGAATACAGCGGTGGTTCAGGCTTTCATGAGAGTCTTCGTGGCAGCGGTATGGGCAGCGGTTCCTTCCATGGAGCCCCTGTTAAATCCAAGCGCCACTACCAGAATAAGTATCATATATAATATAAATAGGTACTGAAAACGATGAGGAAAGGTATATTTGGGGCTCAATTTACTCTGATTTCTTGCAAAATTTGGAGATAAGAGCCCCAAATATACTAAATAACGGGGATGTGAGTTTGCGTTCTTTTATAGGGCGTTTTTGTTGTTTTGTAAAGAAAAACACAAGATACTAAAATGTCGTTATATCATCTCCTACAACGATTAAAAGGAGTGTTTATATATATGTATGTATAATATCCTTACTACAGAAAATAGTAACGGAAATGATGCGAAAATCCGCATTTTTTTTGCGTTTTAGAAGATAAGATGCAAAAATTAGGGGGTTAGGAAGGTATTTTACCCCCTCTTCTAAGGGTAAAAAATGCCCCTACTTGGACATAAAAACAGCCTCTGACACAATATATTTTGACAAAATGCAACAGAAAACAAGGATAAAAATGTAGAATCGAACAACATATCAACTAACTAAAGCGACTTAATATGTAGATAATCATTATACATAAAATATTAGAGTAGGAATACAACAAAATACACATAACTCGCTAATAACCAACACATTCAGACACACACAAAAACCATGTCAGGTAAAACTCACAAGTTCATCTAGCGGTCATTAATGCCCGGTCATTTTCGGTCATTAAGGTTTTCGGGGTGCGAAAAAGAGAGCTATAATATATATTAAATATTTTTAATATATATTATAGGGGCTAAATGACCGGAAGTGATTTTTCTTAATGACCGATAATGACCGGTCACTAATGACCGGATGCAGCCCGTTGCCATGAATCTCTTCACCTACTCTCGAAAGGCTCCATTTCACAAGATTCCGGAAAACTGAATTCAAGTTGCCGGAAAAGTATTGCTTCCTACAGCGCTTTTTCGTACCTTTGCACCAGCAATCGAAAGAAAGCTATTTTGTACCTAAAGGCGGTCATCTATGAAGACCGAGACAGGGAGCAAAAGATGACAGGCGCCGGTCATCAATGAAGACTCTGAAAAGGACAAGAAAAAGCATCTGGGAAATTGTGATTTAATAAACTCTTTAAAGCATAACATAGTATGATTAATTACAGCATCGTAATGCGTAGCGTGAACGCAAATCTTCTGGAAATCAACCAGGCGAAGTCACGCATCAACCAGGCAAAGAAGGAGGGTAAGACCCCTGACCCAAAGGACCTGGAACTCGTGAAGACCGAGAAGCAGAATGCTTTCGCCATCTCACAGTACACTGACATCATGACCATCGAGAAGTTTGCCAAGCACATCACCTCTCATGGCAGTGTTTATTCAAGAGCCGACATCAGCGCCATCCTCTACATCGCCGTAGACTGCATGCGTGAGATGTTGCTCGAGGGCAAGAAGATTCGTCTGGGCGACCTCGGTGATTTCTCTCTCCTTCTCACCTCAAAGGGTGCTGAGGATGCCGACAAGTTCACCGCACAGAACATCACCGGTGTAAAGGTTCAGTGGGAGCCAGGTCAGGAGTTCAAGAACCTTCGCGATGACGCCGAGTTCAACCTCGTAGCCAGCCGCAGCGCTCAGGCAGCCGTTATCAAGGCGATTAAGGAGGGTAAGACCAACGTTGACCTCAACGCGCCAACTACTCCGGATAATACGCCTGGCGGTTCTACCCCAGGTGGTTCAAACACCGGTCAGACCGGCAGCGAAGGCCAAGGCTCTGAATCAAGCGGCGGCACGGGCGATACAGGCGACGGCCTTGAATAGCCCAAGGATAGACTGGCTAGGGTGCTAGCCCCTAGCCCAGCCTATCCGCCCCCAAAAAGTAAACATGAAACACTAAACTTTAAACATTAAAAAGATGAAAGCGAACACTTGGAAAACAATTCTGCAGGTAGCCATCAGCATTCTGACCGCTATCGCTACTACGCTCGGAGTAACGAGCTGCATGGGATAAAGAACAAAAACGACCGCTCACCTCAATATGAGGAGAGCGGTCATTTTCGGTCACGGTCATTTTCGGTCATTAAGGATTTCAGATTATCAAAATATCCCTCTATCGTATAAAATAAGGTTAAATCGAGTTCGCCCAGCCAACAAAATCCATCCATATCATCAACTTTCTGAATATTTTTTGTATCTTTGCAGATATATTGCAAGAATGTAGGGGGTTGAGCATGGCTTATCCTCCTAGATTATAGGCGCATAATTATTAAAAGATTAGAGAATGAAGAAAATATTTATCATGAGCATTATAACCATGCTATCAAGCCTGTATTCTTGTCAGGCGCAAAATAAGGGCTATAAGAGTCTGTCGGCAGATGACTATGAGAAAGCCATCGCTGACACCGCAGTAATCCGTCTCGACGTACGAACCGCAGAGGAGTTTGCCAATGGGCATATTCGGGGCGCAATCAACATTGACGTACTGAAATCAGACTTCGAGCAGAAGGCCGCTGCCACTCTTCCCAAAAGCAAGACTATCGCCGTGAACTGCCGAAGCGGCAAGCGAAGCAAAAATGCCGCTGCTATATTGACAAAGAACGGCTATCAGGTAATAGAACTCGATTCCGGCTTTATTGGCTGGCAGGCAGCAGGAAAAGAAATCGTAAAGGAGTAAATTGAAATAACTGAACTTCCCTATATGCGAAAGTTCAGTTAGTTATTATAAATTTTTAATTTGTAGCGTATGAAAAGAATTTTGCGAATTTTGATGATTGCCATCTGCTGCATGGTTTCATGCAATATGGTGGCGAATGCGGGCAACGACAAACCTATCTCTGTAAATGCACTTCCTGCCAAGGCTCAGACCTTACTCAGCCAGCATTTCAATGGTCAGAAGGTGATGCTTGCTACCATTGAGTCGGGCGTTGTGAGCAGAAGCTACGACGTGGTTCTGCAGAATGGCACGAAGCTGGAGTTCGACAAAAAGGGAAATCTTACAGAGATTGACTGCAAGCAGGCCACCGTGCCAGACCAGCTGATTCCGCAAGCCATCAAGAATTACCTGATGGCTAATTATGCAGGACAATCGGTGAAAAAGATAGAAATGAACAAGAATGAATACGAGGTAGAACTGGCTAACGGATTGGATTTGACCTTCAACAAGCATTTCCAATTAATAGATATTGACTGATTATCAAGTTAACTGAACTTTCGCATATCAGGAAGCTAAGTTTAGCAAATAGTTTAAGTACGGACTGAAGGCCCAAAAGCAAAAAAGAATCCCAGTCAGGATAAAACCTTGACTGGGATTCTTATTTTAAATCTCTCTCTTATTTTTCTCATCTATAAAAAGATGATTACTTCAAACCACGGTTGATAAGGGTTGTGTTGAGAAGCATCACGTACTTACGATACTGACTGTTGTTCAAGATAACGTGCATGTACTTGAGATCCTTCAAAACTGCCTTGTCAATCATTGCAGAACGTTCCTCACCCTTTGCTGTTGCAGCATTCATCATGTCTGCGGTGAAGTTCTTGTGTACATCAGCTACAGCCTCTACCTGGTCGATGTTCAAGCTCAAAGCATCTGCCAAGCTAGACATCTTTACATTCATGTTGTAAGCTGCTGTTGCATTTGTCTCCTCTTCTGCTGCGAAAGTAGCTGTTGCCATTGCAAACATAGCTACTGCTAATACCATAATCTTCTTCATAATCTTTTTACCTTTCTTTACTTTGTGAGTCCTGCACATCCGTAGACGCCGGCTCTGTTAAACATTATCCTATAGTCTTTTTCTTTAAGACGCTGCAAAGATAAGAACTTTTCTCTGTGTGCGCAAACATTTCTTGGGATATTTTCAGTTTTCCGCCTATTTCTTGACTTAAATCAACAACAACACACCGAAATAGGCATCAGAACGTTAGAGATATTACATTTTCTCTATCATTTTGTAATATCATCGAAAAAAAAGCCCTTTTTCTTCGTTTATACCAATTATTATTTGTACCTTTGCAAAAGATTCAACCTATAAAACAAGCAAAATGGTACAGGAAAATCATATAGACAAGGCACTCGCCTTTATGGAAAGTCTCGAGAAACTGGGCAACCAGCTCAAGGCGGCTGAGGAACACCAGAAGCAGCTCATCGCCCGAATGCTGGATCTCAAGAAAGAGAATCTGACCGACGGCGAGGAATATGCTGAACTCTCGCAGAAGAGCAAAAGTCTGCAGGACATCATCGACAAATGGCGCCCTATCTATCTGGAGCGCATGGAGATGGTAAAGAGCGTAAGCATTCAGAAAAGAAAAAGAAATTATAAAAAATAAATATAGAAATGGAAACAAACAACAAAAACAAGTTTATTGTAGTTTCATACGCACTGTATGATGTAACTAATGGTGACAACGGCGAGGAAATGCTCATCGAGCGCACAACCGACGAGCGTCCGTTCATCTTCATCAGCGGTATGGGTGTTACCCTGCCAGCTTTCGAAGAGAAGGTGGTAGACCTGGCTAAGGGTGATGAGTTCGACTTCCAGCTGGACCCAGAGCAGGCTTACGGACAGCACTATGATGAGCGCGTACTGGAGCTCGACAAGCAGATTTTTACCATCAACGGCCAGTTTGATGCACAGCACGTACAGGTAGGCGCTATCATCCCATTGCAGAACGAGGATGGCAACCACTTCAACGCAGTCGTGAAGAACATCAGCGATACAAAGGTAACCTGCGACCTGAACCACCCATTGGCTGGCTTGAAGCTCAACTTCTGCGGTCAGATTCTCGAGAGCCGCGAGGCTACTGCTGAGGAGATTGCCAAGATGGCTCAGATGATCAGCGGCGAAGGTGGCGGCTGCTCAGGTGGCTGCGACAACTGCGGCGGCGACTGCAAGGATGGCAACTGTGAAGGTGGTTGTGAAGGTGGTTGCGAAGGCGGCTGCAACAAGTAATAAACACCTTTATAATATATTAAGGTAATGAGGAATACATTTGGCAATCTTTTCACTCTCACTACGTTTGGAGAGAGTCATGGAATAGCTGTAGGAGGCGTTATTGACGGATTTCCTGCAGGCATAGAAATCGACATGGACTTTATCCAGAGCGAGCTGAACCGCCGACGCCCAGGACAGAGCCACATCACTACGGCCAGAAAGGAAGCTGACAAGGTAGAGTTTTTGAGTGGTGTGTTCGAAGGCAAATCAACAGGAACCCCTATCGGCTTTGAGGTGCGTAACCAGAACCAGCATTCTCAGGACTATGAGAACATGCGCTGTCTCTTCCGCCCTTCTCACGCAGATTTCACCTATCACGAGAAGTATGGCGTACGCGACTATCGTGGCGGCGGCCGTTCTTCAGCCCGCATCACCATTGCCCGATGCGTAGGCGGAGCCTTGGCTAAACTTGCCTTGCGACAGTTGGGCATCAGCATCACGGCCTATACATCGCAGGTGGGCAGCATCGCGCTGGAGAAAGATTATCATCTGTATGACCTTAACACCATAGAAGATAATCCGGTGCGCTGTCCTGACCAGCGGAAGGCGAAGGAGATGGAAGATCTCATCGCCCAGGTTAAGGCCGACGGCGATACGATTGGTGGAATCATCACTTGCGTCATCAAGGGTTGCCCGGTAGGATTGGGCGAGCCTGAATTTGGAAAGCTTCATGCCCAACTGGGTGCTGCCATGCTTGGCATTAACGCCGTGAAGGGTTTTGAATATGGTGAGGGATTTGCCGGAGTTACTGCCCGCGGAAGTGAGCAGAATGATGTCTTTATCCCGAAGGCTGATGCTGCAGAGACGCCAGCTGATGCTGCTGTGAATCAGGATGTTGCTGCCCGTATTACAACAAAGAGCAATCATAGCGGAGGAATACAGGGCGGTTTGAGCAATGGTCAGGACATCTATTTCCGTGTTGCCTTTAAGCCAATTGCTACTCTGCTGATGGAGCAGAATACGGTAGATTTGGAAGGAAATGCCACCATGCTGACTGCCCGCGGCCGTCATGATCCTTGCGTTTTGCCAAGAGCCGTGCCAGTGGTTGAAGCCATGGCTGCCATGGTGATTCTGGATAACTATCTCTTGAATAAAACAATAAAACTTTAATTAGTGATTAATTGGTAGTGATTAGTGATTAACAAACTAATCACTACCAATTAATCACTAATATCTACCTAAAGCTTACTGTCCTTTAATAGTTTTGGGCAATATTCATTAAAAAAGCATTTATCGCAGAGCGGCTTCGTACTCTTGCAAATATATCTGCCATGCAGCAGAATCCAATGATGCGCATTCGGAATATCCTCAGCCGGAATGTGTTTCATCAGATAATCTTCTACTTTTCGGGGCGTATCTGCCGTTTTCGGCACCAACCCCATACGATGACTCACACGGTAAACATGCGTATCCACCGCCATCGTAGCATGACCGAACCATACGGCACGAATCACATTCGCAGTCTTGCGCCCCACTCCTGCCAACTTCTCCAAATCATCCGCAGCCTCAGGCACCTCACCTCCGAACATCTCAACCAGCTGGCGAGACATTTCAGCAAGATGCTTCGCCTTGGCATTCGGATAACTCACCGAACTGATCAACTCATAAATATCTTCCTCGCTCGCCTGTGCCATGTGCTGCGCATCAGGATAACGGGCAAAGAGAGCAGGCGTAACCATGTTGATGCGTTTGTCGGTACATTGCGCAGAAAGCAAGGTAGCCACCAGAAGCTGAAATGCGCTACCGAACTGCAACTCGGTAGTTACATTCGGCAGCGCACTTCTGAAATGATTCAATATAAAATCGTATCTTTCCTTACGAAGCATTTCTCTTACTTTTTAGCAGGAGCAGCCTCCTCTTTCTTCAGCTTACCCTTGTAAGCCTTGTTCAAACCGGAAATCACCTCTTTTGTAATATCGTAAGCCTTGTCAGCATAGAGCAGGTTATCGCCGCTCTTAGAGAAGATGATACTATACTTCTTGTCCTTGTTGTAGCGGGCAAGATAGTTGGCAATGCTGTCGTGGAGCGCCTTGTTGTACTTCTCCTGCTCAGCAGCAAACTCGTTGCTCAAGCGCTGCTGCAAGCCCTGCAGGTCGTTGTTCTGCTTCTGCAGTCCAGCCTGGATAGCCTCAGCCTGCTCGCGGGTGTAAGCATTCTGCTGAATCTTCTGCTGGAAGTTGGCTGCTGCAGCCTGGAGTTGCTGGCCCTTCTGCGCAATAGTAGCCTGAATGTTCTGACCCTTCTTCTCCAAGATAGAAGAATACTCCTTAGCAAAGGTATACTGAGTCATGATAGAGTCTACCTCTACATAAGCAATCTTCAATTCAGCAGGAGCCTTGCTCTCTGACTTAGCCTCTACCTGAGGCTGAGATTTGTTGCATGATGCCAATGACAGGGCAGCAACAGCTGCAATTGCCACTGAACTCAAAATGTTCTTTCTCATTTTTTCTATCATATTATATTATTACTATTTTCTAATAAGCCTTGTTGGCTTCCCTTGCCTCGCGGTCCTGATCCACCACACAATGAATGCCCTGCTTGCGCAAGCCCGGATTGTCGTGCACATGCTGGGAAGAGAACTTGCCGTTCTTCTTAAAAATCACCTTTACGCAAAATAATGCCATGCAGATAGCAATTATTAACACGCTTAATAACATTAATTTTATCATTTTTATTACCTTTGCAGTGCCTTAGTGCACTTTTGGGTGCAAAGGTACTATTTTTTTGGGAATAACCAAAACAAAATAGCAGAAATAAATGTTTTACCAAAACAAAATAATAGAAAATAAATGAATAAAAGTGAATTGAAGCCTGCTCTCGTGTTCGAGCAGTTCGCAAAAATCAACGAAATACCTCGTCCTTCCAAGCACGAGGAGAACATGATTGAGTTTTTGAAATCTTTCGGAGAGGCTCATCAGCTCGAAACGCTGGTAGATGAAACCGGTAATGTGCTCATCCGTAAAGCTGCCACTCCAGGCTACGAGCATGCTGAAACCATCATCCTGCAGAGCCACATGGACATGGTTTGCGATAAACTGGTAGATGTTGATTTCGATTTCCACAAAGACGCCATCCAGACTTACGTAGACGGAGAATGGCTTAAGGCAAAAGGCACTACATTGGGTGCTGACGACGGTATAGGCTGCGCCATCGAGCTGGCTATCCTGGCAAGCAACGATATTGAGCATGGTCCTATCGAGTGCGTCTTTACACGTGATGAAGAAACCGGACTGACCGGTGCTCACGGCATGAAGGCGGGCTTTATGACCGGAAAGATGCTCATCAATCTTGACTCAGAGGATGAGGGCGAAATCTTCGTATCCTGCGCCGGTGGTCAGACAACCCATGCCACTTTCCACTTCTCACGCGAAGAGGCTCCTGCGGGTTATTTCTTCATGGAAGCTTCGCTGAAGGGTCTCAACGGTGGTCACTCGGGCGATGACATCAACAAGAAGCGCGCCAATGCCATCAAGATTCTTGCCCGCTTCCTCTTCCTCGAAAATGAGAAACTGGATGGAAGTCTGCGCCTCGTAAGCTTCAACAGCGGCAAAATGCACAATGCGATTCCTCGCGACGGAAAGATTGTTTTCGCCGTCAAGAATGCTGATAAGGAACAGGTTCGTGCCGACTGGAACATCTTTGCATCAGAAGTAGAAGATGAATTCCACGTAACCGAACAGGCTATGCTGTTCAATATGAGCAGCACCGATGCTGCACCTGTCATCGAGAAAGCTGTAGCTGACAAGTTCGTAATGGCTCTCCAGGCTGTAGACAACGGTCCGCTTACTACCTGTCAGGATGAGGCGATTGCCTGGATGGTAGAAACCTCAAGCAATGTGGCAAGCGTGATGACCGATGAAAACAGCATCAACATCGTAGCTTCTCAGCGAAGTAACGTGATGAGCAATCTGGAGAACATGACCAACACCGTAAAGGCAGCCTTCCTTCTGGCTGGCGCCGAGGTAACTGTAGGCGACAAGTATCCAGCTTGGAAGATGCGCGCCAACAGCGAGCTTACCGACCTGGCTGTGAAGGCTTATGAAAAGCTCTTCGGCAAAAAGCCATTGGTAAAGGGTATTCATGCCGGTTTGGAGTGTGGTCTTTTCTCAGAGTGTTATCCTGAGCTCGATATGGTAAGTTTCGGTCCTACCCTTCGCAATGTTCACACCCCAGACGAGGCTCTTCTCATTCCTACTGTAGAGATGGTTTGGGATCACTTGCTGGAGATTCTCCGCAGCGTGGCTAAATAAGCAAGCTCGCTAAATAAAACAACGAGTTTCATAAAAGCAGCGCGGCTTAATAAAAAAGAAGATGTCTATGATAAAGAAAATGATGTTTTTCATGGTTTCAGGACTTGTGCTGATGTTCACCTCGTGTGGCGATCAGCACAAGGCTCAATCTCTTGTCAAGGATTTTCTTAATGAAAACCTCGTTGAGCAGGACTGCAGCTATGAGCGGTTCTCCCGCCTCACTCCTACCGCCATGATCAGTTTCGACCAGATGAAGGTGATGCGACAAAATGTCAGCAAACTGCCTTACGTCAAGAAGAATATTAATTATAATGATGCAGCTTATCCCGACACCTTATTATATTTAAGGGCTACATACAAGCTGACCAACCATCAGGGCGAGAAGCAGGAAGTAACCCAAACCTTTTATCTTGATAAAGGTTTGACAAGAGTAATCGGGTTTAAGGAAAACTAAAAAAATAGTTAAGAATTGCCTTTCAGCAAGGCAGTAAGAATAAACAGAAAGAGTTGACTAGCATTTTAACTAGCCAACTCTTTTTTCATATAATCTCTTATTTCTTTTCTAGCCAGAGTCAGACGATTCTCAGCCGCTTTATATCCGAGGTTCAGACTTTGGGCAATCTCGCTCACCTGCATTCCTTCGAAGAGATTCAGGCGGTAAACCTTGCTTCTCTTCTCTGTGAGCCGGGCAATGCCACGCTCCAGAATCTCGTTGGTCTGCTGGGCAGAGAAAACTGATTCGCCATCAACATCATATCTTCCCATCCAGTCGCTAGCTCCCAGGAAGTGTTCATACTCCTCAATCTTATGCTTGCGCCGGTAATAATCGATAATCAGATTCTTGGCAATGGTGTATACAAAACAAGGTAAAGTAACAGGCGTAATCATCTTATCGCCTCGAAGTAATCGTACAAAAGTATTCTGCACGATGTCTTCAGCCTCGTCTGCCGGAAGCGAACGGGACATGACATACAACTTCAGCTCGTTGTAGTGTTCAGAGTAATAATCAGCAATAATGCTGTAATTTGAATTTGTTTGTTCCATGATGGCGATTTTTTTAATCATGTTTTTCGTTTATCGATATTGCAAAGGTAATAAAAAAAAGGAAAGCCACCAAAGGAAAGCGAAAAAAAATGTGCTAAATGTTCATTTTGAAACATTTAGCACATATGATAGAAACAATTTGTAACATGAAATGTTACGCATCGCAAAGTTTTATTTCTTAATTCAAACCTTTTTACAGGTTGGATTACTTAATCATGTCAACGCTTCTCTTGAGGAATGCGTCGAGCGAAGCACCTTTCAACATACCGTTCTGAAGCAGGGCAAGGTCGATGAGCTGGTGAACAATGTTGTTGTTCTTAGCATAACCCGAGATGATTTCGTTGCGCTTAGCCTTCTCATCGCTGATGGCCTTCTCTGTGTTGTGAACATCATCCTTCTCCTGCTGGGTAATCTCTTCAGGCTTCTTCTTGTTCTGCTCCTGATGGAGTACGGCAAGGCGAGCTTCCTGACCCTTGATTTCTGCAAGGATTGGCTTCAATGTTTCAGCAGTGTTGGCCTCAGCATCTTCCAATACCTTCTTTACCAGAGCATGGTCTGAGTTCAGTACGATGTTGTAGCTGTCTGGCATCTGACCGTAGAAGTTCATGCCTGCCTGGAACTGGCTCATCGCCTTCATACGGCGCATGTACTCGTTCTGAGTGATGAGCACTGGCTGGTTCTGTTCGCCCAAAGCCTGAATCTCAACAAAGAATTCTGTCTTGTCGAGTTGAGGCATCTGAGAGCGGAATACTTCTGTCAAGTTGTCAGACTGCTCTTTGCTCAAATCGGTCTTCTTAGCATCTTCCTTCACGATGAGGCGGTCGATGATGTCGGCGTCAACACGTGTAAAGCGGCTCTTCTCCAGCTTCTGCTCCAGCATGTTTACCATCGGCGTATCGAGCTGACCTTCCATCAGGAGTACAGAATAACCCTTCTGCTTGGCAGCCTCGATATAAGAATACTGCTCTTCCTTATTGTTGGCATAGAGATAAACCAGGTTGCCGTCCTTATCGGTCTGATTGTCCTTAATCAGCGTCTTGTACTCCTCGAAAGTAAAGTACTTGCCCTCCACATCTTTCAGAAGTGCGAAGTCCTTTGCGCGCTCGTAGAAATCTTCCTGAGAGAGCATTCCGTAGTTGATGAAGATCTTGAGATCATCCCATTTATCTTCAAACTCCTTGCGGTTCTCCTTGAAGATAGAGTTCAGACGATCGGCTACCTTCTTGGTGATGTAGGTAGAAATCTTCTTCACGTTGCTGTCGCTCTGCAGGTAACTGCGGCTTACATTCAGCGGAATGTCCGGTGAATCGATTACACCATGAAGCAATGTGAGGAATTCTGGTACAATGCCTTCTACCTGGTCGGTGACGAACACCTGGTTGCAATAGAGCTGAATCTTGTTGCGCTGCATGTCGATGCTGCTCTTGATGCGTGGGAAGTAGAGAATACCTGTGAGATTGAATGGGAAGTCTACATTCAGATGAATCCAGAACAACGGGTCGTCCTGCATCGGATAAAGGGTGTGATAGAACTTCTTGTAGTCCTCATCCTTCAGTGTGCTAGGAGCCTTGGTCCAGAGAGGCTCCACATTATTAATAATGTTATCCTCATCAGTCTCCACATTCTTGCCGTCCTTCCATTCGGTCTTCTTGCCGAAAGCAACAGGCACTGCCATAAACTTGCAGTACTTGTTCAGAAGTTCCTCAATCTTGTTCTTCTGCAGGAATTCCTTGCAATCATCAGCAATATGGAGGATGATGTCTGAACCACGCTCAGCCTTGTCTGCATCTTCGATTTCGAAAGCAGGTGAACCATCGCAGCTCCACTTTACAGCCTTGCTTCCCTCTTTGTAGCTCTTAGTGATGATTTCTACCTTGCTGGCTACCATGAAAGAAGAATAGAAGCCGAGACCGAAGTGGCCGATGATGGCGTTGGCATTCTCCTTATACTTGTCGAGGAAGTCAGTTACGCCTGAGAATGCAATCTGGTTGATATATTTATCGATTTCCTCCTCAGTCATACCTATACCATGGTCGCTGATAGTCAAGGTTCCAGCCTTCTCATCGAGAGAGACACGAACGGTTGTGTCGCCTATCTCGCCCTTGAAATCGCCCTGAGCTGCAAGAGTCTTCAACTTCTGTGTAGCATCTACGGCGTTTGAAACCATCTCGCGGAGGAAGATGTCGTGATCTGAATATAAGAATTTCTTGATGACAGGGAAAATGTTCTCTGTCGTTACACCAATATTACCTTTCTGTGCCATAATATAAAATGTTTTTATTCGTATTTACTTTATTATTGTTTGGCAAGGGGACTTACAAATAGCGTGCCAAAATAAAAGCCCTCTTACCAAACAGAATAAAATAGCTGAAAAACATTTTATGATTCAGCGAAGCATTTTATGACTAAATGTCTCTTGGAAATCCCTTTGCCAAACCGCCTTCGCTTGTTTCCTTGTAAAGCGAAGGTAGGTCATGACCCGTCTGTCGCATTACTTCAACTACACGGTCGAAAGATACGGTATGATGGCCATCTGAGAAGGAAGCGTAGAGGTCTGCATCCAAAGCTCGGGCGGCAGCAAAGGCATTTCGCTCGATGCAAGGAATCTGAACCAGTCCGCAAACCGGGTCGCAGGTCATTCCGAGATGATGCTCCAATCCCATTTCGGCAGCATATTCTACCTGAGCCGGACTGCCTCCGAAAAGCTGGCAGGCTGCAGCCGAAGCCATGGCGCAGGCAACACCTACCTCGCCCTGGCAACCTACATCAGCACCACTGATAGAAGCATTCTGCTTTACGATGTTGCCCACCAATCCGGCTGTAGCCAAGGCTCTCAAGATGCGCTGTTCACTCATATCATGAGAAGTAAACATGTGGTAGAGTACAGCTGGCAATACACCACAGGCGCCACAGGTAGGAGCTGTAACGATGGTACCACCCGAAGCATTCTCTTCGCTCACAGCCAGCGCATAAGCATAAACCAAGCCGCGGCTCTGCAGGGAAGCACGGTAACCCTTCGCCTTTATATAATAGGTGGCAGCCTTACGCTGTAGCTTCAGCGGACCCGGCAAAACACCTTCATGGTTCAAACCATTTCTGATGCTCTGCTTCATCGTTTGCCAAACCATGTCGAGATAATCCCAGACATCTTCCGATTCGCATTTCTCAACATACTCCCAGAATGAGCGTCCGTTATCATAGCACCATTGCTTGATGTCGGCGAGCTTGTTCAGATCATAAACATCCTTGGCGCCCAGCTCTTCGTTGCCGGCAGTACCATCTGATATGGCTCCACCACCAATACTGTAAACGGTCCATTCATCGATAATATCGCCGTTCAGATCCTTGCCCACAAATTTCATTCCGTTGGGATGATAAGGCAGGAAAGTCTGTGGCTGCCAGATAATATTCACAGTTTTATGAGGTCTGAGCACTTCTTCTATTGCCACATCAGTCATGTGTCCCTTACCTGTAGCAGCCAGACTTCCATAGAGGGTTACTTCATAATAAGAAGCGTTAGGGCAACGCTCCTGAAAAAGTTTGGCTGCACGCTGAGGCCCCATAGTATGACTGCTCGATGGCCCCTTACCTACTCTATATAATTCCTTTAATGACTTCATTTTTCTCGTATTTAATATTTTTACTTATCGATTTTTTCTCTTTTAATGGGCTCAGTTACTTATTTCTTCAGTTTACCATCAGAAAGTTACTTCATCTGCTTGGCTTTCAGAATGATGACATCCGTGAGAGGTCTGTCGTTGTTCGTCTTATCGGTAGCCACATTCTGAATCTTATCAACCACATCCATGCCTTCAAGCACCTCTCCGAATACAGTGTAGCCGTTGTCAAGGTGAGGAACACCACCATGCTTGATGTAGCCCTTTTGCAACTGTTCTGAAGGAATGGCGTAATACTTGCCGTCCCGTTTCAGTTTTTCTACATAATATTCCATCTGCCGGGGAGAAAAATTTCTGCCCCAGGTGATGTAGAAATCAGTAGACGCCGAAGCTTTGGCCGGATTTTCATCATCTCCTTCGCGAGCAGCACAGAGCTGTCCGCGCTTATGAAAATATTTAGGATAGATGATTTCTGCCGGAACCGTATAGTTTACATCAAACTTCTGCGGCTTTTTCATGTTCACCTTTCTGCATGAATAATCGCCACCCTGAATCATGAAATTCTTGATGACACGCTGAAAGATGCAACCGTCATAATAGCCCGAATTGACAAGTTTCAGGAAATTATCCCGATGCTTGGGAGTATCGTTGTAGAGAGCCACGAGAATGTTACCCATCGTAGTTTCCAGCAACACCTGAGGACAAGTTGGATCGTGCGGTGTTTCCCAGTCGAGCAGAGAATCGGGCTTAGACGCCACAACTTTTCCGGCTGGTTCTGATGTGTTCTGATTGCCTTCACTCTGAGCGAATGTCATAACAGGCACCGTAAGAAGAGCGAGTGTCAATAATCTGATGATCTTCTTCATATTTTTGTATAATTTTACATCTATTTATGTTATCGGATGCAAAGATAATGATTTTATTCTAAAAAATTGATTTTTTATGCGGGAAAAGTTCCTTTGTTTCATACATTCTTCATATCTTTGCAGCAGAAGACAGAAAATGCAATCAATTATGAAGAAAAAAATATATATTATCATCGCTTTTTGCACATTCCTCACTACAGAAGCAAGTGCACAGCAACAGGTAAGCTTCGGACCATTGCACAGTCCGGACAGTCCGCGTGAAGAATGGTTGCTGCCTGGCGATACGGTTTACCAGGCAGGAAAACCTATGATTTATCAGGGAAAACCGGTGAAGAATGCATATATGACTCCTGCCCGACTATCAGATAAGAAAGAAACTCTCGGCAAAAACGGATTACTGGGTGATGCTTCGCTAGACAGCACCTATTATAATAATCCCATCTCCAACCTTACCAACAGCTTGAGTTATCCGTTGGGCTATGGCTGGGGGCTGCACAAGGGATTGAATCTCTCGGTAGATCTTTCTACCTTTGCTACATTCGGCAAGAATGTGCCTCACAGAGGCGGTTTCACCCAGACCATCGATGCAACCTACCTGACGCCACTCACCAAAGACAACAAACTCTGGTTGGCTCTGGGCACTTATATCAACAACGTAAACTATGGTGGAGACAGTTATCATGACGGTGGAGTCTACGGCATTCTGGGCTACCAGTTTAATGAGCATTGGGAGGCTTACGTTTACGGTCAGCTTAGTGTAGCCAACAATTACAATTCTCTTTACGGCCGTTATGACGGTTATGGCTATGGTCCCTACGGCTATTCGCCTTGGGGCTACGGAATGTATCCTTGGGGTATGGGAAGAGGAATCATGCCGGGTGGCTACGGAATGGGAGTACCTGGCGCCAACGTTTTAGGAGCCGGTGTAAGATACACTAATTCCAAAAAGACTTTCTCTATCGGCTTAAACGTAGAAGGAGTATGGTATGATAATAAGACGCCAGCCTATTTCAAGCAATACGACTATCCTGTGCCAAAGGCGCCTGAAAAGGATTAAGAAAAAGATAAAGCATAAAAAGAAAGAGGTTCACTTTTCAATATAATCATATTGAAGTGAACCTCTAAGTTTATTCTGAAAAGAATCAGTTTACATAGCATCATCTCTCTCCATGAGATTATACGCTATGAGTTTAGATTCTATTCAGCGAGAATCTGGACTATTCTTTCTGCTGAGCGGCCATCCCATCTGTCAGGAATGCCCGCTTTCTTCCATTCACCCTTCAGAAGTTTCTGCATAGTTTGCTTCAGTAACTCCGGATCTTCAGCAACCAGTTCGTTTGTACCCACCTTTACAGTTTCAATATGCTCAGTATAGCTGTTGAGCGTAATGCAAGGAACCCCATTGAAGGTAGCTTCTTCAGCCACATTACCCGAATCGGTAATCACACCTTTGGCGTGAGCTGTAAGATAAGCAAACGACAGATAATCGAGCGGCTGAACCACCTGGATTCCACTCTGATGATTACTCTCTTCCTGATAAGCCTTGAATGCGAGCACGAAGCCCAAGGCTTTACCTCGAAGCGGAGCAATCACCTTCACTCCAGCCTGGCGCGCCTCTTCATCTATGACAGAAATGAGCGATTTCATCTCATCAATGTTATTGACGATAGCCTTGCGGTTCAAGGTCAGAACCATATATTCGCCTTCTTTCAGATGAAACTCGTCCATGACTTCAGGCCGCTGCATTTTAGACTGAAGGAAGCGGATGTTGTCGATAAGCACATTTCCTACCATGTAAACCTTAGACAATTCTGCACCTTCCTTGTTGGCGATGCTGTTGTTTGAAATGCCAGCGGTAAAGAGAATATCTGACAAGCCATCAATCACCAGACGGTTGATTTCCTTTGGCATGGTAATGTCAAAACTGCGGGTTCCGGCTGCAATATGAGCAAGCTGCACACCCTGCTTCTTGGTAACAATAGCCACAGCCATGGTTGAAGCCAGATCATCAACCACAATGACAACATCTGTAGCATTCTGCTGCAGATAGCACTCAAACTGACCCATCACCTGTCCGGTAAGTTCGTTCATGTTTGGACAGTCTACACCGAGATAAGCATCCGGTTTCTGAATGCCTAAGTCATCGAAAAGAGAAGATTCCAGTGTCGGGTCATCCTCTTTTCCTGTGTAAACCAACTGATAGCTGATTTCGTTACCAGCTTCCTGAGCATTACGAATTGCTCTAATTACGGGCGCAACCTTGATAAAGTTAGGTCTTGCACCTGCAACGATACAGATTTTCTTCATTTTTATCCTGTTTTATATATTTACTGAAGTTACAGTTTACTGATGTCTGAGTGCTTTATTTCTTGAGTCAAAGGGCATTATCCATCGACTCAGAGGTCTTTATCCCTTGAAAAGGTCTTTGATTCCTCCTATAGAACCCAAGAGATTGGTTGCCTCGTATGGCAGATAAACCACCTTATTATCCTTACCCTGTGCTACTTCCTGCATCATACTGATGTATTTCTGGGCCAGGAGATAGTTGGCTGGATTCGTACTCTGTCCTACAGCTTCCGTAATCTTCTGAATGGCAATAGCCTCGGCCTCAGCCTTACGGATGCGGGCAGTAGCCTCACCTTCTGCATTCAGGATAGCCTGCTGTTTGGCAGCCTCAGCCTTGTTCACGATGGCAGCCTTCTCACCTTCTGAGAGCAGGCGCTGCTTTTCCTTCTCACCTTCTGAAGTCAGGATGGTAGCACGCTTGTTTCGTTCAGCCTGCATCTGCTTTTCCATGGCCTGGAGCACACTCTCTGGAGGTGTAATATCCTGCAACTCTACTCGGTTTACCTTGATTCCCCACTTATTGGTTGCATCATCCAAAACAGCACGGAGTTTGGTGTTAATCGTATCGCGGGAGGTAAGAGTCTGGTCAAGTTCCATCTCACCTATTATATTACGCAAGGTAGTTTGAGTCAGTTTCTCTATGGCATTTGGCAGATTGTTGATTTCATACACACTCTTGAATGGGTCCACAATCTGGAAATAGAGCAACGCATTTATCTGCATCTGGATATTATCCTTAGTGATTACGTTCTGACGGTCGAAATCGTAGACCTGTTCACGAAGGTCGATGCTGTTTGTATAAACGTATCTTCCGTTTCTCATAGACACAATATCCTTGGCATGGTCAATGAAAGGAATGATGACATTAATACCCGGCTTGAGCGTAGCAAAATATCGTCCGAGACGCTCTATGATTTTCGTCTCACTTTGAGGGATGATAACGATGGTTTTCTTAACCACTACGAGTGCAAGTGCTACTAGAGCCACCAGCACATAAATTCCTATGTTCATGATGTTTATACGATTAAGTGAATAATGTTGACTCTAAACTTTTCCTACCTAAACTTTTTCTACCTTGAGGATGATAGATTCGTGACCTAAGATTCGAACCATATCGCCTACAGCAAGCGGTTCGGCAAGATGTGGAGCTTCCGCTTTCCAATCATCTCCATCCAGCTTTACCCTGCCGAATCCTCCGGCAGGAATCATCTCTGTCACTTCCCCTATCTGTCCTGCCAGCGCATCGGCGTTACTGCGGCGATCTTCCCCACCCTTGTGTAGCGATTTCAGCAGATGCGGACGAACCAACCAGATGCTAAGCATAGAGCAGATAGCCCAAACCACTACCTGCACCCAGAAAGGTGCTCCTACTAATGCCACAGGAATGCTGATGAGCGCACCAATGGCAAAACAAGTAACATAGAAATCGCCGGAAGACAACTCTAAGATGAGGCAGATGAACATCACCGACGTCCATACCAGCCAAAGGTTATGAGATAAATACTCCATACTTAACTATTTAAATTTGATTCTTCAGATTCGAGAGATTTGGAAAATTCCTTATTTTCTGCGGGTTATAGTCTTCTTTTTGCTACTGGTCTTCTTGGTTGTAGAAGTCTTGCTCGTAGAACCTACCTTATAAGTTGTCTGAGGTTTATAATACTTCAGCGCAGTAGGCATTTCCTTCTGCAAGTCAGCAATACGCTTGGTGTCTGAAGGGTGATCACTGAAAATATCACTCTGATTGCTGCTAGAGCCCTGCGACATTCGCTGCCAGAAAGGAATGGCCTGCTGAGGATCGTAACCAGCCATGGCAGCGAAGATAAGTCCCATGTAATCTGCCTCGGTTTCATTATCACGGGAATACTTCAGATTGCGGAATGAGAAATACCGTCCGGCAACTGCACTTGCCACATTACCTACACCATTACCAACTGTCTGGTTCAACACAGTTCCCAGGATGCTTGTACCGGTTTGCTGATTCTGCTGTTTGGTGAGCTGCTCAGCACTATGTTTAGCCACAGCATGAGCTATTTCGTGACCCAAAACGATTGCCAAACCGGTTTCATTCTGAGTGTAAGGCAAAAGTCCTTCATAAACCACGATTTTACCGCCAGGCATACAGAATGCATTGGCTGACTTATCTTGTACCAGGTTGAATTCCCATGAATAATTCTTCACATCGGCTTCAAATCCGTTCTGCTTCAAATAGAGTTCAACAGCATTGGCAAGTCTTTTTCCTACTCGCTGAACCATCGCCGTATTGGCTGCATTGGTCGACTTCTTGGCAGAAGCCATGTACTTTGTGTATTCCTGATTAGACAGACTGAGAATCTGCTCATCGGATACAGAGATGCGATGAGTGCGACCGGTCAGAGGCACCGTCTGAGTAGTGCCGCAAGATGACAGCGCAAGGACTGCCACAACCGTCAGAACTAAAACCTTAAACTTTTTCATCTTAACTTATGTATATTATGTTTATTCATTAAGTTTATGTGCTGTTTGAAACAGATTTTCTCTGCAAATATACTATTTCTAATTGAAACCACCAAAGAAAAATGAGAAAAACATGAAATATAACCTAAAAATAACACAAGATAACTGACAAAAAAGGGGTGTAGGAAAAAAAGATGGCAAAAAATAAGGTGTGGCACAATCTTTGCAGTTTCGCAAAACCGTCAGGCTGCCAGATGACAGCTGCCCGAGAAAGCAGCATTATCAGCAGACTGGGTCTAAGAAGTATAACATTAAAATATTTTAATATGAACGCAAAGAAGGAAGTGCCTGTATTGCTTTTGACAGGCTACCTGGGTAGTGGAAAGACAACCCTTCTCAACAAGATTTTAGCTAACGAAAAAGGTATTAAATTTGCCGTCATCGTCAACGATATTGGTGAAGTCAATATTGATGCAGCCCTGATAGAAAAAGGTGGCGTAGTAGGTCAGAAAGACGATTCGCTTGTTTCTCTCCAGAATGGTTGCATCTGCTGCACATTGAAGATGGACCTGGTAGAACAGCTCAAGGAAATCGTAGACATGAAGCGTTTCGATTACATTGTCATCGAGGCTTCCGGAATCTGCGAGCCTGCTCCTATTGCACAGACCATCTGCTCTATCCCATCCCTCGGTCCTCAGTACATCGAGAATGGCATTCTGCGCCTTGACAGCATCGTTACCGTAGTAGATGCTTTGCGCATGAAGGATGAATTCTCCAACGGCAGCGACCTGATGAAGAAGAATATGGATGAGGAAGATCTAGCTTCGCTCGTCATCCAGCAGATTGAGTTCTGTAACATCATTCTTCTGAACAAGGCTGCAGAGGTTGAACCTAAGGAACTGGAGCACCTTAAGCAGATTATCCGTGCCATCCAGCCTAAGGCAGAAATCTTTGAATGCAACTATGGTGACGTTGACTTGAATCTGATCGTCAATACCAAGAAGTTTGATTGGGAAACCGTAGCCACTTCAGCCGGTTGGATTCAGGAGATTGAATCAGAAAGAAACGAAGAGCATGAAGAAGATGATGTAGAAGAAGCACATGAACATCATCACGATCATGACAAGGAAGACGAGGAAGACGAACATGATCATCATCATCACCATCATCACGACCATGATCATGATCATGAAGGCGGAGAAGTTGAGGAATACGGAATCGGCACCTTCGTTTACTATCGTCGCAAGCCTTTCGACCTGGGTCTCTTCGATGATTTCGTCGCAAGAAAATGGCCTAGAGACGTGGTTCGCGCCAAGGGAATCTGCTATTTCGATGATGAGCGCGACATGTGCTACGTGTTCGAACAGGCAGGCAAGCAGAAGACTGTAAAGCAGGCTGGCCAATGGTTGGCTACCATGCCGAAAAGCGAACTCGCCCAGGTCTTGTTGAATAACCCACAGCTGCAGAAGGAATGGGATCAGGAATTGGGCGACCGCATGATAAAAATCGTATTCATCGGTCAGCATATCAAGGAACAGAAAGATGCTATCATTGCTGAGCTCGACAAGTGTTTGGCGTAGAATCTTATTCACCCGGCTTCCTAGCAAAAAGCTAAGAAAAAATAGCTCAAAATGAGCAACAAACAAGAAAAACGGAGGAAAACGAACAAAAAAAGTGAAGTTTTTCCTCCGTTTTTTAGTTTAATTCGTTTTTTTTTGTTAATTTTGCACCCGAATAATAAAAGCGTAATTAATATGAAGACAAACTTCAGACCGGCGTATATAAAGGACTTTGCTGCTTGCTGGAAAGTCATCGACCAGGCTCGCCAAAGTATGATAGAATCGGGACGTCATCAATGGACTGAGGAATATCCATCAGAAAAAGACATCAGAAAAGACATAGAAAATGGCAATGCCTTCGTTCTGACAGCAAATGAAGAGGTAGTTGTCTATGGAGCAGTCATATTGAATGGTGAACCCAAATATAAGAAATTAGTAGGCAACTGGATTACTGATGGCGATTATTATGTAATACATCGCTTTGCCACGTTGCCTAGTTTCCAGCGTGAAGGTTTAGCGCGTATTTTCATCAGTAAGGTGAACAGCATGTGCGAGGTAGAAAAAATACCTAGCATCAAGGTTGACACCAACTTTGACAACACGCCGATGATTAACCTTCTGTCTTCGATGGGTTTCTGCATCTGCGGACGTGTAAACTATGGAGGAAACAGAGGTCAGCGTTTCGCCTTTGAAAAACTCTCCATAGCCATGGAACCTGCAGAATAATTTCTTGCCATCGAAAAACACAACATTTGATTAACATCCTCAAACATTCATTATGGAAGAGAAACTATTGCAGATGAAGAGCTTGGTTAAAAGACTCAACCAAGCTTCGGATAGTTATTATAACGGAAAAGGCGAACTCATGACCGACTATGAGTGGGACGCCCTTTTCGACCAGCTCAAGAGATTGGAAGAGGAAACAGGCGAAATTCTGCCTGACTCCCCAACTAATCGCGTGTCAGAAGATTCTATCGTAGGAAAGAAAGAGGAGCATGAATTTGCCGCCCTCTCTCTGGCAAAGACCAAACAGGTAAGTGATCTTGTAAAATGGGCAGAAGACCGCCCTATCTGGATTTCATGGAAACTGGACGGACTGACCCTCGTAGTAACCTATGACGGCGGAATACTCACCAAAATCGTTACCCGCGGTAACGGACACATCGGCACCAACATTACCCACTTGGCTCCAGCCATTTCAGGCATTCCTGCTACCATTTCAGAGAAAGGACATCTTGTAGTAAGAGGAGAAGCCGTCATTTCGTATGCTGATTTCGAACAGTTCATCATCGAAAGCGAAGGCGATTACGCCAATCCACGAAACCTCGCTTCAGGCTCACTCGCGCTGAAGGATATTGAAGAGGTGAAGCAGCGCCACATCCAATGGATTCCGTTCACCCTGGTTTATACTGAGCGGGAACTTACCTCATGGGGCGAACGCATGCAAATGCTGAAAGACCTGGGAATGAATCCTGTAGAACGTGAGCGTATTGACCACCCTACCACAGAAAATATCCAGCTGGAAATAGACAAGTTTACGGAGAAGGTGACAAGCAAGAAGAATCCTTTCCCGGTAGACGGACTGGTGATTTGCTACGATGATACGGCTTATGCAGCTACTGGGTCGGTTACAGGCCACCACGCTACGAGGGCAGGATTTGCCTTTAAATGGCAAGATGAACATGCTGACACCGTACTCGACCACATCGAATGGTCGTGCGCAGCCAGCACCATCACGCCTGTAGCTGTTTTCAAACCGGTAGAACTAGAAGGAACCACCGTGCAGCGTGCCTCGCTCTGCAATGTAAGCGAATGCGAGCGTCTGGGCATTGGTGACAAGGGAACCAGACTGCAGGTCATCAAGGCCAATAAGATTATCCCGAAGGTAATCAATATTACAGAGGTTGTGGGGAGTTTTGTCATTCCCAACGAATGTCCGGTTTGCCATGCGCCAGCCGTAGTGCGCGAGAGTGAGAGCGGCACCAAGACTCTCCATTGCACCAATGCAGCCTGCCCAGCCAAACAACTTAAGAAATTTGCCCGCTTCGTCAGCAAGGAAGGAATCAATATTGACGGAATCTCAGAACAGACTGTCTGGAAATTCATCAATCATGGTTTTATCAGGGAATATGCTGATTTCTACAAACTGAAGAATTATGCGTTCGAGATTTCCTGTTTCGAAGGATTTGGCAAGAAGAGCGTAAGCAATCTTCTGGAGAGTGTAGAGAAAAGCCGCCATACTGACGGTCGTCATCTGCTCTACGCTTTGAATATTCCGCTCTGCGGCGGCGATGTGGCTAAAAAACTGCTCAGCCGTTACAAGGTGAAGGAACTGATAGAAATGGCTCGCCTGAGCATGTTCGATGATGAGTTTGCAAGCATTGATGGTATTGGACCTGAAAAGAGTGCCAAGTTTATCGCCTGGTTCAAGGATGATGTTCATTTCCAGCATGTGCAGCATCTGCTGTCCGAGCTGATTATCGAGGAGCATGAGCCTGTAGAAACGGGAAACAAATGCCAAGGACTGACTTTCGTCGTAACGGGAGATTTGCATCATTACAAGAACCGCAACGAGCTGAAGGCTTATATTGAAAGCCAGGGCGGCAAGGTTACGGGAAGTGTGAGCAAGAGTACTAACTTCCTGATTAACAACGATGCAGCTTCGCAGAGTTCGAAGAACAAGAAAGCCCATGAACTCAATATTCCAATCATTACAGAGGATGAGTTCATTGAAAAGTTTCAGGAGTAAACAAGTGAATTAAGCGAAATAAAAAGCGAAAGCCAGATTCCGGATTACGGACTTGGCTTTCGCTTTTCTAGTTTTAAGAACCTGCAAATTCTCTGTTATTATTCTCCCAGGAACTGACCCATGAAGAGAATTGCGCCACTATTACGTTCGGTAATGAAATAAACGAATGGACGGTTAGCATGAAATTCTACACGCTTCATCTCGTGAGGACCCAGTGAGGTCAGCATCACAGCAGCTGTTACGGCAGCAGCCTTGGTTCCACGCTCGCTTACCTCAATCTTTGCCTTCTGCAACATCTTCGATACGTAGAAGCTGCCATTGGCAAAACGGCTGAAATCTGCCGTGCCTGGCTGGAAGATGCTTGGAGCTCCCAATTTACTAATAATCTGGTTGAGCGACAAATCCATCTCTGTGGTAAACTTAGGGAATTTTAAATCTACCTGGCAACGGTCCATGTCATTACTCAACTTCTGAAGTTTATCAGCATCCATCTCCTTCATCACCTCGCTGATGCTCTTGCCAGCCTTAGGAAGAAGAACAGTCATCTGATAACATCCATTTCCGTATGGCAGTTCTACAGCCTGCAACATATCATTTTCAGTATAGGCAAACTTCTTGTTCTGGTGCATCATGTTCACCTTCTTAATATCACGAGTGTAACCGCTGAAGTTCTCGAGTCTAGTGTTCTTCGCATCAAACTTCTCCTGCCAGGTTCCATTAAAATAAATAGCATTCAGGAGATAAGAAACGGCTGCAGGGTCTACCTGGTCGATGATGCTAGGAATCATGCCTTTAGTCTGCTTCTTGCACCAGTCATTAATGCGAGTGGCAGATTTAGGAGAGGTAAAGTCCATGCTCTCAACACCAGCCTGATAAGAATCGGCCACGGTGTGAGCGAAATCACTGTTCAGTCTGAAATTCTTATTGATGGCGATAAAATTGGCAATGTTTACGGTTGTCTGCTTGTCAAATTTGCCAGCCGAAAGCATCAGCGCCTTATAACAGTCGTTGAGTTCCTTCACGCTCACGCCCTCGCAACCGATTGCCTTCAGAATCTCCTGCTGAGTCTTGCCGTCGGCACCATTCGCAAGCATTCCCATCAGATAGGCGATGCTCATTGGCGAAACCACCTCAGAATCCATGCCGCTGATCTGCTGATAGAGTCTGAAAGCGAAATCGTTGTTCTTCTTCACGATGTTCTGCTGAGCCTCTGAGAGGACAAGATAACCCTCGTCCATTTCCTCATCTGCTGACGGACGGGCAGCCTCTGCCTCCGTTATCTTCTCAGCCTTTGTTGCGTTCTCATTCTGTGCATTCTTGCTTGAGCTGCAAGAAGTCATTGCCATTGCAGCTGAAGCTAAAATAGCTGCACTAAATACTTTCTTATACATATTTCTCTAATTTATTGGTTCATTTTAATGACTCAACGCTTCTGAACCCAAAGGGACTGTTCCTCTTTTTAAAAGGCAGTTCCCGAATCGGAATCTGAATCGTGAGTACTGAAGATAAAATGAAAAATCGGCTAATCCTTGCACGGGAAAAGCCGATTTTACTATTTCTTAACAAAAAAACAACTATGTTCTTTACAAAAAATCAATGCAGCGGTGCCTCTTCCGAAGGTCTGCCAGGCTTTATTCTGAGATGATATCTGTTTCCATCATATTCCACGCGCATGATGTTCGTCCTATTGGTCTTCATCTCATCGCTCGAATTAGCCACAAGATGTTCGTATAGATCGATTGCCACATGTCCCATCGTTCTGCGCAGATTGATTTCGATGCAAGGAACCACGCCCAGTCCGGTTCTGTTTACGTCCTCACCTTCCTGATTCAGCACAGCCTCGCAGAATTCATCCTTCTCCCCTTTCGTGCAGATCATCATGTCAACGCCGAACGGACCACTGTAAATATCCTTCAGCGCCGGCTCCATTACCTCGATGATACGCTGTCTGATTCCGGCAAGCTGAGCCTCGCTAATGAGCGGTTTCATCATTTCCACCTTCTCAGCTTCAGAGCAGAGCACATTGCCCGAATAGGCATTCTTGATCGTATCGAATAGCGAAAGACCGCGATAGAGCGCCTTGCCATCTTTCATTTCAAACTCCATGGCGAAATCTCTCACCTTATTATATAGGGGTTCTACGGTTACGCCGCCCTGATGATAAATCATGTTTGCCACCCATCTTTCGAAGGTAGGATAATCTCCGGCTGTTCTGAAGTCCTCAGCACTCACATATTTCACTCCCCTCCCGCTACTGCTCCAGGGAGCCTTGACAACAGCTTTGCCGTGCTGGAGAATGAGTTCTTTGACGCGAGCCGTCTCAGTAACATATTCCACGCCACGCTGCAGATGAAGGGCAGCCCATTGCCTGCTGCTCACCTCGCGTACCTTATTTAATACAGCATCAGTCGGCAACATAATCTCCGGTATTCCCAAACGCTCCAACTCACCTTTCAGCGACAGGTTCCATCCCCAGGGATGAACACTGTCCAGAAATTCCGTCTTGAGCAGATGCTTCAGCTGAGGCTTGGTGATAAACTCAACCTTGCTGTTCAGTTCAGCTCCAAAATGGCGCACCCTGTTCTTCGCAAAATCAATATCATCCACAAGTACGAGGTCGCCCTCTTCCGCCCAAAGAGCCGGAATGAAAGCAAGATCACTTCTAAGTTGTCTACCCGCATGAGGCGCGGTGAACTGTTTCAGATTTGCAGCCAAAGCCAAATCATGTTCTGGATTGAAAATATGTAACTTCATGGTGCAAAGATATAAAGAAAAGCGCAAAATAGGGAAGAAAATCCCCATTTTTACTTAGACAAGTGCTAAATAATGAAAAAAAAGTTACTTTTTGCTATCTAGAGTTTGCAAATTAGAAATATTTAATTACCTTTGCATCGTAAAAACAATTAGAAACGATATAAACTCATGGAAGAAGCATTCTTCAGAACACATACATACCTCGTAGAGCATACGGACGCACCAGTAAGACGCACTCTGATGGACGAAATCGACTGGAGCGACCGTTTGATTGGCATAAAGGGAACACGCGGTGTAGGAAAGTCTACATTCCTCCTTCAATATGCCAAGGAGCACTTTGGCCCTACTGACCGAAAGTGTCTGTATGTGAATATGAACAATTTCTATTTTCAAAGCAGAGGAATCGCAGATTTAGCAGGTGACTTTGTTCGCCACGGCGGCAGAACCCTTCTCATCGACCAGGTCTTCAAGCAGTCGGACTGGAGCAAGGAGCTGCGCAAATGCTACGACCTGTATCCAGAGTTAAGAATCGTGTTCACAGGTTCCAGCGTGATGAGACTGAAGGAAGAGAATCCTGAGCTCAATGGAATCGTGAAAAGCTATAATTTGCGAGGCTTCTCTTTCAGAGAGTTTATCAACCTGCAGACTGGCAACAGTTTCCAGCCATATACACTCGATGAAATCTTGCGCAATCACGAGCACATCATCAAGCAGATACTGCCCAAGGTGAGCCCGATGAAATACTTCCAGGACTACTTGCATCATGGATTCTATCCATTCTTCCTGGAGAACCGCAACTTCACAGAGAATCTACTAAAGACAATGAACATGATGACCGAGGTAGACATCCTCCTCATCAAGCAAATCGAACTGAAATATCTCACCAAGATCAAGAGGCTCTTCTATCAGCTAGCTGTAGAAGGTGCCAAGGCTCCCAACGTGAGCCAGCTTGCCGAAGAGATCAACACCAGCAGAGCTACGGTAATGAACTACATCAAGTATCTTGCTGATGCGCGACTCATCAACATGATTTACCCTACCGGGCAGGAGTTCCCAAAGAAACCATCCAAGGTGATGATGCACAACTCCAACCTGATGTACGCCATCTATCCTATCAAGATAGACAAGCAGGAGGTGATGGAAACATTCTTCGTCAACTCGCTCTGGAAAGACCATAAGGTAAGCCAGACCGGCAAGGACCACTACTTCATTGTAGATGGTGAGAAGAAGTTCAGAATCTGCGATGCGCAATCTCCAAACAAGGTGCGCAACAATCCCGACATCATCTACGCCCGATACAATACCGAGGTAGGCAAGGACAACAGGATTCCGTTATGGCTTCTGGGTTTCCTTTATTAATATAAGGTGTTGGAATGGGCAAAAACATTCGAAAAACAAAAACAGAACTGAAAATTGAACTCTCAAACAGATTCAACTATCAAAGTTCAAAGGAATAAAAATACAAAACATTTTTAATATTTTATCTAAAAGTAAAATGGCTAAAGAGAAAAAATTTATCACTTGTGATGGTAACACAGCTGCCGCACATGTAAGCTACATGTTTACTGAGGTTGCTGCTATCTACCCTATTACTCCATCATCACCAATGGCGGAGCATGTAGATGAATGGGCTGCCAAAGGTCGTAAGAACCTTTTCGGTCAGCGAGTTTCTATCCAGGAAATGGAATCAGAGGCTGGAGCTGCCGGTGCAGTTCACGGTTCTCTCCAGGCTGGTGCCTTGACTTCAACTTACACTGCTTCTCAGGGTTTGTTGCTGATGATTCCTAACATGTACAAGATTGCTGGTGAGTTGCTCCCTTGCGTGTTCAACGTATCAGCTCGTACATTGGCTTCTCACTCACTTTGTATCTTCGGTGACCACCAGGACGTAATGGCTTGCCGCCAGACAGGTTTCGCTATGTTCTGCTCAGGTTCTGTTCAGGAGGTTATGGACCTCTCTGCAGTTCCTCACTTGGCTACATTGGAGACAAAGGTTCCTTTCATTAACTTCTTCGACGGTTTCCGTACTTCTCACGAGTACCACAAGATTGAGGAGATGGATATGGAAGACATCCGTCCATTGGTTAAGGAAGAGTTCATCGAGGACTTCCGTAACCGTGCTTTGACTCCTGAGCGTCCTGTTACTCGCGGTACTGCTGAGAACCCAGAGACATTCTTCACTCACCGTGAGGCTTGCAACCCTTACTACGATGCAATTCCTGAGGTAGTAGAGAAGTACTGCCAGGAGATGACTAAGATCACTGGTCGTGAGTATCACCTCTTCAACTACTATGGTGCTGAGGATGCTGAGAACATCATTATCTTGATGGGTTCTGCTACAGAGCCAGCTCGCGAGGCTATCGACTACTTGAATAAGCAGGGCAAGAAGGTTGGTATGGTTGCAGTTCACCTCTTCCGTCCATTCTCTGTTGACTTCTTGAAAAAGACTATCCCAGCTACTGTTAAACGTATCGCTGTTCTCGACCGTACTAAGGAGCCAGGTGCAGAGGGTGAGCCATTGTACCTCGACGTTAAGTCAGCTCTCTACGATGACGAGCGTAAGCCATTGATCGTTGGCGGCCGCTACGGTCTCGGTTCTTCTGATACAACTCCAGCTAAGATTGTTGCTGTATTCAAGAATCTCGAGTTGCCACAGCCTAAGAACCACTTCACTGTAGGTATCGTTGATGACGTTACATTCACTTCTCTCCCAGAAGAGGAAGAAATCCCAATGGGTGGCGACGACTTATTCGAGGCTAAATTCTACGGTTTGGGTGCAGACGGTACTGTTGGTGCTAACAAGAACTCAGTTCAGATTATCGGTAACAATACTAACAAGTATTGCCAGGCATACTTCTCTTACGACTCTAAGAAGTCTGGTGGTTTCACCTGCTCTCACTTGCGTTTCGGCGACAGCCCTATCCACAGTGCATATCAGGTAAATACTCCTAACTTCGTAGCTTGCCATGTACAGGCTTACCTCCACATGTACGATGTAACTCGTGGTTTGCGTAAGAACGGTTTCTTCCTGTTGAACACTATCTTTGATGGTGAGGAGTTGGTTAACTTCATCCCTAACAAGGTAAAGCGTTACTTCGCTCAGAACAACATCACTGTTTACTATATTAACGCAACTAAGATTGCTCAGGAGATTGGTCTCGGCAACCGTACCAACACCATTCTCCAGTCTGCATTCTTCCGTATTACAGAGGTTATTCCTTTGGATCTCGCTGTAGAGCAGATGAAGGCATTCATCGTTAAGTCTTACTCTAAGAAGGGTCAGGACGTTGTTGACAAGAACTTCGGCGCTGTAGACCGTGGTGGTGAGTACAAGCAGTTAACAGTAGATCCAGCTTGGGCTAACCTCGCTGACGATGAGGCTAAGGAGGATAACGCTCCAGCATTCGTTAAGGAGCTCGTTCGTCCTATCAACGGCCAGGCAGGTGACCTCTTGAAGGTTTCTGACTTCGTTAAGCACAACACAGTTGACGGTACATGGCAGAACGGTACTGCAGCATTCGAGAAGCGTGGTGTTGAGGCATTCGTACCAGTATGGAACGTAGAGAACTGTATCCAGTGTAACAAGTGTTCATTCGTTTGTCCTCACGCAGCTATCCGTCCATTCGTATTGACCGATGAGGAGCTCGCAGGCATCGAGGGTCTCGCGACTCAGGATGTTAAGGCACCTAAGGCTTTGGCTGGAATGCACTTCCGCGTCGAGATTTCAGTACTCGACTGTCTGGGTTGTGGTAACTGTGCTGACGTCTGCCCAGGTAAGAAGGGTGAGAAGGCGTTGACAATGGTTCCATTCAACGTTGACGCAGAGGATATGGTCAAGGAAGCAGCTAACTGGGAGTATCTCGTACACAAGGTAGCTTCTAAGCAGGATCTCGTAGACATCAAGCAGAGCCCTAAGAACTCTCAGTTCGCTCAGCCATTGTTCGAGTTCTCTGGTGCTTGCTCTGGTTGTGGTGAGACTCCATACGTCAAGTTGATTTCTCAGCTCTTCGGCGATCGTCAGATGATTGCTAACGCTACTGGTTGTTCTTCTATCTACTCAGCTTCTATCCCATCTACTCCATATACAAAGAACGCTAAGGGTCAGGGTCCTGCATTCGACAACTCATTGTTCGAGGACTTCTGCGAGTTCGGTCTCGGTATGGTAATGGGTAACAAGAAGATGAAGGAGCGCATCGCTCACTTGCTCGAGGAGGCTAAGGCTCAGGAGCATGTTCCTGCTGAGTTCGTAGCTGCTGCTGACAAGTGGATGGCTAACATGAACGATTCTGAGGGTTCTAAGGAGGCTGCTGCAGAGTTGAAGCCTCTCATCGCTGCCGGCGCTGAGAAGGGTTGCCCTATCTGCAAGGAGCTCAAGACTTTGGATCACTACCTCGTTAAGCGTTCACAGTGGATCATCGGTGGTGACGGTGCTTCTTATGATATCGGTTACGGTGGTCTCGACCACGTATTGGCTTCTGGTGAGGATGTTAACATTCTGGTACTCGATACTGAGGTTTACTCTAACACTGGTGGTCAGTCTTCTAAGTCTACTCCACTCGGTGCTATCGCACAGTTCGCTGCTCAGGGTAAGCGTATCCGCAAGAAGGATCTCGGTCTGATGCAGACTACATACGGTTACATCTACGTAGCTCAGGTAGCTATGGGTGCTGACAATGCTCAGACATTGAAGGCTATCCGCGAGGCTGAGGCTTATCCAGGTCCATCACTCATCATCGCTTACGCACCATGTATCAACCACGGTTTGAAGCGTAAGGGCGGTATGGGTCGTTCACAGCACGAGGAAGAGTTGGCTGTTGAGTGCGGTTACTGGCACTTGTGGCGTTACAACCCACTGTTGGCTGATGAGGGTAAGAACCCATTCACACTCGACTCTAAGGCTCCTAACTGGGAGAACTTCCGCGACTTCTTGCTCGGTGAGGTTCGTTACCTCTCTGTACAGAAGGCATTCCCTAAGGAGGCTGATGAGCTCTTCTCTCAGGCAGAGAAGATGGCTAAGCTCCGTTACCAGACTTACGTTCGTAAGAGCCAGGAGGACTGGAGCGAGCAGATCTAATCTAGCGATATTTCAATAGGTTAAATATATAATCTCCGAAGACCTTGGTTGCGTTTTGCAATCAAGGTCTTTTTTGTTTTAAAATGCTCCATATTCATGTAAAAATTGGAAATAAGTGATGAAACATATGGAAAAATCGTGATTTTGAGATTGGGTTCTTTAGGGGCAATTCTAATTGTTTTGTAAAGAAAGCAGAACATTCACATGTGGTATAAGACGGGCTGAAAGCCCAAAAGCTCTTAGCCCAGGGCGTATTGGGTAATTTCAACCGTACAGATCGAACCATTATGGATTTTTAATCCGCTAAAAGAAACGAAGCTAGAAGCGAAATCAGACTGAGCAATGTAAATAATCCTTACCCACCCAAAACAGAAACCCCAAAAGGCAAAAATCAGTGCTTTTTAGTGAAATTTCGAAGAAAAAATGCAAAATAAGAGGGTTAGAAAGGTGTTTTACCCCCTCTACTAAGGGTGAAAAATGCCCCTCCTCGGACATAAAAACAGCCTCTGAGATGATATATTTTTAACAAAAGCAACATAAAACAAGGATAAGAATGCAGAATTGAACAGTATAAAAGCTAACTTAAGTGACTTAATATGTAGATAATTATTATACACAGAACGTTAGAGTAGAAATATAATAAAACGCACATAATATACTAATAACTAATACATTCAGGAATACACACAACCTATATCAGGTAAAATTCACAAGTTCATCTAGCGTGTCATTAAGGGTCAAGGTCATTAAGGGTCATTTTCATTTTCGGGGGAGAAAAATCCCCTATAGTATATATATAAATAAATATTTATATATACTATAGCTCAAAATGACACTTTCATTTTTCTAAATGACCCTTAATGACACTGACCCTTAATGACACGCTGGCTTTTTATCCTTACACCTCACCATCAGATTGTTCTGCAATAAAGTTCAGCTAGAAAACCAATAGAAATCAGTATCAATCAATCACTTACACTACTTCTCCGAAAGAAAGTCAGGGTAAAAGCTTGCATTCTGCCCAAAAATGTTGTATCTTTGCACCGGCAATCGAAAGAACAGCCTTTTGTGCCTTGCTCAGGTCTTCTCTTAAGACCAACACGGGTCATAAATGATGGCAAGCGCTGGTCATCAATGAAGACCCCGAAAACGGCAGGAACGGGGCATTCTGGGGAGTTGCTTAAAGAAACAAAAATTTGAACAAGAAGAAAATAATATGATTACAGTTGATGGATTGACCGTAGAATTTGGCGGCACCACCCTATTCAAAGACATTTCCTTCCAGATCAACGAGAAGGACCGTATAGCCCTGATGGGAAAGAATGGCGCAGGAAAGAGCACATTGCTTAAGATCATTGCCGGTGTGAGAAATGCTAATCGTGGCACCGTTTCCGCTCCCAAGGATTGCGTCATCGCCTATCTGCCTCAGCATCTGATGACCGAAGACGGCAGAACCGTATTCGAGGAAACCTGTCAGGCGTTTGCCCATCTGCACGAAATGCAGGCTGAGATTGACCGCATCAACAACGAGCTCACCACCCGTACCGATTACGACAGCGATGATTACATGCAGCTCATTGAGAAAGTATCCTCTCTCTCAGAGAAATTCTACGCCATCGACATGACTCATTTCGAGGAAGATGTAGAGAAGACGCTGCTCGGTCTCGGTTTCGAGCGCTCTGATTTCAACCGCCCTACCAGCGAGTTTTCGGGAGGATGGAGAATGAGGATTGAGCTGGCAAAACTGCTCTTGAAATCGCCAGACGTACTGCTGCTCGATGAGCCAACCAATCATCTCGACATTGAATCTATAGGCTGGCTCGAAGACTTCATCATCAACAGTTCGAAAGCGGTAGTTGTCATCAGCCACGACCGAAAATTCGTTGACGACATTACAACAAGAACCATCGAAGTAACCATGGGTCGCATCTACGACTACAAAGCCACTTACAGCCAATATTTGGAACTGCGCAAGGAACGCCGCGAACAGCAGATGAAGAAATATGAGGAACAGCAGAAGATGATTGCTGAAACCAAGGACTTTATAGAACGCTTCAAAGGCACTTATTCTAAAACCTTCCAGGTGCAGAGCCGCATGAAGATGCTAGAGAAACTGGAACTTATCGAAGTGGATGAAGAAGATACAAGTCGCCTCCGACTCAAGTTCCCGCCGAGCCCACGAAGCGGTGCTTATCCGGTTCAGATGAGCGATGTGGCGATGTCGTTTGATGGCAAGAAGATTTTCAGCGGCGTGAATCTTACCGTAGAAAGAGGCGACAAGATTGCCTTCGTGGGAAGAAACGGAGAGGGTAAGTCAACGCTTGTGAAATGTATCATGGGTCAGCTTCAGAATGAAGGAAAGTTGGAATTGGGACATAATGTGCAGATAGGTTATTTCGCCCAGAACCAGGCTTCACTGCTCGATGGCGAACTTACCGTATTCCAGACCATTGATAATGTTGCCAAAGGTGAAATCCGCAACAAGATACGCGATTTGCTGGGAGCATTCATGTTTGGCGGAGAGGATTCTACCAAGAAGGTGAAAGTATTGTCGGGAGGTGAGCGCACTCGCCTTGCCATTCTCAAGCTGCTGCTGGAGCCGGTGAATCTGCTGATTCTCGATGAGCCTACCAACCACCTCGACCTGAAGACCAAGGATGTGCTGAAACAGGCCTTGCTCGATTTCGACGGAACGCTCATCGTGGTTAGTCACGACCGTGATTTCCTCGATGGTCTTGTCAGCAAGGTTTATGAGTTCGGTCATGGTCGCGTCCGCGAACATCTCTGCGGCATTTACGAATTCCTGGAATCGAAGAAGATGGAAAATCTTCAGGAACTGGAGAAGAAGCAATAACCCCTATTCTATTGTTTTCTTATCAAAAAATATTTCAAGCATAAAACAAAAAGTCCTGATGTTTCAAACAAACGAAACATCAGGACTTTATTTTTTTCTATCTATTCGGAAAAACCATTCCCGAAAAATTCTATTCGGAAAAACTTCCTTCCGAGAATTACCAAAGCTCCAGGCGCTGGTTCTTAGGAATGAACAGCTTGTCGCCCTGCTTTACACCAAATGCCTCATACCATGCATCGATGTGAGGAAGCGCACCATCAACACGCCACTTGCCGAGAGAATGAGGATCATTCTTTACGCGGTTGCGGATTTCCTTATCAGTAATGTTCTGTCCCCAAACACCTGCATAGGCGAGGAAGAAACGCTGGTCAGGAGTGAAACCATCCTTGTTCTTCAATGGCTTCTTGGCTGTAGCATTCTTGAAGGCATTGTATGAAACCATCAAACCACCATGGTCGGCAAGGTTCTCGCCGAGGGTGAAACGGCCGTTGGCATTCAGATCAGGCAATACCTTGATGTTGCTGAAGAAATCAGCATACATATCAGCACGCTTGTTGAAACCTTCTGCATCTTCAGCTGTCCACCAGTCCTTCAGATTACCGCTAGCATCATACTGACGACCCTGATCATCGAATCCGTGAGTCATCTCATGACCGATTACTACGCCGATAGCACCATAGTTGAATGCAGCATCAGCCTTAGGATCGAAGAAAGGATACTGGAGAATACCAGCTGGGAAGCAGATCTCATTGGTAGTAGGATTGTAGTAAGCGTTCACGGTCTGAGGAGTCATGAACCACTCATCCCTATCTACTGGCTTTCCTGCCTTCTCTGCAATCTCCTTATCGTTGGCAAACTTGCGGCAAGCCATTACGTTCTCATAATAGCTCTTAGATGGGTCGATGCTGAGCTTGCTGAAATCAGTCCACTTGTTAGGATAACCAATCTTTACATAGAACTTGTCGAGTTTGTTGTGGGCAGCTTTCTTTGTAGCATCGCTCATCCAGGTCTGAGCATCGATACGCTGACCGAGGCTGATCTGAAGATTCTTCACGAGTGTCTCCATCATCTTCTTAGAGCTTTCTGGGAAATAGCGCTTACAGTAGATGCTACCGAGCGCCTCGCCCAACTGAGCCTCAACCTGAACAGTAGCGCGCTTCCAAAGAGGATAATCCTCCTTACGGCCACTCATAATCTTACCGAAGAATTCGAAACGGGCTTCGCGAATCTCATCGCTGAGGTAAGAAGCAGAACTACAGATGATGTCCCACTCCATCAAAGCCTTCAATGTGCCTGCACATTCTGCAGCTGCCACCTTGTCATAACCGGCAAAGAAAGCAGGCTGACCTACGATCATCTCCTTGAGATATTCGCTCTTGATCCCCTCCGCGTTGGCAAGTGCCTCGAGAGGAATGTTAGGATAATTCTCCTTGAATTCTGCCAAGGTCATCTTGTTGTAGTTGGCCTGAGGATTACGAAGTTCGGTACGGCTCTTAGAGAAAGTAGCGAGCGTTGTTTCGTGAAGGAATACGGCAGAAGCCTTCTTGGCAGCTTCATCAGCAGAGAAACCATAGAGCTGGAACATCTTGCTGAGGTAAGACTTATAAGCCTCACGGATAGCTACGGTTGCAGCATCGTTGTTGAGGTAATAATCCTTGGCACCGAGAGTAAGACCGCCCTGCATCAGGTTGTAGATGTTCATGGTTACGTTCTTCTCATCGGCAGCGAAACCTGCGCCATAGCTCAAGCCGAGCCCCATCCATGCATACTTAACCTGAAGCTTCTGAAGCTCGTCCTTGGTCTTGGCAGCTTCTATCTCATCCATCAGAGGCTTTACTGGAGCGATTCCAGCCTTGTTGCGGCTGTCAACATCCATAGAGAGTTTGTAGAAATCAGACAATTTCTGCTCAATGGTTCCAGCCTTGTAAGTCTTCTTCTGGAGTTCAGAAAGAATGGTGTTGATGCGCTTGTTGTTGTTCTCAGCCAGCTGGTCAAAACTGCCATAACGGCTGTAAGCGGCAGGAAGAGGATTGTTCTTCTGCCATCCACCTGTAGCAAACTGATAGAAACTGTCTGCTGGCTTCACTGTCTGGTCGAGATTGCTCATGACAAGACCCGATTTATTCTGAGCATCAGCGCCTAATGGCAAAGCTGCAATCAGCATCATCGGTAAGATCATTTTCATTTTCATTTTCTTCTCTTTATTTTATATTAATGTTACTATTATTTCGAAACTTCTTCCAGTTCTTCCGAAAGGAGCATCCAGCGCTCGTTCTCCTCATCGAGGCTCTTCATGAGTTCGGTGTATTCGGTCACGAGTTCCATGTTGGTTGCATTTTCCGGTTTCATCAGAAGTTCATCAATCTCCTTCTTTCTCGCTTCCAGCTTCTCTATCTTCGCCTCGCATTCCTTCACGGCTTTCTCAGCCTTACGGATCTTCTTCTGCTGTTCCTTATGTTCAGCGTAGCTCTGCTTGCCGGATGTGGCAGAGGCAAGACTGTCGGCTGTAGAACCTGATGCGACAGAAGAACCGGAAGTATTGGCAGAAGGCGAACCGGCAGAAGCCATACTCTGGTTGGCAAGAGCCTGATTAATATTCTCGGCATTATGGGCACGGAGATAATCGTAAATACCACCGAGATGCTCACGAACCTTGCCGCCGCCAAACTCATAGACCTTATCTACCAGACCATCGAGGAATTCACGGTCATGGCTCACGATGATGGCTGTTCCATCGAAAGCCTTGATGGCTTCTTTCAGCACATCCTTCGACTGCATGTCGAGGTGATTGGTAGGCTCATCGAGAATGAGGAGATTCACCGGTTCGAGCAGGAGCTTGATCATAGCCAGACGGCTGCGTTCGCCTCCACTCAAAACCTTGACAAACTTCTCAGAAGTCTCGCCGCCAAACATGAAGGCGCCCAGGAGATCGTTCACCTTCAGACGCATTTCGCCTGTTGCCACATTGTCGATTGTCTGGAAGATAGTTAGATTCTCATCCAAGAGCTGCGCCTGATTCTGGGCGAAATAACCAATCTGCACATTATGACCAATCTTGAGAGTTCCGGTGAAAGGAATCTCACCCATGATACATTTTACCAGGGTAGATTTACCCTCGCCGTTCTTACCCACGAAAGCCACCTTCTCACCACGCTTGATGGTAAAGGTAACATGGTCGAAGACGGTGTGGGCGCCGTAATCCTTGCGCACCTCATCGCAGATGATAGGATAATCGCCACTTCTGAGACAAGGAGGGAATTTGAGGTGCATCTGCTTGTTGTCAACCTCATCTACCTCGATAGGCACGATTTTCTCGAGCTGCTTGATTCTGCTCTGCACCTGAACCGCCTTGGTAGGCTTGTAGCGGAACCGCTCGATGAAATCCTTGATGTCGGCAATTTCCTTCTGCTGGTTTTCGTAGGCACGGAGCTGGTGCTCGCGGCGTTCAGCACGCAACACTACATACTCATCGTATTTCACCTTATAGTCTTCTACCCTTCCGCAAGTAATTTCGAGGGTACGGTTAGTTACATTGTTGATGAAAGCACGGTCGTGGCTCACCAGAACCACAGCCTTGGCACTCTGCGCCAGGAACTGCTCCAACCACTGGATACTTTCAATATCAAGGTGGTTGGTAGGCTCATCGAGGAGCAGGACATCAGGCTTCTGCAACAGAATCTTGGCAAGTTCGATACGCATTCGCCAACCGCCGGAAAACTCCTTGGTTGGGCGCTCAAAATCATCGCGCGTAAAGCCAAGACCGCTCAAGGTACGCTCTATCTCAGCCTCATAGTTTTCGCCACCCATCATCATGTAGCGTTCATGTTCCAGGGTAAACTTCTCTACGAGCTGAGCATAGCTTTCGCTCTCATAGTCGGTGCGGTCGGCCATTTCCTGCTGCATCTTGTCAAGACGCGCCTTCATCTCGGTATTATGGGCGAAAGCCTTGCGGGTTTCCTCTTTCACGGTCGTATCGTCCTGCAGTTTCATCACCTGTGGCAGATAGCCGATAGTGGTTTCGTTAGGAATAGCCACAACGCCATCAGTAGGTTTCTGCAAACCGCAGAGAATCTTGAGCATCGTAGATTTTCCGGCACCATTCTTACCCACCAGGGCAATGCGGTCGCGGTCGTTGATGACGAAACTTACATCATGAAAGAGAGGCTTAACGCCAAACTCTACTTTCAGTCCTTCTACTGAAATCATCTATTTTAATTTATAATTTACAATTAATAATTTATAGTTTTCCTAACTCCTTTTACGGAATGAGCAGGGATGAATCTCCATAGCTCAGGAAACGGAAATCATGCGAAAGAGCATAATCATAAACCTTCCTCCAGTCGCCCTTGAGGAAAGCACTCACCAGGAGCAGGAGCGTACTCTGAGGCTGATGGAAATTGGTGACCAGCATCTTCACAATCTTATACTGATAGCCAGGAGCAATGATAATCTGCGTGCTGGAATGGAGTGCCTCCAAGCCGTTGCGGTCCAGATAATCGATGATTGCCTGGATAGCCTGCATCGGAGTGATTCCATCTACCAGATTGCCATCTTCAGAAAGCTCGTAAGGATCCCACTGTTTTACGTGCAGATCTTCTTCATTTGCCTCAGGATGCTTCAGCAGATGAACGCCCATGTAATAGAGACTCTCGATGGTACGGACGCTGGTGGTTCCTACGGCAATGACCCGGCACTCGTGCTTGATGAGTTTTTCCAGGCTGCGGCGATGAACAACAATGTATTCCGTATGCATCTGATGGCCTTCGATTTCAAGGCTCTTCACCGGTTTGAATGTGCCGGCTCCTACATGCAGGGTTACTTCTTCGCGGTCGATTCCATGCGCATCAAGATCCTTGAGAACCGCATCGGTAAAATGAAGTCCGGCAGTTGGAGCAGCCACACTTCCCTTGATTTTAGAATAAACCGTCTGATAGGTGGTCTTGTCGCTCTCCTCTGTCTTGCGGTTGAGATATGGAGGAATAGGCAACTCGCCTACTGCTTCGAGAATCTCAGCGAAAGACACCTTGTCGTTGTCCCAATCAAAATCAACCCAATAGTTGGTTCCTCCGCCTTTGGCAACCATTTCCTGCGCTTCAGAACCGAGAGCATCTCCGCGTCGCATAGTGGCGCTGAGCGTAAGCTTGTGGCCCTTGATTTCGAAATCACGCTTCAGGCTTCCCTCTTTCCATTTCTTCAGATTACCGATCATGCATAGCCATGAACAATGTCCGGCGGTCTGGAACATGAGTTCATAATCAGTAGGTTCTGCAGGCTCCATCAAGAAAACCTCAATAAGCGCACCTGTTTCCTTGCGGAAATGCAGACGCGCTTGTATCACCTTGGTATTGTTGAATATCATCAAGGCTCCTTGAGGGAGATATGTGGGAAGATGATGGAAAACATCATCGCTTACCTCGCTGTGCTTATAAACCAGCAGTTTGCTGTGGTCGCGCTGGGCGATAGGGAATTTTGCGATGCGCTCATCCGGTAAATCATAATTATAATCACTAATCTTAATGTGTTTTGTATCCATTATTTATTTTTACTTTGAACTTTCTATTTTAAACTTTTATGCTTGTACTAAAGATTTGCCATCTGGCAGGTGGCATAAAGCACAACCATGATAAGGGTAAATATCACTACGGTCATGATTTTATCTACATCATCATAGTCGTAACCCGTACTCGTATACTGGTTGGAAATATACTTAATTTTTGGGGAGATGCGGTAATACATCCTGATGTAGATAAGATAAACGACAACTCCCACCACTGCTCCGATAGCCAGACCGCAAAGAATGTCGACCGGATAATGAACACCCAGGTAAAGACGGGTCCAGCAGTTTACGAGCGACCATAATAACAGGGTCCACGTAACCAGTTTGCTGCGGATAAGCAACGAGAAGAAGATGGCTATAGAAAGCGTATTAGCCGCATGAGCCGAACAGAAGCTGAAACTCTTGAGGCGCATATTGTCAACCACCTGGACCGTATACTTGAACATCGGGTCGCTGGAAGGTCTGCATCTTTCAGCCAGCGGTTTGATGATTCCATCCACCAGTCCATCAGCCAGAAAGATACAGAGCACCGCTCCTCCAACCACGAGCGCAATCTGCCCCATCATCTCGTTGTTTCTTATCACAACAACGAAGAGGACGACATAAAGCGGAATCCATGTCCAGCCCGATGTAAGCGCCATCGCCATCTGATCGAGCCAGACATTCTCGCTGCCGTTAAACACATGCAACAGCTGCATGTCAAAATCTTGTATCCTACTAAAATCCATTCCCTTTATTTTAATCAGATTTTATCTTAATCAGATTTCCTCAATTGCCTTGGTTTCAATCCAGCCTTCTCTGCCGTCTCCAACCTTGATTCCACGCCAGCCTTTCATCGCCTTATCGGTAATATCAACGCGGGTTCCTTCATGCAGCAGGAAGAGGTCAGCACTCGTCTTGGCTGGAGTCTTCTTCACATTGACCGAAGGAGCGATGATGATGGCTCCCGTACGGTTAATGAGCATCTGCCGCTGCTGGTAAGCAAAGAGATTGCTCAGCAGGAAGACTGCCACGAAGAAGATTCCACCGAAGAAACCAATCTTGCGCAACACGATATGCGGACCGAAGAGATAAACCAAGACCAGAACCAGCGCCATGATGATGGCAATGATGCCTGTCTTAGCCCAACAGTCAACACTCGTAAAGTTAACCAGCGCCTTCCACCAGGTTACGAAGAACATCTCGCTTTCCGGAGTAATCTTATCGATGGTTTTGCTACGTGCAAACTGAAGGTTGAAGCTGATGTCTTCATCGCCTGGCGAGAGCAGATGGGCACGCTCATAATTGAGCACAGCCTTGGTAATATTGTCTGTACGGTAATAAGCATTGCCCAAGTTATAGTAAACTTCGGCAGAAACACCATAATTGTTCAATATTTCCTCATAGTCGCGTATGGCCTGCTGATAGTTACCTTTCTGATATTCCGTATCAGCATTGTTCTTGGTTACAGCGCCTGCAGAAACAGAGCAACCCAACATCACCATGATCATTATGACGAACGAATATCCGGTTGCACTCTTCTTGCGCTGCTTACGCGTTGCATTGATAGCATTTTCTATATCCATAATAGCAGTCATTGCTGATTCGAATGTACGGTTCATATTGCCGGCAGGGTCGCCCGGCGCATAGCGTTCAAACTCACATTCATCGAGCGCAGTTGTAAACTTCTCGATAGTTCTCTCCTCTACACAATGTTTTTCGAGCATAGCCTGGATGTTTTCACGTGAGAGCTTTTCGGCAGGCATGTTGAGCTTGTAGCTTACATAGCCCCACAAAGCACGGAGTACTTCATCGTAGAATTCTTCCTGCTTGCCACCGAGCATCAGCAGATGAGCCTTCTTCAGGCGCTTGGTTGCTATCTTGTTTGCCTTGTTGGAACGGACCTTTACAAGGTCGGCATTCTCGAGAGCACGGCGGCGGAAGACTATGAGCAGGGCAAAGAAGGCTGCCAATGGAACCAGCAGACTGGTCCAGTAGCCGAAGCTTCCGTAAAACATATCGTCAATATCATGGAGCTTAGACTTGCCCAGTTTCAGCGCATGAATGTCCTTATCCTTGTTGCTGAAATCTGATGTTTCATTATCTGAAGTTCCATCGCCCTTCTCTACGTTCAGCGTAAACGGCTGGGTCTTGATCGTCTTGTACTTGTTAGCCGAAGTATCATAATAGGTGAATTCTACCGCAGGAATGGTATAATTTCCCTGATTACGAGGTACAGCCAGGAAGTCATAAATCATATTGCCTTCTACGCCATTGGCTGTAAGGCGGGTCTTGTCTGTCACCTTCGCATCGTACTTGTCAAAATCCTTAGGGAAGGTAATGACAGGCTGCTTGAGCAACTTCAGGTTTCCGATTCCTCCTACCACGACACGGATGGTGATTGGTTCGCCAGCCTTTACTTCCTTCTTGTCGATGGAAGCAGTAATATTGAATTTACCTACACCGCCCGAGAAGTTGGCAGGGCGCTGAGGCAACGGATCAACCTGAATTTTCACACTAGGAGCGATAATATCTTTCTTTACTTCAACATAGCCGGAGCCACCATTGAAGAAAGCTTCCATCGGGTCAACATTTCTGTTCTGCTGAACTACGATTCCCTTGAAGGTAATGGCTGGAATAGTGAGGTTTCCCGTCATCTGCGGATACATAACATACTGGCTCCATGTAACGCATCGGTAAGGTCGGCCGTTTACGGTTTCAGTATGGAAAGCCTTCTGCTGAGGCAGCGGAACTTCCTGGTTGTGGAATCCCTTCAGGTCAGGCATCTTGCCTTCCAACTGGGTAAGGTCTACCTGCGTGTAAACCTTATAAGTAAGGAGCACCGGTTCCTGTTCGTGAACACGTCGCTTGTTGGCTGTAACCTTGATGAAGAGGTCGCGGCCTGATATTCTTGATCCGGCAGTTCGCATACGTGGTTCATTATAATCATTCTGTCCGTGCATGGAAGGTGCACCGTTGTTGCGTGCAGCATGGCCAGAAACCGTAATCTTAACCGGATGGGAAGAGAGTTTTTTACCATTTACGATGGCATGAGAGGCACCAATGCCAAAGGTTCCGTTCTTAGCTGCGTAGAGCGTATAGGTAATGGTTACCGACGATGAAGAGGAAGTATGGCCATTGATCATCTGATAACTGGACTGCGATGAGGTGTAAGGACCTGCGATTACCTCAAGTCCTTCTCCTACTCCGCCCAGACGGAATTCCTCTACATCACGTGTATTGATGGTATAGGCCACACGGAAGTTTTCGCCCGCCGCCACGTGTGTTGGTGCCGACACACTGATACGCTGGGCTTTCAGCTGCAAACTGAAGCCCAGAAGCATTGCCCATATAATAATAAACCAACCTATATGTTTCATGTTCAAATTTATTATGCTCGTTGTATTATTTTACTTTTTACCAGTTTTTCTCATATTGCTTTCTGCGAGGCTGACTCATCGCTTTCTGCATCTTGCGCTTCGTATCCTTCTCCTGCTGGATGGCAGCGTTCAAGAGTTGTTCAGCATTATCTTTGCTCATCTTGTCCTGATTGTTCTGATTCTGCTGATTGTTCTTATTCTGGTTGTTCTTGTTTTTGTCGTTCTTGTTCTTGCCTTTATTCTGATCTTTGTTCTGATTGTCTTTGTTCTTGTCCTTGTTTTTATCCTTTTTGTTCTTATTCTTATCGTTTTGCTTGTTCTGCTTCTGGTTTTTGAGCAGTTTCTTGCAGAGGGCAAGATTATATCGGGTTGCATTGTCCTGCGGATTGCAGCGCAGGGCGTTCTCATAACATCCTATGGCCTGCGCATATTGCTGATGCTGCTGCATGACCACACCCATATTGTGGTAACTTCTGGCGCGTCGCATCTTGTTCGTTTCCAGTTTCGAAGCATTCTCAAACTGTATCATTGCCATCGAATCCTTCTGCTGCATCATCAGGGCGCAACCCAGATTATAGACAGCCTGCGCATTCTTCTGGTTCTTGGAGATAGCCTTGCGATATTGCGTTTCGGCTGCAGCCCACTTCTGTTTATGATAGGCGCGGTTTCCCTGGCGGATGAAGTTGCGATCGTTCTGCGCTCCCACCTTCGCCAAGCCCAGCACCATCAGGGCAAAAACCAATATATATCTTAAATATCTCATTCTTATTATATAATAATGTATAAACGTTTATCAGAAAGGCTTCTTGATGTCTTTCTTAAAAAACTTGATGTTTCTGAGCAGAGGATTCTTTACCTCCAGCAGACAGATTTCGATGATAAGCAACAGGATGACGAGAATACCTACAGCCTGGAACTGTTCATCATAGGCGCTGTAAACCACACTCGTTACATCGCCTTTCTGCAATTTGGCAATATCATCATTCAATGCTCTTTCCGCATCGCTGGTATTATCTACATGAATGTACTGACCCTTGCCTGCCTGGGCAAGTTCCTTGCACATCTGCTCATTCAGGGCGGTCATTACGGTGTTGCCCGCATTGTCCTTCAGATAAGAGCCGTCGCCCATAGGGATTGGCGCTCCCTTGGTGTTTCCTATGCCCAGGATAAAGACATTGATTCCTTTCTTGTTGGCAGCAGCCGCTGCCTCCTGTGCGCCAGGCTCATGGTTTTCGCCATCGGTAATAACGATGATGGCTCTGCCCACATTCTCCTGCTGGGTGAAACTCTTGGAAGCCAAATCGATGGCAGCTCCGATATTGGTTCCCTGTGTCTGGATAAGACCAGGGGTTATGTTCTGGAGAAACATCTTTGCCGAAACATAATCGGTGGTGATTGGCAACTGCACGAACGCATCGCCTGCAAAGACGATGAGTCCAATCTTGTCGTTGTTAAAGTTGTCGACCAGATTTTCGATAAGCATCTTACTCTTGTCCAAACGGGATGGAACCACATCCTGACAGAGCATGGAATTTGAAATATCGAGGCAGATGATGGTTTCAATACCATGTCGCTTATCGTGAGAAATCTTGCTGCCCATCTGCGGGCGAGCTACCATCACGATGAGAAGCGCCAAGGCTGCAAGCATCAGCACAAACTTCACTGTAGGGCGATATTTAGAGATGTTGGGCATGAGCTGTTTCAGAAGCTCCGGATCGCCGAGTTTCTTCAGTTTAGCCTTTCTTCTTCTCCATCCTATCAGCCTGATCAGAATCAGTACTGGTATAATCCACAACAGCCAGAGAAATATAGGATCTTCAAATCTTAACATTTTCTATTCTAATTATATCTTCTATTCGATTATCCGATAATCAGTAAAATATCTCCGATAACTGGTAAAATATCTCCGAAAGATAGCGGAATATCTCCGATAATCAGCAAAATATTTCAGTTTCCGGATTACGGAATTCTTCTGAACCAGGTGATGCGGAGCAGGATTTCTACCAGCAATACCAGGAGAGCTGCCAAGGCGAATGGCTGATAAGCTTCATAGCGCTTAGCGAAATGCTTGACATTAAACTTGGTTTTCTCCAGTTTATCAATGTCCTTGTAAATCTTCTTCAGCTCGTTATTATTCGTAGCGCGATAGAAATTACCATCGGTTGTCTGCGCAATGTCGCTCAGCGTCTTCGTATCTATCTCTACCGGAATATTGACGTACTGTACTCCTCCTGCCACAGGCATTGGATAAGGAGCCACCTTGTTGGTTCCTACACCGATGGTGTAAACACGTATTCCGTAGCTTTTGGCAATCTCTGCTGCGGTCATTGGCGAGATTTCACCCATGTTGTTACTGCCGTCGGTAAGAAGAATCACAACCTTCGATTTTGACTTAGAATCCTTCAGGCGGCTCACGGCATTGGCCAATCCCATTCCCACTGCAGTACCATCGTCAATCAGTCCCCGGGCGGCAATATCCGTACGGGTTGCCTGCAAGAGGCGCAACAGACTGGCATGATCGGTTGTCATCGGGCACTGGGTGAAAGCTTCACCGGCAAAGATAGTCAGACCGATGTTGTCGTTCGGTCTTCCTGAGATGAATTCTGTAGCCACATCCTTAGCCGCTTCCATACGGTTTGGTCTCAAATCTTCGGCAAGCATAGAGGTGGAAACGTCCATCGCCAACATAATGTCAATGCCTTCTACCGTCTTGTTGTCCCAAGCCGTATGCGTCTGCGGACGAGCCATCGCACAGACGATGAGCACGAAGCAGATGCATCTCAGCACCATTGGCAGATGGATGAGACGCACACGCAGGCTCTTCGGAGCATATTGATACTTTTTCGTGTCGCTCATGCGCATGGTTGGCGCATTCTTCTTCCTGTAGAGGAAATACCATAATATATAAGGTATCAGCAACAGGAGCAACAGAAAATAGCCTTTACTTGCAAATTCCATTTCTTTATTTTTCTATTTATAGCCAGGCAAAGAGTTTCGGAATAAACCGCTTTGCCCGGCGAAACGTTTCATAAGTACACCCTGCCTTACATCAGCAGCATGGCTGACTGATAAATGATGTAACCCAACAGAGCCAGACCTACGATGGCTCCTATCCAGAGGAGCGACTTGATGAGGCGGCGCTGAGATTGCGTCTTCTGCTCTTCGTTGGTCAGCTGCGGAACCACCTTTTCTTCAGTAGGTTTCTCATCTGTCTTGGTCTGGTCGATGAAGTTGATGGCATTCACCAGGTTTGCGTCGTTCTCATTCACCAGGGTTTCATATTTGGCAAACTTCACGAGGTCGGCAGTCTGGAAGAGTTCCTTCAGTTCATCAATCATCTTCTGGTCGCCTGCTTCGCGCAAACGTTCGATGATTTCCATACTGGTCATTTCCATCGCATTGAATCCGAAACGGCTCACGATGTATTCTCTCAGCGTATTGGTAAGCTGGGTGTAATAAGCCTTCTGTGTTTCCTGATTCTCAACGTGCTGCTGCTTGATGACGTTGATTTGATTCAGCGCCTTTTCATGAGCCGGAACACGTTTTACGATGCGGATATGGGTGATAATCGGCTTGTTATTTTTCAGTCTGTTGCGCAGATAAAGCCATGCGCCACAGAGGATTAACAGCAATAGGCTCAACCAAAAGAGCGCGCTCCATTCGCTCCAGAAGAAAGGATTATCCTGAACATCCTTAGGCGGATAGAACTGGTTGGGATGAACCGTATCTACAGGCACGGTGAGCACCTTCAGCGCAAGCTGGTTGCCATGACAGTTCTTGCCGTTTACCTTCACATTGAGCGCAGGAATCACGTACACCTTTTCATCAAATGAAGTCAGCGTATAGTCGCGGCTCACCACCATGCGGTCGTCGCCTATGTGCGAAGTGTCGCCTTTACTCTGCTCTACCACTTCCACTCCCGGCGTAATTTGCTGCTGCGGCTTGAAAGATGGCAGTTGCACCTTATCGCCCTGCTTGACCGAAGCCTTCAGATGCAGCACGGTCTGCTGTCCTATCAGTATCTGCAGCGAGTCGATGCGTTGCTCTACCTGCTGGGCTTGAGCCAAGCCTGAGCACCCCAGGAGAGCGAGCGACAATATGATATTCTTTACTTTAAACATAGTTTCTTTACTTTGAGCTTTCGGTTTATCAGCCCCTCTGCTTGAAAAGCATCAGGAGCGCCTTCGAGAAGTCCTCGTTAGTGGCAATCGAAGTCCAGTCGACCTTGCTTTTGGCAAAGTCGGTTTTCAGATTCTCCTGCTGCATCAGCCATTGCTGGGTATGAGCCATTCGCAGTTTCTTCGAACTTGTATCAATATACATTTCGTGTCCGGTTTCTGCATCCATCACCTTGAGCAGTCCTACATCAGGCAGCACCTTGGCACGCGGGTCGTAAACCTGGATGGCTACTACATCATGTTTCTGGTTGGCAATCTGCAGCTGATGCTGGAAATCCTTATGATCGTAGAAGTCGCTGATTACGAAAGCTGTGCAGTGGCGTTTCATCACGCGGGTGAAATATTCCAGGGCGCAGCCGATGTCGGTACGCTGGCTTTGCGGCTGGAAGTTGAGCATTTCCCTGATGATATAGAGAATATGCTTTCTTCCTTTCTTAGGCGGAATGTACTTCTCGATACGGTCAGAGAAGAAGATGACACCTATCTTGTCATTGTTCTGAATGGCACTGAAGGCGAGTGTGGCAGCAATCTCAGTAGCCAGATCGCGCTTCATCTGCTTCATCGTACCGAAATCGAGCGACCCGCTGACGTCTACGAGCAGCATCACGGTAAGTTCCCTTTCCTCTTCAAACACCTTGACGTAAGGCTTATGAAAGCGGGCGGTCACGTTCCAGTCGATGTCTCTCACATCATCGCCATACTGATATTCGCGCACCTCGGCAAAGGCCATTCCCCTACCCTTGAAGGCAGAATGATACTGACCAGCGAAGATGTTCTGACTCAGTCCGCGAGTCTTGATTTCTATCTTCCGAACCTTTTTTAAGATATCTTGTGTATCCAAAATCCTAAACTATTAACTATAAACTATTAACTGTTAACTATAAACTGTTAACTATAAACTGTTAACGATCAAGGCACTTCCACCTTATTAATGATGCGGCTTACGATTTCCTCACTTGTCACATTGCTTGCCTCAGCCTCGTAAGAAAGGCCGATACGATGGCGCATTACGTCATGAGCCACAGCTCTTACATCTTCAGGAATCACATAGCCGCGATGCTTGATAAACGCATAGGCTCTGGCTGCCTTGGCAAGAGAGATGCTGGCACGAGGACTGCCGCCGAAGGTAATCATATCTTTCAGTTCGCCCAGTCCGTAGCGCTCAGGATAACGTGAAGCAAAGACGATATCGGCAATATACTGCTCAATCTTCTCATCGAGATAAACCTCGTTTACAATCTTGCGAGCCTTCAGAATCTCCTCAGCTGATGTTACAGGAGTAACCTCAGGAAGTCCGCCCTGGATATTCTCGCGGATGATGAGCTTCTCCTCTTCCAGTGTAGGATAATCGATGATTACCTTCAGCAGGAAACGGTCTACCTGTGCTTCAGGCAACTGATAGGTTCCTTCCTGTTCGATAGGGTTCTGTGTAGCCATTACCAGGAACGGACTAGGCAGTTTGAAGGTTTCATCACCAATGGTAACCTGGTGTTCCTGCATTGCCTCGAGCAGCGCACTCTGCACCTTGGCTGGGGCACGGTTAATCTCATCTGCCAAAACGAAATTGGCGAAGACAGGACCGCGCTTTACATGGAAAGCCTCATCTTTCTGTGAATAAATCTGAGTTCCCACCACATCGGCAGGCAACAGATCAGGAGTAAACTGAATGCGGCTATAGTCGGAGCTGATAAGCTGTGACAATGTCTTGATTGCAAGTGTCTTCGCCAGTCCAGGTACACCCTCAAGCAGGATATGACCATCAGAGAGAAGACCGATAAGAAGGCAATCTACGAGGTGTTTCTGACCTACGATAACCTTATTCATGCCCATTACCAGATTGGTAACAAACTGACTTTGTTGTTCTATCCGGATATTCAATTCGCGGATATCAATAGCTTCTGCCATAATTCTATATTTTTACGTTTAATTTCTTAATTCAAACAATATATTTCCAAAACTGAACGCAAAAGTACTCAAATTAAGCCACAAAAGCGAAAAAAGCTATCTAAATAATATTAAAAATGTTTCATAAAAGCTATTTTTAGGTTCTTTTAAAGAATAGCTTTTATGAAACAAACGAGATTTCAAATATTTTATCTGTTTTTATGCTTCATGTACCATGGATGAACCAAGAAATTGTACACCAGTAACGATACGATTGTTGCAAGAAGTGCATAGTGCAACATCCCTGATTCAACCATATTATATACAGGATGATCTACGTCAAAATGCGCTCTCGCCGGAATATTATGGAACAGGAATCCGAGACCGAGTCCCAAGCTCAATCCCAATTCCCAAGCCAGGAAGAACGAATTCACGCTCGTGCCGCGCTGGCAATGTTTGGCAAGCTTGATATAGAAGAGCAGAAAACGGCTTCCGATAATTCCCAAGCTGAAACCCAACAAGGCTGGAACCAAGATTTCTACGGCAAACTCCTGACTTGCGAACGAAATCAGCTGAGCTGCTCCCAGCAGTACCAGACCTACTATTATCTGGCTTTTCAGATCTGCATCAGCAAAGACAAACTTTTCTGCCAGGAACGCCAAGACCAATCCTCCGAAAATCATCAGAAAGATGCCAGTAGGATGTGGCACAGAAAAGTATAATCCCGCAGAAAAAGTAATCAGGATGATATTGACAAACAGCGGAGTTCCCTGTGGCAGATAGAAGCGGTCGAGGCTGAAAGTCTTAATTCCTTCAGCAGGTGCCTTAAAAGGAAACTTGGCGCGAGAAACCAGCACGAAGGCTCCCAAAGCTAGCAACGAAGCCGTAGGGAAAACATAGTTCATACCGAAATAGTTGTAAACGAAACATGCCACCAAGGGTCCTACAGCTATCGAAAAGCGGGCAAACCAGGAGGTAATATAATTAGCCTCGGTGCGCTGGAACGACTCGCAGGAATCAATAACCAGCGTACTGGCAAGCGACATCTGAGCCAGCCCCAGAAATGCTCCTAACAGGAAACGGACCGCCAGGAGAATCTCAAAAGAAAACCTGATATCCCAGAACGTATCCAGATAGTAAAGAACCGAAAGGCAAACAACTACACCTAAAATGGAAAGTTGGCAGACCATATTCCTGCGGTAGCGCTGCACCAGATAAGAGCAGAAGCCGCCAAACAGGAAAAGTCCAAAGCCGTATGCAAGAAGCACACACCCTATCTGCCACATCTGATACTTCTCCTGAAGCAGGGTATAAGGAATGGCAAAAATGAGCATGTACACACTTGACATCAGCAAGAGATTGGCAAAGCATAATCGCCAAAAGTCCTTGTGCCACAGCTTGATATGTACTGGTGTATTTTGTGTATCCATTATTCTAAACTCTTTTATGAATCTATCGTATTTATACTCTCTTACACTTCTCTAAAAAGAGAGTTAATGTTAATAACTCTCTTCAGCGCTAGGATAATCTACGGTCTTCACCGCATCAATATAAGCCTTCACACCCTTGGTCATTTCCTCGCCTACCTGAGCAAAGTGGCGCAGGAACTTAGGCTTGAAACCCTGTGTCATTCCGAGTGCATCAGCATAAACCAGAACCTGTCCGTCGCAGCCGTTACCAGCACCTATTCCAATCGTTACAGCCTTCACCTTCTTGCTTACTTCAGCAGCGAGCTTAGCAGGAACCTTCTCCAGCACGATGGCAAAGCAGCCTGCTTCGTCCAGCGCAATGGCGTCGCTGATAAGTTTCTGTGCCTCAGCCTCTTCCTTGGCACGAATGCCATAACCGCCAAACTTATTAACGCTCTGCGGGGTAAGTCCGAGATGGCCATGAACCGGGATTCCGGCATTAACCAGCGCCTTAACGGTTTCGCAGATTTCTACGCCGCCTTCCAGTTTCAGAGCGTCTACACCCGTTTCCTTCATCATGCGGCAAGCATTGCGCAGCGCCTCTTCCTTGCTGATCTGATAGCTGCCGAAAGGCATGTCGCAAACCACGAAAGCATGCTGGCAGGCACGTGCCACGCTGCGGGCGTGATAAATCATCTGGTCTACGGTAATCGGCAATGTGTCTGCATTTCCTGCCATCACATTGCTGGCCGAATCACCTATTAATATAGAGTCAATTCCTGCAGCATCTATAATTCCGGCTGTTGTAAAGTCGTATGCTGTCAACATGGTTATTTTCTCGCCAGCCTTCTTCATTTCTGCGAAGGTCTTGGTGGTAATTTTCTTCTTGTCAGTAGATAAATATCCCATTTTTTATTTTGTTTTATTTATTGTTCTGCGTTGAATCTATTTCGCATTCTCCACGATGCGCTGCAAGTCAGCAAAGCTGAAACCTCTGTAATCATCTATCACATAGTCGGATAGCGGCTGGATGGCTTCTCTGCTGTTCGTTGTGGCAAGACCTAGGGTGAAGGCTCCTGAAGCTCTCACCGCCTTCAGTCCGTTAAAGCTGTCTTCCAGTCCTACACAGTCCTCCGGTTCCACACCGAAATAGGCTGCACCTTTCAGATAGCAGTCTGGATGAGGCTTGCTCTCGGCGAAATCCTCGCTGGTCATCACGCGGTCGAAATAAGCCTTGAATTCCGGGTGACGTTCATAAACATTCAGCATCTTCTGAATGTTGCTGCTCGTTACCACAGCGCATTTTACGCCATGCTGCTTCAAGTCGCTGATGAAGTCTTCGAACCCTGCAATATATTCATACTGCATGGTCTTTTCAAACTCATCCAGTCGGGCTGTAATCTTAGCCTGTTCCTCCTTTGCGCCTGTAAAACCTTCGATGTGGGCGAAGACGGCTTCATCGGTGAAATACTTGTCGTAAATCTGAACCAGAGTCTGTCCTTTGATGCGATATTCGAAATCGGGCATTTCCGGATGATACTCCCTGCCTATCATTCCCCAGAAGATGGAGTACTGTGATTCTGTGTCGAAAACCACGCCATCCAGATCGAAGAGTGCTGCTTTTATCATATTTCCTTGTCTGTTTTTATCTATTTTTGCTTAAATTATATTGAAAACGGGTGCAAAGTTACGCAAAAAACTTAATATACGAGCATAATCTGACAGATTTTGATGTTTTTATTACGTGTTTTCCGATTTTTTACACTACCTTTGCAGAAAAATCAGTAGAAATAAAGAAGAATACATATATTATATGATAGAAATAATAGAGAAATACTTCCCGAACCTCACGGAAGAGCAGAAAAAGCAGTTCGAGGCACTCGATGCATTATACCGCGACTGGAACAGCAAGATCAATGTCATCAGCCGCAAGGACATCGATAATCTGTACGAGCACCACGTGCTCCATTCTCTGGCAATAGCCAAAGCCATCCATTTCCGTCCGGGCACGGAGATTCTCGATTTCGGCTGCGGCGGAGGTTTCCCGGGCATTCCGCTCGCTATCCTCTTCCCTGAATGCAAGTTCAAGCTGATAGATGGAACGGGCAAGAAAATCAGAGTCTGCAACGAGGTGGCTACGGCTATCAATCTGCAGAATCTCAAGGCAGAGCACCTGCGCGGAGAGGACGAAAAAGGCAAGTACGATTTCGTGATAAGCCGTGCGGTAATGCAGCTTCCTGACCTGATGAAGATTATCAAGAAAAACTTTAAGCAGAAGGGGCAAAACACTCTGCCTAACGGACTTCTGTGTCTGAAAGGCGGCAATCTGAAAGAAGAACTGAAGCAATACTTCAAGATTTCAGAAATCACTCCGCTCAGCACTTTCTTCGATGAAGAATGGTTCAGCCAGGACAAGCAACTGGTTTACGTTCCGGCTTAGAAGAGTGAAGAGTGAAAAGTAATCATAAAGTTCAAAGTAAGAAATGTTACATATAGAAAGATTTCAAGTAAACATGTTGCAGGAAAACTGCTACGTGGTGAGCGATGAGACCAAGGAATGCGTCATCATCGATTGCGGCGCCTTCTATCCGGAAGAGCGGACGGCTATTACACAATATATTAAGGAGAACCAGCTCAAGCCCGTTCACCTGCTCGTAACCCATGGCCATCTTGACCATAACTTCGGCAACAACACCATCTACCAGGAGTTCGGACTGAAACCGGAAGTATCGGCAGCAGATGAAAACCTGATGAAGGGACTCGCCAAGCAGGCAGAAACCTTCTATCAGATGCAACTCGATTACCAGTTTCCGCCGATTGGCAGATTCTTCGAAGATGAAGAGGTCATCAAGTTCGGCAACCACGAGTTCCAGGTCATCGCCACTCCTGGCCACAGCAGCGGTTCCGTCACCTTCTATTGCGAGGCAGAGCACGTAGCCTTCACCGGCGACACCCTCTTCCACAACTCTATCGGCAGAACCGATTTCCCTGGAGGCAGCATGTTCCGCATCATCAACAGTCTGCGCCATCTCGGTCAGTTGCCTGACGAAACCCAGGTTCTCCCGGGTCATGGCGAATACACCAGCATCGGCGAAGAGCTCGCTCACAATCCATATATGGACCGTTAAAACAGCATTTTTAAAAAGTCAGGAGATTTATCAGCGATGATCAAGAAATCGAACACAGAGAAGATCATTCTCGGCATTGACCCCGGAACCAACGTGATGGGCTATGGCGTAATCCGCATCATCGGCAACAAGGCCGAACTGGTGGTGATGGGCGTCATCGACATGCGCAAGGAGAGCGATCCCTATCTCCGGCTGGGCAAGATCTTCGACCGCGTAACCGGCATCATCGACAGCTATCTGCCCGATGAGATGGCCATCGAAGCCCCCTTCTTCGGCAAGAACGTGCAGTCGATGCTTAAACTGGGCAGAGCACAGGGCGTAGCCATCGCAGCCGCCATTCATCACAGCGTTCCTATCCACGAATATGCGCCGCTCAAAATCAAGATGGCCATTACAGGACAGGGACAGGCTTCGAAGGAACAGGTGGCGGGAATGCTGCAGCGACTGCTCCATATTCAGCAAGCCGAAATGCCGAAGTTCATGGACGCTACCGATGCACTGGGGGCAGCCTACTGCCACTTTCTGCAGATGAACCGCCCGGAGACCGACGCCAAGCACTACAGCAGCTGGAAAGACTTTGCAACAAAGAATCAGAGTAGAATAAAAAAATAAGAGAGATGCAAAAGATTATTAGCATTAAAAATGGTGTTACCCGTATGCCTGAATGGCGTATGGCAGACCCCGTAAACTTCGAGGCGTGCGATGGTGAACACATCGCTATCGTAGGTCCGAACGGTGGAGGAAAATCAATGTTTGTTGACATCATCGTAGGTCGCCACCCACTCCTGATGCACGACCCTGATTACGATTTCTCACCTAGTCAGAAGACAATGGTGAGCGACAACATCAAGTATATTACCTTCCGCGACACCTACGGAGGCGATAACGACCGCACTTATTTCCTGCAGCAGCGCTGGAACCAGCTCGAAATAGACGAGAACACGCCTATCGTAAAGGACAAGCTGGAAGAAGCCTACCGGATGGCTGGCGAAGACACTCCGGAGCGCAGAGCCCTGCAGCAGCACATCTACGAACTCTTCCACATGCAGCACCTGATGGACAAATACACCATCCTGCTCTCAAGTGGCGAGCTCCGCAAGTTCAAACTTGCCTCTACCCTCTTCTCAGAGCCTCGCGTGCTCATCATGGATAATCCGTTTATCGGACTCGATGCTGAAACCCGCGACCAGCTCAAGGAACTGCTCAAGACCCTCTCTTCAGAGCGAGCCCTGCAGATTATCCTCGTGCTGAGCAAGAGCGATGATATTCCTGATTTCATCACCCACGTGGTAGAAGTAAAGGATATGAAGGTTCTGCCTAAGGTAACCCTCGCCGAATATCTTGCCGGCAGAGAATCCGTGCCTGCCCATGTGCTGAGCCCGGAGCTGGAACAGGCCATCGTAGACCAGCCTTACAGCGACCGCGAATATCACACCCAGGAAGTGGTGAAGATGAACAAGGTGCGCATTCAGTATGGCGAGCGAATCATCCTCAACGACCTCGACTGGACCGTGATGAACGGCGAACGATGGGCTTTGAGCGGACAGAACGGAGCCGGAAAAAGTACGCTCCTCAGTCTGGTTTGTGCCGATAATCCGCAGAGTTATGCCTGCGACATCACCCTCTTCGACAATCCTCGAGGCAGCGGCGAAAGCATCTGGGACATCAAGAAACACATCGGCTACGTATCGCCTGAGCTTCACCGCTCTTACCAGCGCGACCTGCCAGCCATCCGCATCGTGGCAAGCGGCTTGATGGATTCCGTAGGCCTCTATGTAAAGCCGAAGGAAGAAGATATGGACAAGTGCCGCTTCTGGATGAAAGTCTTCGGACTGGAAGGTCTTGAAGACCGTGGTTTCCTGAAGCTCTCCAGCGGCGAACAGCGCCTCGTTCTCCTGGCACGAGCCTTTGTCAAGGATCCGGAACTGCTGATTCTCGATGAACCGCTCCACGGACTCGACAACCGCAACCGCCGTCTTGTAAAAGACGTCATCGAAGCCTTCTGTCGCCGCCAGAACAAAACCATGATTATGGTAACGCATTATAAGGAAGAATTGCCAGCGTGCATCGACCACAGCATCTTCCTCTTGCGCCACACCAACGATTAAAAAGAATTGATAATTAATAATTTCAAAAAGATGAGATACATAATATTATTATTTGCGCTCACCCTCAGCATAGCTAAGGCAAGCGCCCAGGATGTATTAAACGAGGTGCTCCGCACTTCTGATGCAATCCTCAACGACACCACGAAGAGCATGGACGAGCGCCGTACAGCCCTCTTCAAGTTTGACGCAATGACCTACATGCGCAGCAAGATTCTGCCACCGTATGTAATGCTCGACAAAAATCTGAGCAAGGACACCTTGAACATAAAGGTTCGCTATCTCAACGAGCAGGCCTACGCCATGAGTGTTTATATTACGCTCTACCAGAAGCGACTGAAGGAGGCTTCAAACAAGAACAAGCCGCTCGTAACCCAGTTTTTCAAGCAGGCAACCATCGACCACAAGGCATTTAAGGATGCAGATACAGAGTTTACCCTGGCTTATTACAACACCCCGGATGTTCCTACTCCTTTCTGCCTCGACTGCGATTGGGTTTCAACCTTGGCATTTATCCGCAGCATCGACTGGTCAAAGCTTTAAGAAAATTCAAATATTTTTAAGTTATAATCGGTCTTCAAAAAGACCAACTGTACAAACCTCTTCCTTAGCTGTTGATTTGCTGAGGGAGAGGTTTTCTTTTAAAAACACATGATTTACTGAAGTTTCGCATGTAGGCTCCACACGCCCTGCAAGGGCAAAAACTTTAGAATTCCAGGCAATTAGAAAAGCTTTCACACTATCATTCAAACAGTTACAAACGTATGCAAACACAGGTCGTTTTTTTTTAAAAGCGGATTCTAAACTTCATGCAAAAAGCTTAATGACCTTAATGACCTTGACCTTAATGACCGCTTTTCACGTTTCTTCGGCTACCTTCAATGCGTATTTTCCTGTTTTGCAATGTTTCTGCAATAAAGTTCTGATAGAAAACGATAGAAAGTATTATCTATCAGCCACTTACGCAATTTTCAGCATAGAAAGTTAGGGTAATAGCTTGCATTCTGTCCGAAAATGTTGTATCTTTGCACCGGCAATCGAAAGAACAGCCTTTTGTGCCTTGCTCGGGTCTTCTATTAAGACCAACACGGGCCATAAATGATGGCAGGCGCCGGTCATCAATGAAGACCCCGAAAACGGCAGGAACGGGGCGTTCTGGGGAGTTGCAAAACAAAGGACTCTAAACATACTACAAACGACTATGATTAATTACAGCATCGTAATGCGTAGCGTGAACGCAAATCTTCTGGAAATCAACCAGGCGAAGTCACGCATCAACCAGGCGAAGAAGGAGGGTAAGACCAACGTTGACCTCAACGCCCCAACCACTCCGGATAATACGCCAGGCGGTTCTACCCCAGGCGGTTCAAACACCGGTCAGACCGGCAGCGAAGGCCAAGGCTCTGAATCAAGCGGCGGTACTACCGGCAAGGACGATACTGGCGACGGCCTTGAATAGCGCAAGGATAGACTGGCTAGGGTGCTAGCCCCTAGCCCAGCCTATCCCCCCCAAAAAAAATTCAACATTCAACACTCAACATTCAACATTCAAAAAAATGAAAGCGAACACTTGGAAAACAATTCTGCAGATAGCCATCAGCATACTGACCGCTATCGCTACTACGCTCGGAGTAACGAGCTGCATGGGATAAAAAAACTGAGAAATCCGGTCATTAAGGTCACGGTCATTAAGGTCATTAAGGATTTCCAAAGAAAGTTAAAGGGAAATGAGTAAAAAATCATCATTTTTTTGCTCATTTTCCCTTTTTTTATTATCTTTGCCTTAAAAATTAATAATTGAACTTTCGTATGTGGTTCAAGTACGGGCTTCTGCCCTTTACCTTTCCCTTCGGCCGGTGACCGTTGGTTCAGGGCGTGTGGGCAAAACTTGCGAAAGTTCAGTAGATAACAAAATAAAGAACGAAGAATTTCATTGAAATAATCTGATGGAAACAGAAAGAATTTTACTTCGATATTGGCAGGAATCAGATGCAGAGGCGCTCTTCAAGTACGCCTCCGACCCTGACGTAGGACCACGTGCTGGATGGCCGGCGCATAAGTCTGTAGAAGAAAGTCGGGAGATAATCCGGACATTCTTCCATAATGATACGACATGGGCGATTGTGTTGAAAGAGACTGGCGAGGCTATCGGCTGCATCGGCTACTACACCCATGAAACCAGCAACATCCCTATCGGAGAAAACGACTGTGAGGTGGGCTATTGGGTAGGAAAGCCATTTTGGAACCAAGGAATCTGCACCGAAGCCTTGAAGCTGATGCTTGACTACTGCATCAACGAGAAGCATTTCGAAAACATCTGGGCAGACCATTTCACAGGCAATCCTGCATCAGGGAAAGTCATGGAGAAATGCGGTTTCGTCGATACTGGTATGTTGAATAAATGTAGCCAACTCGTGGGTGGCGACAAGGAAATGGTCAAGGTGTTCAAGTACAACGGATAAAGGAGAAAATAGAATGATGAAACTCAATAACACCAAAAGTGAGTGGTTTATGTAAAAAGTTACAGAGAATATGAATTATCTCCGTAACTTTTTACATTTTCGGCTGATTTTACCGCTTCAGCGCTATGTTATAATTATAATATTTGCTGTTGCCCGTAATATCCTCCAGCACCTGGATGAAAGGAGGGAACTTCACACTCTCGTTGGCAGAAATGCCGCGGGTTTCAAGAATCATCAGGTCGGAAACCGGCTCAAGAAACTCGTCGAGCTCGAAATACTGGCCCTTCCAGATAAAGCTCTTGCGATGCTTATGAATGCGCTGGCGGTAAGGGTCAGCCTGCTGAAGCATACTCTCGTAAAGATTGGCATTAATCTGTCGCTCGGTCTCTATCTGCTCATTGTCTGAAATACGCTTCTTGGTGGTGTGAACATACACATACTTGCCTCCCTCGAAACCGCGACGACGAAGACGAATCTCGCTGCTCGGCTCTCCCGTAAGATAAGTCTGAACTATATCGCTGTCTATCGCATTAGGAACCTCGCCCGTCAGCTTCACGATATATTTTCGCTCCTCCTCTATCGGCTGCGGAATGGCAAGCACATTGCTTATCTCCTTGAGCACACGGTTCAGCTTGTTGTTGAAATCTTCGTGGTTATTGATTACCCTGAGATGAGGATGACCCTTCCATGCAGAAACAATCTTCTTGTCCAACTCGCGCGCTATCTTCAGTCCTTCTTCATCGGCCTTCTCCAGGCGCTGCGCATTGTTGGCTGTAGTATAAAACTGCTCGGCACCATCAGCAGCACTCACCAGATGCAGCACAGCATCATAGCGGTCGCGAAGCTGGGCATCTGTATAACCCTCTTCAGAGATGATACGGTGCCAGAAATCGGGAGTGAGATAGGTAGAAATATCCATCGTACCACGATCGCAGACGATGATGACAGGCTGCTGCAATGTTTCAGCCATACGCAGGAAACTGTCTTCCAGGTTGATCTGAGTCTGGAAAGTAGCCTTCTCGCCCTCAAAGAAAAAATCCTTGTTGGAGGTGAGATAATTCATGCCCGCCTGGGTGAACATGGTTGGAACCTCGGGAATGGTAAAGACCTTATAGCCGAGACTGGAGAAATGTTCAATCACCTTAACCATAGCGGTAGTCTTGCCCGCACAAGGTCCACCCGTCAGTACAATCTTCTTAATCTGATTCATATATCAAGTAAATATTTTTCGTTTCTTCTAATTGATGTTCTTTCCGGAGCATCTTATTTTCGGGTGCAAAGATAACAATAATTCTTCAAACGAAAGCAATAATTTATGCAAGAAAAGAAAAATATTGTATTTTTATTTTGATTTCTCATTATTTTGATGTACCTTTGCAAAGAAAATGGCTCATTTCTAGCCATCGGAAACAAAAATATAACTATAAGATTAAAATGGAAAAGATAAAGACATTAATTATAGGTAGCGGTCCTGCAGGATATACTGCTGCCATTTATGCCGGCAGAGCCAACCTGCAGCCAGTACTCTATTCAGGTATGCAGCCGGGCGGACAGCTCACCATCACCACAGAGGTAGAAAACTTTCCGGGCTATCCTAACGGCGTAGACGGAACGCAGATGATGATGGACATGAAGGAACAGGCAGCCCGATTCGGAGCCGAAATGAGAGACGGAAGCATCGTGAAGGCAGATTTCAGTTCACGCCCATTTCATCTTACCGATGAGCGCGACAACGAGATTGAGGCAGAAACCGTGATCATTGCCACAGGTGCATCTGCCAAATATCTGGGTCTTGCTGATGAAGAGAAATATCGCGGACAGGGCGTTTCTGCCTGCGCTACCTGTGACGGATTCTTCTACCGCAAGCGCACCGTAGCCGTAGTGGGCGGTGGCGATACTGCCTGCGAAGAGGCTATGTATCTATCCGGACTTGCCAAGAAGGTTTACATGATTGTGCGCAAGCCTTATCTCCGTGCTTCAGAAATCATGCAGCAGCGTGTAAAGAACAAGGAGAACATCGAGATTCTGTTCGAAACCAATACGCTGGGGCTCTTCGGCGAGAACGGTGTAGAAGGTGCTCATCTCGTGCGCCACAAGGGCGAAGCCAACGAAGAGAAGTTTGACATCAGCATCGACGGATTCTTCCTGGCTATCGGACATAAGCCTAACACCGACCTCTTCAAGGGACAAATAGATCTCGACGAGCAAGGCTTCATCAAAGTAGTGCCAGGTACTGCCACCACCAACATTCCGGGTGTTTTCGCAGCAGGCGATGTGGCCGACCCAATCTACCGCCAGGGTGTTGTTGCCGCAGGCTCGGGAGCCAAGGCCGCCATCGAGGCCGACAGATTTCTGCAGCAACAGTAAAAACTATAGTATAAAATCCTATAAAGCGGGGTTAATATAGTTAAAAAATAACAGCAATATTTTGTCAGATGCAAAAAATGTATTACTTTTGCATCTGATAAAATAAAAAGGAAGATTGGCAGAGTGACCGAATGCGCTGGACTCGAAATCCGGTATACCCTCTTCCGGGTATCGGGGGTTTGAATCCCTCATCTTCCGCTAAGTTCCCCTAAAGGAACCGTCATTTTATAGTTTCATAAAAACAATTCGACATGAAAAAAATCATCATCCCCATATTTATGCTCCTCCCGCTAATGACTGCACAGGCCCAAACCGTACTGACTGAAGAGCAGCAGCTGGAACAGGCACAGAAACAGTTGGAAGCTGCCAAGAAGGCACTAGAAGTGGCTAAGATAAAAGCACAGGCTGCCAAACTGAAGGCTCAGGCCGACAGCATCAACGCTGCAAGCGCCAAGGCGCCAACCACATCAACCACGGGATGGGCGATTCCTGTTGCCGTAGCCGCTAAGCCAAAGGAGGCTGCCAAGCTTGCCAACAAACTGGCAAATGGTACAACAGCCAAAGTGGATATGAAATATCTGGCAGGCGCCATCACATATAATGATGAAAACAAGATAGAATTCACACTCGATACGGATGCTAACGGAAAAACTGCCAAGCAGATTTACGACATCGTATTAAAATACATGAGTGAACTGACACAGAACAAGCAGAACATAGCAAGCCGAGTAGCACTGGTAAACGATGCTGAACACATCATCGCCAACACGATGGACGAATGGCTCGTTTTCAGCCAGTCATTCATCTCGCTCGACCGCACGGAATTCAAATACCAGCTGATAGCCAGGATTTCAGACAATCATCTGAATCTCTCGCTCTGCCGCATCATCTACAACTACGAGGAAGGAAGAAGCACCGGTTTCAAGGAACCTGCAGAAGAGGTAATCAGCGACAAGATTGCGCTCAACAAGAAGCAGAACGACCTGGCTAAAATCTTCGGAAAGTTCCGCAGATGCACCATCGACCGCAAAGACCAGATATTCGCAGAGTTAGCAGCATTAGTAAAACAATAAGTTGAAGAAAAATGGATAATCAGAATACAGACAACAAGATACAACAGAACGAGGCAAAGCAGCCTGCAAACGCTACAGCCCAGCCTACAGCTGAGCAGGGAACAGAACAGACTGAACAGAAGCAGCCTACCAGCTACGCCGTAAGACCTCAGCGCCACCGGCTTCGCCCATTGGCCTACAGCGACCAGAACAACATGCTGAAGGTGCGCAACTATCTCAACATCGCCTTCATGCTGCTCGCCATCGTGGGGGTAATACTCTGGACCCAGCTGGAAGAATGCCGCAATATCGCCTACATCGTACTCATCGTGGGTGTAGTGCTCAAGATTGCCGAAGTATGTATCCGACTATTTAAGAAATAATGAAGAAGAAGAAAAATATATTCTCATCACTCCTATTTTGTGCTGCAACCCTCCCGGTTGCGGCACAAAACGATTTTAACTATAACGAAGATTCGCAGTTCCGTCCTCAAACCAACCGCAAGGTGAACACCGATTCACTTGGCTCAGACAAGGAGATTCCGAAAGGCATCAGAGTATGGACCGTAGACGAACGCTTCGGCGACACAAAGGCTGCGGTAGTAGACACCTTGCAGCACATGTACATGAACTCAACCTTCACGGAAGGACTGAGAGGCGAATACAATACCCTCGGAAACATGGGTACTGCCCGACTGAACCGAATCTTCATCGACCGCCGCAACACGCAGGGCAACTTCATCTTTACAGAGCCCTACGATTATATCGTAAACCCGGTAAGCGACTTCCACTTCACCAACACCTACTCACCTATCACGAACATAACACTGAACAGCTGCGGCGACAAGGTGACGGGAGAAGACGACTTCAAGGCCATATTTGCAGTAAATGCCAACAAAAGGCTAGGCGCCGGTTTCAGATTCGACTACAAGTATGGCAGAGGATATTATAACGCCCAGAGTACCAGCCACTTTAAATACACCATGTGGGCATCTTACCTGGGCGACCGCTATCAGGCACATCTCCTCTTCAGTACCAATCATGAGAAGATGACCGAGAACGGCGGTATTACCAACGATGATTACATCAAACATCCGGAAATCTATACCGAATCGTTTGCCACCAATGAAATTCCTACCGTTCTGGAACAGAACTGGAACCGACTGGACAACCAGCACATCTTCTTTACCCACCGCTATAACGTAGGTTTCAGCCGCAAGGTAAAGATGACCGAAGAAGAAATCAAGGCAAAGAAATTTGCCATGGCTTCGAAAAAGGAAAATGCTGAAGAGAATGCGAAGGAAGAAGCCAGAAAGAAAGCCAAGGAACAAGGCAAGAAATTTGATGAGAAAGCCTACGACAAACAGCAAGGAGCTAAATTCAGCGGCCGGCCTGACGGAGCCAAGATTGCAGGCGATGAACCGGCTAAAGACTCAGCCGCAAAGGACATCAGGAACGACAGTACTCGAATCGCAGTAAACGGAAAAGCCGCAGCCGACAGTCTGCTGGCCATCCAGAAGAAAAATGCCGAAGACTCGCTTTTCTACAAGAGCGAATATGTTCCGGTAACGAGTTTCATCCATACGGTAAAGTTTGACAACTATCGCCGTATTTACGAAGCTTATCAGACCCCTGCCGACTATTATCTGAAAGAATATTACGATGCAGGCAGGCTGACCGGCGACTCCATCTACGACCAGACCAAGCACTGGCACATGAAGAATACCTTCGCCATTGCCATGCTTGAAGGTTTCAATAAATGGGCAAAGGCAGGCTTGAAGGCTTTCGCCAGCTACGACCTCCGTCACTATGAACTGCCAACCATGGAAGGTGGTTTCGAAAAATACAACGAGCATGCACTGAGCGTAGGCGGACAGCTGAGCAAGCAGGAAGGCAAGACACTCCACTACAATGCCGTAGCAGAAATAGGACTGACGGGTGTTGACGCTGGAACCCTTGCCATAGATGGTAATGTAGACGTGAACATCCCATTCCTGGGCGACACGCTTCAGGTAAGAGGCGATGCTTTCTTCCATAGAGAAACCCCATCGTTCTATTACCGCAATTATCACGCCCGCCATCTGTGGTGGGAGAATGATCTCGACAAGACCATCCATACCCGCATCATGGGTACGCTCTCCTTCCCTAAGACACGCACCAAGCTGAGAGTGGCTGTAGATGAAATCAAGAACTACACCTACTTCTCGCAGAGCTATGACATTACAGAAGAAGGTTTGCGAACAGGAGTCATAGTAACACCGATGCAGGAAAGCGGAGGAATCAACCTGCTGACAGCACAACTGGAGCAGAACTTCAGACTAGGCATTCTGAACTGGGAAAACCAGTTTACCTACCAGCACTCAAGCAAGGAGAGTGTTCTGCCAGTACCAGCCTTCAATGCCTACACCAACCTCTACATCAAGTTCAAGGTAGTAAAGGTGCTGAACGTAGACCTGGGTGCTGACATGCGCTACTTTACAAGCTATGAAGCTCCCGACTATTCACCTTATATGGGACAGTATACGGTACAGGGCAACGGCGAGAACAACGTAAAGATAGGCAACTATCCTATCGTCAATGTTTACGCCAACGTTCACATCAAGCACACCCGTTTCTTCGTAATGATGAGCCACATCAATGCAGGACAGGGCGACAAGAACTACTTTTTCGCTCCTCATTATCCGATGAACGAAAGAGTGTTCCGTATTGGAGTAAGTTGGAACTTCTTCAATTAATCTTTCTGACTTTCCTTAAGAATTTCAGGAGATTCAATTTTAATCTTTTCAGAATATGATAGAAACAAATTCTATAAAAGCATGGTATCTAGCCGCTCGCCCGAAGACTCTGACGGCGGCGGCTGTTCCTGTTTTATTGGGTATTGCGCTGGCTTATAAAGACGCTCAGCAGATACAGACATTGCCAGCCCTACTCTGCCTGCTCTTTGCATGGGTGATGCAGATAGACAGCAATCTGGTGAATGATTATTTCGACTTTAAACATGGCAATGACGACGAAACCCGGCTGGGACCGAAACGTGCCTGCGCTGAAGGCTGGATAACATTGGGAGCCATGAAATGGGGAATCATCCTCACTACCCTTCTGGGCTGTGCCATAGGGCTTCCGCTGGTTCTTTTCGGAGGTTGGGAAATGGTTATCGTAGGCATCTGTTGCGTAGTCTTCTGTTTTCTCTATACTACCTGTCTCAGCTATCTGGGCATGGGCGATTTTCTGGTACTGCTCTTCTTCGGCATTGTACCCGTATGCTGCACATACTATCTCGTAATGCCCGAAACCATACAGGGAGTAAGCATGGAAGCAGTTCTCGTATCTGCAGCCTGCGGACTGGTAGTTGATACGCTGCTCATTCTGAACAATTACCGCGATCATGACAACGACCTGAGAGCCGGCAAGAAGACTCTTGTGGTTCACATAGGAAAGAAGAATGCCGAGCGGTTATACTGCACATTGGGCAATCTGGGCATCATTACCATAATAGGTGTCACCATCTACGAAGTATTTCAGCATGAAGCCAGCAGCACGTTCCTGCCGCTTGCAGCACTCTATATCATTCTGCACAACAGAACCTATATGGAGATGAAAAAGATAGGCGAAGGCAGAGAACTTAACAGAATTCTAGGCAAAACAGCTCTGAACATCTTCTGTTTCGGCATTGTATCATCCCTGATCATCATCGGAATGGCGAACTGAACAATAATAAACTATTAATAATGTACGCGCGTACCTTATTATATAAATAAAGTGGAGGAATATCTATGAAGCAACAGGTAAATCTCGAAATCATGGACTTTGTGGAGAAACAGATTCTCCCCAAATATAATGCTTTTGGCGAAAGTCATGGACTCAGACATGTTACCCGAGTCATCAGAAACTCTCTGAAACTGGTTCCGGTAACCGGAGCCGACATCGATATGGTGTATGTAATAGCCGCTTACCACGACCTGGGGATGAGCGGTCCGCGTGCCATTCATCATATTACCAGCGGTAAGATTCTGCAGGCAGATTCAAGACTGAAGCGCTGGTTCAATAAAGAACAGATCAAAATTATGAAAGAAGCTGTTGAGGACCATCGGGCTTCATCTAGCCGTCAGCCTCGCAGTATCTATGGCAAAATTGTGGCAGAAGCCGATCGCGATATTGATGTTCACGAAATTTTTCTGCGCGCCATACAGTATGGCAAAGAAAATAATCCAGATGATGACAAGGAGCATCAATGGGAGCGGTTCAGCCAACACATGGACGAGAAATATTCAAGAAACGGATACATCAGGTTATGGATTCCCAACTCCCCTAACGAAAAAGCGCTCAACGAACTGCGCAATATCATAGAGGACAAAACAGAGTTGAGAAAATATTTCGAAAAAATATTCGAAGAAAACAGCTAAAACATTTGGTAGTTTCAAAATATTGCATTATCTTTGCATTATCAAATAATGACTAAGATGTTTGCACCGTTGCATCGTGATGATGCATGGGTGCTAGAATGAATAAGGGTCGTTTCGGTTCGATCGGGATACTCATCAAATTACACTATTGAAACCGAGAGGACATTCTCTTGCTCATGGCGGGCCACATAAACTGCAGCAGGCAGGTAAGCTGAAAAGCCGGTGGATTACAAAGGCGGAGGACTCTCAAATGTTTATACATTCGGAGTTTCATCACATCATCGAGCGGCCCTTTCTTTTACAAGAGGCGGATTTCTGAGAAAGAAATCCGCCTCTGCTCGTTTTAGGAATAAAACACTCATAATACTAAAAGAAAACAACCCCTGATAATGTGGGAGTTACAAAGAAAATGCATTTTTATCGAAAAAAAGTTGCAAAAAGATTTGGTAGAATCAGAAAAAAGTAGTACCTTTGCACTCGCATTTGAGAACGATGCTTGATTGATTCGGTTGAGAATCCGACTGGAAGGTTGGGTGAGTGGCTGAAACCAGCAGTTTGCTAAACTGCCGTGCGGGTTACCGTACCGGGGGTTCGAATCCCCCACCTTCCGCAAGCTATCGTACGAAAATGTATCGATGGTCGATTCATCTAATGGTTAGGATACAAGATTCTCAATCTTGGCATAGGGGTTCGATTCCCCTATCGACTACATGTGTTTTTCATGGTATTAGATTTATAAGTCTCTATAAGTCGGGAGACCAATAGAGATTTTTTGAATGGTCGATTCATCTAATGGTTAGGATACAAGATTCTCAATCTTGGCATAGGGGTTCGATTCCCCTATCGACTACAAAAGTGTTTTCATGTATTAATTTAGATTGTTTAAGCTTGCATTTAGTTCTTTATCAAAAGGCTACTGCAAGTTATTTTTTATATATACGTACGGAGCCATATGAAACTATTATATACTGTCATCTCCCTTCTCTTTCTGTTTACCTATCCTGCCTGGGCGCAGCAGCACGAGATATTCAACCAGCGCATCAGAACCCTACAGGTTGTAGGCGGAACGAACTGGTTATCGCTCCCAGTATCGTCACTGGACGGAGAACCTATCCATATCGATTTTGACGACATGACGCACGATTATCATCGGTACAGCTACAAGATTGAACATTGTGATGCAAACTGGAACGTATCTTCTTCGCTCTTTGAAAGCGACTATATGAGAGGCTTCAACGGCAATCAGATTATTGAAGATGTAAAGCAATCCATCAACACCAATCATCCTTACACTCATTATCATCTGGCAATTCCCAATGCCGACTGCCAACTTACCATGAGCGGCAACTACAGACTGACGGTTTATGACGACAATGCGGAAAACGAGGAAGAAGGCAAAATGTTTACAGCCTGCTGGATGATTACAGAGCCTCAGCCATTGGTTAAACTGAAGATAGAAGCTACTTCAACAACAGATATAGATATCCAGAAGGACCACCAGCAACTGAAAATGGAACTGGATCACAGCCAGCTGAGAATCACTCATCCCAACCAGCTGAACATCGTAGTGCTTCAGAACGGAAGATGGGACAATGCTGTCATCAACCCTAAACCCGACTACCTGAGTGCGGGGAAAATGAATTGGCAACATGTAAGAGCTCTGATTTTCGATGCGGGCAATGAATACAGAAAGTTTGAGTTTCTGGATACCGATCATCCAACCATGGGAATAGACGCTATAGATTGGGATGGAAGCGACTATCAGGTAAAGGTAATGACCGACAGCCCTCGCCCCAATTACGTTTACGACGAAGCTGCCAAAGGTTCGTTTTATATCCGCAACAGCGACAACGTAGAAAACAACAACACCTGCGAATATGCACAGATTCACTTTACCCTGAAAGCTCCAAAACTGCCAGGCGATGTTTATCTGAACGCAGATTGGACCTACGGCCGTTTCCTCCCCGAATACCGGATGGAATATGATGAAATGACGAAAACCTATCACGCACGTCTCTTCATGAAGCAAGGTTATTACAGTTATCAGTATCTTATGAAGATGGAGGACGGAAGCATCAGGCTGCTCCCATCAGAAGGAAATTTCTACCAGACCCAGAACAAATACAATGTACTGGTTTACTATCGGGCTCAGAGCGACCGCACCGACCGGCTGGTAGGATATGGAAAATTAAAATAAAGGAAGGAGATAAATGAGATTAAAAAGAAAAGGAGTTCTAGCATTTCAGAATGCCGGAACTCCTTTTCTATTTAATCCTAAAAGTGGAATTTCAGATCAACACCACATTGGAAAGGATTGCCACGCTGGGCAAAATACTGTTTCTTTTTTGTTACTGCATTATCAACAGCAAAGGTATTGTAATTAGTATCTGTGAGGTTTTTACCCCAGATACTGATGCTCATCTTACTGAAATCAATATCACAATGCGCACCCATCAAAAAATACATCTTCTGGCTATAGGTATTGGCATTATCCCAATAAGTCTTGCCCTGCGCATTCATATTCAATCCGAAGGTAAACTGTCCTAAATGATAGTCAGCCATGACTGCTATCGTATGCTGAGGAACATAAGGAACCTTCTTGTCCTTATAATTCACTGTCTTATCACCCTCGCCATCAGTATATTCATCAAATACGGCGCGTGTAAAACCATAGTTTACACCCCAATCAAAAGCACCGTCGAAAGCCTGCCCCTTGAGCGCAGCTTCAATACCACAACTGTGACTCTTACCTGCATTAACCATCATTCGGCCAAAGCCATAGGTTCCTGCCATCACAGAGAGTTGCTGATTGCGAACCTGCATATAGAAGGCACTCAAATCGAAATGAAGACGATGATCAAAAAGATTAAGATGCGTTCCTACCTCATAATTCCATGAGGTTTCCGGCTTAAAGGCAATAGTCTGGTTCACCCTATCATAATCTCCATCGGTATGAGGAACGTCATAATCGCCTCGCATCGCATGCTGACGGTTAGCATTCAGTTCGGTCTGCAAGATGTCACTGAACATCTGGATATTATAACCGCCTGCACGATAGCCCTTGCTCACCGTGGCATAAACATTGCTACCCTGCTCATCAAGCTGGTAACTTAAGCCTAATTTTGGCAAGAGCTGGTTGTAATCATCACCCGTTTTGCGGTCGAGCATTGAACGCAAAGTACGAGTAGCCTCCTTGCCCATCACCTTAGCTGTTATCGCCATATAAGCATAAGTATCGTAATGAATACTTGTATGCATGAAATCGTAACGCAAACCAAGCGTTGCTTTCAGACGGGAAGAAAGATCAAACGTACTCTCGTGATAGAGACCCAAATTGCTCTGAGGAGTATGGAACACCCCCGGAGCTCCCATATCTACACTGACAGAAACTCCGCTAGCCATTGCCGGAGGCATTGCCTGCTGCATCTGACTCAGGATAACGTTACTGATAGGCTTCGTCAATGCTGAACCGAATTTTACAGGACCATTTGTCTTCAACCACACATGGGAGAAGAATGCACCCTGTGTAAGATGCCAGAAACCGAAGAAAGGCTGACGACTCTTAAATGTGAACTCCTGAGTGATAGAATTCTGCAACTGATCTTGCTGCAAGCTCAAATAATCTTCAGGAAGATAATCCTGATCCATCTTCATATTGTCATCCAGGAACTGATAGCTGGTAGTAGAAGCAAAATCCCATTTCGCTCCTTCATGACGAAGATTGACACCCGAAAGCAGCATGTTGCGGCGATAAAGCCCAGGGAATGTTGTATTTGGTAATGCAGCCTTGCCACTGTTTAAATCCAACTGACCATAAGGAAATGCATGCTGATAGACAAATTGGTAATTGGCTAGCAAATCCATGCTCCATCCTCTATCAAAACGGAACTTAAGATTAAACTTACCGCCTGCCTCATCATAATTGTCGGCATAATCGCTAGTTCCTGCACGATGGAAGAATCCCTTCTGTCCATCATAAAAAGCAGCTACCCCTAATGCGATACGAGGTGAAAGCTTCATATAATGAGCCGCTTCTACATTACGATAGAAATGAGAGCCCAATCCCAGATTAACGTAGGTGCCCTTGCTATCATAAGCATCGCGTGAATAGATGCGCACCAAACCACCTTCAGAATTCTGACCATAGAGTGTTCCCTGTGGACCACGGAGAATATCTATACGGCTGGTCTGATAATGGTGAAGATTGAAAGCAGCCTTGCTCAACACTGGAATTCCGTCAAGATAAATTCCTACAGCCGGACTGTTTATACGGCTTCCAATACCACGCACATACATGGCGTTGGTAAAACGCGAGCCATAGTTGGGCATCACAAAATTAGGAACATAGCAGGAAAGTTCGCGCAAATCGCGAGAAGCTAATCGCTGCATCTGATAAGAACCAAAGGAAGTGCTACTGAGAGGCTGTTGACGAAGACGGAAATTCTCCTTAGGCTGCGAAACAACCACAACTTCATCAATGTCATAAACTCGGCTGCTATCAGCCAGCAAGCCGTTAGCTTCTGCAAACTTTTCACTCGTACCCAATGACAGGTCAGAGCAAGTAGCCCTTTCGTTATCCGCAGCACTAGCCTGCAACGCTACCGCTGCCAAACCAATGCATACGCTCTTTTTACTATAAAATACTATTCTTTTCATAACGGGTGCAAAGGTACATATTTTTTTCTGCACCCCCTATCCTTATTTATGAGGAAACAGATAAACCCGTATGGCAAACCATATATAGGCTACGAGCAACAAATAACCTATATAATATAAGGTAGTAACACTGAAAATGATGTAATCAATGGCGCAAACACCCACTAAACCACCCAGATACAGAACTGCATCACCTGCCGGCAAACGGTGTTTCACCTCATCAACACAAGCTAATCCTACTATCAGTATCGCCCAGACTGTAGCCAGGAAAAAGCCCAGTATAGGCGGTACGGCAAAAGGATTGAGCGTAGGATGAAAATAAAAATGACGCCATACTTCTGGCAAAAACAACTGAATGGTTGCATAGAAGGTTGCTGATATCGAAACAATAAGCACCAACGCTGTAGGATATGGTGAATCAATATCATTAAAATGAACCAGTTTACCATTGCTATGGAAAATCTTACGAACTGTATAGGCTACGGCTATGAGAATAATGATAACCATGAAGATGAGCAAGTGAGTATTGCTGAAGGTCATAATGAACTCTGAAATAGGATCATCGGGCACAACCTTCGGCAGCAGACGGGACTCACGGGTCCAGCCAAACTGATTATCTTCTGTTGCCAACTGCACCCAAACTGAATCTATGGAATCCTGAGGAACCATACGAATATCCGTAACCACCAGCAGGCAGTTCTTTTGGACGGCGAAGGAGTCGATAGGCAAATTGCTCAAAAATTCTTCAGGCTGTTGCGCTATCAATTCCAGGGAATCCTTGAATACCAGAAAATTGAATTTGTTGGTATAATGATGGGTAGTAGAAAACGAAATGGAATCGAGTTGTTTATTGCTGTACTCTACCATAGCTGCATGCATCTGGTGATGAGCACGGCGATGATAACAACTGCTGAACATCAAGAGGATGCCCAGCATACAAAGAATCTGTATCGTCCATTTCTTTTTCATTTATTTTTCACTATATAAGTTCATCTGACATTCATTGCACGCAAACTCCAGACGGAAGCGGCGACCGTCACCCAACTGCAGGAAGAGAGGCTCTCTCCAGGATGGTTTCTTGCCTCCACGCTTCACACAGAAGCCCAACGAATAGCGGATACAATGGCGGCACTGCATCAGGAGCGATTCTCCCTTTTCGTTGGTAAACTTAGGTTGCATACTTCGGTTTGCCTTGTCTTTTTCTATATTCTCATCATATTCTTCCTGGGTCTTAGCATCCCATGCAGAAGGAATATTCTTACCCAACTCAAATGCCGGAACTACTGGCGACAGACCATGAATCTGATAAAAATCTCTTGCATCATAGTTAGCTATATTATAGAGATACCCCCATTTTCCATATTCCGGCTGCCAAGTAAATTCCTCTTTCGTTAGTCGGTGCTCACCGGGCTGACTGAATCCAAAACCATTGTTGAACAAGGTTCTATCCCATCCACCCCACAACGACTTATCAAGCTGTTTCAGATTTGCCTTGGTAAGTTCATCTATCAATTCACGCCGGATAGCAGTGAGAATACTGTTCGGAACGAAGTATGTCTCCATTCCCTTTAGAAGTTCTACCTGGTAAGCTTCGTAAATCGTATCGCCCAGTTTGCTCATCTGAGCCTTTATATTTTCGCCTTGCGGGCGTTTTGCCTTTTCGAGTTTCAACTCTTTAAACACCTCAGCCACCTGATAAATCAAGCCACCATCAGCCTCTTTCGTCTTCATGATGTTGACAACAGCCTTTACCCCCTGTGGCTCTTCCCTGAACTCATTACCCATCACAGGCTCCATTGCTATGACAATATAGATTTTACGTTCAGCAGACTTACGAGCCAGCAAAGCCTCGAAAGCCCGATCGTTATTACGATAAAGAGCCATGCCCGGACGCAAATGTTCAGGCATTCCAAACGGATAGAGGCGATTGCCCTCTACTCTGTTCACACGAAAGCCTTCCAACTCACGGTCATCATTGATAAAACACAGTCCATCGCCATTTTTAAAGCTGGCTACTGTGGCTATGTTGAAAGAAATGTTGCCACGTATTTCCTTAACCTTGCCCACAAACTCGCCGATAGCTTTCGGTGTATCGAAAGAAGCAATATCCGGCTGTCGCCCATTCAGGAAATAATGGGTAAAGCCACGATTGAAAGTCTTCTTCAGATTAGGTGTAAAATTATATTGAACATGTCCCACCGATGCACGGCGATACTTACGCGGTTCAGCTTTTACGATTGCATCGAGTTGACTGCTATAGGCAGCCACCACATTCTTGACGTAGTTGATATCTTTTAATCTTCCTTCTATCTTGAACGAAGTAGCTCCAGCATCAGCAAGATCCTTAAGATGATCAAGCTGACAAAGATCCTTGAGAGACAACAGATAACGCTGATGTTCTATCTCCTGACCATTGGAATCGAGCAGATCAAACTTCATACGACAGAACTGTGCACATTCTCCACGATTAGCAGAGCGCCCGAAACACTTCTCTGAAGCATAACATACACCCGAATAGCTTACGCAGAGCGCTCCATGTACAAAGACCTCTATTTCTCTATCAGGAATCGCCTGATGGATCGCCTTGATTTCATCGAGCGAAAGCTCACGAGCCAGAACAATACGTTTGAAACCTAACGTGGTAAGCCAATACGCCTTTTCTGGAGTTCTTACATCACACTGGGTACTGGAATGCAATTCTCTACTCCACAAATTCTGCGCCCTCACCTCAGTAAGCACACCCATATCCTGCAGCAAAAGTGCATCAACACCAATCTCATCAAGTTGCTGGATCATCTTAAGCGTATCCAACATCTCATCCTGATAGATGATAGTATTCACTGTAACATGAACCTTTGCTCCAAACTGATGAGCATAATCACACAACTGTCTGATATCTTCCAGCGAATTGCCTGCTGCTGCTCGTGCACCAAAACGAGGTGCACCAATATATACGGCATCTGCACCATGATCAATGGCAGCAATACCACATTCCAAGTTCTTGGCAGGCGCCAATAATTCTAATGTTTGCATAAGAAATCTATCTCGAAATCATCCAACTCCTTCACAAATTAACTGATTTCGTCAATATTGTAAGGAGTCTCCTGATAAACATAATAGTTGATCCAATTACTATAGAAGAGGTTGGCATGAGCACGCCATGTCACCAGAGGTTCTTCGTTCGGATCGTCATGATAATAATAATTTTTTGGCAGTTCTACATCATCACGCTTACCCATATCACGCTTATATTCCTTATCCAGCGTGTTTGGCGCATACTCAAGATGACCCGTTACAAAGAATTCGCGGCCGTTTCTGGCCATCACAATGCTGACACCGCTTTCAGGCGATTCGGCAATGATGTCAAGTCCTGGCACTTTTTCAATATCCTCACGTCTTACCTCCGTATGGCGACTATGAGGCATATTAAAGATATCATCGAAACCGCGGAAGATTGGCTGAGACAAATCGAGAGGCTTCTGCTTAAAAATACCAAACATCTTCTTCTCTAAAGGATACTTAGGAACACCATAGAAATGATAAAGACCAGCCTGGGCACCCCAGCAGATATAGAGTGTTGAAGTAACATGGGTACGGGCCCAATCAAAAATCTCTTTGATTTCAGGCCAATATTCTACCTCTTCATAAGCCATCGTTTCGATAGGAGCACCTGTAACTATCATTCCATCAAACTTCTGTTTGGAAAGTTCCTGAAAATCCTTGTAGAACATCATCATGTGCTCTATTGGAGTATTCTTCGGCGTGTGACTTTTCAACTTCATAAAATAAACCTCTAACTGAAGAGGAGTATTCGACAGAAGACGAACGAGATCTGTCTCTGTCGTAATCTTGAGGGGCATCAAATTGAGCACACAGATTTTCAACGGACGAATCTCCTGTTTATGCGCACGACTTTCGTCCATCACGAATATATTCTCATGCTTCAGCAGTTCGATAGCTGGAAGCTTATCTGGTATTCTTAACGGCATTTATTTTATTCCTTTCTTAAAATTTTTCTGCAAAGTTACACAATTTCAGCGAAGATAACGAAAGAAGAAACATTTTTTTGAGAAATATAAATAAATTAATGTGGAAAAGTAAAAGAAATCTTTCTCTATGAAAAGGATTGTTAAAGATAAATGAGAATGTTAAACCAATCATCACGTTTTTAATCAAAAACACATATCAGTTGCAACTTTATAGGCGACGCTTACGTCAAATCTAAAAATGATGTATCCTATTAAGATTTGCAATTATGGAAAATAAGAACATTAATCCACATTTAATCAGAACAGATGCAAAGAGATCTGTAAAGATGAAAACAAAAAGTAAAAAGAGTATGAACGCAAGTTTTAAAAACATGGCGGTAGCGCTGATCATCATGTCGGCTCCTATCGCTGTACAAGCTAAGCAATGGTCACTGCAGGATTGTATCAGTTACGCACTGGCTAACAACATTCAACTGCAGAAGACTCAACTCACAAAAGCTTCAGCTCAGGAGGACTATCTGCAATCAAAGTCTGCGCTTCTGCCATCGCTCTCTGCCAGCACCAATCAAAGTGTAAACTATACGCCTTGGGTTTCTAATGGAATCAGTGGAGAAGGTTTCAGCAAAGCTTCCATCGACAAGGTATATTACAATGGCAGCTATAGTGTGATGGGCAATTACACGATTTGGAACGGTAACAAAAATAGAAATCAGGTGAAACTGAACAAGCTGGCAAAGGAAGCGGCACAACTCGATTCAACAGCACAAGCCCTCAACCTGCAAGAACAGATAGCTCAACTTTACGTACAGATACTTTACTCTACAGAGGCTATCAACGTAAACAAAGAAAGTTATCTGTCGAGTGTTCAAAACGAAGAGCGTGGTAAGGAAATGGTAAAAATTGGCAAGATGAGCCAAGCAGACTTAGCACAACTTACAGCACAGAGAGCACAAGATGAGTTTAACATCGTGCAGGCTGAAAGTAACGTTAAAAACTATAAACGACAGTTGAAGGAACTCCTGCAGATTACCAGTGAAGAAGCTTTCGACATCGCTATTCCAAGCACAACTGACCAGATGGCTCTGGCCTCTATCCCAGGAATGAACAGTGTCTATACAGCTGCGCTTCAGAATCGCCCTGAGTTTTTGAGCTATCAAAACAAACTCGACCAGAACGATCTGAACATCAAGATTGCAAAGGCAGGAAAGTTGCCAACCATCAGCGCAAATGCAGGAGCTACGACCAGCACCACATCTATGAACAAAAACGGTTGGGGCAGTCAGATGAAAACCAACTTCAGCATGGGTGGTGGAATCGGTGTCAGTATTCCTCTCTTTGATAACCGACAGACCAAGACTTCTGTCAATAAAGCACTCATTCAGCGTGAAAGCATCTTGCTCGATATAAAGAATGAGCAAACTAAGCTCTACTCTACTATCGAAAACTATTGGTTGCAGGCTAATACAAACCAAAGCCAGTTTAAGGCTGCCAAGGTGAGCAGCAAGAGTGCCCAAACAAGCTACGATCTGTTAAGTGAGCAGTTTAAACTGGGATTAAAGAACATCGTAGAATTGAGAACTGGCAAAGATAATCTTCTGAAGGCTAAACAGAACGAGCTTCAGGCAAAGTATCTTACCATTCTGAATATCAACATGTTGAAATTCTACCAAAACGGTAGAATCTAAAGAGAAAGATTGGTATTAACATCCGAAAACATATTGCAAATCATTAATAGGTATACATACATTTTTATGAAAAAACTTAGAATCAGCAAAATCTGGATTGCCATGATTGTGATAATCATCGTAGCTGTGGCAGCATGGCTGTTCTCTGGAAGTAAAAACGAAGAGCAAATAGACTTCAAGCAGGAAGCTGTAACCACACAAACATTGCAGAATAGTGTAACTGCAACCGGTACTATTGAAGCGGTAACTTCTGTAACGGTTGGTACACAGGTGAGTGGTATTGTAAACAAACTTTATGTTGATTACAATTCGCAGGTAAAAAAGGTGAAGTCATAGCTGAGCTCGACAAAACCAACCTGATGAGCGAGTTGAATACTGCCAAAGCTAACCTGGCAAGTGCGCAAAGCAGTTTGAACTATCAGAGTGCAAACATGAGCCGCTACCAGCCCCTCTATAAGAAAGGTTTGGTAAGTGCTGACGATTATGAAAATGCGCTTCTCACCTATCGCCAGGCGAAAGAGCAAGTAGCTTCGGCCAAGGAAAATGTACAGAAAGCCCAAACCAACCTGAGCTATGCTACAATTACATCCCCAATAGATGGAACTGTCATATCAAAAAGCGTAGAGGAAGGACAGACCGTAGCAGCAAGCTTCAACACTCCAGAGCTCTTTACTATCGCTAAAGATCTGACCAACATGCAGGTGATTGCAAATGTTGACGAGGCTGATATAGGCGGTGTAAAAGAAGGCGACCGCGTTAATTTTACAGTAGATGCTTATCCTGACGATGTATTCCAGGGAACAGTAAAACAGGTTCGTCTGGAAGCTACTACAACAAACAATGTAGTCACTTACGAGGTTGTCATCTCTGGCAATGTTAAGTGTTGAATGTTAAATTACTTAGCATCCAATAGCAAACGAAGTTTTCACTTAACATTTAACATTACAACAAGTAAAATGAATTATCAGAATCTTTTCAAAATAGCCATCCGCGCCATTGCTGCCAACAAAATGCGCTCTTTCCTTACCGCACTTGGCTTCATCATCGGTATTGCTGCGGTTATTACCATGCTTGCCATCGGACAAGGAAGTAAAGCCAGCATCAAGGCAAACATCGCAGAGATGGGATCAAACATGATTATGATTTCACCAGGTGCAGACATGCGTGGCGGTGTGAGACAGGATGCTTCGTCAATGGAGACGCTGAAGCAAGCCGACTATCAGAGCATCAAAGACGAATGTAATTATATCTCAGCTATTTCTCCTACTGTAAACAGTTCCGGACAGTGGATCTACGGAAACAACAACACCCAAAGTTCCATTTATGGTGTAAACCAAGACTATCTTTCCATCCGACAACTGAAAGTGGCAGATGGAGAAATGTTTACAGATACAGACATTAAGGCTGCATCTAAAGTTTGTATTTTGGGACAGACAGTAGTTGACTATCTTTTCCCTGATGGCAGCGATCCTATCGGTAAAGTTGTGCGATTTAACAGCATTCCATTCAGAGTAATCGGTGTCTTGAAGAAGAAAGGTTACAATAGTATGGGTATGGAGCTGGATGATTTAGTACTTGCCCCCTATACAACAGTAATGAAGAGAATTATGGCACAAACCTATTTAGGAGGCATCGTCTGCTCAGCTATCACCGAAGAGGCTTCTCAACCTGCCCAAGATCAGATTACAGAAATATTGCGACGCAACCACAAATTGAAAGACGCAACAGATACTACTGAAGCAGATGAAGATGACTTCAATATCCGCTCTCAAGAGGAAATTTCAAGCATGATGAATTCTACCATGTCTACAATCACCATCCTGCTCGGATCCGTGGCAGGAATCTCGCTGCTGGTAGGCGGCATCGGAATCATGAACATCATGTATGTATCTGTAACAGAACGAACCCGCGAAATAGGTCTTCGAATGAGTGTGGGCGCACGAGGTATTGATATTTTAAACCAGTTTCTGATAGAAGCTATCTTACTTTCTGTAACTGGCGGTATTATAGGAGTGATATTGGGAGTTAGTTTATCGCTCAGTCTTAACTATTTCTTCCATATAGCCACCCCAATAGAGCCTTGGAGCATTATTATGAGTTTTGCTGTCTGTACATTTACTGGCGTTTTCTTTGGATGGTATCCTGCAAAGAAGGCAGCAAGGCTCGACCCTATCGAGGCTATCAGATACGAATAAAAAAATGGGAGAACATTAAATATTCTCTGAGGTTTTTCAAAAAAACAAAAAGTTTTTTGGTGAATACAAAATAAAGTTGTACTTTTGCGTCTGCGGAAGTGTAACTTTTTTATTTGAAGTTAAACGAATCGCATGAATTGAATAGTAAACAGGTTTAAATATAGAAGATTATGAAATTTATAGGAATTATTCCAGCAAGATACGCATCAACACGTTTCCCGGGAAAGCCACTTGCCATGTTAGATGGCAAACCAGTGATACAACATGTTTATGAGAAAGTAGCAAGTTGTCTAGAAGCAGCCTATGTTGCAACAGACGATGAGCGAATTTTCAATGCTGTAGAAGCATTTGGCGGTAAATCTGTTATGACGCGCAAGGATCATAAGAGCGGTACTGACCGCATAGAAGAAGCTATCGAAAAAATTGGTGGAGACTGGGATGTCATTGTCAATGTTCAAGGAGATGAACCTTTTGTTGACAAAAGTCAACTGGAAACCATCTGCCAGTGTTTTGATGACCCAACAACCCAAATTGCCACTTTAGGAAAAGCTTTTACCAGTATGGAAGCTGTAAAAAATCCTAATAGTCCAAAGATTGTTGTAGACAATCAAGGCTTTGCTATGTATTTCTCTCGCAGCATCATTCCATACGTAAGAGGAAAGGAAGAGGAAGAATGGCTCAAGAGTTTTCCTTATCTGAAACATTTGGGCATCTATGCTTACCGCAAAGAAGTTTTAAAAGAGGTAACCAAACTGCCACAAAGCTCACTAGAAATAGCAGAGAGCCTGGAACAACTTCGATGGCTGCAGAATGGCTACAAGATAAAAGTTGGTACTACAGATGTAGAAACTGTAGGCATCGACACGCCAGAAGATTTGCAGCGGGCAGAAGACTTTTTGAAAAACAGAAAGTAATAAAAAACATCATATACTTTTAAAGTATCGCAGAATGAACAAAATTGAAAATATCGTCAAGAAATATATTATTCACCATAGTATGTTCAAGTGGCAAGCACCATATATCGTTGCCTTGTCCGGAGGTGCTGATAGCGTTGCCCTATTGCTTATCTTGAAAAATATAGGACTGAATATTACTGCTGCGCACTGTAACTTTCACCTTCGCGGCGAAGAGAGTGACAGAGACGAGCAATTTTGTGTAAATCTGTGTAAACAACAGGGAATCAGTTTGTCTCGAATCCATTTTGATACTTATACTTATGCCCATTTGCACAAGGTAAGTATCGAAATGGCTGCACGCAACTTACGCTACAGCTATTTTGCCCAATTAGTAAAAGACTTGCATGCAGGAGGCATTTGTGTGGCCCATCATCGCGATGACAATGTAGAAACTTTACTTCTGAATCTGTTAAGAGGATCTGGAGTAGACGGATTAGCAGGCATCGCCCCCAAAAACGGAAACATCCTGCGCCCTCTTCTCTGCATCAGCCGACAGGATATATTGCAATACCTAAAAGAAAAAAAGCAAGATTTTGTCACAGATTCAACAAATTTGGAAGACGATGCTTTAAGAAATAAAATTCGCCATCATGTAGTACCTCTTTTGGAAAGTATCAACCCGGCAGCAAGTGAAAATATCGCTCTCTCTGCCAAATACATACGCCAAGCGAAAAGTATACTTGAGAGCATGGATAGCATCAGTACATCCGACTCTTATAGGAAAGTTATATATATCCCTAAAGTATCTGTAATGAATGCTCCAAGTCCGGAATTCATACTTCATAAAGAATTAGGCAGATATGGTTTTCATGGCAATGCCATTGATGACATCTGTGAAAGCCTCTTCAGTCAGGATCGTGGTGTCGGTAAAATTTGGAAAAACGAAGACTATATGATAGTCATCGACAGAGAACAGCTGTTGATTTCTAACATAAAAGACTTGAATAACATTCAGGAGCAAAGAGCGTTCCGACTGCCAGAAGAAGGCATTTACAACATGGACGAAGGAACTCAAATCAAGATAAGAATCTTCTCGCATATGGGTGACTTCATGCCAAGCAAAGAATCGCAATGTATCACTTTGGATGCTGAAAAAGTCAGTTTTCCCCTCACCTACCGACTGGTAAAAGAAGGCGATAGATTTCAACCTTTCGGCATGAAGGGTAGCAAACTGTTGAGTGACTATATGACCGATAGGAAATTTGACTATATACAAAAAAAGACACAGCATGTATTAACTGATAGTAAAGGTGAAATCATCTGGCTTATCGGCGAACGTACGTCTGAAAAAACAAAGATTACCGAAACCACCAAGAAAATATTGGAGGTCATCATCAAATGAAAAAGAAAACATTATATATCACAAGTTTAGTTTTCATTCTGCTGGCTGCCGCCAGCACATGGAGCTATTATTGCCTGAACCCATCAAGTGATAGAGTGAACAAGGCAAAAGCAAACATAAAAGTATACAGTCACTACGAATTAATTCAAAATGGAAAAACAATACTCCGGTTCGACGAAGACACTACGACACTGGCTGCCAACTTTATGAATCGTTGGGCGTTGATTCCTTCATGTGAAGGAAGACTTGCCGCCTGCTACAACAACAGCATCAGCCGGAATCACTATCTTGGCAAAGATGCGGATAGCATCTTTAAAGAGAAAGTTGATTCTTTAGACAGTTTGTATAGAGACTCCAAATGGAAAGTTGGAGAACTGAACTATTATATTCACTCTCATTCTGTTCTGGATGTAGGCTACAACTCTATTTGCGCTTATACCCAACACGAACTGGAACTACGCGATTCTGCCAAGAAACTGATTGATTCCCTGAAACATGTACAGAAAAAGGGACATTTCAAGTTGAAACGCTCCATTTCATATCAAGCCTATTATAGAGACGAGAACGGAAAATGGAAGAGTCAGGCATGCAAACTCATCAAAGCAATGAATGGAGAAACTGCACAAGGAAGCCGCATATTCCAACTTTCCTCAGAAACAACTCCTGAAGGGGTTAAAGCTATTTCACCTCAACTTGCAGCATCTTTAGCAACAGCTCATGGAGTCACACTTCGACGCTCTATTGATTACACCCTCTTACCTGATTCTCTAGGATATTATCGGGGTACAACCGACAGTATCTATCAACCAAACGGTCATGGATGCTGGCAAGGATACGATGGAACCTATTATGAAGGTTACTGGAAAAACGGGAAACGTGAAGGATTCGGATTCAGCATTGCTCCCAAGAAGCCATTACGAATAGGCGAATGGAAAAATGACCGCTATAAAGGCGAAAGACTCGTATATACATCGGAACGTATTTATGGCATAGACCTGAGCAAATACCAGCATGGAAAAGGCAGAAAAAAATATGCTATCAACTGGAACCGTTTACGCATTACACATCTTGGACGTCTCAGCAAAAAGACCATATCAGGAACAGTAAACTTCCCGATTCGCTTCATCTATATCAAGAGTACAGAAGGTAAATCGCTGTTAAATCCATATTACAGAAAAGATTATCGTGATGCAAAAGCACATGGTTACAAGGTTGGAACCTATCACTTCTTTACCACCATAACACCTGCTGCCGAACAAGCACGACACTTTCTGAAACACAGTATCATTAGGAAAGGCGATTTTCCTCCAGTTCTTGATGTTGAACCGCTTCCTAGTCAAATCAAGAAAATGGGAGGGGCTGGAGTATTGTTTGCACGCATTAGAACTTGGCTTAGAATTGTAGAAAGAGCAACTGGTGTTAAGCCTATTCTTTACATCAGCCAAACTTTCGTAAATCGCTATCTGCCACAGGCTCCCGATCTGAAACATAACTACCAGGTTTGGATTGCACGATATGGAGAGTATAAACCAGACATCCGATTGGTATATTGGCAACTCTGCCCCGACGGAAGAGTAGCAGGAATACATGGAGAGGTAGACATCAACGTGTTTAACGGATACGATGATGCTTTTCAAAGTTTTGTTAAGAACAAGACCGTAAAATAACCTTTAAATGAGTAAGTTAGGTTAATTACGTTAAAGTAAGTTATAATTCTAGTCGCGTATCAATATTTTTATTATCTTTGCGCCAATTGTGCAATGTGTAACTAAGAGGAAAGATAATGAGACAGCTTAAGATACAAAAGAGTATAACCAATCGTAATAGTGAAGCCCTCGACAAATATCTTGTAGAGATAGGTAGAGCCCCTATGGTTTCTATTGATGAAGAAATAGAATTGGCTCAAGCTATCCGCAAGGGAGGTAGAGCTGGCGAAAGAGCAAAAAATAAGTTGATTGAAGCCAACTTACGTTTTGTGGTGTCGGTAGCAAAACAATATCAGCACCAGGGACTCACCTTGACAGACTTGATTGACGAAGGAAACATCGGACTCATCAAGGCTGCAGAACGCTTCGACGAAACACGAGGGTTCAAATTTATCTCATACGCTGTATGGTGGATTCGTCAGAGTATTTTACAGGCAATAGCAGAGCAAAGCCGAATTGTTCGACTTCCTCTCAACCAGGTAGGATCACTCAATAAGGTAAACCAGGAAATTAATAAGTTTGAGCAGGAAAACCAACGCCGTCCAAGCGTTGAAGAACTTGCTGCCAGAACGGGTGTTGACGAGGACAAGATTTCTCAGAGCATGGCTGCCAGTGGTCATCATGTAAGCATCGATGCTCCATTTAGTGATGACGATGACAACTCTATGGCAGATGTAATGGCAAGCGGAGACGATGCCAGAACAGACAAGCAGGTTGACCATGAAAGTATGGCACAAGACCTAAGACAGGTTTTAAAAGTTTGCCTCAAGGATCGCGAACTGAAAATTATCTGCGCATGCTACGGAATTGGGGAAACCGAAAAGGGGCTCGAGGAAATTGGTGATAAAATGGGGCTCACCCGTGAGCGAGTTCGCCAAATAAGAGAAAAAAGCATCACCAAACTGAGAGAATCCGGGAAGATAGGAATCCTTATGAAATATCTTGGTTAGGAAAGCTGTTGCCCAAAATATTTGGCATAGTTCTTCTGCCAAGTAACATCTTAACTCATAATAAATGAAGAAATATCAAACACACATCATTTTGACGATTATCTTCTGCATGATGGCTTTTGCAGCAAATGCAAGAAGAATGTCACCGAGAGACGCCTTTAGTGACTCGGTGATGTGTTTGGTATTTAAATATTCACAATCTGTTGACACAACAGGTAGAGCTGAGCACAAGAGTTATGCCTACACTAAATTTCAAATCAAAACAAACAAACGTAATGCAACGCTCATGCTAGTACCGACAATGTATGCGGTGGCTCATGGCGGTGGCAGAAGATTCATCAGCGAGTTTTATAACCAAATGACGCTAGACGCAAATGGCAGACCAGTTGCCAAGCGTTTGCTGAACATAAGCACCATTCCGCATAGAAGCAACACATTGTCATCAGTTCTGAAATACATGACTCCAACGGTATATGGAGAAACACTTTTCGAAACTAATATTCTTTCTCCTTTCCACTATAAGAATCGCAGATATTATAAATATGCCGTCACCCAATTACCATTCGGCAAAGCACAAGTCTACGTATATCCACGTCTCAAAAACACCCAAGTTATTGAAGCACGTGCCATTGTTGATTCCCAAAGCGGAAAGATAAGCATGGTAGACTTTGAGGGCGAATATGATATGACCCGTTTCTATATCTCGATCATTATGGGTAAAGACGGATTTGGTTCACTTTCTCCTGCAAGGTGCAGCATGAGAGCTAACTTCAGTTTTATGGGTAACAAGATAACGGGCATGTATACAACTGTATACGGACTGCCGAAAATATTAAGTGATTCACTCAATAATGTAGCCGATACTGCATTAATGGCAAAAGTGCGCCCAATTGAATTAAACCAAGATGAGGCTGACATATACAGAAAATTCTATGAAAAAAGAAAACAAATAACAGATTCCTTGAATAACAACATACCAGAGAAAAACTTTGCAAAAGACATACTTTGGGATGTTATAGGTGACAATGTATTAAACAGGATTTCCCAAGGCTTCGGAAAGCAAAACCAAGGCTACTTCCGTATCAGTCCTATTCTCAACCCACTCTATATGGGATACTCCGAGCGAAAAGGAATTGTATACAAGTTTGACCTGAAGGGTGGCTACAGGTTTACAGAAAATCTGGAATTGGGGCTTCGCTTTAAAGGAGGTTACAGTATGAAACAACACAGATTTTATTTCAATATACCAATGACATTCAACTATAACCCGAAGCACAATGGATATCTGAAGTTAGAAATCGGTAATGGTAATAGAATATCGAATAATCGTGTTGCACGAAAGATGTTAGGCATCAGCAAACCTGAAGATAACGATTTTCTAAATCCACTATTCTCAAAATATCCAGGATTGTCATTACCGGAAATTTCAACAGATATTGATGCTAATAACAGGAAACTGACAGAGTTTAAAGATGATTACCTTCGTCTTACTAACCACTGGAGTTTCAACGACTATGTCGGTTTTGAGATTGGCTTGGTTTCACATCAACGAAAAGCTGTAGTAGAAAGTTTCTATAAACTGTTTAATTATCCAAGCAAATATGTGTCAGTAGCACCAGCTGTAGCTTTAGAACTGTTACCATGGGGTAAGAAAGGCTCTATCTTTAAAATAGACTATGAAAAGGGATGGAAAAACCTACTAGGTTCAAACATAGACTACGAACGGGTAGAAGCAGATGCACAAACTATTTTTCAAGCATCACGCCGTCAATCATATTCTATAAGGTTAGGAGCTGGCTTTTATACCCGCAAAGGTGATCATTGGGACTTCGTTGACTATACCAATTTCCATGACGACAATATTCCTGGAGGCTGGAATGATAGCTGGAGTGGAGAATTCGAATTACTGCCATCCCAATGGTATAATGCCAGTGATTATTACGTTCGCGGAAACTTCACTTATGAAGCTCCCATGATTGCAACTGCATGGCTCCCCCTGATTGGGAAATATATAGAAGCAGAGCGTCTGTATGTAAGCAGTCTTGTTGTAAACCATTTACACCCATATACAGAATGGGGATATGGAGTAACAACAAGAGCTATTACATTAGGATTCTTTGCAGCCTTCAAAAACACGAAGTTTAATGGCATAGGCTGTCGCTTCGGTTTTGAACTATTTAGAGATTGGTAATATTCATAAAAGCATGGATAAAACATGATTTCTAGGGCACAATATCAATAACATCATAACAAAAAACAAAATATGAGTTCACAACTAACTGTTTATAAAGCAAGTGCAGGAGCAGGTAAAACATTTACTTTGGCTCGCGAGTATATGACACTCGTGATAGCTAATCCTGCTTCCTACAGAACCATTCTTGCAGTAACCTTCACCAACAAAGCTACTGAAGAAATGAAAATGCGTATCTTAGGAAAATTATACGAAATTGCACACGGACTACCAGAAGCAAACGATTATGTAAATCAAATACAGCAGGCTTTACCGTATCTTTCATCCAAACAAATTCAGAAAAATGCAGAATCAGCCCTGCATTTGCTCATACATAATTATAACTATTTCCGGGTTATGACCATCGATACGTTCTTTCAGAGTGTATTGAGAAATCTTGCACGTGAACTTGATCTGACTGCCAATTTACGGATAGAACTCAATGACTATCAAATAGAACAGCATGCCGTTGATGAACTTATAGAAAGTCTTGAAGATACCGATCGTCTACTTTTCTGGATTATGGATTATATCAAAGAAAATATTGATGATGATAAGAGTTGGAATGTCATAGGACAGATCAAGAAATTCGGTGAGAACATATTCAAGGATTATTACAAAGCTCATTCCGACAAGTTGACAGAATTGATGGAACAAGAAGATTTCTTCAAGGATTTTACCGATCGAATGAAGAAAAAGCGCGATAAGGCAAAAGAGCAGCTTAAAGAAATTGCTGCTACTTTTTTCGATTCCCTTGAAGAAGAAGGCTTTACGTCAGACGACTTAGCTGGAAAAACGAGAGGTATTTGGAGCTATTTCAACAAGCTGAAAAATGGTAAATACAGTGATGATGATCTACATAATGATACTTTTAATAAATGTCGGGAAAGTCCGGAAGCATGGGTCAAAAAATCTGATGTGAAAAATTGTACTGATATCTTCAATTATGTAGAATCGGTGCTCTACCCTATTCTGCTGTTTGCAGAAGATAATCGTCCAAGACTCACCCGCATCTTCAAAAGTACCGATCTGACCATAAAGCATCTTAATCAGCTCCGCCTTTTGGGAAGCATAGATAAAAAAGTCAGGGAGATGAACAGAGAGGCAAACCGTTTCCTTTTGAGCGATACTCAAACCTTGCTCAACTCACTGATAAAGGATAGCGATTCGCCATTCATCTTTGAAAAGATTGGCACTCAACTCGACCATATAATGATTGACGAGTTCCAAGATACTAGCACCATCCAATGGAAGAACTTTAAAGTGCTGCTCGAAGAAACCATGAGTAGAAAAGATGCAGGTAACCTCATTGTTGGTGACGTAAAACAAAGTATTTACAGATGGCGATCCGGCGATTGGAGACTGCTCAATAATATCGATAAAGAATTTAATAAAAGCGCGAAAGAAGTAAGCATAGAAACTTTGGGTACCAACTACCGCTCTGATAGAAACATCATTGAGTTTAACAATGCTTTTTTCACAGAAGCAGTAAAATTGGAGATTGAAGACCTGACAGATAAATGTCCTGAAGAATGTAAACAGCTGGAAAGCGCATATAGCGATGTCTGCCAGCAAGTACCAGACCACCATTCTGTTCCTAATGGTTCTATCAGTATTCAGCTCCTGGGCGGTGAAAATATTGAAGACAGAATGATGCAAACAACATTGGACACTGTAGACAAGTTGGTTGAAAGAGGTGTTCCTTGCAACAAAATAGCAATCCTGGTAAGAAGCAACCGTAACATACAGGACATTGCTGAGTATTTTATGAACCATTCCGACTATCCGTTGGTTTCTGATGAGGCATTCAGGCTGGATGCCTCCCAGGCAGTATGCACATTGGTTAACGCTCTCTACATTCTGGTACACCCAAATGACAATATTGCATTAGCAACTCTCAACAAGTTTTGTGACACGTATTCTGTAGCTGGAAATATGCCGGAACAACTTTTGACCAATCGTTCTGAGTATCTGGAAATGCCACTGTTCGATCTCACAGAACGCCTTTTTGCAGAACTTAAACTTGGCGAAATAAAAGACATGATCAAGCAAACTGCCTACATCTGTACTTTTTATGATTGCTTAAGTAAATATCTCACAGATAACAGTAGTGATATCACTGGATTTCTGAAAGAGTGGGATAACCGTATCCACGAAAAAAGTATTCATAGCGATGGCGATGGAGGTATCAGATTCCTTACTATACATAAGAGTAAGGGACTGGAATACGATCATGTTATCATGCCTTACTGTGACTGGCAACTAGAAAAAGCCAACACTATCTGGTGCACACCGCAAGAAGCTCCATACAACGAGCTTCCACTGGTACCTATAGATTTCAGTGCTAAACTGATGAAGCAAAGTATATATGAAGCAGATTATAATCATGAACATCTGCAAAACATAGTCGACAATTTGAATCTGCTTTATGTAGCCTTCACACGTGCCAGTCACAATCTGATTGTAATTGGCAAACGAGCTAATAGTGCATATCGTTCTGCCATTATTGAATCTGTACTCGACAAGGTAGCCAGCCGCCTTGAAGCTAATGATGTAAAGATGGAGTTAACAGGAATAGGTTCTGATGCCAAAACAGATGACATATCTTTCTGCTATAATGAAATATATGTACCTGATTCTTCCAAGAAATCAAACGAGAAGAAGGATACAAACGTGCTCTCAGCCTATTCTCAACCTTTAGAAATTAAAATAAATGTTACGCCTGAAATGCCAGAATTCAGACAAAGTAACCAGAGCCGTGACTTTATAAAGCGTGATGAAACTGAAGAACAACAGAAGTTTTATATCAAAATGGGTACCATTTTGCACAACCTCTTTTCTACAATCCGCACGGTTGATGATATTGATGGAGCCCTGAAACAGTTGGAGTTAGACGGACTTTTATACGATCAAGACCTCACACCAGAGAAAATAAAGGAGATGATCAGGAAAAGACTTGAATCACCAAAGGTCGCAAAATGGTTTGACAAGGAACTGACCATACTAAATGAATGTTCTATCCTGACAGTTGAAAATGGAAAAGTGGCAGAATACCGTCCAGACCGCGTGATGCAAAACTCAAAAAATGAAACCATCGTGGTAGACTTCAAATTCGGTAAACAGAAAGTAGAACACCATGAACAGGTTAGAAAATACATCGGCTTGTTAAAAAGTATGGGACATCACCGAGTAAAAGGTTATCTATGGTATGTATACCCTAACAGAATAGTTGAAGTAATAAAATAATATGGTTCTATTGCCCCTTTCCAAAAAGTAGGGCAACATAAAGAACAGTTGCAAACATTGAAAAGTCCATTAAGATATGAAAACATTTTTAAAATATGTAGCAAGAGATATTCTCGAGAAATACGGAAACAATCTCAGCGACATTGCCGTCGTGTTTCCAAATAAACGCGCCGCTCTTTTCCTCAACGAGAGTCTGGCACGTTTGACTGATCACCCTATCTGGTCGCCATCTTACATAACAATCAGCGACCTTTTTCGCAAACATAGCACATTGAAAGTTGGAGACCCAATCAAACTTGTTTGCGATTTACATAAAACATTCGTAGCCTGCACTGGTATTGATGAGACCCTAGACCATTTTTATGGATGGGGACAACTTCTTATCACAGATTTTGACGATATTGATAAAAACATGGCAGAAGCAGAAAAACTCTTTGCCAATCTTAGCAATATACATGAACTTGATGACATCTCATATCTTACAGAAGAACAGAAAACGCTGATTAAGAATTTTTTTAGCAATTTCAACGATGATCACAACTCTGAACTCAAAAAGAGATTTCTACAATTATGGAGCCATTTTCTTGATATCTATAAGCAGTTCAACATGCGTCTTGAAGAACAGGGATTGGCTTATGAGGGGGCTCTGTACAGGAAAGTTGTAAATGATGAAAATATCAAATTCCAACACAAGAAATATCTCTTTGTCGGTTTTAATATGATGCAAGTAGTAGAACGGAAACTCTGCGACCGCTTGATGAAAGAGGGTAAAGCACATTTCTATTGGGACTACGATGACTATTATATGCAAAACAACCATGAGGCAGGTCACTACATTCGTGAATATCTCAAATATTATCCTAACGAATTGAATGATATGCCTCCTCATAATCTTCGTGAAATTTATCATAACTTTGATAACAATAAAGACATTACATACATTTCGGCATCTACAGAAAACATCCAGGCCCGCTATGTAAACCAATGGCTTAAAGAAAAGAAACGCTATAAATATGGAAAAAAAGTGGCTATAGTATTAGCCGATGAAGGATTGTTGCAAAGTGTAATACATAGTCTTCCTACAAACGAAGACATCAAGTCGTTGCCAGATTATTCTGAGAACGACAAGTTAGCATATAATATTACATTGGGCTATCCGCTTCAACAGACACCATTCTACAGTTTGCTGCAACAGCTCATCAAGTTGCAGGGCGTAGGTCACCCCAAGCATAGTAACAACTATCGCTTACACAATGTGCTCATGGCACTCCGTCATCCATATACACGCTATATTTCTCAAAATTATAGCAAACTCTTGAGCGCTCTTGATGAGCAGAAGCAGTTCTATCCTACCCGCCAATTCCTAAGCATGGATGGTGATGAAGGTTTGTCACTGCTTTTCAAAGATTTGGGTGAGACTGCAACAGAAAATGAATACAACTTGAGACTCATCCAGTATCTGCTGGATATTTTGAAGACAATAGGTGTGAATAGCAAAGAACAGGACGATCCTTTATTCCAGGAATCGCTCTTCAGGACCTATACCTTATTGAACCGTCTGCAAGAACTCATCCAGACAGGAGACTTAGCAGTAGACTGCATCACTCTGGAACGACTCATCCAACAGCTCATCCAGTCAACAAGTATTCCTTTCCATGGTGAACCTGCAGAAGGAATACAGGTAATGGGTGTATTGGAAACTCGAAATCTTGATTTCGAGCATATCTTAGTACTCTCATGCAACGAAGGGAAACTGCCGAAAGGTGTGAACGATGCTTCATTTATTCCCTATTCATTGAGAAAGGCATACGGCTTGACTACGGTAGATAACAAAGTAGCTATATACGCCTATTATTTTCACAGTCTGCTCCAACGCTCACACGACATCACTTTATGTTACAATAACGCAACAGAAGATGGCCAATCGGGTGAGATGAGCCGTTTTATGCTACAACTCCTGGTAGAAAGCCATCATGACATCGAGCGCTTTTCTTTGGTCGCAGGACAAAACACACTGCGTCCTACTTATGAACCAATAGAGAAAAAACTGCATGCGCTCAGCCAGCTCAAGAATTTGAAAATGCTTACGCCAACATTTCTGAATACATATTTGAGATGTGAAAAGCAATTCTACTATAAATATGTAGAAGGACTGATTGAACCAGATGAAATTGATGAGGACGAAGTAGACAACAAAGTATTTGGAAATATATTCCATCGTGCAGCAGAACTGTTCTATCTGGGATTAGCAAGCAGCGATGCTCTGACAACCGACGGTAAAGGAGAACTCAAACTGACTCGTCCTATCATTGTATCAAAAGAGCAATTAGAGCAAGCCTTAAAAGATGAATCGCTTGTTTATCGCCTGGTAGATCAAGCGTTCAGAGAAGAACTCTTTAAAGTCAGCGCTGCAGGGTATCACCCGAAATATAATGGTCTGCAACTGATCAATAAAGAAGTAATAGCAAGGTATATCCGGCAACTTGTCACGATAGATATGCGCCAGGCTCCATTCACCATACTCGGATTAGAGCTGGTTGTAAAAACTGACGTCGAAGTAGAAACAAGTATCGGCAATTTATCTCTGTCAATAGGAGGTTTTATCGACCGACTGGACGCTGTTGCAGCTAACGGTCATGCAAATGGCAATAATCTTGCAGAACGAATCCGCGTAATAGACTATAAAACAGGACGTATTTCAACAACACGTCCAAGAGAACTGAGCGAAGTGTTTGATCCATCCATGCTCAACAAGCATACAGATTATTATTTACAATCTATGCTCTACTCGATTATTGTAAGCCACAACAGGAATCTGAATCCGGCTCAAGAACCCGTATCTCCAGGCTTGCTGTTTATACAAAATGCAGGAGCAGAAGATTATGATCCGACATTAAAAATGGGCAAGGAACTCATCAGTAGCATAGATGTATACGAAGAAGAGTTTATGAAACAACTGAAAGTTCTCATCGCCAACATCTTTGACAAGGACCAGCCATTCCGGCCTACAGATGATAAGCATCGTTGCGAATACTGTCCATACGCAGCTTTATGCAAGTCATAGAAACATATATAATATGTGGAAACCAAAATGATTGGTTAAAATGCGCAAAATACTTGCTTTTTTGAATTATTCTATGTATATTTGCAAAAAGAATTATTGAATATGACAGAAAAAGAAATAAACAAGATAGTTAGTGAGAACTTAAACTATGTAAAATCAGTAGCCAACCAGTATAAAGGTAAAGGCGTTGAGTTTGATGACTTGGTTAGCGAAGGAACGCTGGCAATGCTTATGGCAGCCAGAAAGTTCCAAGCCGACCGGGGCACCGATTTTGTGGCTTATGCCGGTCCATTCGTTCACAAGGCTATATCACAGGCCATTGATAAACAATCAGGAGTTTATCGTTTACCGAAAGACCAGAAGAAATATGCCCCAAGAAACGCAGACAAGGCTGTATCTGTAGATGCGCCACTAAGCGCAAACAATCCGTATACCCTATTAGACATATTAAACGATCCGGATGTAAAGATTGCAGATGATACCCTGAACATAGAAATGATGAAGAAAAAGATGGCAGAAAGCATTGCAGATTTATTGCCACGAGAGAAAGAAATCATCACCAAATTCTATGGTATAGGGGTTCCTAAGGAAACGATGGCTGAAATTGCTGAAGATATGGGGCTCAAACGCGAGCGAGTTCGCCAGATACGAAATCTGACCATACGCAGATTGAACAGGAGTATCCGCCACCAGGCATTGAGAAACTACTTCAAGAGGTAACTCGCAATAGTTTGTAAAAACAAAAAGGAGGGTGAATCATTAACTTATGATACACCCTCCTTTTTGTTTCATGTTCTAGTTATTAACTATTAAACTTACTCCAATCCCTTAAAATGATTAGCACGATATTGACGAGGAGTAACGCCTATTCGCTTGAAGAAATTAGCATAGAAACTCTGACGAGTATTGAAACCAGCCATTTCGCTGATACCTTCTACAGTCATTCTTGCATAACGTTTATCGGTAAGTAAAGACATAGCATCGTTTACTCGATAATCATTCACCAACTCGGCATAATTCTTATGAAATCGAGTTGCGCATACAGCAGAAATATAGCGAGAGTTAGTATTCAAATCCTCTGCAAGTTTCTTGGAACTATAGTCTGGGTCCTTGTACTTTCTTTCAGTAACAAGAACACGGATTATCTCGTCGCGAAGGCGGTCCTTAGTTTCTTCACTCAGCATAGATTGATATCTTGCTATTTTTTCTTTTTTAGGTTGAATATTGTACTTAGCCATAGTTATGTTATAAAATTTATTACAACAAAGGTACGACTTTTATTTAGAACGACCAAATTTTTTCTCACTTTTTTGAAAAATAAACACAAAAAAGTCGTTTATATGAAATAAAATGGTTATTTTTGCATTAATTTTCAAGCTCAAAGCCGAGTATATCATAATTATTAGACAAGAAGCATAGATATGAAGCAAATATTGTGGTTTATAAAAACGTATTTTACGTTTGTCATTTTGTTCGGTTTTCAGAAACCATTTTTCATGATATTGGAAAAGGCTTCTGCTACACAACCTATCGATAATATCTGGAGCGAAATGCCTACAGTGATGTGGTATGGTTTATCACTCGACCTCTCTATGGCTGGTTACCTCACCGCACTACCGGGTTTGTTGCTCATCGCAATGATTTGGTTTCGTAAGGAGATTATACGTCCCATTCTGAATGCTTATTATATACTGGCATCTTTCCTGGTTTCCATTACATTCATACTGAATGCAGGATTATATCCATATTGGAACTTCCCGCTAGATAGCACTCCATTATATTATTTCTTTACTTCGCCAAAGGATGCACTTGCAAGTGTTGGAGGGCTTTACATCTTTTTGGCTCTCCTCATCACTGTGCTGCTTACCATAGCCGTCTGGTTCGCACTCCGCATGCCTCATACCCAGAAGCGCTATTCCAGCAGATACAGCAACTATGGTTTTGGAGATTTCGGCAGTGGTCGCAGAACACGCTACTCTGACATAGAGCATCATCGTATGCGCCATTCTCTTATTTTGTTGCTGCTTACTGCCCTTCTCTTCATCCCTATCAGAGGAGGATTTACTGTATCTACAACAAATACAGGAAAGGCATATTTCAGCCAAAATGCGTTTTTGAATCATGCTGCCGTCAATCCGATGTTCAGCCTGTTTGAATCACTTACCCATCAGGAAGATTTTGCATCGCAATACCGATACATGTCAGAAGAAGAAGCTAACAAGCTCTTTGCTCAAATGGTAAGTTCAAGCGACCAGAACACCTACCCGCTCCTGAATGAAGAAGCTCGGAAAAACGGAAAGCCAGATATACTTATTATTATTATGGAAAGCTTTGCCAACGACATCATGCCTTCCGTCGGAACACATAAAGACGTAGCGGTCTGCTTGGACTCAATAGCCCAAAAGGGAATTTTCTTCCCAAGATTCTATTCCAATACTTTCCGCACGGATCGTGGTCTGGTTGCTGTTTTGAGCGGTTATCCTGCACAACCTACAACCAGCATCATGCGCTACCCGGCAAAATCTGCACAATTACCATCATTGGCACGTTCATTGGCTAAAGCAAAGCATTACGGCAATGCATATTATTATGGTGGTGATGTTGATTTTGCCAACCAACGCTCTTGGCTGGTTTCCCAGGGCTATGAGAGAATCATTTCAGATAGTGATTTCCCTATAGAGGACAAATTGAGCAAATGGGGAGTACACGATCATATAGTAGCCAACCGGCTGCTTGCAGACCTCAGAAAAGAACAGAACACCAAACAGCCTATGCTGAGAGTATTCCAGACATCAAGCAGTCATGAGCCATTCGATGTACCATATAGCAGACTGAAAGACAAACGTTTAAATGCATTTGCTTACACTGATAGTGTCATAGGTCATCTTCTGCGTGAATACAGCAAATTGCCTAGATGGAAAAATACTTTGGTATTACTCGTTGCCGATCATGTTGGCGCATACAAAGAACATCTTGACAACTTTGACCGCAGCCGCTATCAGATTCCACTTATCATGACCGGTGGAGCAATAGCTCGCCCAATGAATGTTAAGCTCATAGGAAGTCAGCATGATATAGCAGCTACACTGCTCGGACAATTAGCCATTCCTCACAAAGACTTCTTGTTCAGCAAGAACATGTTGAGTGATGCTACTCCTAAATTTGCATTCTTTGATGTACCCGATGCTTTCGGCATGGTATCAGAGGAAAACTCTATCATCTACGACAACAAATCCAAAAAGGTTGTTTATGATAAAGGCAAAAAAGGTTATAACCTGAAGCGAGGCATGGCTTATCTTCAGAAGTTGTACGATGACTTGAGTGCAAAATAGCCCAAACGACAGGGCAACAGATTATCAGAAACAAGAAAGCGAACATTACAGAAATTCATAAAGAAAGACTATGATAGAATTACTTCATCAAATAGAACAGATTGATACGCAGATTTTTCTGTTTTTCAATGGTTTTCACAACGTGTATTGGGATTACTTCATGATGATTTTCTCAGACCGTTTTGTATGGGTTCCGTTCTATGCCAGTTTTATCTTTGTACTGCTGAAGAATTTTCCTGTCAAGGTTGTGATGAGCACTATAGTTGTCATCACTCTGATTATCTTGTTTTCAGACCAGACTGCATCAGGAATTCTGAAGCCATTGGTAGCAAGAATGCGTCCCAGCAATCCTGATAATCCTATCAGTCCGATGGTACATGTTGTTCAAGGATATCGGGGTGGAAGATATGGTTTCCCGTCTTCTCATGCAGCCAATGCATGGAGCATGGCCTTCTTTGCCCAATATCTGGTTCGCCGGAGCAAACTCACGATATTCTTATGCCTATGGGCATTGATAACCAGTTATTCCCGAATGTATCTCGGTGTACACTATTTTGGCGACATCCTGATTGGTACCCTCATTGGTTTTCTCTATGCCACCTTATATTATTATATATTTCAGTATTTTTTAAGGAAGCATACCGAACGTTTTAAGCCCAACCACGACATCAGATTTGCAAGCGTCCCTATCATTACGGGGCTCGTTTCTATTTGGGTAATCATTTGTACCAGTGGAATACTATCTTTCTATAGCATACCACTGAGATAAACAAATGTATAAAAAGAGTTAGCTTATAAAAATGGTTTAGATTATACATTATTATTAACATATAAAATTTAAAGATTATGAAGAAATTATCAATTCTTGCATTTGCTATTGGCCTGATAGCTTTCACAGCATGTTCTGAGAAAAAGGCACCAGCACAGGCACCAGCTCAGGCAGAACAGACAGTTGTAACCGATTCTGCATTTCAGGCTGCCGCAGCCGGTGAATATAAGAGCGCAGATGGTGAGCGCAGTGTTACTTTGAACAGTGATTTCTCTGTTAAAGTAAAAGGCCTTAACAAGGAATTTTACAAGTGGGAATTGCCTGCTAAGCCAGAAGGTAAAGCTGCTGTGATTATCCTGAGCCGCAAGGGTCTTGATGCTGATGTTCAGGAGCAGGCAACACTCGATACAGAAGAAGGTTCTATCATTATTAAGAACGAAACATTCCGCAAAAAGTAATAGAATATGAACCTGGTATAAAAAGCAAAACGCCCTCGCTTCACAGCGAAGGCGTTCTTTTTGGTATTAGTTTCATTTAAGGTAAAAAGATTGTATTCAGGATAACGATGCAAAGATAGACATATTTTTCGAAACGAACGAATCTTTTTATATGTTTAAAAACATATTTTGTGAATTATTGCTCCCAAAACAAAATTATCGCTCCCAAAACAAAATTATCTGCCAGATAATTTCGGTACTTACAATTAAATTTGTATCTTTGCACCATAAATTTAAAAATTATTCTTTTTATTGAATTATGGCAATTAATGAAGAAAACAATTTGGAAGAGAAGAAAAGTATCTCTTTCGTAGAACAGTTAGTTGAGGAAGATCTCAAAGAAGGCAAAAACGGAGGACGAATCCAGACGCGTTTTCCGCCAGAGCCTAATGGTTATCTGCATATCGGCCATGCCAAAGCTATCTGCATGGACTTTGGTGTTGCAGAGAAATATAATGGTGTTTGCAATCTTCGTTTTGATGACACTAACCCTAGCAAGGAAAACAATGAATATGTAGAGAATATTCTTCAAGACATCCAGTGGCTCGGATTCAAGTGGGGCAATATCTACTATGCTTCTGACTACTTTGAGAAGCTTTGGGATTTTGCTGTCTGGATGATCAAGAAGGGCAATGCATATATAGATGAACAAACTGCTGAAGAAATTGCACAGCAGAAGGGTACTCCTACCTCACCGGGTACTGCTAGTCCATATCGTGATCGCCCAATCGAAGAAAGCCTTGCTTTGTTTGAGAAGATGAATACTCCTGAGGCCGTAGAAGGCAGCATGGTTCTTCGCGCAAAACTCGATATGGCGAATCCAAATATGCATTTCCGCGATCCTATCATGTATCGTATCATCCATACTCCTCATCACCGTACAGGAACTAAATGGCATGCATATCCTATGTATGATTTTGCTCATGGACAGAGTGACTACTTTGAAGGGGTAACCCACTCTATCTGTACATTGGAATTTGTACCTCACCGTCCGCTTTACGATAAGTTCATCGACTTCTTGAAGGAGAAGGACGGAACTGCAGATGTATTAAACGACAATCGTCCACGTCAGATTGAGTTCAACCGATTGAACCTCACTTATACAGTAATGAGCAAGCGTAAGCTTCACCAGCTGGTTGATGAGAAACTGGTTATCGGATGGGACGACCCACGTATGCCTACTCTTTGCGGAATGCGCCGTCGCGGTTACTCTCCTGAGAGTATTCGTATGTTTATCGACAGTATCGGATATACTAAGTTCGATGCTCTCAATGATATGGCCTTACTCGAAGCATCTGTTAGAGAAGACTTGAACAAGAAAGCATGTCGTGTGAGTGCAGTACTTGATCCTGTAAAACTCGTAATTACCAACTATCCGGAAGGTGAAACAGAGGAAATGGAAGCCATCAATAATCCAGAAAATGAAGCTGATGGCACACACACCATCACATTCTCTAAGAATCTCTGGATAGAGCGTGCTGACTTTATGGAAGATGCTCCTAAAAAATTCTTCCGTATGACTCCGGGTAAAGAAGTTCGTCTGAAGAATGCTTACATCGTTAAGTGCACTGGATGCACAAAGGACGAAAATGGCGTTATCACTGAAATTCAGGCAGAATACGATCCTATCAGTAAGAGCGGCATGGAAGGTGCCAACCGTAAGGTTAAGGGTACATTGCATTGGGTATCAGCAGATCACTGCGTAAAGGCAGAGGTGCGCGAATACGACCGTCTCTTTATGGTAGAAAATCCATCTGCTGATGAACGTGACTTCCACGAGTTGCTCAACCCAGACAGCTTCCACGACTATCCTAACTGCTATATTGAGGAATATGCAGCCAACAAGAAGCCAGGTGAATATCTCCAGTTCCAGCGTATCGGTTATTTCATGGCCGATCTTGATTCTACTGCAGAAAAACCAGTATTCAACAAAACCGTTGGCTTGAAGGATACATGGGCAAAACAGAATAAATAAATCACCTATATCTGTCTCAGTTTCAACACTGAGACAGATATTATTTAGATTCAGATAACAAATGAATACAGCAGAGCTTTTTCTTTGGATACTCGACAATTTAAATTACTGGGTAGTAACCCTTTTCATGGCTATCGAGAGTTCATTCATCCCATTCCCATCAGAGGTGGTTGTTCCACCTGCAGCATGGAAAGCCATGAATCCTGATAGCGGAATGTCGTTTATCCTAGTCATCGTGTTTGCCACCATTGGTGCCAATATCGGTGCACTTATCAACTATTATTTAGCTAAATGGGTAGGCCGCCCTATCATCTACCGTTTTGCAGACAGCCGCATCGGACATATGTGCCTGATAGACCGCCAAAAGGTAGAAGTTGCAGAAGAGTATTTCCGCAAGCATGGAGCCGCATCCACTATTTTTGGGCGCCTGGTACCAGCTGTTCGCCAATTAATCAGTATTCCAGCCGGTTTGGCAGGTATGCATGTAGGCAAATTCTTGCTCTATACCACAATCGGTGCAGGAATCTGGAATACTGTTTTAGCAATCATCGGTTGGGGGATATACCAATATACAGACTATAAAACAACTCAAGATGTATATCAGCAGGCATTAAAGTATAGTCATGAGCTCGGTTACATCATCTTGGCTCTTGCCATTGTTATTGTAGCTTTCCTTGCATACAAGGGGCTCAAGAAGAAATAAGAAACTATCCCCCATCCTGCTTCCTCAAGCGGGATGGGGGATTTTTCTTCAGTATAATTCCCCGCACGTCACGGGAAACGACAAGGGTCTATATGCCACGAATAAAAGGTGGCGTATAGACCCTTGATTATATGGTGATATTCGTAATCTACATCTCCGCTTTCTGCAGCTTTATATCCTCTGCCGAAGGAAAGAGAAGAAGCAGAACGCAGGCAAAACCAAGCAGCACGCCCTGAACCAACGGCCACCGGTACGTAGCGGAATTGAAAATCGCTGACCGAAGGGTAAAGCAAAGGGGGAAGGGCGACTCGAGTTAAAAGAATGATAAAAACTTTTTCTAATTTAATAATTGCTTGGCAGAAACTTCTACTACCCCGCCATTTCCGTCACTAATGACAACAGGACGATTGTATAAAGCCTTTTCTACCAACATATCATGCTGAGCTTCAACTAAGCCTGATTCAACTTTGTTGATAAAGCCCTCAATCTCACTTTCACTCATAATCCTTAATTCTTTTAAATTTAACAATATCCTTAATCTTTGTTGGAAGCAGTCTACCTCCGAAAGCAACACGTTCTCCTCTATTTAAACTGTTATCAAATAGAATCCAGATATCCACTTCTTTCATAAATATCTCAAAAAGATTCTTAAGACCAGCCTTATACCTACGTTCAATTACAGGCAAAGGAATGTTATGCCCGCCACTAGCTACTCTATCAGCTACACGTCTTTTTGCAAGCTCTATACTATCCAGCCAAAAGAACAAGAGATACACAACATACCCTTTTTCTTGTGCTCTGCGCACCAGGTTAATATAAGATCTGGTTGCTAAAGTAGTTTCTATGGAGAACGATTCACCCATTTCCAGCAAATCTTCTATTCTCCTAAGCATCAAACGCCCTGCTTCTATCACTACTCCTTCAGGATTGAAAGGCGAGAGACCTTTTGCAATTTCATCAGCATTAACAAATTCCTTAACGAGCAAAGACTAGGGAAGAATCGTCTTAGAAGCAGTCGTTTTGCCTGCTCCATTACAACCTGCTATTATATATAAATGCTTAACCATTTGATTCACATTTAAATTCTTTTGGATGCAAATATACTTCAAAATCTAGATAACGCCAAATATTTGAATGAAATTAACATCATTATTGGCTAATAACTGAACTTTCACATATCAGGAAGTTAAAGGACTGAACTTCGCATGTGGCTTAAGTACGGGCTGAAGGCCCAAAAGCTCCTAGCCCAGGGCTAGGAGCTTCTGCCCTTTCAGGGCGTATGGGGTAAAGTCTTAACTCCTCAGCGACTATAGAGAGCGATAACTCATTTAACTTCTTTAACTCATTTAACTTCTTTAACTCATTTAACTCTTTAACTCCTGAACCTGCGAAACCTGAATCTAATATGCGAAACTTCAAGTTTTCTGCGTTAATATTTGTTTAAAAATCAGTCCTTTTTCGGTATCGTTAACTTCTTTTATCTGATAATTGTTTAACACAACATAAGACGGGATTCCCTACCCCCACACGCTTTTTCAAAGATTTCAGCGGTAAGAAAAGAGGAAAAAAGGGACCCTAAAAAAAAGGCACCCCTTTTGGAACCAAAAATAAACGCTTAAAATATGTAAAAACGGGCTGAATTCTTAAAATATGTTTATAAAAAGCGGAAAACACCCTTCACCACCCTTCACCCGTAACTATTTGACACACAAAATGTTAAATAAAAAGGTGAAGGGTGAAGGTTTGAAAACTCTTTTTTATATATACGCGCGGGTAAAGGAAAAATCCATTTTTTCATCTTGCTGGTTTTTCGGTTTTTCCAAAAATCCTATAAAAAAGAATATAATATAAGATTTAAAATATACCCTTCACCCTTCACCTCGTCACTTTTCCGCTGTTTCGCTCCTTCACTTCTTCATCAGCAAAATACCCCTACAAAAATGGGCACAAAAATACTGCGTTAAAAACTTTAACCTAGGTTATTCTTTGTAAAAATCGAGCTCTATAGAGCTCTCCGCCTTAGTAAAACATTTTGTTTACCTTCGCAACATATTAACAACAAAGAATAAAACAATGAAAAATTTACGAAATTTTATGGCAGAACTCGAAGAAGAAGCCAGATTTAAGCAGGCTATCGCAAAGACATGTGGTGTATCACCAACTAGGATTCTTAAAGAAACTGGTGGAAAGGACACTATCGATAAGAGGATAGATAACATGACGCTCATACCTGAATACATATTCGCTATGGATAGAGCCATCAAAACCATTCTCATGGAAAAAGATGATGATGATGCCTTCGAAGGTAAAACCTGGATACATGAAGAAAATGTCCATCATAAAACAAGATTCCAGTTTTATTGCGATGAAGTGAGCATATGGGAACGGAATAAAGGTTCGGTATACTGGAGCGAACATAACAGAGCATGGAGCTCCTGGAGAGAAATCCTTTCCTACAAGAAAATTACTAATAAACTTGGAAAATTATTAGAAGATACAGATTCATAAAACCCAAAAAGAAATGAAAGAGATTAAACCCACAAACGAGACCGGAAATAACCCGGAAACAGAACAGGAGAAAGAGGTCTTGCCCTCTTATTTCCAGACTCTGAAGACCTCTACCAGCAAGCCTCTCCCCAACAGAGAAGTGCTGGAGTACAACATCATGCATTCGGCACCGGTGAAAACCAATACCGAAGGCTACAGGTCGATGATGAAGGTGGACAAGCGAACGGCAGAGGACATCAAGCACCGCCTGCCCTGCATCACACCCAGCGTGCAGTTCAAGGGAAACTCCAAGAAGCTGACTGACTTCCGGAAGGAAACCTGCTGGCTGATGCTCGATTATGACGATGTGCCCCCCGAAGACATCGCAGAGCTTAAGAAAAAAGCCCTGAAACAGCGCTTCACCATGATCTTCTACATCACCGTCTCGGGCAAGGGATTCCGCATCCTGCTCAGATATATGCGTCCTGAAGGATGCAATCTCACTGCCACCGAACTCCACCAGCTCGCCATCAGGAAAGCCATGAGCATGTACGACAAGCTGCTAGGTATCAGCAGCGACAAGCAATGCCAGGACATGGTGAGAAGCTGCGGACTGGCTTACGACCCCGAGGCTTACTTCAACTGGAATGCCGAAGTTCTCGCCATCACCCGGGAGGAGGTGGAGAACTTCGAAAAAGCTACAAAGCAACAGGAGGAACAGAACAGGAAAAGGCAGACGGAGGCTGAAAAACCCAGAAAGAAAAATCCTCGCAAACAGGAAGACGAAGCGCCACCCAAGACGCTCACCACCGAAGAGATTCTGCAGTATGTAGACAAACTGGCGGAGAGCTGGGAAGAGCGGTTTGAGGAGCATCATCACAACAGCTACGTAGTAAGATACGCCACATTCTGCCTCTGTTTCGGAGCCGAAAAGGAGGAGGCTGTGAAACATATGGCAGATAAGTTTGGCAGCGAATATGCCGATACCGAGCGGGTGGCACGGGAGATTTACAAGCATACCGAGCGGCTGGGAACCTGGAAGATAAGACAGCAGGGAGAGGATGAGCAGAAACGCTATACCAGCATGAGAGCACTGCTGGGATGGCTGGGAGCCCGATATGAAATGCACCACAACACGCTGAGCAACCAGTATGAAGTGCGCGCCATCAACACCGGAGAGAAACTCTATCTCGACTGGACCGAAGTGGATACCCGGGTGAGCAATTCCCTGTTCGTGAAGATGGAACTGGAGAACATCTGTACCACCCAGAAAAAGCTGGATACGGTAATCAGAAGTAACTTCAGTCCCGAATTCAACCCCATGGAGGAATATCTGAAGAGTCTGCCGAAATGGGACCGGAAGACTGACTATATCGCTGAATTGGCCCATCGGGTAACCGTGATGCAGACAGGCGGTTACCGCCATACGGAGGAGGATTTTGCCTATGCCTTCAAGAAATGGCTGGTCAACATGGTGGTTTGCTGGGTGCGCCCCGATGTCACCAACCAGTCTATCATGGTTTTCGTAGGCAAGGGCGGCATCTTCAAGACCACGTTTTTCGACCATCTTCTGCCGCCCCATCTGCGCAAGTATTTCGCCAACGATTCTACGGGCGACTACAAGAACAAGGATTTCCTGCAGATGTGTGCCAGCAAGGCGATAGTATGTCTCGATGAGTTCAGTTGTCTGCGCGGCAAGAACCTGGATTCCTTCAAGAGCAACATCACGAAGCGCAACATCAGTATGCGAATCCCTTATGCCGAGTGGGACTGCATTCTGCAGAACAATGCGGGGTTCTGTGCCACGAGCAATGAGGTTCATATCATCGATGATGACGAGAACCGCCGTTTCCTCATCTGGCGCATCGAGAAGATCAAGAGTCCCATCGACTTCCCCTTCAATTACGAGGGCATCTACTCCCAGGCTGTGGCACTGGCTCAGGAGGTGATAGAGAAGCGCCGGAGGGGTGAGCCCTGCGACTGGGTTTACTGGTTTACGAAGGAGGAGAATGAGGAGATTCAGCGCCACAATCTTTATTTCCGTGTGAACAACTACATAGCCGAGCGCATCAACAAGTTCTACCGTGTTCCTGATGCCGATACGCCGTCCGAGTTCTGCAAGTTTGTTACGGCGAGTGATGTGATGGAGCGCATCTGCACGAACCCCGCCTTCCGCCAGTCGATGTCGAACAAGGATATATCGATGTTCATGGAGGCGCTGGGATTCAAGAAGATTCACCGCAAGACGGGCAACGGCTGGAAGGTGATAGAGATGCGTCCTGACGAGATAGAGAACAACCAGAAGATGGATGGCAGCGAGAATATTCCGCCCGAGGATCTCCCATTTTAGGAAATTCTGCTTCGGAGATATTTTTTTATCTTTCGGAGATATTTCCGTATCTTTCGGAGGGATTTTCTTATGATTCGGAGAGATTTTATTCTACCAGGCAGAAGAAAGAAGCAACTGACAAAAACAGACTAAAAAGAACAAATTATGATAGAAGACAGAAGTTACGGGAAGGCGGAGCTCGCCATGCTCTACTTTCCCACCGCTACCCCCAGGGTAGCGCTCAACCGGCTGGTGAGATGGATCAACCGGTGTCCCGAGCTCAAGCAGAGCCTCTGTTCGGGCTACGCCGGCAAGTTTTCCCACTTCTACACCCGGCAACAAGTAGCAGAAATCATCGAATTTCTGGATGAACCATAAAAAATCACCCTGGAAGGGAATGCATACAACACACTATGCATATCCCTTCCAGGGTGAGTTTAATAAAACTACAATCACAGCAATAAAACTATTAATTTTACGTTCTTTTCAAAGAAAGGGTTTGTGCAATAGTGGCTTAAAGGCTAAAAGCACTACCTTTGTAAATAATATCAAAACAGAGTATAAATGAAAAAAATACTATCTATAATGATTGTAGTTTGGGGAATAGCGGTATTATGTACACTATTCTTGAGTTCATGCAAGCGACCAGAGGTCTTAGACAATAGTACTCTTGTAAATAGCGCAAGAAACGTGGCTTTGACCTTTGGTCCTGCGTATGTTCCATTTTTTAAAGAGGCTAACGTATCGGATGTTCAAGTTTTCAAAAAGAAGGATTACGGAGGAGACAGCCGCCCTCAAATAAGAAAACAGATAGGAAGAAAGTTCTATACTGTAACTTTTACATATGATAGTACTGCCGTTAAATTTGATTTTGGATTTGCAGCAAGAGTCAGAATATGGAAAGATACAGGAGAACCTTTAGATGTTATATTTGGTAATGGTTGGGGAAGAAATTTTTTCTTTTTAAGTTTTAAGGAACAAACAGATCATTCTGCAAATGACTATGAGAAAGTGGCTTCTGACTCTATTGTTAAAGTACCATTGCAAACAGTACATAAACCAGAGAATATTTGGAATTCCAATGCTGACAACAAACAAGACAGCCTATCAACAAGGGATTTTCTAACAAATACAGAGAAAGAGAAAATAAAAGAATTGGCTTCACAAGTACCAGATAGCATAAGAAATCGTTTTGTAGTTTTAGTGGATAAATGGAATTTTGCTATAGACCATAATCCTAAGACACAATACAGTGCAAGCATACATTCATATGCAAAATTGCCTGAGTTCATTCCTCTCAAATCAATGGGAAAACAAATAGTTCCACTAATTATGGAACGAATGATAAACCCTTGCGATTTTTATTTTCTTGTTCTTTATGAAGCTGTTATGGAAGGAAATGAAACGAATGACGATTCTATGTTTAGCGAAAGCGAACAAATCAGAGCTATAAGGTGTGTAAAAAAATGGCTGGAAAAACAATAATAGGCAAGTTCTTCTATTATAATTGAATCTACATCATTTCTCCTGTGCCGCAGAATATATAAGATGTAACAAATGCAATAACCAAACTTGCCTGTCGGTGATTTGTTCCTCCGTAGTCGGACAATTAAGATGGAAAGAACATATAAAAAAGCATAAAAAGTTTCTGATTTTTCCCATAAGCAAATTAGATTTTATATATTTGCGCAAAATTAGAAACAATGACAGAACTATTGAGTATATTATATAAGCTGCGGATATTCACTTCGGATGAACTTTCTGAGGCTCTGAAAGGCAAGGTGAAATCGGTGGAAGCGTTGCTTGCTCGGTACAAGCAACAAGGGTGGATTGTGGCTATACGGCGCAATACCTATTGCATGAAGGATATTGCATCTCGCTTACCTGTTTGCGACAAGTATGAGATAGGAAGCCACTTGTCACATACAGCTTGCATCAGTTATCACACTGCATTGGAATTTCATGGATTGGCTCATCAACCCTTCAATGAGGTTTTTGTGAAAAGCATGACTCGCTTCAATTCCTTTTCTTTCGACGATGTGGATTATACCTATTGCCGACAAACAAAGGAAATCGTTGGTATGATGACACCCAAGGGAAATCCTTATGTGCGAGTAACGGATGTGGAGAGTACGTTGTTGGATTGCTTTGACCGCATCGACCGAGCTGGTGGTATTGAGGAATTGCTGCATTGCATGGAGGGTATCGTCTTGCTCAATGAGGAAAGGCTCATTGATTATCTCGCAAGGTACGACAAGGCATTCCTGTACCAGAAGACAGGCTATCTGTTGGAGCGAATCAAGGAACAAGCCAACATCTCAGAATCCCTCTTGGAGTTGTGTCGAGCCAAGGGAACCAAAAGCGTCAAGTGGTTGACTAACAACGAAGAGTCGGATACATTTGTAAATAAATGGCGCATGTATGTGCCGCAAGAACTAACATCAAAGGAAGAGTATGAACTCATATAACAAACAAGCTCTTGACATCATCGCCAAGGAGCAAGGCTTTATTCGCGACAACCTCGAAAAGGTGATGCGATTGGTGGAGATACTCAACTATTTCCATGACAGTCCTTTGCTGTCTAAATCTCTTGTGCTGAAAGGTGGCACAGCCATCAATCTCACCGTTTTCCAACTGCCAAGACTCTCGGTAGATATAGACCTTGACTTTACGGTGGATTGCGACCGAGAATCCATGCTCTCCATTCGCCAAGAAGTGAATAACGAGATTCTACGCTATATGGAGTCGGATGGTTATCATCTTGCGCCTGGCTCCAAGACACCGCATACGCTTGACTCATGGGTGTTTCATTATACCAATGCCGCAGGCAACAACGATGGCATCAAGATTGAAATCAACTATTCCGACCGTTGCCATATTCTGCCTGCCATAGAGACTCATGTGTCCATTCCGTTTCTGAGCGATGTGAAGGTACGTTCTCTTTCACCTGTCGAATTGTTTGCCACCAAGATAAACGCCTTGATAGGTAGAAGTGCTGCACGTGACATTTATGATGTCTATAACATGGTGAAGCATCAGCTATTCGTGAGCGATGAAGAGAAAACGTTGCTGAGAAAAGCGATCGTCTTTTATCTGACTGTTGGCTCAAGCAGAAAAGACAACGCTACGCCTACGGAATATACTGCCTTTCCGCAGATAGACAAAATCCGTTTTCCGCAGATTCGTTCGCAACTCTTGCCTGTGCTTAGGCGCAGTGAGCATTTTGACTTTGAAAAAGCCAAGACAGAAGTGAAAGACTTTCTCTCAAAGCTATTGGTTCTGACAGAATCAGAGAAAGAATATGTCCGGGAATTCAATGACAAGAAGTATATTCCAGAATTGCTGTTCGAAGATAAAGAGATGGTCAATAGAATCAAATTTCATCCTATGGCTTTGTGGAAGACAAGGAGTCGTTGAATGTTTTTTCTGTAAATTTTGAAAAAAGTTATTGTTTTGCTTAGTTTTTTGCTTGGCTCAACTGTATATACAGTATATGGACTATAAAACAGGGAATAGGCTATGAGTAAATATCTGATAAGTTTGATTTTGCTTTCGGTAATAAGTATGGGCGTTTCTGCCCAACGTATCACTCGACAATATAATAATGTGTCATTCTCTGCGGCATTGAAGGATTTGAATGCTCGACAGGATAAGTATGTCATCAACTTTGTGTATGACGAGTTGGAGGATTTCAAGGTGACAAAGAACATCAAGAATGAAAGTGTTCCAGATGCCATCATGAACTTGATTGGTTTTTACCCTATCAAAATGAAACAAGTAGATAATATTATTATCGTTGAATGTATCCAAAAGGCTTCTAACAGAATGATGGGGCGCATTGTAGACACTCGTCATCAACCTGTCGATTTCGCCAATGTCGCTTTGCTCAATGTTAGTGATTCCAGTTTAATCACGGGTGGTGTAACAAATGAGAATGGTCAGTTCGTAATTCCTTGCGAGGTGAAAAAGGCGATTGTGAAAGTAAGTTGTGTGGGCTACAAAACTTACTGTAATGCATATCGTACCGGTGAGGTTGGTGCCATAACCTTGGAGGATGCTACAATTAATCTGCAAAAAATTGTGATTAAAGGGCATCGCAAATACATATCAAGAGAAAACGGTAAACTTACGCTTGACGTTCAAAATTCCAATTTGAAAAATATTGGCAAGGCAACAGATGTTATCAAATATATTCCCGGGATGCTCTATACAAATGGAAAGTATGAGGTGTTTGGTAAGGGTGAGCCTGTCATCTATATAGATGGAAGAAAGCAGACTAATACTTCAGGGTTGTCACTCCTTTCTTCTACCAACGTGAAGTCTGTACAGCTCATAACAAACCCTGGGGCAGAATACGATGCAGAAACAAGGAGTGTCATAAACATCACTACCGTACACCATTCCTTGGATGGACTTTCTGGTATTGTGGGTGCGGAAATCTCCAAACATAAGAATTTGTCTAACAACGAGGAGGTCAACCTCAACATCCACAAGGGAGCTTTGGATATGTTCCTCGCATATCAATATGACAATACGAGAAGTGACATCAGATATGATGTTAACCAGTTCAATTACGAGCAAGATACATTTCATGAGATTTCTGCTTCTGAATATTCCGACCGCTCTCACTCTCATGACTATAATGTTGGTATGAATTATGCCATAAACAAGAATCACACTATCGGCGGAAGATATTTGGGAAGCATCTCCAACTACAAGATGCTCGACTCTCCTTTCGACTATATGCAGACGTACAAGAATGATGAACTGCTGACATCTACAGACAACAAGACTGAAGAATCTGAAAAGGAAAGGTTTCACAATGTCAATCTGTATTATATCGGCAAACTAACAGACAACCTACAGCTCAACTTGGATGTCGACTATGTTTATGCTCAACTGAAACATAAGCAACAAGTGAGCGAGACAAGTAGAATAGATGCTGTCTCAGAAATCACGCATATGCAAAACAATCAGCGAAATCGTGCGACTGCACTCAAAGGGGTGTTTGCTTGGAACATGAATAAGAATAATGGGCTTGATTTCGGAACGGATTTCAGTAAAATCAGTTCATGGGGTATGTCTGTAAACGAAGAAGGGAAGATAGCCGATGACCAATTCAAGAATAAGGAAACCAAGTATGCAGGATTTGCCACTTTTCGTTTGTCTGTCTCCAAATGGAAAGGAAGCATCGGGCTTCGCTATGAGTACATTCATGCCATCAACACAGACCAAGGAGAAGTAAAGAACAAGACCAATTATTCGGACTTACTTCCATCCCTTTCTCTTTCCACTATGTTTGGGAGAGTGGGGATGAATCTTGATTTCAGTAGCAGGGTCAACCGTCCTTCGTTTCGTCAGTTGAACAACAGTGTGAGCTACAACAATCAATACCATTATGAGCAAGGCAACATTTATCTGAAACCGCAATACGTGTATGATTCAGAACTTAGTGTGAATTATAGCATATTCGACTTCAAGTTGGATTATCAGTATATCAAGGATTACATCTATCCGACTGTCGTTGCTGTATCCGGCAAACCTGGAACGGTAACTTGGATGTCAACCAACGCCAAGGATTTCCAGCAACTAGGAGCGCAATGTGTTGTTTCACCTGTTTTTGGTTGTTGGCGACCTACTTTGACGGTGGGTGTCTATAAACCTTATTTCACGCTATCATATAATGGAGAGCAATTAGACTACAATCATCCATACGGTCTCTTCGCTTTCCAAAATGTAGTGGCACTAAGGAACGATTGGCTTTTTCGATGTGATTTCTTTTGGAACATTAAGGGACATCATGGCATCTACGAGCAAAACGGTTATTCGTCATTCAATATGATGGTACAGAAACAGTTACTTAAAAAGAAATTGACGATAACATTGAAAGCAGAGGACTTGTTTGATAGCTCGAAGTTGAACGATGTAAAGAGGGTTAATTTTGTGGTGCAGAACAGAAAGGTGAATAACTTCAATCGCTGCATCATAGCTTCCATTAGTTACAACTTCAATAGTTTCAAAGATAAATACAACGGAAGCGGTTCTGCTGAGGATGAGATTAATCGTTTTTAGAAAAGTATTGGTTTTCAAATCAACCTCTAAAATGCAATACCCAAATTCTGTGTGATGAATATCTCAGGATTTATTAACCGAGATGTTCATCTACAGAATTTTCACTTATCAATATCAATCGTTAAAAAACATACATTTTATTGTGTATCCAATAAATTGTTATATTTTTGCAAACGAAAAGAGTTGTTTGACAAGCAAACATATGCACATTGCTGAAATTAGAACCGTTGCTAAATTATTACCTCTATTGAGGTAAAACACTCATAAATCGCTCATTTTAAGCTATTCTGAATATTTGGGCAGAATCTTTCTATAAAAATACCACTTTTTTCAACCTTTTTTTCCCGAATCCCTGCAAATCGCACAAATCGCATAGTTGGGGGTTCGGGAATGTTGTATCTTTGTATCGTCAATCAGAGAGGTTGATGCAGCAACGGTCTCGGCGGAGACACAGACTGCTTTTACTAAAACTAAATTTTTAAAAGTATGATTCTCATCAAGTTAGTGAAGAACAAGAACAAGACGATCAAGGAAGCGTATGGCAAGTATTATGCGCGACCAGTAGTAACAGAAACCATCGGTATCGATAAACTCGCCGAACACATGGCGAGCCACAACACCCCATTCTCGAAGGGTGCCATCAAAGGCCTTCTCACCGATATGGTGAGCTGTGTGAAGGAGCTCGTGCTCCAAAATAAGGCAGTGAAGATAGACAACCTCGCCATCTTCTCCATCGGCATCATCAACAAGATGGGAGCCGCCAGCATCAAGGAGTGGAACCTCGCCAAGTTTGTAGAAGGCTACCGCCTCAGAGCCCGTGCTACCGGCAAGCTCAGCAACACCCAGCTCTCTCTCGATGCCAACGCCAAGAACGCCATGGATCTCCTCAACTCTAGCGAGAGCGCTGCAGGCGATACCACCACTGGCGATACCACACAGGGCGGCGGTACATCACAAGGCGGCAGTACCGACGGAACAGGCGACAGCGGAGACGGCCTGGAGTAGTGATCCGTCTCTCAAATATGCGAAACGACAGAAGAAGGAAGGAGTGAACTGACCGGCGACAGGGATATTCCGAAGGCACAAAGCGGCTGGTTTTCATCCTGACGATTACGGATAAACAGCAAATCATAACGACCCAAGAACCTGCCTTTTACGGGTATTCGGGCTGGCAGTTCCTCCCCCGCCCTTCTTCTTCCAGAAACGCTTACTGAAACTAAATTTCAACCACTAAAACAAGCATGTGACTATCATTATCCACTTAGTATTAATCATTAAAAAACAAAGCAAAATGAAAAAAGTAAATTGGAAAACCATCATCAACTTCCTCATCACGGTATTAACAGCTGTAGCCAGTTCATTCTGTGTACAGAACTGCTAAAAGAAGGGAGGTTGCCATGACACAGAAACATCGTAGCATTTCACTCATCGTGATCCACTGTTCTGCCACGAGAGTGACTCAGGATTTCACATTCGAGCAGTTGGAGGCCTGCCATCTTGCCCGCGGTTTCAAGAGTATCGGCTATCATTATTACATCACGAAGGATGGTGTGGTATATCCGGGTCGTCCGGAATCGGAAGTCGGAGCCCATGCCCGTCATTACAATGCCCACAGCATCGGCATCTGTTATGAGGGAGGTCTCGACAAGAACGGCAAGCCTGCCGATACGCGCACTCCAGCCCAGAATCAGGCTCTGTATTCGCTTCTGGAGAGCCTCTGCCTCTCCTATCCTGATGCAGAGATACTGGGCCACCGCGATTTGCCGAACGTTCACAAAGACTGTCCGTCGTTTGATGTCAAGCGATGGCTGAAGTTGGTAGATTTCCATATCTAGCCGAAGCCAGAGAATATAGATGTCTATACTTAGAAAATTACTAAAAAAGGGTGTGTCATACAGTTATGACACACCCTTTTTCTGTTTATCTATTTCTTCTTCGGCAAACCTATCTTCTTGCCTACCTTGAAACGGTCGAAACCTTCGCCATAAACACCGATGACGGCACTCTGGCTGACAAAGGCGGTAGGATCTATCTCGTCGATAAGACGGAATATCTTCTGAGACTCACGCTGACGCGCCAATACAAACAGCATGTGGACATCCTTGCCACTGTAACAGCCATGACCATCCATCACCGTACAACCTCGGTCGGCGGCGGTATTGATGGCTGCACTGAGCTCCAGATATTTGTCGCTGATGATGAAGAACTGAACCGAACGGCGCAACGCATTCACCACATGATCTACACAGAGCGACTGCACAAAGAGGCAGACATAACCGTAAATCACCATCTCCCAATCGCGCAATACCAGATAAGAACTGGTGATGATGCACAGGTCGCAAATCATGATGGCATGACCCAGGGAAATGTTCCAATACTTGTTGATCATCGCCGCTACGGTATCAGAACCACCCGTAGAACCATTGCAGGAAAGACCCAGACCGGCACTGCTGCCCATGAAGAACGCACCGATGACCGTTGCCATGAACGGCTGGTCGTGAAGCAGCGGTGTCATGCCTACCGTATGCGTCTCTATCAGACGGGTAGTTAAGGCAAAGATACCAACACCATAGATGGTCTTCAGACAGAACTTATAGCCCAGAATGCGGAATGCGATGAGAAGCAGGAACACATTGAGCGCCAGATAAGATACAGATGCCGGGATGCCAAATCCCCAATAAAGGATAGAAGCAATACCTCCTACACCACCCATCGTGATATGATTGGGAAGCAGGAAGATGTTCAAACCGATACTACCTTCTATCATCGCCAGGGCAATGATAACGTAGTCGCGGATTTCATGAAGTTTTGTTTTTCTCGTCATATAAATATACGTATTTCTTAAAATGCGGTGCAAAGGTACTAAAAAATAAGTAAAAAAAAGGCAGCTACGTGAAATATTACTTAAAAAACAAATCTTTTTTATGAAACCGGCACCTTAATTCGAAAAGATTTCCTATTTTTGCAGAAACTATGCATTATTAATTATCAAAAAATTCTAGTCTATGGCTAATTACGAAAATGAAATCAACTCGTGGCCAGTCCTGAAAAACGGACTGCACTACAAATGGCTTGTCGACTACGCTGCATTCAGCGCCTTCGGTACTTTTGAACTCACAGCAGAGGAATGGGAAAAACGCGACCTTATCGTCAACTTTAAAGGTAACTCTGAGCTCACTACGGAGATGGACCATCAGGAAGCCCTGAAGAAGGCTATCGAAATGGTATCAGACAAGCTGAAGAATCTTTTGGGCGAAGAGGCAGCACAGTTTACCCTGGTCTGCATTCCTGCTGCTCTTGAGGCGCATACCAAGCGCCGTTTCAAGGAGTTCAGCGAGGAGATATGCAAGGCTACGGGCATGACCAACGCCTACCCTGCCTTCAGCTACACGCATGATGTAGATGAAGATGGCGATCCTGTAGATGAACTCCATATCGACGAGGCTTTCTTCCAGGGCAAAAAGATCATTCTCTTTGATGACATCATCGCATCCGGCAATTCGGTAGCAAAGTTTGCCGACCAGCTGGAAGGATATGGTGCCAAGGTTGAACTGGCGCTAGCACTGGGAAAAAAGATTTCTGACGGATATGACCAGAAATAAGATACTATAAATTGATAGTTTTTCAGGCACGGATTACACGTGCCTAAAAAACACCGTTTATTATCAGAAAGCGATTTGCTTTCCCTTTTCTATGAACTCTGCATTCACGATGTCGATATCCTTCCACATCGCCATATCCGACTCTAATGCGGCTAGGCTTGAGACATCCTCGCCATAACTGAAGAGGCGCTCTATCATTACACCATAGGTAAGATGCTCTATCTTCTCTATCGGATGAAGAACCACCGAATCCTCAAAACTGCTTTTCTTACCATTCCGGATTTCTACCAGCAAACGGGCACGTAACAGCTCCTTAACCGACTGGTTGACAATCTGTTGAGGTATCTTCGTTAAATCATGAATTTCTTTCGGAGTATACGCCTGTTCGCCCTGATTGAACCGACGACATACCAGATGCATCACTACCCCACAAACCTTGATGCGCTGCACCAGTTTCAGGTGATCGTACTGCAAATCACCATCATAATAATGGATGTTCTGGTTGGTATGGCAAAGCAAGGCGCCAAACACTACGATAGCCCACGAAATCTGAAGCCATAACAAGAAAAGCGGAATGGCTGCCAGCGAACCATAGATGACATTATAGCTGGACAGAAAAACCTGCAGATAGATATATCCATACTGAAGTGCCGTCATGCAGACACCCGCCAGGAACGATGGAACCAGGGTACTGCGAACCCGGATATAGGTATTCGGGATGACATAATAGCAGAACACGAAGAACAGGAACATCGGAACAAAAGCCGCCAGATGAAGGATGAACGAAGGAATGCTATCCCCGATATCTGCTATTCTGTCTACATTATCCACCATATTCACCGTCCATACATTGATGCTCGAAGCAAAGAGTATCAGCAGTCCCAGACCAAACAGAATGGTAGGATATTCGGTAACAATCTGTTTCCACGAACGCTCGCCCGTATGCCAGATGTCATCGAAGGTAAGCTCTATCTTCTGCATCAGCGAAACGATGGTATAGAGAAACATCACGATACCCGTACCGATGATGTAGTTGCTCTGCGTATTCTCGATATAATTGTGAACGAAGTTAACGATGGTCTGCGCCACAACAGGCTGTGCCTCGAAGGTGGTAGAGAGCCAGGATTCGAGCAGAGAGGCATAGCCGAAACCACGGGCTATGACAAACATCATAGCCATGAAAGGTATCATAGCCATGAAGGAGGCAAAAGTCAAGGCAGCCACATCCCTGGCCCACATATCCTTGAGATAGAAGATGCGACCGGCAAGCATACCCATCTTGATCCAAGACTTGAGTCTGCCCCGAAAGTCTTTGATATTAGAAGAATTGAATTCTCTGATATCTTCGTAAAAACCTAGTATTCTGTCTATTACCCACATAAGTTTAAAGTATTGGTTTCACGATGAAACATCAAATCCCTTCACAACACCACCGGGATGCCGTGAAGGGATTTGTCTTAGTATAAATTGCTTCAGTTCTATGGATTAATAGAACTTGAAGTAGTTGCGAGCATTGTTGTAAGAGATATCCTCTACCATGCGAGAGAGGCTCTCCATGTCGTTAGGAAGCAAGCCCTTCTCTACATCATTGCCGAGGAGGTTGCAGAGCAAACGACGGAAGTACTCGTGACGTGGATAGCTGAGGAATGAACGTGAGTCGGTCAACATACCTACGAAACGGCTCAGGAGACCCAATACAGAGAGTGCGTTCATCTGGCGGGTCATACCATCGAGCTGATCGTTGAACCACCAGCCAGAACCAAACTGGATCTTACCTGGGCAAGAACCATCCTGGAAGTTACCGAGCATGGTAGCGATTACCTCGTTGGCACATGGGTTCAATGTATAGAGGATAGTACGTGTGAGCTTACCCTCCATGTTGAGCTCATTGAGGAAGCTGCTCATAGCCTTGGCTGTAGTGAACTCACCGATAGAATCGAAACCGGTATCAGCACCGAGCTTGTTGTACATCAGTGTATTGTTGTCGCGGATAGCACCATAGTGGTACTGTTGTGTCCAGTCGGCAGCGTGATCCATCTCAGCGCAAACCTTGAGGAATGCATGCTTGTACTGACGGATTTCGAGAGCAGAAAGCTGCTGCCCACGCATAGCCTTGGCAAAGATAGTCTCAATCTGAGAATCTGTGTATGGCTCATCGTAGAACTCCTCGATACCGTGGTCGCTCAACTTACAGCCGTTCTCAGTAAAGAAGTCGTGACGCTTCTGCAAAGCATCAACCATATCCTGGAATGTAACGAGGTTAACACCTGCTACCTCACCGAGCCTGTTCATATAGTCAGCGAAATCTGGCTTCTCGATGTTCATAGCCTTGTCAGGACGCCAAGCAGGAATCATCTTGATTTCGAAACCGCTCTCACGTGTCTGCTTGTGGTAACGCAGGTCATCGATTGGGTCGTCTGTTGTACAAACACACTCTACGTTATAGTGACGCATCAAGCCACGAGCGCTGAATTCTGGCAACTGCAACTTCTCGTTACACTCATCGTAGATTTCACGGGCTGTCTTAGGGCTGAGCTGCTTATTGATACCGAAAGCAGTCTTGAGCTCCAGGTGAGTCCAGTGATAGAGAGGGTTACGGAATGTATAAGGCACTGTTTCAGCCCACTTCTCGAACTTCTCCCAGTCGCTAGTATCAGTACCTGTGCAGAAGCGCTCATCTACACCATTGGTACGCATAGCACGCCACTTGTAGTGGTCGCCGCCGAGCCAAAGTTCTGTAATACTCTTAAACTTGTGATCATTGGCTACCATCTCAGGGATGAGGTGGCAGTGATAATCGATAATTGGCATTTTAGCCGCATGATTGTGGAAAAGATCCTGTGCAGTCTTAGTGTCGAGCAGGAAGTTTTCATCCATAAATTGCTTCATAATTCGTTATCGTAGTTTTTAAATGTTTATTTATACTTTTCAAATTGTAGCGCAAAGATACAACAAATATCGGAAAAAAGAATCGTTTAAGCGAAATATTTTTGATAATTTCACTTAAACGATTACGTTGGCTGTATTATACAATGATTCTTGTCTTATGATAGCTTTCCCGGAACTCGCTTGGCGAGCATCCTTTCTTTTTCTTGAAGATGCGGTTGAAGTTGCTGAGATTGTTGAATCCGCAATCAAAACCTATCTCGCTAATACTCTTGGCGGTATCTACCAGCATGCGGGCAGCATAACCCAGACGCAGGTCGATGATATACTCAGAGATATTTCTGCCGGTATGGAGCTTGAAGAAACGGCTGAACGCACTGCTGCTCATGCCTGCCAGCGAGGCAAGCTCCGGCAGACGGAGTTCATCCATATAGTTCTTGGAGATGTAATTCTTCACCTTCAGGATGCGCCGGCTATCGTCTTCTACCGTTACCTTGGCATAACTGCTGGAAGCCAGGGTGCGGGCATTTTCGCAGCGTGACAGTTCGTAGAGAATGGTCAGGAACTGCTGTACGGCATAGAAACCATCTTTTACGGAACTTAAAGTATCGAGCATTCCGTATACCTTCATGATTGCCTGCAACGGGAATGAGAGTCCCTTCTTTGCTTCCTGCATCATACGGGTAATGCTGGCGTAGGGATTTCTTCCGAAGAGCGTTTCATCACTCATGGAGAAATCAAACTGGACGGTAATCTCACGGATGTCATCGCTGTGGCATTCGTTCTGCTCCCATACATGCTCCAGATCGGGCGATGTGATGAGACAGAGATCATAATCGCCTATCACCTCCTGCGAATCTCCAACGATTCTTCTTACTCCCTTTGCATTCTCTACAAAGTTCAACTCGTACACCGAATGGTTATGGATAGGATAAGTAAACTCCTTTTTGTGTCGGTCTGCAATATAGAGCACATCCTTACCCATCAGCGGTGTTATCTCGTGTATGATTCTTCTATCATCTACCATGGTACTAAATGATTAATGACTAATCACTATTTTAGATATTCAAAGTCTTCAGAATGTCGCTCATCTTCTGCTTGGTTGCGATACGGGTAGGAACCAGAGGAAGACGGAGCTCGTTCTCGATGAAACCCATATCATTGAGGAGCGCCTTTACGCCGGCAGGGTTACCGTCAACAAAGAGCAGACTGTAGAGTTCAGTGAAAGAATGATGAATCTTACGGGCTGGCTCATATTCGCCACGGAACTCGAGACGGATCATACGGCTAAAAGCCTTAGGCAGGGCATTGCCGATAACAGAGATAACGCCGGCAGCACCACTGGCAATCATTGAGAAGGTAAGCGCATCATCGCCGCTGATAACATCAAAATTATCAGGCTTGTTCTTGATAATCTCATCTACCTGCTCCAGGCTGCCACTAGCCTCCTTCACGGCTACCACATTAGGGAAGTCGCGGGCGATACGGCAGGTTGTTTCAGGCTTCATGTTGATACCGGTTCTGCCAGGAACATTGTAGAGCACGATAGGCAGCGGACTAACCTGGGCGATGGCCTTGAAGTGCTGATAGAGACCTTCCTGAGAAGGTTTGTTGTAGTAAGGACAGATACTGAGGATACCATCGATGCCACTCCAGTCGGTGTTCTTGATTTCTTCAACGACAGCAGCAGTATTATTACCGCCACAATATTTCAATATCTTGATGCGACCCTTGTTCACATCTTTCACCAATTCTGTGATTTTATCTTTCTCTTCCTGTGTAAGACATGGAGCCTCACCAGTTGTGGCAAGGATGCAAAGGAAGTCTGCACCATTGTCAATTTGAAACTCTACCAATCGCTTGAGCGACTGATAATCAACCGAGCCATCGGTGTTAAAAGGAGTAATAAGGGCAACACCTAAACCCTTGAATATATTCTGTGCCATAATCTATAATATCAAAAACGTTGGCAAAAGTACACAATTATTGTCAATTTGCAAAATAAAAATGAACTTTTCTTTCAAGATTGTACCATTTTTGAAAAAAATCTGTATTATTATACCATATTTCACGTTTTTTTAGTAACTTTGCACCCGAATTAAGCAAAGAACGTAGAACAAATCAAAGCTCAAAGTTCATAGCAAAAAACAAAAAAATTCAAAGATCATCATGAGATATTTCATATTCTTCGGTTACGACGGCACCAACTACCACGGTTGGCAGATTCAGCCCAATGCCAATTCGGTGCAGCAGGAGTTGCAGCGCGCCCTCTCCATACTTCTGAGAAAGGAAATGGAGGTGGTGGGAGCAGGAAGAACCGATACCGGCGTACATGCCCGACACATGACAGCCCACTTCGATACCGACAGGATTCCGATGGAACCCGACCAGCTGGTATACCGCCTGAACCGCATCCTGCCCCGCGACATCGCCGTATACGAAGTAAGGGAGGTAGCCCCAGAGATGCATGCCCGTTTCTCTGCCATCTCGCGCACATACCATTATTATATACATACGCAGAAAGATCCGTTTGAGCGCCATTATTCACTGCAGATAAACTATCCCCTGAATTTCGAGAAGATGAACGAGGCGGCTCAGCATTTTCTGCATCACGAAGACTATGCAGCGTTCTGCAAGGCGGGTGGCGACAACAAGACCACCATCTGCCACGTAACAGCCGCCCGATGGATACAGACCTCTCCTACCACCTGGTATTTCGAGATTACCGCCAACCGTTTCCTGAGAAACATGGTGAGAGCCGTAGTGGGAACGCTCATCGATGTAGGCAGAGAAAAGATTACGATGGAACAGTTTCTCAATATCCTGCACAACGGAAGCCGCAGCGATGCAGGCGAAAGCATGCCGGGTAACGCATTGTTCCTGGAAGAGGTAGGGTATGATTTAAAAGATTAAATGATTAGAAACACAAGGGCGCGAGCCTCATTCAACATTCAACATTTAACATTCATAAAAATGTGGTTAGTATTAGCATTTCTCTCAGCAGCGCTGCTGGGATTTTATGATGCCTTCAAGAAGAAGGCGCTTTCAGGTAACGCAGTGATTCCCGTGCTCTTTCTGAACACGCTCTTCTCATCGCTCATCTTCCTGCCGTTCATCGTGATGAGCTATACAGGAAATTCGCTGGATGGAACGATGTTTCATGTAGCAGAAGGCGGATGGGAAGTTCACAAGTACATCGTGCTCAAGAGTTTCATCGTATTGAGCAGCTGGATCTTCGGTTATTTCGGCATGAAACACCTGCCGCTCACCATCGTGGGACCTATCAACGCCACCCGACCAGTAATGACACTCGTAGGCGCCCTGCTGGTTTATGGCGAGGTTCTGAATCTGTATCAGTGGATTGGTGTCATACTTGCCATCATCTCCTTTGCCATGCTTTCGCGCAGCGGCAAGAAAGAGGGTATCGACTTCAAGCACAACAAATGGATTTACTTCATCGTGCTGGCTGCCGTGCTCGGTGCAATAAGCGGCCTCTACGACAAGTATCTGATGGCTCCACCAGAGAATGGTGGTGTAGGATTAGACAGAATGATTGTGCAGAGTTGGTACAACATCTACCAGTGTTTCCTCATGGGAGCCATGCTGCTGATGATATGGTGGCCTACCAAGAAGAATTCTACCCCATTCCACTGGCACTGGAGTATCATCTTCATCAGTATCTTCCTTTCGGCAGCCGACTTCGTTTATTTCTACGCTCTAAGTTTGCCTGGCGCCATGATCAGTATCGTGAGCATGATTCGCCGCGGTTCGGTCATCGTCAGCTTCCTCTTCGGTGCAGCCATCTTCCACGAGAAGAATCTCAAGGCGAAGTTCGTAGATCTGCTCCTGGTATTACTCGGAATGCTCTTCCTCTACTTCGGAACGAAGTAATGATTATAAAAAAGTCTTGCAAGCCAATGTGCCTGCAAGACTTTTTTATGTTTTTACCAGATATGTGCACGCTTATTCTTAGGAACAAAGAGCTTGTCGCCCTTCTTGATGTTGAATGCCTTATACCATGAATCCACCATTGGGAGGGCACCGTTCACACGAGCCTCGTTTGGAGAGTGAACATCCACGGTCATCAGATACTGCAGGTACTCAGGACGGGCATTGCCTGCCCATACACGTGCCCATGCCAAGAAGAAGCGCTGTTCTGGAGTAAATCCATCCTTCACACCCAACTTCTCTGTCTTCATCACATTCTGAAGTGCACGGAAAGCGATGTTCAAACCACCATTGTCACCGATGTTCTCACCCAGGGTCATCTGGCCGTTTACCTTCTTGCCAGCCAACTCAATCTTGTTGAAATGGTCAACCAGGATCTTGGTGCGAGACTCGAAGTTCTTCTTGTCAGCAGCAGTCCACCAGTTGTTCTGGTTTCCGGTCTTGTCAAACTGGCTACCCTGATCGTCAAAACCATGACTCATCTCATGACCGATTACACCACCGATACCACCATAGTTCATCGCATCATCGGCTGTCGGGTCGAAGAATGGAGGCTGGAGAATAGCTGCAGGGAAGCAGATCTCGTTGGTAGTTGGGTTATAATAAGCATTGATAGTCTGAGGAGTCATTCCCCATTCAGTCTTATCTACCGGCTTGTTCACCTTGCGGGCGATGGCATCCTTGGTAAAGAACTCAGAGATATTTGCCATATTCTCGTAGAGAGAGAGGCTGTCATCTACCTGCAATCCGCTATAGTCCTTCCACTTGTCAGGATAACCTATCTTGATGATGAAGTTCTCCAGCTTATCCTTAGCCTGTGCCTTGGTAGCAGCACTCATCCAGGTAGCCTCGTCGATGCGCTGTGAAAGCGCAGTCTGGAGATTGTGAACCAAGTCGAGCATACGCTTCTTGCTGCTCTCCGGGAAGTACTTCTCTACGTAAATCTTTCCGATAGCCTCGCCCAACACACCGCTCACGGTACTTACGGCACGCTTCCAGCGAGGACGGTCCTGCTGAATACCGCTCATTACCTTGCTCAACTCAAAGGATACGGCACGGAAATCATCGCTCAATACGCTGGTTGCACCAGAAATCACCTTGATCTCTGCGTATGTCTTCAGATCATCCAGAGAGGTCTCTGCGAGAATCTTCTCAACCTCGTGGATTGGTTCAGGCTGACCCACGCAAATTTCCTTGAAAGCAGGGAAACCGGATGCCAGGAACACATTGCCCCAGTCGATGCCAGGATAATCGAGCACGAGCTGGTTGTAGGTCATCTTGTGATAGTTCTTGTCGATGTCGCGGAGCTGTACCTGACTATAGCTTGCCTTAGCGATGCGGGTCTCGATAGCCATCACAGCCTCCATCTTCTTCCGGGCGGTAGCCTCGTCGTTGCCTACCATCTGAAAGAGCTTCTTCATATAAGCCTTGTATGCATCACGAATCTTCTTGGTCTGCTCGTCATCGTTTACATAGTAATCGCGTACACCAAGACCAAGACCACTCTGTCCTACCTCAACGAGGTTGTTGGCGGCATCACGAAGGTCGGCGCCCACACCGATGCCATACATCATGGTACCCTCGCCACGGAAATCGAGCTGAGCGGTAACGAGCTGATACTCTCTGCGGTCCTTGATGGCTGCAATGCGGTCGAGAGTTGGCTTGATAGGTGCCCATCCCTCCTTGTTCAGGCGAACGCTGTCCATACGGAGGTTGTAGAGCGAACCGATCTTCTGTCCGAGTGACCCCTTCTGCTGTGGCTTGGAAGCATATTCAAGGATGATGTCCTGGATGCGCTTCTGGTTCTGCTCAAAGAGATCGGTGAAAGCACCATTGTCGGTATGCTCGGCATCGAGTGGATGATTCTTCATCCAGTTGCCTGCGGCATAGCGATAGAAATCATTACCCGGCTTGATGGTCAAGTCCATGTTGGTCTTGTCAATACCGGAGCCCAACTTCTCCTGCTGGGCAAAAGCAGTTGTTGCACTGAGCAACAATGCTGCAAATAATACTTTTGTTCTCATTATTGTTTGTATTTAACTGTTTCTTTTTTTATAAGGGCGAGACCTGCAAATGTCAGGGCGCCATTCAGCATCAGAAGCTCATAGCCGAACTTATAGCCCACATACTGCGAGGTAAGGGTATCGATGGCGAAGCAGATGAGCGGACTGGCGATGCAGACCCATGGCGACCAGCGGTCGTTTACCTGACGCCTGGTGAGCAGACTGAAGGCAAACAAACCCAACAGCGGACCGTAAGTATAAGAGCAGAGGATGTAGATGGCATCTATCACGCTCGTAGAATTAATCGCCTTGAAAGCAATGATGAAGAGCATGAACACCAAAGCTACCGCCAAATGCATCTGCTTGCGGAGCTTCATATCATCCTTCTTGCCCAGAATATCCACGCACAGACTCGTAGTAATCGCGGTCAATGCTGAATCTGCACTGGAGAAACTTGCCGCCACAATGCCAATGGTAAACAAGACCACCACCAGGTTTCCCATCGCCCCCGAAGCCGCAAACATCGGCAACAGATCATCAGGAGCATCAGGCAAAGCCACTCCCTGTTTCTGAGCCAGCATTACCAGCAACACCCCCAGACTCAGGAAAAGCAGATTGGCAGGCACAAAGGCAAAACCATAGCTGCAAACATCCTTCTGGGCCTCACGGAGCGACTTGCAGGTAAGATTCTTCTGCATCATGTCCTGATCAAGACCGGTCATCACAATCACAACAAAGACACCGCTGAGAAACTGTTTCCAGAAATTCTGTTTCGACATCCAGTCATCAAAGACAAAAATACGGGAATGACTGTCGTGAGCAATCGCAGTGATCGTTTCGGAAGGAGTCATGCCCAACGCCGACATCACCTGAAAGATAATGAGGACGAGCGCCGCAAACATACAGAGCGTCTGAAAGGTATCCGTCCACACCAGCGTCTTGATGCCACCCTTGCGCGTATAAAGCCAGATAAGCAGTACCATGACAGGAACCGTGACCCAGAACGGAACACCAATCCCATTGAGCACGAAACGCTGCAAGAGGATACAGACGACAAAGAAACGGACCGCCGCACCCGTCATCTTGGACAAGAGGAAGAACGAAGCTCCAGTCTTATACGAACGTTCCCCCAACCGCTGCTGCAGATAACCGTAAATCGTAGTGAGATTATACCGGTAATAGATAGGAAGCAAAAGAAAGGCAACCAGGAAATAACCCAGGATGAAACCGATGCACATCTGAAGGTAGGTCATATCCGTTCTCATCACCATGCCCGGCACACTGACGAAAGTGATGCCCGAAATAGACGCTCCCACCATACCGAAAGCAACCATATACCAAGGCGAACGGCGGTTAGCACGATAGAAAGTTTCATTACTTGCCATATTACGGGCAGTAAGATGACTGAAGAGCAGCAGCACACAGAAGTATGCCAGAACTGTGATAACGATAGCCATATTCTCTTAGATTTACATAAAAACAAAAAACCTCCGAGATCACTCTCGAAGGTTTCTGCGGTGCGTACGAGACTCGAACTCGTGACCTCCTGCGTGACAGGCAGGCATTCTAACCAACTGAACTAACGCACCAAACTATTTTGGCAAACCTGTAAGATGATTTTGAGCGGTGCGTACGAGACTCGAACTCGTGACCTCCTGCGTGACAGGCAGGCATTCTAACCAACTGAACTAACGCACCAAACATGAAATCAAATTGAATGTCTTAGCACTCATTTTTCATTTGCGAGTGCAAAGGTACTACTTTTTTTTGGTTCTACCAAATTTTTATGCAACTTTTTTACAGAAAATATTGAAAAAACATCGCATCCTCATATCCAACTTGGCTACAAAGCCATTGTTTCAGGACATTATTCCCCTCAAATCCAACAGATTGCAGCATTTTAGCCGCTTTTTGGTTTCTGATACCTACAATAGCATAAATCTGCTGAAGATGAAGTACATTCCGAGCATATTGCAACAAGCGTGACACAGAAGCCTTCGCGTAACCCTGCCCCTGAAACTCCTTTTTGATGACAATTCCGAGTTCGGCACGGTGATGACGGGGATCAAAATCTGTAAGATCCAGGATGCCCACCTGCTCATTCTGCTCATTCTCTACTATCAGGCGCACCTGATTGTCTACATAAATATCTGCCGAAGCACTGGTTATATAGTCGAGCAGCACCCGGCGCGAATATGGAACATTGGAAACACCCAGTTCCCAAAGCCGATCATCATTCTCTATCTGGTAGAGAAAATCAAGATCTTCCAACTCTAAAGCACGTAATCGAATATTCGGTTCTTTCATAAACTACACTTATTAATAATGTACGCGCGTACCTTATAATATAGAAATAAATCTATCCTTATAAATAACCAAATTCATCCTTATCCATCACCTCCCTATCCGTAATCACCTTACCGATGACCTTCGTATAGGTAGCCAGTTTGATATTCTCGTCAGACCGCTGCGCAAGCTGATGCAGCATCTCTTCATAGCTCATCTCGTCAGCATCAAACAATACCTGGTTTGACAGGTCGACATGAGAAGGAGAAAAGAATCCCAGACTCTTTCTGATTTTCGCAGTCATCATCTGCGTAAAGGCTACAGAGGCACGGGCATAGATGGCAAATTTGACAGGAATACTCAAGAGATGCGACATACCCGAATAATGTTTACGGAAGAAGATAAGCATCGCCTCATAAAACACATGAACATAGCGGAAGCTCGACTTCTGAGTACTTTCACCTTTGTAATGCAGGATATCTACAGGCAGATAATAGTTCTGATAACCACCCTTCAAGATACGGTAAGAAAGATCAATATCCTCGCCATACATGAAGAAATCCTCATCCAGCAACCCCACCTTCAGCAAGGCTTCACGACGAATCATACAGAAAGCACCGCTCACAACCTCTATCTTTGCCGGCTTATCCCATGGAAGATAACCCATGTAATAATGACCGAAACTGCGATGCTGAGGAAAACGGCTGCACAACCCCATCATCTTATAGAAAGCCACCATCGGAGAAGGCAATCCTCTCCTACTCTCAGGAGCTGGTTTGCCATTGGCTCCCAACATCCTTACACCCAGAGCACCGGCATCAAGATGAGAATGCATAAAACTGACAGCATCCTTGAGAACATGCTCACCGATAATGGTATCCGGATTCAGCAAAAGAACCAAATCACTCTCGCTCTTGCGGATAGCAAGATTGTTGGCACGGGCAAATCCGTTATTATGCGTACAGGCTACAACATGGAGATTAGGATATCGGGAAGCCGGGAAACAATGTTCGAGATATTCCACCGTTCCATCCTGAGAATGATTATCAACCACGATAATCTCTGCCGTATCGCCACTTGCATCACCCAGCTGCCCACACTCCAACACGCCGATAGCTTTCTCTACCGAACGCAGACACTGGGCAAGATAGTACTTCACATTATAGCTTACTATGACAACACTGAGTTTCATATCGAATATCAAATATTAGATACTGAGAGTTTAACCTTCCGCCTCTGTTGTTTCTTCTTCACATCTTCCGACAGAAGGATAAACAAAGAAGAGACAGAGAAAAAGGATGATAGCCATATATCCAAAAGCAGGCGCCATCGTCTGATAATACATAAACGTATTGATCAGCATTGGCAAGCAGAGCATATTCAGACGGGCAGTGCCCAGAGGAAGAAGTGCATCTCCCTTACGGGTTACCAACTGACGGTGAATGGCCTTGAAACTGAAGAGTTTGAGCGCCAAAGGAATAACGGCAATGGTAAGAAACTCCATCGCTACGGTAATCACATAGACCAACGTGACATCACCTGCCAGATTAGTAGGTTCCAGAATTTCTGTCTCATAGAGCAAGACCAGCAGGAATCCTACCAACAGGACAAAGAGAAAATTGGTCATCAATATTCGTTGTACTTGTTTGATTTTCATTTTGTTGTCTTTTGTTATTGTCCAAATGGAGTTCTGTTCAGAATACTCCGTCCGAGGGTAACCTCATCTGTATACTCCAATTCATCACCCACTGAGATACCACGGGCGATAACAGAGAGTTTAACAGGATAATCAGCAAGTTTACGGGAGATATAGAAGTTGGTAGTATCACCCTCCATCGTACTGCTGAGAGCAAAAATCACCTCCTTCACCCCACCTTCAGCCACACGCTGAACCAGCGATTCTATCTCTATATCCGAAGGACCAATACCATCCATCGGCGAAATGATGCCGCCCAAGACATGATAGAGTCCGTGAAACTGCTGCGTGTTTTCTATCGCCAGTACATCCTGCACATTCTCGACAACACAGATGGTAGAAGCATCGCGCCGGGAATCAGAACAGATCGGACAGACATCAGTATCGCTGATATTATGACAAACTCTGCAGTATTTCACTTCACGCCGCATCCTGGAAATGGTATCAGCAAAGAGTTCCACATCCTCACTCTTACGCTTGAGCATAAAAAGTACAAGGCGCAAAGCTGTTTTGCGCCCTATACCTGGCAATTTAGAAAACTCCGCCACTGCCTTTTCCAACAAAGTCGAAGAAAACTGTTGTTGCATCTTAGCAGTTTAGAGATAAATACCAATACCCAGTTTCAAACCTACGGTAGAATAATCTACATGCTTCTTGAAACTCTGATCGTAGTAGATAGCTGGCTCGAGGGTAACCGACTTGCCGAGGAAGAAAGCATAACCTACCTCTACCCCTGGCATGAAATCATTATAACCTCCTGAATGAGCCAACTTTACGCCGCCACCCAGATACAGACCATTCTGCTCGATATAATAACGTGCCTGGGCACCGACAGAGAAATAATCCTTCACGCCTTCAAGACCAGAATGATTATATTCTACCTGCCCCAACAGCATCCAGTCGTCTTCTACGAAGTATCCTGCCTTAGCCTGAATACCGAGATTGAGGTCCTGAGAGCCATTATAACTCAAGTTTAAGCCCGTCATCGACGCACCTATATACTGTTTTCCACTTTCAAACTGAGCATGGGCAGCTGTCGAAACGACAAGTGCCAATGCTGCAATAGCTATTTTTTTCATTCGTATCATATAAATTTACGTATATTGATTAATACTTATATATAAATCTATTGTTTCTTCTGATAACTGCGATACCAACCCAGGAACCATACCAAGGCAATCACCAGAATGATGACACTGCCCGTATAAGCCAAGCTCTCACCCAAAGCCAAAGCTGTTGGCGAAATGAGCAGGAAGGTTGAACATATCACGGTCATAAACAAGGCTGGAACCAGCGTCATCACAAAAGGCTTCTTCTGCTGTACCAGATAAACCGTCAATGTCCAGAGAGTGAACACAGAAAGCGTCTGGTTAGCCCAGCCGAAATACTGCCAGATGATATTGAAACCATCAGGATTCTCCATCTGCCAAACCAGAATGCCCACCGTAAGAGCAAACAACGGAGCGCAGATATAAAGACGCTTGCGCATTGAGCGCTGCTCCAAACCGATAAACTCAGCGATAATCAGACGGGCACTTCTCAAAGCCGTATCGCCACTGGTAATAGGCGCTGCAACAACACCCAGCAGAGCCAGGATTCCACCAGCCACACCCAACCAGCTGGAACATACTATCTTCACAACGGTAGGCGCATCGAAGTTCTGGATAAGCGACTTGCCGCCATCAAACTGAGCAATAAACTGCTGAGCCGCCTCAGGACTTACGCATTCACGCCATCCACCATAGTAGAAGAAATACATGGAAACCGTAGCCCATATCAAGGCAACAACACCTTCTGTAATCATGGCACCATAGAAAATAGGGCGTCCCATCTTCTCATTCTTCATGCATCGGGCCATGAGCGGACTCTGCGTAGCATGGAAACCACTGATGGCACCACAGGCTATCGTGATAAAGAGGCAAGGGAAAATCGGACTCTTCTGTACAAAAGACTCCGTTCCCAACCAAGCCGGATTCTCATTGAGATTGCAACTCTGCAAATTGCTCCAGAGTTCAGGCAATGAAGGCCACTTCACAAAGAGAACTATCATCAGAGCACCCGCCATAAAGAGAAGCGAGAAGGCAAAGAGCGGATAAATCTTTCCGATAACCTTATCGATAGGCAGTAATGTAGCAATGACGTAATAAACGAAAATCACCACAATCCAAAACATCTGGCTGCCCCAGAATGCATCCGTATTACAAATGCCACTCATAATGATAGCCGGACTGTATACAAACACAGCTCCCACCATCATCAGCAAAAGTACCGAAAAGACCAACATCACTTTCTTGGTGCGTCCACCCAAATACTTACCTACCAATTCCGGCAAACCAGCTCCACCGTTACGGATACTGAGCATACCGCTCATGTAATCATGCATGGCTCCTGCAAAGATACACCCGAAGATAATCCACAGATAAGCCACCGGTCCGTACCAGGCACCCATAATGGCACCGAAGATAGGACCCGTTCCTGCAATGTTGAGGAACTGAATCATGAAGATCTTCCAACTAGGCAGTACCATAAAGTCGACCCCATCGGCTTTGGTCACTGCAGGCGTAGGGCGGTCATCAGGACCGAACACATGCGCCACAAACTTTCCATAAAGAAGGTAACCCAATACAAGGGCAACCAAACTAATAACGAAACTGACCATTTTTCTTTTATTGCTTAAAATTTTCTCTCTTTTCGGTGCAAAATGCACTTTATTTTAATATTTCAACCGCAAAAGTAATATTTTTATTTGAAATACAAAAAAATATTGGTATCTTTGTTGCCAAATTGTAAGATTATGAAGAGATTTAAGATATTTTTTATCGTTTTATGCTCTGTTTTGGCCGCAAAAGCCCAGAGTATCGTGTTCAATAACCAGGTGCCGAAATATGAAGTAAGAGCTGTATGGCTGACAACCATAGGAGGTATCGACTGGCCACACTCTTATGCCCAGTCTTCCTATTCTGCCGAAAAGCAGAAAAAGGAACTGACGGATATACTGGACCGGTTACAGCAAGCTAAAATCAACACTGTACTGATACAGACCCGCGTAAGAGGTACCATGATTTATCCGTCGGCATACGAACCTTGGGATGGATGTCTGTCAGGATTTCCGGGCAGAAGTCCGGGCTATGATGCCCTGCAGTTTGCCATCGACGAATGCCATAAGCGCGGTATGGAACTGCATGCCTGGGTGGTAACCATCCCTGTAGGAAAATGGAACGCACTCGGCTGCAAAACCCTCAGACAGAAGATGCCGAAACTCATCAAGAAGATTGGAGCCGACGGATACATGGATCCGGAAAACAGCCGGACTGGTGATTATCTAGCAAACATCTGCAGGGAAATTACACATAAATATAATGTAGACGGTATTCACCTCGACTACATCCGTTACCCTGAAACCTGGAACATTAAAGTGAGCCGGGAACAGGGACGCCGGTATATCACCAACATCGTAAGAAAGATTCACGATGCAGTGAAGGCTGAAAAACCTTGGGTAAAGATGAGCTGCTCACCTGTAGGAAAGTATGATGACCTGAGCAGATACCGAAGTTTTGGCTGGAATGCATACACGAAGGTCTGCCAGGATGCACAGGGCTGGCTCAAGAGCGGTCTGATGGACGAGCTCTTCCCTATGATGTATTTCAAGAACGAACACTTCTATCCGTTTGCCATCGACTGGCAGGAACAGAGCCATGGCAAGATTGTGGTTCCAGGACTGGGCATCTACTTTCTCGATCCGAAAGAAGGAAAGTGGAACATCAATGATGTGACGGCAGAAATGTATCATATCCGAAACCTCGGAATGGGATATGCATTTTTCAGAAACAAGTTCCTCCTGGACAACAAACAGGGTATCCTCGACTTTACCCAACGTTTCAATCCATACCCATCATTGGTTCCGCCGATGACTTGGGCAAGCAAGAACCAACCAGAACAGCCACAACAATTATCGGTAATCACCACCGATAACAAGGTATCAGTTTCCTGGAGCAATCCTTCAAACTATACGGATGGCACTAAAATCGCAACCCCTTATATATATAATAATGTATACGCGAGCAAGAAATATCCGGTAGACATCACCGATGCACGCAACCTGGTTGCCGCACGAATCATAGGAAATTCGTTCAAAATAGAAAATTCTGATGCAAAACATCTGTTTGTTGCCGTAACTTCAATGGACGGATATGACATAGAAAGCCAGCCAACCCAAGAAAAAGAGGAAGAAAATCCACTTTTTGCCCAAAGCACAGGAGCTGCGAAATTACTCAAATGTGACGGAAAGAAGGTATATCTAGCAGAAACCACAAAAAATCTCGTTTTTGACGTTCTGATGGTCGAAACCCTGCAAGGATGCGATATTCTGCACCTCCATGCAAAAGATAACACGCTAGATGTTAGAAACTTAAAGGAGGGTATCTACCGCGTGGTAAGCATCAACAAGAAGGGGTATAGACATACATTAGGAACCTTCAAGATGAAGAAAAATTGATTTTTTTCGAAAAAAGTTGCGAAAAAATTTGGTGGAATCAAAAAATAGTAGTACCTTTGCACTCGCAATTCAGAAATGAGGCTTTTAAATGTTGCACCCTTAGCTCAGTTGGTAGAGCAACTGACTCTTAATCAGTGGGTCTAGGGTTCGAATCCCTAAGGGTGTACAAAAGATAAGAATTGGCTCCGTAGCTCAACTGAATAGAGCACTTGACTACGGATCAAGAGGTTCAAGGTTTGAATCCTTGCGGAGTCACTCTCCTATCAAAGCTTCACTGAAACAAACGGTTTTGGCTCCGTAGCTCAACTGAATAGAGCACTTGACTACGGATCAAGAGGTTCAAGGTTTGAATCCTTGCGGAGTCACCAACAAACAGTTGCACCCTTAGCTCAGTTGGTAGAGCAACTGACTCTTAATCAGTGGGTCTAGGGTTCGAATCCCTAAGGGTGTACAAAAAGAGCATTTCTTAACAGAAATGCTCTTTTTTGTTTTATATTTCTCCCTACCATTTAATATCACCTTTAAATATCACTTTATATCTCTTTAAATATCAATATAAAAAAAGTTGCAGCCATCCAAAGTTTACACCCAGACAACCGCAACCAATTTACCAATCAAAAATATCTAAAATCTCATCCCGTCATCATCATACAACTCTACTATCAACAGAAGAGCCAGTAAAGAACTGCCAGCACGGCTATCATAACAACAGCTACCATTGCTTTAATCATGCAGGTAGCCACCTTCTTTAAGACAAACAGTCCTACAACAAGGACTACCAATACCAGCGCATAATATCCAAAATCATTCATATCACATTATTATATAGTATAAACTACCAATCAGTATTCATCACCCTATTAACGATCATTTTTTAATGCCCTACGGAATTCAGCCGGTATCGGAGTTTCAAATTCCATAGGCTGATGCGTTACGGGATGATAGAAACACAGCACATAGGCATGCAGGCACAAGCGCTGGCATGGATCATCACCATTACCATACTTGATGTCACCACACACCGGATGCCCCATATCAGCCGTATGAACACGAATCTGATTCTTACGGCCCGTTTCGAGTTTGAACTCCACTAGAGAATGAGCCGTTGTACGCTCTAATGTATGGAAATGGGTAACAGCATACTTGCCGCCATTATCCGTATCACTGCTGTAAGTAATATAAGCCTTGTTATCTTTCAGCCAGTTGGCAACGGTACCTTCATCTTCTTCCATCTCTCCGGAAACCAGAGCCACATATCTACGGTCGTACACATTATGATGCCAATCATCCTCCAAAGCCAACTCCGTCTGCTTATCCTTGGCATAAATCATCAAGCCCGAAGTATCACGATCCAGTCGGTGGACTACATGCGCCTGACAGTTCTGGCGAGTCTTATGAAAATAATCATCAAGTACCGTTTTCACATTCAGAGTAGAATGACCGGCTGCCATACTCAATATACCGATGTTTTTCTCGACAACAATCAGATATCTGTCTTCATAAACAATCTTAAGGTATCTGCTTTTAAATACCTCCTGATTCTTCTTTGTCTTGCTCACACTCACTTTCATACCCGGCTTCAGGGCATAATCAAACTGGGTAATGGTTTTGCCATTTACCTTGATTCCCCTACCCTGCAGAGTCTGCTTCACCTTAGTCTTGCTAGGTCCCTTCACATTCTCCATCAGCCATTCCAGCAACGGAGCAGGTTTTTCTACCTTGTAATGCTCATATTCATTTGGGTTTCCGTAGCCATAAGCATTATTGGTATGCTTATTAAAATTTCCTTTTCTATTTTGTTGTCTCATATTGTTATCGATATCATTTTCTTAACATGAAAAACACAGAATCAATGCTGCATTTTCTCAGTTTCAGCCTACAAAAGTAAGACTTTTCTGCAAAATAACAAAAAGCCACCATGTTTTTAACTAAAAATTAGTAACTTTTGCCAATAAATCATTGTGTTTCAAATATTTTTTTGTAATTTTGCAGCTGAATTAAAGATATAATCAGAATAAAAGATATTTAGGAACAAATAATGATTACAGTACAAAATCTTGCGATCCAATTCGGAAAGAGAGTGCTTTACAAGGATGTAAACCTCAAGTTCACTCATGGTAATATTTATGGTATCATCGGTGCTAACGGTGCCGGAAAATCTACTTTCCTCCGCGCTATCAGCGGCGACCTTGAACCAAACAAGGGTACAGTAGAAATGGGACCAGGCGAGCGACTTTCTGTCTTGGAACAGGACCACTTCAAATATGACGATTTCCGCGTGATGGATACCGTCCTGATGGGCCATCAGCCATTATGGGAAAACATGAAGGAGCGCGAGCGCCTCTATGCTAAGCCAGAGATGACAGAAGAAGATGGTAACCTCGCTGCTGAGCTGGAGCTCAAGTTTGCAGAAATGAATGGTTGGGAGGCTGAAAGCAATGCCGCACAACTTCTGCAGAACCTCGGCGTAAAGGAAGACCGCCACGACAAACTCGTTGGAGATCTCTCTAATACAGAGAAGGTGCGCGTGATGCTGGCAAAGGCACTCTTCGGCAACCCAGACAACCTCCTTCTCGATGAGCCTACCAACGACCTCGACCTCGACACTGTTGAGTGGCTGGAAGACTATCTCAGCAACATTGAACAGACCGTACTCGTAGTATCTCACGACCGTCACTTCCTCGATGCTGTAAGTACCCAGACCGTAGATATCGACTTCGGTAAGATTACGATGTTTGCAGGTAACTACTCTTTCTGGTATGAGAGTTCTCAGTTGGCTCTCCGCCAGGCTCAGAACCAGAAGATGAAGGCTGAAGAGAAGAAGAAGCAGTTGGAAGAATTCATCCGCCGATTCTCAGCTAACGTTGCCAAGAGTAAGCAGACAACATCCCGCAAGAAGATGCTGGAGAAACTGAACGTTGAAGAAATCCGTCCTTCAAGCCGTAAATACCCAGGCATCATCTTCCAGATGGACCGTGAGCCAGGTAACCAGATTCTGGAGGTAGAGGGACTGAAAGCATGCGACGAAGACGGAACAGTGCTCTTCGACAATGTAAACTTCAACATAGAAAAGGGCGAGAAGGTAGTATTCCTCTCTCACAACCCTAAGGCGATGACCGCACTCTTCGAAATCATCAACGGCAACCGAAAGGCTGACGCAGGTGACTACAAGTGGGGTGTTACTATCACAACAGCTTATCTCCCACTCGATAATACAGAATTCTTCCAGAGCGACAAGAACCTGGTAGACTGGTTGAGCCAGTATGGTCCAGGTAACGAAGTTGCCATGAAGGGCTACCTCGGAAGAATGCTCTTCAGCGGCGAAGAAGTACTGAAGAAGGTAAATGTCCTCTCCGGAGGTGAGAAGATGAGATGTATGATTGCACGCATGCAGTTGCAGAACGCCAACTGCCTGATTCTTGATACACCAACCAACCACTTGGACCTGGAGAGTATTCAGGCATTCAACAACAACCTGGTAGGTTTCAAGGGCAATATCCTCTTCTCTAGCCACGACCACGAATTCATCAACACCGTGGCAAACCGCATCATCGAGCTCACTCCATCAGGCACCATCGACAAGCTCATGTCTTATGATGAGTATATCTACGATGAAGCTATCAAGGAGCAGAAGGCTAAGATGTACGGATTCTAAACAGAAAGTTATTCTGCTGTTTTAAACAGCAACCACAAATTATCTTATAATTTAATAGTGCCAATTCGATGAGAATCGGGTTGGCACACTTTTTGTCAAACAACCAATAACAAGAATTATCATGTTTAAAAAATTTAAGACTATGTCAAAAGAAAAAGAAATCAATATAGAGGACGGAAACGTTCAGGAGACTGTTCAGAATGAAAATAATGAGCAGACAACTCAAAATGAAAATACTGAGGAAAATCAGAATACTGACAACAAGGCAGAAGAAGGTGACAACAATACAGACGCTGCTGACAAGAAGGCAGAAGAGATTGATCCTTTAACAAAAGCACAGCAAGAGGTAGAGGAACTCAAGAAACAGTTGCTCTATAAGACTGCTGAGTTTGAGAATTACCGCAAGCGTACCCTCAAAGAGAAAGCAGAACTGATTTTGAATGGCGGCGAGAAGACTGTAGCTGCTATTCTGCCTATTCTCGACGACTTTGAGCGTGCCATCGCTGACAAGAGCGAAGACCCTAAGGCTATCAAGGAAGGTGTCCAGATGATTTTCAACAAGTTCGTAAAGACACTCGAAGGTCTTGGCGTTAAGAAGATTGAAACCAACGACAAGGATTTCGATGTAGATTTCCACGAGGCTATTGCTATGGTTCCGGGAATGGGCGATGACAAGAAGGGAAAGATCATTGACTGCGTCCAGACAGGTTATACGATGAACGACAAGGTGATTCGCCATGCCAAGGTAGCTGTAGGTCAGTAAGAAAGAAATATCAAGAATTATTTTTCAAAATCCAGAACATTCCATTAGAATTCTGCAAGAAAATTCAATATTTGAAATAAGCAAATGGCTAAGAGAGACTATTATGAGGTGCTGGGCGTAGACAAGTCGGCATCAGAAGACGAAATAAAGAAGGCGTATCGAAAGATAGCCATTAAGTATCATCCAGACCGCAACCCTGGCAACAAAGAGGCGGAAGAGAAATTCAAGGAAGCTGCCGAAGCTTACGAAGTTCTCCACGATGCCCAGAAGCGCCAGCAGTATGACCAGTTTGGTTTCGACGGGCCACAAGGTGGATTCGGCGGATTCGGCGGTGGTGCCAGCATGGACATGAACGACATCTTCTCTATGTTTGGAGATATCTTTGGCGGACACGGCGGTTTCAGCGGCTTTGGTGGCGGCGGTTTCGGTGGCGGCTCACAGAAGCGGGTTTACCAGGGTGGCGACCTTCGCGTAAGAGTAAAACTGACTCTCCAAGAGGCAGCAACAGGTGTTACCAAGCGCTTCAAGATTCGCAAGGATGTAACTTGCTCTGCATGTCACGGAACAGGTTGCGAAGGTGGTGCCCAGCCAGAAACATGTCCGGAATGTCATGGAAGCGGCTATGTCTTAAAAACGGTGCGCAGCATGTTCGGCATGATGCAAACTCAGGCTGCATGTACAAAGTGTGGCGGTGAGGGAACTATCATTAAAAACAAATGTAAGGAATGCGGTGGCGACGGAATCGTGAAGGGCGAGGAACTCGTAGAAATCAATATCCCTGCAGGTGTCGACAACGATATGGTTGTTACCGTTGAAGGAAAGGGTAACCAAGGCAAGCACAATGGTCTCTACGGAAACCTACAGGTAATGGTAAGCGTAGAAAAGAACGATGATTTCGAGCGTGTTGGTCAGGACTTATACCATAATCTTGTTCTTGACTTTGCAACTGCCACTTTGGGTGGCGAGGTAGAAGTCCCTACCTTGGATGGTAAGACGAAGATCAAAATAGAACCAGGCACACAACCAGGCAAACAGATTCGTTTGCGTGGCAAAGGTATGCCGGCTATTAAGGGATATGGTTATGGCCGTGGTGATATTATCGTCAATATTACCGTTTTCATCCCTACATCTCTGACCAAAGAAGAAAAGGATCTTGTTGTGAAATTCAAGGAATGCGATAATTTCAAAGCAGATAATGCAGAGAAGAAATCTCTCTTTGAAAGTTTCAAGAATCTCTTTAAAAAATAAACTGTAAAGAGCAATCCCCGAAGAGGGCGAACTATCTTCGAAAGAACGGTTCGCTCTTTTCGGGGATTATCTGTATATATAATAAGGTATAACATGAATTATCAAGAAACTGTTGAATATCTTTTCACCAGCACGCCGGTTTTTGAAAAGATTGGAGCCAAGGCATACAAACCTGGGCTTGATACGATGTATAAAATGGATGAACACTTCGGACATCCTCATAACCAATATAAATGTATCCATATTGCAGGAACCAACGGAAAAGGTTCATCATCCCATACACTTGCTGCAATCCTGCAGAGCCAGGGCTATAAGGTCGGTCTGTTCACATCTCCACATCTTGTAGATTTCAGAGAACGCATTCGCGTAAATGGTGAGATGGTAAGCGAAGAGTATGTAATCGACTTTGTAGAAAACAACCGGAAATTCTTCGAACCGCTACATCCTTCGTTCTTTGAACTGACCACCATGATGGCATTTCAGTATTTTGCAGAACAAAAGGTAGACTTTGCCGTCATCGAAGTTGGATTGGGAGGAAGACTGGATAGTACCAACATCATCACTCCTATCCTATCCGTTATCACGAACATCAGTTTTGACCACACCCAATTCCTCGGGAATACACTCGGCGAGATTGCAGGCGAAAAGGCGGGTATCATCAAGCCACAGATTCCTGTCGTCATTGGCGAATGGAACGAAGAGACCCAACCTGTGTTCATCAAGAAAGCCCATGAGCAGAATTCTCCTATCCATTTTGCACATGCAACTGACGCAGACATGAACTTCGAACTGAAAGGCAACTATCAGAAAAAGAACTTCTGCACCATATCCGCAGCCGTAGAATGCCTGAAGGAAGAAGGAATAGAAATCAAAGATGAAAGCATAAAAAACGGCTTCGAACATGTATGCGAGCTGACAGGCTTACGTGGCAGATGGGAAAAACTCAACGAGCACCCTCTCACCATCTGTGATACGGGACATAACCTTGCCGGATGGGAGTATCTGGAACCTCAGATTGCATCCGTCAAAGCCGATACGAAACATATTGTCTTCGGAATGGTTGACGACAAAGATGTAGAGCATGTAATGGGACTATTAGAAAAGTTGCCAAAAGAAAGCACGATTTTCTATTGGACACAGCCATCAACCAAAAGAGCGATTCCTGTAGACAAATTATACGGATACGCACAAAAGCACGGCTTAAACGGAACATGCTATCAAACTATCGCACAGGCATTTAACAAAGCAAAAGCAAACGCAAAAAAAGATGATTTTATCTTTATTGGCGGATCAAGTTACGTCGTTGCCGATTTGCTATCAGAATCGTTTTAGGATTTTTTAAATCAAAAAGTTCATAAAATATTTGTAATACTCATTTTTTTTTAGTTACTTTGCAGTACATTACTTAAACCAAAGTAAGGTAACTAAAAAAAGTGAGATATTATGAATACAGAACCAGCAAATAAGTGTGGTTTGAAAAGAGAAGATTTTCAGACCACAGTGAATGGCAAGAAGACTGATCTCTTCGTGTTAAGAAACAAGCAAGGCAACGAAGTTGCAGTGACTAACTATGGTGGAGCAGTCGTAGCCATCATGATGCCAGACAAGGATGGCAACTATGCCAACCTCATCCAAGGCCATGACAACATACAGGACGTCATCAACTCGCCAGAGCCATTCTTGAGTGTGCTCATCGGTCGTTATGGCAACCGTATTAAAGAAGGCAAGTTCATACTTCACGGCAAGGAGTATCAATTAGCATGCAACGATGGTCCCAACCACCTGCATGGTGGACCTACAGGTTTCCACACCAAAGTTTGGGATGCAACCCGCATGAGTGATAGCGCTGTCGTATTGAAATACACGAGCCCTTATGGTGAAGAAGGCTTCACTGGTGAGTTGACAGTTTGGGTAGCTTACACATTGACCGACGACAATGAGTTCGTTATCAAGTATCAGGCTACAACCAACAAGACAACCATCTGCAACCTGACACATCACGCTTTCTTCTCAATCCAGGGTATTGCTAATCCTACCCCAACAGTTGACAATATCATCTGTGAGGTGAACGCAAACTACTATCTCCCTATCGATAAGTATTCTATCCCTACAGGTGAGATTTTGAAGGTTGAGGGCACACCATTCGATTTCCGTACACCAAAGCCAATTGGTCAGGACATCAATGCAGACAACGAGCAGATCAAGAATGGTCAGGGCTATGACCACAACTATGTATTGAACAAGACAGAAGAAGGTGAGTTGAGTTTCGCTGCCCGTATAAAAGACCCTGTAAGCTGCCGTACCATGGAGGTTTATACCACAGAACCAGGTTTGCAGATGTACACAGGTAATTTCCTTGCAGGTATCTCAGGACAGTTTGGTGCAACATTCCCACGTCGCAGTGCAGTCTGCTTCGAGGCACAGAAGTTCCCAGACACTCCAAATCACACCTATTTCCCAAGTTGCAGATTAAATCCGGGTGAAACATACATCCAGAAGACAATCTATAAGTTTGGAATTGACAAATAAATCAGAATAAATCATGGAGCAGGTACTCTAAACAGCACTTGCTCCATTTTCGCGCTTGAATGACAAAACCCATCCAGCGCGACAACAATCTTAAAGAGAAGTCTTAACGTCTTTAAAGAAGAAACAACCTCTTTAGAAGAAAAGAGTAGCAACCTCTTTACCATAAAAGAGAATCAATAACCTCTTCAAAAAGAGTATAAACAAGCTTTTCGCAAATAATAATAACAAATAACAATATCAACTATCAAAAAAATGGAAAACCAAAGTAAAAATGGCAATATCATCGCCATTATCACGATGATGTTCCTCTACGCCATGATTTCGTTCGTAACGAATTTGGCTGCTCCTATCGGAGTTATTTGGAAAAATGTATTCGCTGACAGCGGAAGTGCTAACATGATCGGTATGTTGGGTAACGCCATGAACTTCTTGGCTTACCTCTTCATGGGTATCCCTGCAGGTAAGTTGCTCACCAAGATCGGTTACAAGAAGACCGCCCTCACCGGTATCGCTACCGGATTCGTAGGCGTGCTCATCCAGTTCCTTTCAGGTAATTTCGGTGCCGACATCTCAGGCTTCGCCGTTTACCTCTTCGGTGCGTTCATCTCAGGTTTCGCAGTTTGTATTTTGAATACTGTTGTAAACCCAATGTTGAACCTCATCGGTGGTGGTGGTAACCGCGGTAACCAGTTGAACCTCATCGGTGGTACATTGAACAGTTTATCCGGAACTTTAACCCCAATGCTCGTAGGTGCCCTTATCGGTACTGTTACTGCTAATACAAAAATGGTAGATGTGAACCTCGTGCTTTACATTGCCCTTGCCGTATTCGCAGCAGCATTCGTTATCTTGAACTTCATCCCTATCCAGGATCCAGAGATGGGTAAGACTACAGACAAGACTGTATTCGAGCATTCACCATGGGCTTTCCGTCACTTCAACCTCGGCGTTATCGCAATCTTCGTTTATGTAGGTGTTGAGGTAGGCATTCCTGGAACATTGAACTTCTACATTTCTGATACAACAGCAAATGGTGGTGGTTTCATCAATGGTACAGCCTTGGCAAATGCAGCAGCTATCGGTGGTTTCGTTGCAGGTACATACTGGCTTCTGATGCTGGTTGGTCGTCTTTGCTCCAGTTTTATTGCTGACAAGGTATCTAGCCGCATGATGATGATGATTGCCAATGGTGCAGGTATGATCTTTATCGTCCTCGCCGTACTTCTCGGCAAGTCAACAACAGTAGAAATGCCTGTATTTACAGGTACATCATTCCAGATGGTAACAGTGCCTATCGCAGCCATGTTCCTGGTACTCTGCGGTCTCTGCACTTCTATCATGTGGTCTTCTATCTTCAACCTTGCTACTGAGGGTCTTGGCAAGTATACAGCCCAGGCTTCAGGTATCTTCATGATGATGGTAGTAGGTGGTGGATTGATGCCATTGGTACAGAACTTCATCGCAGACAATGCTGGCTATATGGCTAGTTACATTGTGCCTCTCATCTGTATGGCATACATGTTCTTCTATTCTGTAGCTGGTTGCAAGAACATCAACAAGGATATTCCTGTTGATTAATAACACGAAATAAATTAGCCCTAAGGCTTATATAGTCTTGGGGCTAAATCATATAATCAAATCTTTAGTAACAACACAACAAAAACTTAACTAATTATGGATATTGAAAAAGTAAGAAGCCGCTTCATCAAGCATTTCGATGGTAAAACAGGTAACATCTACATGTCACCAGGTCGTATTAACCTGATTGGCGAGCATACCGATTATAATGGTGGATTTGTTTTCCCAGGTGCAGTAGATAAGGGTATCATGGCAGAAATACGTCCTAACGGAACAGATACCGTCATGCTCTACTCTATCGACTTGAAGGACCGTGTAGAATTCAAGGTTAATGATCCTGAAGGTCCACGCGCTTCATGGGCACGTTACATCTATGGTGTTTGCCAGGAGATGAAGGCATTGGGCGTTGACGTAAAGGGTTTCAATGCAGCATTCTATGGTGATGTGCCTCTCGGTGCAGGTATGTCTTCTTCTGCTGCTCTTGAAAGCTGTTTTGCTTTTGCTTTGAACGACCTCTTTGGTGACAACAAGGTTTCTAAATGGGATCTCGTTCTCGCTGGTCAGGCTACTGAGCACAAGTATGTAGGTGTTAACTGCGGTATCATGGACCAGTTTGCTTCTGTTTTCGGCAAGGAAGGTAAGTTGATGCGCCTCGATTGCAACAGCCGCGAATTTGAATACTTCCCATTCGAGCCTAAGGGCTATAAACTCTGCCTGGTAAACTCTAAGGTAAAGCACGAGTTGGCAGGTTCTCCATACAACGACCGCCGCAACTCTTGCGAAAATGTTGTTAAGCACATTGCAGCAAAGCACCCAGAAGCTAAGTTCGAAACTCTCCGTGATTGCACATGGGAGCAGTTGGAAGAGGTTCGCGCTGAGGTAGGCGAAGAGGATTACAGCCGCGCTCACTTCGTATTGGGCGAGAAGGACCGCGTTTTGGCTGTCTGCGATGCTCTTGAGAAGGGCGACTATGAGACAGTAGGTCAGAAGATGTACGAGACTCACTACGGCTTGAGCAAGGAATACGAGGTAAGCTGCGAGGAACTCGACTTCTTAAACGATGTTGCTAAGGAGAATGGTGTTACTGGTAGCCGTATCATGGGCGGTGGCTTCGGTGGCTGCACCATCAACCTGGTAAAGGACGATATCTACGACAAGTTCGTTGAGGACATTACAGCTAAGTTCACAGCTAAATATGGTCATGCTCCAGAGATTTACCCTGTAATAATCTCTGAGGGTTCTCACAAGGTTTGCTAATATATACATTATATATAATATAAGGAACTGCAGTTAGTATTGCTAACTGCAGTTTTTTTGTCCCAAATAAGACAAAAACAGGCGTTTTCATACAAATAGTGTTAAAAAGACACTTTAGAAGGAAAAAAGTTAGGGAAAACGCTTGCAGATTCGAAATAAAATTGTAATTTTACACCCAAAATGAATAGACAATAAAAAACAGCCTAAAAATGAGTACATTTAAGACCCTATTTATGGGAGTTGGTTTTGCGGCTATCGCTACCCTCTCAGCTTGTTCATCAAGCAGCAATGCAAGTCTCACACAATCTGGTTTGAATCCAGCAGATTTCGATTCAACAGTATTGGGCAAGAAGACTGAGTTAGTAACTCTCAAGAATGCAAACGGCATGGAAGTTTGCCTCACCAATTATGGTGGACGTGTCGTTTCCATTTCCGTTCCAGACAAGGACGGAAAGCCAACAGATGTGGTTCTTGGTTACGATAATATCCATCAGTATGCTGACACCCTTAACTCTCCTTCAGACTATGGTTCTTCTGTAGGACGTTATGCCAACCGTATCAAGGATGCTAAACTTTCACTTGCTGGTTCAACATACCAGTTGAAGGCAAATGATAATGGCAACTGCCTACATGGTGGTGGTGCTACAGGATGGTTGAACCAGGTTTACGACATTACAGAGAAGAACGACTCATCCGTTACCTTCATTATCAATGCGAAGGATGGCGAGAATGGTTTCCCTGGCAACGTAACAGCAACAGCTAAATATACAGTCAAGAGTGACAACACACTCGACATCGAGTTTGGCGCTACAACAGACAAAGAGACCGTTGTCAATATGACCAACCACAGTTACTTCAACTTGAATGGCGATCCATCTAAGGAAGGTTTCGATCAGATAATGTACATCAATGCAGATAAGTTTACTCCTGCAGATTCACTTTACATCCCAACTGGTGAAATCAAGAGTGTCGATGGAACCCCTATGGATTTCCGTAAACCTGCAGAAATCGGCAAGAAGGTTGATTATAACTTTGATCAGATTAAGAATGCCACAGGTTACGACCACAACTGGTGTTTGAACACATATAAGAATGGTAAGGGCGATGACAAAACAGTTTGCGCAAGCCTCTACTCACCAAAGAGCGGTATCCTTCTTGAAGTATTTACCAACGAGCCAGGCATTCAGGTTTACACCGGTAACTTCCAAGGCACAGGTATTGCCTGCAAGCATGGCATCAAGTATCCTAAACACGTAAGCGTTTGCTTCGAGAGCCAGAAATATCCTGATTCTCCAACCAAGATTGCTCAGGGTGTAAAGGATTGGACAGATGCCACATTGAAGCCAGGAGAGAAATACTATTCTCACCTCGCTTACAAATTCAGCGTTAAAAAGTAAGCGTAAGTTAGTTTAAAAGTCAGCGAACCGGCGGATAAAGTCCGCCGGAACAACTAACATCCAACAAGAAGTTTTCGCAATGACAAAAAAAACGAAATGTGCTGGATAAGAAACTAACATAATAAGCATTCAGTAAAAGAAAAGAATAAACAAATAATAATAAACAAACAATCTTATAGTAATTATGAATTGGAATTCAACAGAATTCGTATGGCTTGATTGGGCTATACTCGCCATTGGTGTTATCGGCGTAATTTGGGCTGTCTGGCACGCAATCGTGAAAGACAGAAAGGCTCAGAAAGGTGAAGACTCTTCTGCCTACCTCTTCGGTAAGGGTGAGCCATGGTATGTAATCGGTATGGCTATCTTTGCTGCCAACATTGGTTCTGAGCACCTCGTTGGTTTGGCTGGTACAGGTGCCAAGAGTGGTGTTGGTATGGCACACTGGGAGATGCAGGGCTGGATGATCCTCATCTTGGGTTGGCTGTTCGTACCTTTCTACCAGTTGCTCATTAACAAAATGGGTAAGATCATCACCATGCCAGACTTCCTGAAGTTCCGCTATACCCAGCGCACAGGTTCATGGCTCTCTATCATCACCCTCGTAGCTTACATCCTTACTAAGGTGAGCGTTACAGCCCTTACAGGTGGTATCTTCTTTGAATATCTTTGGGGCTTGAACTTCTGGGTTGGTGCCATCGGTCTGATTATCCTCACCACCATCTTCACCGTATTCGGTGGTATGAAGGGTGTGATGACATTGTCAACTATCCAGACTCCTATCCTCGTCATCGGTTCTTTCCTCGTACTCTTCCTCGGTCTCTCTACCCTTGGCGGTGGCAGCATAGCTGCTGGTTGGGCCGACATGATGGATTACTGCGGCAAGCTGAACAATGGTTATGGTACAACTCACATGTTCCACTGGGAGGCAGGTGACTCTATGTATCAGGAGTATCCTGGTTTCGTAGTATTCATCGGTGCAACCATCATCGGTTTCTGGTACTGGTGTACTGACCAGCACATCGTTCAGCGTGTACTCGGTCAGGTTCCTGGCGAGAGCAACGTAGAGGTTATGAAGCGTGCCCGCCGCGGTACTATCGCAGCCGGTTTCTTCAAGGTACTCCCTTGCTTCATGTTCCTCATCCCAGGTATGATTGCAGCCGCATTGGCTCAGAAGGGTGCCATCCAGATGAACGAGACTGATGCAGCCTTCGCCATCATGGTAAAGACCGTTCTTCCTGCAGGTATCAAGGGTATCGTAACCATCGGTTTCATCTGCGCACTCGTTGCTTCATTGGCAGCATTCTTCAATAGCTGTGCTACCCTCTTCACCGAGGACTTCTACAAACCATTGAAGAAGGGCATGTCTGAGGCTCACTACGTACTCGTTGGCCGTATCGCTACCGTAGTAGTTGTGGTTCTAGGTTTCGCATGGTTGCCAATCATGATGAAGATGGATACTTTGTACAACTATCTCCAGGGTATCCAGTCACTCTTGGCTCCAGCCATGGTAGCTGTATTTGCAATGGGTATCTTCTTCAAGAAGATTACTCCAAAGTCAGGTGAATATACCATGATTACAGGTTTCCTCATCGGTATGCTCCGCCTCGTTACCAACGTCATCACAGATACAGGTAAGGCTACAATGGATGGTGCATTCTGGGATTACACCGCATGGTTCTGGCAGACCAACTGGCTCGTATTCGAGTGCTGGTTGCTCGTATTCCTCATCATCTTCATGGTAGTAGTAAGCTGCTTCACTCCAGCTCCAAGCAAGGAGCAGGTAGAGGCAATCACCTTCACATCAGACTTCAAGAAGTCTATCCGTGAGAGTTGGAGTGCCTTCGATATTATCGGTACCCTCGTAGTAATCGGCCTCTGCGCAGCATTCTACGCATACTTCTGGTAAAATATTATTCACGTCAGGAGCAAGAAGTGAGGAGTCTGGAATTTTCTCAAAGATCAGACAAAACTGTTTCTGTTGAAAAAATCCGCGATCCTTTCTTCTCCTTCTTACTCCTTGATTTTCCTCTCGAACCTGCTCTATGAAGAGCAAGCAAAAGAACACAACTATACATACATTGAATCATTACATCAAAACAGCAGAAAGACCATGACCCAGTTTTATAATGAATACTCCAAAGTATTAGTATCCGTCGATTGTATCATTTTCGGTTTCGACGGTAGTAACCTCCAGGTACTGATAGGCAAACGCAAGATGGACCCGGGAAGAGGCGAATGGTCACTCTATGGTGGTTTCGTTGGCGCAACAGAAAATCTCGAAGATGCTGCCAACAGAGTCATCCTGGAACTTACTGGAATGAAAAACCTCTATATAAGACAAGTAGGAGCTTTCGGCCGCATCGACCGTGACCCAGGTGAGCGAGTTATCTCTATCGCCTATTGCACTCTCATCAATGTGAAAGACTATGATGACAGCCTCCGTGTAGAACACGGATTGGAATGGGTTAGTCTGAACGAACTTCCAGAACTTTACTCAGACCACAAACTCATGATCCGCAACGCTATCGCACAGATACGCCGCCGCATCAATCATGAGCCATTAAGCTTCAAACTCCTCCCAGACCTCTTTACGCTGACACAGCTTCAGCACGTATTCGAGGCAGTAATAGGCGAAGAGATTGATAAGCGCAACTTCCGCAAACGCGTGAAGGATATCGACTTCATCGAGAAAACAGAACTCATCGATAAAGTCAACTCGAAACGAGGCGCCGCCCTCTACCGCTTCAACAAGAAAGCATACGAGGAAGACCCATCGTTCAACTTGAAATAGAATAAACAACTTAAAACAAAAGATATTATGTTAGAAGAATTAAAAGAAAAAGTGTTCAAGGCAAACCTTGATCTCGTTAAGCACAACCTCGTGCTCTTTACATGGGGTAATGTGAGTGGTATCGACCGCGAGAAAGGTCTGGTTGTCATCAAACCATCAGGCGTCGATTATGACACCATGAAGGCTAGCGATATGGTAGTGGTAGACTTGGAAACAGGTAAGGTAGTAGAAGGCGATCTGAATCCATCATCTGATACACCAACTCACCTGGTTCTCTACCGCGCATTCCCAGAGTTGGGTGGCGTAGTTCATACTCACTCTACTTATGCTACCGCTTGGGCACAGGCTGGCTTGGACATCCCTAATATTGGTACAACTCATGCTGATTACTTCCACGATTGCATCCCTTGCACTGATGCGATGACAGAGGATATGATGGCAGAATATGAGCACAACACAGGTGTTGTCATCGTTGACCGTTTCAAGAAAGATAACATCAACCCAGTTCATACTCCTGGCGTATTGGTTAAGAACCATGGTCCTTTTACATGGGGTAAGGATGCTGACCAGGCTGTTTATCACGCAGTAGTAGCTGAACAGGTAGCAAAGATGGCTTTCATCTCATTCTCTGTTAATCCAAACACCACCATGAACCCATTGCTCGTAGAGAAGCACTTCAACCGCAAGCACGGTCCTAACGCTTACTACGGACAGAAAAAGCACTAATTAAAGCGTGTTTCAAATAAAGATATTAAATCACATTAACAATAACAATTAATACAACAAACAATCATGATTAAAGCATTTGAAAATTTGGAGGTATGGTTTGTAACTGGTGCACAGCTTCTTTACGGAGGCGAAACAGTTAAGATAGTTGATGGTCACTCAAAGGACATGGTAGATGGTCTGAACAACAGTGGCATCATCCCAATCAAGGTAGTTTATAAGGGCACAGCTAACTCTTCTGCAGAAGTTGAGGCTGTCATGAAGGCTGCCAACAACGATGAGAAGTGCGTAGGTATCATCACATGGATGCACACCTTCTCTCCAGCTAAGATGTGGATCAAGGGCTTGCAGGCTCTCGAGAAGCCTCTCCTCCACTTCCACACTCAGTACAATGCAGAACTCCCTTGGGATTCTATCGATATGGATTTCATGAACCTCAACCAGTCAGCCCACGGCGACATCGAGTTCGGTCACATCTGCACCCGTATGCGCATCCCTAGAAAGGTAGTTGTAGGTTACTGGAAGAGCGAAGAGGCTCAGAAGCAGATTGCAACATGGGCTCGCGTAGCTGCAGGTGTTGCTGATGCTCACAACGTACGCTGCTTGATGTTCGGTATGAACATGAACAACGTTGCTGTAACAGATGGTGACCGCGTAGAGTTCGAACAGCGCTTGGGTTACCACGTAGATTACTACCCAGTATCTTCACTCATGGAATACTACAAGAAGGTAACTGATGCAGAAGCTGATGCTCTCGTTGAGGAGTACAAGAAGGAATACACCATCAAGATTGATGAGTCTGGCGAGGAAGTTTATTGGGAGAAGGTGAAGAACGCAGCTAAGGCTGAGATCGCTCTCCGTCGCGTATTGAAGGATGAGAACGCAGTAGCATTCACAACCAACTTCGATGACCTCGGCGATGCTGACATCGACGATCCAAACTTCTGCGGTTTCGACCAGATTCCTGGTTTGGCTTCACAGCGCCTGATGGCAGAGGGTTATGGTTTCGGTGCTGAGGGTGACTGGAAGACAGCTTGCCTCTACCGCACACTCTGGGTAATGAACCAGGGCTTGGAGAAGGGTTGCTCATTCCTCGAGGACTACACACTCAACTTCGCTGCCGACCGCACATCTAGCCTCCAGAGCCACATGCTCGAGGTATGCCCATTGATCGCAACAGACAAGCCAAAGCTCGAGGTTCACTTCCTCGGCATCGGTATCCGCAAGCAGCAGACTGCCCGTTTGGTATTCACATCTAAGACAGGTAAGGGCGTTAAGGCAACTGTAGTTGACCTCGGCAACCGTTTCCGTCTCATCGCAAGTGAGGTAGAGTGCATCGAGCCAAAGGCAATGCCTAAGCTCCCTGTAGCTTCAGCTCTCTGGGTTCCACAGCCAACCTTCGAGATTGGTGCAGGTGCTTGGATCCTCGCTGGTGGTACTCACCACAGTGCATTCTCTTACGATATCACTGCTGAGTACTGGGAAGACTTCTGCGAGATTCTCGGTATTGAGTTCGTCAACATCGACAAGAACACAACTATCAGCAGCTTCAAGCAGCAGCTCCGCAACAACGAGATTTACTACATGCTCAACAAGGCGTTGAGATAATTTAAGTGAAGAGTGAAGAACGAAGAGTGAAGAATTCCATTGCTTTTCTCTTTGTTCCTTACATTAAAGAAAGAATCAATAATGAGCGCAAAAACTATTATAGAATCAGGTAAGGCCATTCTCGGTATCGAGTTTGGCTCTACCAGAATCAAGGCTGTCTTGATCGACACCGACAACAACCCTATCGCACAGGGTAGCTTTGAGTGGGAAAACCAGTTGGTTGATGGTCTCTGGACTTACAGCATCGACACAATCTGGAAAGGTTTGCAGGATTGTTATGCCGACCTCCGCAAGAACGTGAAGGCTGAGTACGACTGCGAAATCAAGCAGTTGGCTGCCATCGGTATTTCTGCGATGATGCACGGCTACATGGCTTTCGGTAAGGATGAGAACATTCTCGTTCCTTTCCGCACATGGCGTAACACCAATACAGCCAAGGCTGCAGCTGAACTTTCAGAACTCTTCCACTTCAACATCCCATTGCGTTGGAGTATCTCTCACGTATATCAGGCTATCCTGAATGGTGAGAACCACATCAACAAGATTGACTTCCTTACCACTCTCGCCGGTTATATCCACTGGCAGCTCACAGGCAAGAAGGTTTTGGGCGTAGGCGATGCATCAGGTATGCTCCCTATCGACTCTAACACCAACAACTACGATGCAGAGATGGTAGCTAAGTTCGATAAGCTCATCGAGCCTAAGAACCTGGGCTGGAAGATTCTCGACATTCTCCCTGAGGTGCTGAACGCAGGCGAAGATGCTGGCGTATTGACCGAGGAAGGTGCAAAGAAGCTCGACCCATCAGGCACACTCCAGGCAGGCACCCCACTCTGTCCTCCAGAAGGTGATGCAGGTACTGGTATGGTAGCTACCAACGCTGTACGTCAGCGCACAGGTAACGTCAGTGCAGGTACATCTTCTTTCTCTATGATTGTATTGGAGAAAGCCTTGAGCCAACCTTACGAAGTCATTGATATGGTGACTACTCCAGACGGTAGCCCTGTAGCAATGGTTCACTGCAACAACTGTACTTCCGACCTCAATGCATGGGTAGGTTTGTTCAAGCAATATCAGGAGTTGCTCGGTGTTCCAGTAGATATGAACGAGGTATTCGGCAAGCTCTACAACCACGCTCTTGAAGGCGATGCTGATTGCGGAGGATTGATTGCTTACAACTATATCTCTGGTGAGCCTGTAACAGGTCTTGCAGAAGGTCGCCCTATGTTCGTACGTTCTGCCAACGACCACTTCAATCTTGCCAACTTCATGCGTGCCAACCTCTATGCTTCAGTAGCTGTATTGAAGATTGGTAACGATGTATTGTTCAAGGACGAGAAGGTACAGGTAGATCGCATCACAGGTCATGGCGGTTTGTTCAAGACCAAGGGTGTAGGTCAGCGCATCCTCGCTGCAGCCATTAACTCCCCTATCTCTGTCATGGAGACAGCAGGCGAAGGTGGTGCATGGGGTATAGCCCTGCTCGCAGGTTATCTCGTTAACAACGATGAGAAGTTGAGCCTGGCAGATTATCTCGACAAGAAGGTATTTGCAGGCAATACTGGTGTAGAGATTGCACCTACTGCCGAAGATGTAGCCGGTTTTGATAAATATATTGAAACCTACAAGGCTGGTCTTGCTATCGAAAAGGCAGCAGTTGAGAACAAAAAGTAAATAAACGATAAATACGTTTGTGGGGATTCTACCTCCACAAACGTATTATACTTAAAATCGACAACAATTAATAAGAACAATGATGAAGAAACTATTCGCTACCACATTGCTTTCAACAGCAGTTGCATTCTCAGCACAAGCTCAGGATGTAACAGGAACAATCCATGCCAACCAGGGAACCCAGAAAATCAATAAAGAGATTTATGGCCAGTTTGCCGAGCATCTCGGAAGTTGTATCTATGGTGGTCTTTGGGTAGGTCCTGATTCTAAGATTCCTAACACTCAGGGTTACCGCAACGACGTGCTCCAAGCCCTCAAGGACCTGAAAGTGCCTGTATTAAGATGGCCTGGAGGATGCTTCGCTGACGAGTATCACTGGATGGATGGTATCGGTCCACGTGAGAAGCGACCAAAGATGCAGAACAACAACTGGGGTGGAACCATTGAGGACAACTCTTTCGGTACACACGAGTTTCTGAATCTCTGCGAGATGTTGGGTTGCGAGCCTTACATCAGCGGTAACGTGGGTTCCGGCACTGTTGAGGAATTGGCAAAGTGGGTGGAATATATGACCAGCGATGGAGATACTCCTATGGCAAAACTCCGCCGACAGAACGGCCGCGACAAGGCTTGGAAGGTAAAATACCTCGGTGTTGGTAACGAAAGTTGGGGCTGCGGTGGCAACATGCGTCCTGAGTATTATTCAGATCTCTTCCGCCGCTACTCTGTTTATTGCCGCAACTATGACGGGAACCAGCTCTATAAGATTGCATCTGGAGCAAGCGATTACGATTATAACTGGACTAAGGTATTGATGGACCGTATCGGCAACCGTGCCAACGCCATCTCTCTACATTATTATACAGTAACAGGCTGGACAGGCAGCAAGGGTTCTGCCACCAAGTTCAACAATGAGGATTACTACTGGACCATGGGCAAGGCGCTCGGCATAGAAGATGTCATCAAGAAGCACGAGGCTATCATGGACAAGGCTGATCCAAAGAAGCAGGTAGCCCTCCTCGTTGACGAATGGGGAACCTGGTGGGATGAGGAGCCTGGCACTATCAAGGGCCACCTCTATCAGCAGAACTGTATGCGCGATGCCTTCGTTGCAGCACTCTCGCTGAATGTATTCCACCGCCATACAGAGCGTGTGAAGATGACCAATATCGCACAGATTGTCAACGTACTCCAATCAATGATCCTGACAGATACAAAGGGAACAGGTCACATGGTTCTGACTCCAACCTATCATGTATTCAACATGTACAAGGACTTCCAGGAGGCAACCTATCTCCCAATGGATGTAAAGTGCGACTCTATGGATGTTCGCGGCGATGATCATGCAAAAGATGGAAGAAAGATTCCATTGGTATCTACTTCAGCAGCCAAGAAGGCAGATGGAACCATTGTGGTTGCTCTTGCCAATGTCAGTCTTGACAAGGCTCAGCAGGTAGAGTTTAATCTGGATGGTGCAGCTGCTCCAAAAACTGTAACAGGACAGATTCTTTCCTGCAACAAGGTGAGCGATTACAACGACTTCGTACACCCGGATGTAGTGAAGCCTGCAGTTTTTAAGGATGCAAAAGTAAAGAAAAACACCCTTAAGGTAAAAATTCCTGCAAAATCTATCGTAGTTTTGAAAATAAAATAGTATCTTTGAAGGCGAAAAAGGAAGTATCCTTCTTTTGAGTAGCCTTCAGAGTTGGAAAAACAAGAATATTTCAGCAGAAATAACAACAATAATAAATATAAAATTATGAACGACATTAAAGTAATGAATCATGCAGCTGATAACATCCGTATCTTGGCTGCTTCAATGGTAGAAAAGGCAAATTCCGGTCACCCAGGTGGTGCTATGGGTGGTTCTGACTTCATCAACGTGCTCTTCTCTGAGTATCTGGTTTATGATCCAGCAGATCCAACATGGACTGGCCGTGACCGCTTCTTCCTCGACCCAGGTCACATGAGCCCTATGCTCTATGCTGGTTTGGCTTTGCGTGGTTTCTTCTCTATGGAAGACCTCAAGCAGTTCCGCCAGTGGGGTTCTGTAACTCCTGGTCACCCAGAGCTCGACCTTCAGCGTGGTATCGAGAACTCATCTGGTCCTCTCGGTCAGGGTCATGCCCTCGCAGCTGGTGCAGCTGTTGCAGAGAAGTTCCTCGAGGCTCGTCTGGGTTCAACCATGATGCAGCACAAGATTTACGCATACATCTCTGATGGTGCTGTAGAGGAAGAGATTTCTCAGGGTGTTGGTCGTATCGCCGGTAACCTCGGTCTGAACAACCTCATCATGTTCTACGATTCTAACGACATCCAGCTCTCTACAGAGTGTGGCGTTGTTATGAACGAGGATACAGAGATGAAGTACAAGGCTTGGGGCTGGAATGTCATCAAGATCAACGGTAACGACGTAGCTCAGATTCGTGAGGCGCTCGATGCTGCCCAGAAGGAGCAGGACCGCCCTACCCTCATCATCGGTAAGACCGTAATGGGTAAGGGTGCTCTCCGCGCAGACGGCACAAGCTACGAGGCTTGCATCAATACTCACGGTGCTCCTCTCGGTGGCGACGCTTACGTAAATACTATCAAGAACCTGGGTGGTGATCCTGAGAATGCATTCGTTATCTTCGACGATGTAAAGGAAATCTACGCTAAGCGTGCTGAGGAGTTGAAGAAGATCGTAGCTGAGCGCAAGGCTGCAGAGGCTGAGTGGCGCAAGGCTAACCCAGAGAAGGCTGCCCAGATGGATGAGTGGTTCAGCGGCAAGGCTCCTAAGGTAGACTGGAGCAAGGTTGAGCAGAAGGCTGGTTCAGCTACACGTGCAGCATCAGCTGCTTGTCTCGGCGTTTTGGCAGAGCAGGTTCCTAACATGATCTGTGCTTCAGCTGACCTTTCTAACTCTGATAAGACAGACGGTTTCTTGAAGAAGACCAAGAGCATCGTTCGCGGTGACTTCTCTGGTGCTTTCTTCCAGGCTGGTGTTGCAGAGTTGACTATGGCAGATATGTGTATTGGTATGATGCTCCACGGTGGTGTGGTTGCAGCAATGGGTACATTCTTCGTATTCTCTGATTATATGAAGCCAGCTGTACGTATCGCAGCCCTGATGCAGGTTCCAGTGAAGTTCATCTGGACTCACGATGCATTCCGCGTTGGTGAGGATGGACCTACTCACGAGCCAGTTGAGCAGGAGGCACAGATTCGCCTCATGGAGAAATTGAAGAACCACGCAGGTAAGGACAGCGTTCGCGTATTCCGTCCAGCTGATGCTGACGAGACTACAGTTTGCTGGAAGCTCGCTATGGAGAATGTTGAGACTCCTACAGCTTTGATCTTCTCTCGCCAGGGCATTGCCAAGTTGCCAGAGGGTACAGACTATGAGCAGGCAGCCAAGGGTGCTTACATCGTAGCAGGCAGCGACGAGAATCCAGACGTTATCTTGGTAGCTAGCGGTTCTGAGGTTTCTACATTGGAGGCTGGTTGCGAGGCTTTGCGTGCCGACGGCATCAAGGTTCGCGTGGTAAGTGCTCCATCAGAGGGCTTGTTCCGTGGTCAGAGCAAGGAATATCAGGAGAGCGTATTGCCAAAGAACGCTAAGATCTTCGGTATGACTGCCGGTCTTCCTGTAACACTCCAGGGTCTCGTAGGCGCTAATGGTAAGGTTTGGGGTATGGAGAGCTTCGGTTTCTCAGCTCCTTACAAGGTACTTGATGAGAAGCTCGGTTACACAGGCGAGAACGTTTACAAGCAGGTAAAGGCTTTCTTGGCAGAGGCTTAATTAGCATAAACTAAACAGGAGTTGGAAGCTGGAGTTGGAGATTTTGCAGGATGGCAGATTTCCATTTCCGGCATCCGACTCCTTTCACTCTTTTAATATTAACCTTGTGAAGGATAAGGGTTTACCCCGTTTTCTTCACTTAAAAACTTAAGTATTATGGAAGTAAAGACAGTTGGTATTGCATGCGATCACGCAGGTTTTCCATTGAAGCAATTTGTATTGGAATATTTGGAAAAGAAGGGTTATCCTGTAAAGGATTATGGTACATACAGCGATGCGAGTGTAGACTATCCTGACTTCGGTCATGCTCTTGCTAAAGGCATTGAGAGCGGCGAAGTATATCCAGGTATCGGCATTTGCGGCAGCGGCGAAGGTATCGCCATGACATTGAATAAGCATCAGAGTGTACGTGCCGGATTGGCATGGTGCAAGGAGATTGCTCATTTGGTTCGTCAGCACAACGATGCCAACGTATTGGTACTTCCAGGTCGTTTCGTAGACAACAAGACCGCCGAGGCTATTCTCGACGAGTTCTTTGCCACAACATTCGAGGGTGGCCGTCACGAGCGTCGCGTCAAGAAGATTCCTGTTCAGCAGTAAAGTTCTGAATGGATAAAAAAGAATTAAGGCTGAGTCATCGCATGATGGCTCAGCCTATTTTTATGGAAAGGCTGACTGTCTTTCAACCTAAGAAATCTTTAAGCCATAACACCATTATCATAGAGATATTCCGGTGCAATATCAGCTCCATTATACCAGAAGATAGTTTGGTCTAGTCCGAATTGAACGAACTTTTTCTTGTCCTTCAATTCTGCAAATGCCGGATATTTCAAAAGAGGCTGCAAATCAACCTTCTTCGTCACTCCATCATTAAATGTACAAAGAAGAGTATAATCTCCTAAATAATCTACATCTTTAACTGTTAGTATCATATCCTTATTTATTGATGGTCAAAAGCATAAATATAAATCAATATACCTTGTATAACATATACTGCACCCATATATTTCCCTTTTAAAATCGTAAATACGCTTGCAAAGTTACGCTTTTATTTGGAAAGCGCAAAGAAAAATGAGATTATTTTTTTGTCAATCCAAGATTTTGTAGTACCTTTGTGCCCAAGTATGGCGAGGCAAATGCCAAACCTGCTCTATTTTCGTGGGTTAACGATTAGATTCGTATCGATTAGACTGGAAGTTCAATTCAGAATAGCTCCTACCAAAGCAAAATTCAACAAAGAGAATGTACAGTATGAGACGGTGCGCCATGATATGGCGTTCCCTCATCTCTTGTATTTCTCTTTGTGGCCCATCTGTGGTAGGAGCAGCCTTGAATTGGAATACAACGAGATGACGGGTACGCTCTTTTTGTATCTTGTACCCTCGGAATACATTTTTATTAGTTCACAGATTTCAGTAACAAGATTTAAAGCTCCTACCAACATGCAAAAGAATCTGCCAATTGAAAATCTTCTAGATGAGTACTTTAAGGCATTAAACGCAACCTATAGTACCCATGATGCCAGCGAGTATAGCTACCGCTCGGCCTTGGAGAATTTATTGAATAGTCTGCTACAGCCAGAATATCAAGCTATCAATGAGCCACGCAATATGACTTGCGGCAAGCCCGACATATCCATCATTCGCAAGCGTGATGCCGTAACTGTAGGCAGTATAGAAACCAAGGACATCAACAAGCCAGACTTAGAGGGAAAAGGAAGAAACCAGGAACAGTTCGACCGCTACAAGAAGGCGATGAACCATGCTGTCTTTACAGATTACCTCCGTTTTCTGTTTTATGAAAGCGGCAACGATACTCCTATCCTGGACATTCGTATAGGCACATGCCAGAACGATGAAATCATACCCGACATCGAAAAAGGCAAACAGCTATGTTCGTTCCTTCGCAAATACATCGGGAAGAAGATTCAACCTATTCGCTCTGCTACAACTTTGGCGGATCTCATGGCAAAGAAAAGCCAGTTGATGTGTGCCATTCTTACAGACTTGTTGAAGGAAAACGGCAAAGACAATGCATCGGGACTATTGAAGAAGACTTATACAGACCTCAAGGATTCTCTCATTCAAAATCTCGACGAGGATGGCTTTGCTAAGATATACTCGCAGACTGTAGCTTACGGCTTATTTGCAGCCCGACTAAACGACACCACCCCAGAAAATTTCTCTAGGGCAGAGGCAGCTGAGCTGATACCAAAAACCAACAAGTTGCTACGAGGAATCTTCAATGACTTGGCGGGTAATACAATCCCTGAACGCATCTCCTGGATTATCGACGACTTGGTTGAGATGTTCGGTGCCACCAATTTGCAAAAAATGTTCGAACGAGACATCAGAAACAACCGAGACCCACTGATACACTTCTATGAAGACTTTCTGAAAGCATTTAATTCTGCAGACAGAAAGAACTTCGGCGTATGGTATACCCCACTCCCCATCGTCAAGTTTATCGTAGATTCCATAGACATTCTTCTGAAGAACAAGTTGAGCATTGAAGAAGGCTTGGCCGACACAACCACAATCATTCACAAGACGCTGGATGGAGAAACGGAACTTAGTCAAGTACAGATACTAGACCCTGCAGTAGGAACCGGAACATTCTTAGCAGAAATCATCAATCATATCGCTGACCAATACAAGGGACAAGAGACACTTTGGCAGAAATATGTCCACAGCTGTCTTTTGCCTCGACTGTATGGTTTCGAGATACAGATGGCATCCTATACTGTAGCACACATCAAGTTTGATATGGTGTTGGCACATACTGGTTATAAGACTGAAAAAGACGATGCATTCCACATTTGCCTTACCGACTCTCTCAGAAAGCCAAACAAGACTGGAGAAAGCAACACAGGATATTGGATTTCCCTAGAACAAGCGGAAGCCGACCGCATCAAGTCGCAACGTCCAATCATGGTGATGTTGGGCAATCCTCCATACAATGGGGAGAGCCAAAACAAGGCTGACGAGATAGAAGAACTCATAGAAAAGTACAAGCAGGAGCCAGACCAAATACTCAACAAAAAAGAAAAGGCAAAGAAGATTGCCGACACGAAATGGCTAAATAATGACTACGTGAAGTTTATCGCTTTGGCACAGCGTTTCATAGAAGGAAATGGCAAGGGTATTATAGGTTACATCACTCCCAACACACATTTAGACAGTCTTACTTTTAGAGGAATGCGTTATCAACTGCTGAAGACTTTTGATAATATATACATCATTAATCTTCACGGCAGCAACAAAACAAAAGAGACTTGCCCTGATGGTTCTAAAGACGAGAATGTATTTGGAATCGAAAGCGGTGTATGCATCACTCTCTTTGTAAAAACCGGAACTGAAAAAGGCGAATCTTCCTTAGCCAAAGTATATTATAAAGATGTATATGGAAAAAAGAAAGAAAAGTTTGATTTCTTGGAGCAGAACAACTTGCTGGCTTTGGATTTCGAAGAAATTACACCTACATCACCGATGTTTTTTCTTCTCCCAATCAAGAAGAACATGGAAACAGAATTCGGTCAAGGATTCTCTGTTGAAGAGCTCTTTATAAAAAAGGCTCTTGGAATATGTACCAAAAGAGATTCTATCGCCTACCAATCTAGTCTAAATGGAATAAAAAGGATAGTTCAAGACTTCAGATACCTGGAGGAGCAAGCCATCAAAGAAAAGTATAACATCACCAAAGAGAGTGAAGATTCAAAAGTAATTAATGGTATTCGTAACATTAAAGAATTTGGCATAAAAGAAGAGTTTTTTAGAGAAGCTACATATCGTCCATTGGATAAACGATATACATACTTCACTAACAAGTCAAAAGGATTTATTGCCAGACCTGTTTATGACACGATGCGCCACCTTGCCCACCAAGACCAGAGCAAGAATCTAGGTTTAATCATCGGCAAGAGTGGCAATGTAGTTGGCGATATGCCTTGGAATTTATGCTTCGTTACCAACACAATAGTAGACTTGAACATCTTCTATCGTGGAGGAGGATACGTGTATCCTTTATACGTTGATACGAGTAAAGCTGTCAACCAGGGAGACTCCAGCACTCAGGAACTAGGTGACGAAAAGGAAACCATCATTTCTAATCTTAATGGAGACATCATCAAGAGACTAGGCGACTGCTTAGGAGAAGAACCTTCCCCAGAAGATTTGTTCGACTACATCTATGCCATCCTGCATTCCTCAAACTATCGAGATAAATTCAAGGAACAACTGAAATACCAGTTTCCTCGTATTCCATACCCTCAAAACGAAGAAGAGTTTAAAAAACTAGCGTCATTGGGTAACCACTTGCGCCACCTTCATCTTATGGACAATACGGCGACATGGAATGCCAAGAGTCAATTCCCTTTCAAAGGAAATGGGAGCAGCATAATCGTTAAGCCTCAATGGAAAGACGACAAAGTGTACATCAACAAAGAAAACTATTACGACAATGTACCAGAGGTAGTTTGGCGATATTATATTGGAGGATACCAAATAGCAGAGAAATGGCTTAAAGACAGAAAAGGCACAGAGCTAGACTTCAACGCCATCATCCACTATTCCAACATATTGTATGTCTTGACGCAAACAATCTATCTTTCTAAAGAAATAGACAAAATATACATATAATCCTTACTTCTCGCCAAGCACTACCGCCTTTACAGAAGAAGAGCTCGACTTCATTATCAACTACGACATTAAGTATCGTATGGGCGATGAGCTGAACAAGGACGAGGAGTAAAACGAAGAATCCCTGTTACTGATGCTACTCGGTAAGCATCGGCAACAGGGAATTTCGTCGTATTGTTCTATTGTTTTATCCTTCAGAATTATAAAAGTCTAGCAAGGGCGTACAGAAACTACCTTTGCCACATGTCCCTCGGGAATGCCTGGTACAACTATCGAATAGCTGACAGGAAATTTCTTTTCAAACTCCTCAATAGGAAGAGTGAATACTTTTAATTTCTTTTTCTTCATAATTTACTCCTTTCTTCAATAGCATATCAAACTAAGCCATTCTTCTTCAACAAATCTGTCAATTCTTTCCCCTTTATAGTACTCCGCTCCGATTTATCATAAATATAAAGCAAGCCGAGACCATCCTTTATATCGGCTAACACAACTGTTATAATACGGGCACCGCCACTTTTACCAGTTCCTTTCGATTTAATAGCCATACGAACCTTACGCAAGCCGCCACCTAAATCTGCACCCAAAGAGGGGGAAGAACTTAACTCATTCATCAATTCCTTCAAATCAAATTTAAACGACTTATAGCGCTTATTCAATCGTTTAGCTTCCTTTTCAAAAGAAGGGAAAGTAAATATCTTACAACTCATTCAGCACGTCCTCCAATGGTTTAAGCTCTAGCTTTCCTTCACGATAGGACTTCAGCTCATGGAGGGCATTGTCGAAACCCGAGAGTATTTCTTCTTTAGTCATACAAGGCTCTTCTTGAACCATACACGCCTCATTTGCCTCTTTATTTGCAAAGAGGTTTCTTATCCTATCCAAAAGATGGATATCTTGTGTATTAAGCACCTGACGAATAATATCATTCTGTGCTGCTTGTATATTTAATGCTGTCATACAAACTCCTTTTTAAAAATTTGCTTTCTAAATACCGAATATCACTTATTTCATGCAAAATTACACAGAAGTTTTCAAAATACCAAATATTTTCAGGCAAATCTACAAAAAAGCTGGTATTTCCTTTGATTTTCAGCGGATTATTAGTATTATTGCATTATTAAATACACGCAAGCGTATGATATCAAAGGATAATGCGTAAGATACAATCGCAGAATACGGAAGAAGTTGCCGGAAAAGACAGATGAAGTTGTCGGAAAAGATACTATAGGTTATCGGAGAAGTTAACTCCGTAGGCCGCACAACAGCTGTTGTGCGCTTGCATAACAGCTGATATGCGCTCGCACAACACCTGTTGTGCATGCGTAGACCAGCTGATGGACGCCTATAGCAAACCAACATTACTCGCTGATGTTTTTATCAATCATTTAGCCACTAAAAACACAGTTCTATTTGTTATTTTACCGGAACAACCCTATGTCAAAGAAACAAAAAAAGGGATGTCACACTAGGTGACATCCCCATATGAGAATCAAATACTTATTTGAAGCTTAAACTTTACTTGCTCTCAGCCTCAGCCTGCTTGGTCTCAGGTGCATTAGGACCATAGTAGCCATAGTAAGCCTGGTAACGGGTGTAACCCCAGTTAGCCTGAGCCTTCTCTGGATCGAGCAGCTTAGCCTTGTCGAGAACCTTGATAGCCTCCTGGTAAACAACCTTGCGGCCGTTAGGATCCTGCAAGTTACCAGCCTTGCTGTTGTAGCAAGCACCCAGATAAGTAAGAACAACTACGTTATCCTCCTTTGCAGCAAGAGCCTGCTTCAAACACTTGATAGCGTTGTCTGCATCGTTCTTCTGGATATACATCATACCCTTGTTGGCAAGAGCTACAAAGTTGTTAGGGTTCTTTGCAATAGCTGCGTCCAAAAGTTCAGTCTGCTCCTTCTCCATCTTCAATGAAGAGTACATAGAGTTCAAACCATCGAGAACAACATCATTGGTCTCGTCCTTTGCAAAGATATCCTTGAGCTTGTTAACATAGGCAAGAGAATCCTCGTGAGTCTTCAAGCCGTCCTTCATCACATAGAGCTTGAGGTTGAGGGCATCCTTAGCCTCCTTCTCACTCTTCATGGCGATGTCGCAATACTTCTCGCAACGGGCAGCATCCTTAGCCTGGTATGCATAACGGGCTGCAAAGAGAGCAACCTGACCGATATACTCCTTCTGGCCATCCTTCTGCTTCTGGTCTACAGAAGCGAAGAGAGGCTCATTGTCTGTATCTAGGAATGCACCCCAATACTTCAATACCTCATCAGCCTTATTGTTCTGGGCTGCAGTCTGACCCGCATTAACGAGCTGAACGCGAGCACCCCATACACGGCTAGCGTTGTTGTTAAACTTAGGAGCAACCTTACCCTTAGCGTTAGGAAGCTGGTCGTACTTGTAGCACTCAATAGCATTGATCAATGCATTGTATGCGCCCTCAGACATAGCAGCCTCGTCAACCGGGTCGTTCTTCTTCATGATCTGATTGGTCTGCTGGATGCTCTGCTGGTCGTTGAACTGCTTCATAGCGAGATCAACGAGCTTGTTGTAAGCCTTGGCCTTCTCTGCATCGTTAGCCATCTGACCCAAATTCTGCTTAACCAAAGCCTCAGCCTCGGCATAAGACTTAGCCTTCATGACAGCCTTGAGAGCGTCACTGTCGCCTGCGAATGCTGATGTGGCACCTAGTACCATCATTGCAGCTACTAAAAACTTTTTCATTTTTCTTAATGAGTTTAAAAGTTGTTGTTATTTATTTTTACGCGTCTTTTCTTTTATTCGAAATCTACGTTGTCCGAATCGGTATCATCTGCTCCAGATGCTTCGTCAGCGAGATGAGCCTCAGCAGCCTCTTCAGCAGTCTTGGCACCTACGGTATCATTCTCTATCTCCTCGCTCTTCTTAGCCCAGGCAGAACGGCTCTCCTCTTCTACAGAAGCCTCGAGCTCTGAACTCATCACCTTGCATACGCTGGCAATGACATCATTCTTCTTAGCAAGATTGATGAGGCGGACACCCTGAGTAGCACGGCCCATGACACGGCAATCAGCTACGGCAAGACGAATCACGATACCACTCTGGTTGATAATCATGAGGTCGTTATCATCGGTTACGTTCTTGATAGCTACCAGTCGACCGGTCTTGTCGGTAATATTCAGTGTCTTCACACCCTTACCGCCACGCTTGGTAACGCGGTAATCGAGTACATCAGAACGCTTACCATAACCCTGCTCGCTCACTACCATCACGGTTTCCTTCTCAGGATCGTTGACAACAATCATACCTACTACAGCATCATTACCCTCATCGAGGCGCATACCACGAACACCGGTAGACGTACGGCCCATTGTACGGATCTCGTTCTCGTCGAAACGGACAGCACGACCATTGCGGTTGGCAATAATCAGCTCGTTATGACCATTTGTCAGACGAACATCTACCACCTCATCGCCCTCTACGATGTTGATAGCAATCACACCATTGGCACGTGGACGGGAATATGCCTCCAGACAGGTCTTCTTCACGGTACCATTCTTGGTAGCGAAGACTACATAATGGTTGTTGATGAACTCTGCATCATTCAATCCCTTCAAGCGGAGGAATGCATTCACCTGGTCATCGCTCTCGATGTTGAGGAGGTTCTGGATGGCACGACCCTTGGAATTGCGGTCGCCCTCAGGAATCTCGTAACACTTCAACCAGTAGCAGCGGCCCTTCTTGGTGAAGAACAGCATGGTCTGGTGCATGGTAGCAGGATAGATATACTCGGTGAAGTCCTTATCACGGGTACGGGCACCCTTAGAACCTACTCCACCACGAGCCTGCTCACGGAACTCTGACAATGGGGTGCGCTTGATATATCCGAGATGACTCACGGTGATAACCACTGGGTCGTTTGGATAGAAGTCTTCTGGATTGAATTCATGGTCATCAGGCTTAATCATGGTACGACGTGCGTCACCATACTTCTCCTTCACCTCGTTGAGTTCATCCTTCATTACCTTCTTGCAGAGCTCAGGATCGTTCAGAATCTGGTTCAAGTAGTCGATGGTCTTCATCAACTCGTTGAATTCATTGTGCAACTGTTCCAGACGCAAGCCTGTCAACTGGCTGAGGCGCATATCCACGATGGCCTTACTCTGAAGTTCATCGAGTTCGAAGCGCTTCTCCAAGTTGCGCTGGGCATCAGAAGGAGTCTTGCTGGCTCTGATAATATGTACCACCTCGTCGATGTTGTCGCAAGCAATGATCAAGCCCTCGAGAATATGAGCACGCTCCTGAGCCTTCTTCAGTTCGAACTGGGTGCGGCGGATCGTAACATCATGACGATGCTCTACGAAATACTTCACACACTCCTTCAAGCTCAAAAGACGTGGACGGCCATTAACAAGAGCGATGCAATTCACTGAGAATGAACTCTGAAGAGCTGTCAGCTTAAAGAGTTTGTTCAAAAGAACATTAGCATTGGCATCACGCTTCACATCAACAACGATACGCATACCCTGACGGCCAGACTCATCGTTTACATTAGCAATGCCATCTACTCTGCCTTCCTTGGCAAGGTCAGCAATAGCCATCACGAGCTGCTCTTTGTTAACACCATAAGGAATCTCGGTGATAACAATCTTATCATGGTTTTCACCACTTTCAATCTCAGCAGTGGCACGAACCACGATTCTGCCTCGACCCGTTTCGTATGCATCCTTCACTCCCTGGATACCATAGATGGTAGCACCGGTTGGGAAGTCAGGAGCAGGGATATACTGCATTAATCCATCGGTGTCGATGTCAGGATTATCGATATATGCACAGCAACCGTCAATTACCTCACCCAGGTTGTGGGTAGGCATATTGGTAGCCATACCTACTGCAATACCGTTACCACCATTTACCAGAAGATTAGGAATCTTGGTAGGCATCACGGTAGGTTCCTGCAGGGTATCATCGAAGTTGTTGGTCATATCAACCGTTTCCTTGTCAAGGTCATCCATGATATGCTCACCCATCTTGGAGAGGCGGCACTCTGTATAACGCATGGCAGCAGGAGAGTCACCATCAACAGAACCGAAGTTACCCTGTCCGTCAATCAAGGTATAACGCATGTTCCACTCCTGTCCCATACGCACCAGAGCGCCGTAAACAGAAGAGTCGCCGTGAGGGTGATACTTACCGAGCACCTCACCAACAACACGCGCACATTTCTTATAAGGTTTGTCACTGGTGTTTCCAATACCGAGCATACCGTAAAGAATACGGCGGTGCACAGGCTTGAAACCATCACGTACATCAGGGAGGGCACGAGCCACGATAACTGACATCGAATAATCGATGTAGCTCGACTTCATCTCCTCCTCAATGTTGATCTTCATGATTCTATCATGATCCATTGTCTGATTTTCGTCCATTTCTTATATTAATGTATTATTGTTTATTCGTTACTTTCAAAACGTCTGTTTTCCATCCGGAAATCGCGTTTAAGGGCATTTCCTTGCGTTCTAAGCCGTTTTACCCTTTTGAAATTCCCGACAAAGATACAAAAAAAAATGATACTAAAACGCTTTAGAGACGAAAAATCGCATTATTTTAGCATTATTTGTATTTTAACAATGCAAAAAAGTTGGCATATCATTTGCTATTATTGAAAATAATGTGTACTTTTGCACTGAGTTTTTTTAAAAATATAAGCAAATATGATAAATCCGTTTTCACATATACAGGACATACTGAACAGAAGTAGCAAAGAAGCAGCACGCACCTTGGGAAGAGAAATCAGCGTGGAGCATCTGATGCTGAGTCTGATCAGCCAGAACGACAGCGATGTCAACAAGCTCCTGAAGGGCGCAGACATCAGTCCGATGGCTTTCAGCGGAGTCCTTAACAGCAAACTGGAAAAGCGTGTGGAAGAAACTCCTGCCGATAACGTGAAGGAGAACAGCCACATCCCATTCAGCCAGATAACAGACAGCATTATCAGAGACTCTATCCGCGAGGCAAACAACTACGAGCACTCCAAGATTGTAGAGCCAAGACATCTGCTGCTTGCCATCTTGAGAAATGACAAGAACCCTGTAGCCAACTGGCTGAGTCAACTGGGCTTAAGCTACGACCGTGCCATCGAAATGCTCTATCCTACTGACAAGGATGATGAGCAGAAGACAGAAGAGCCGAAGGATTTCAAAATGGAACCCCAAACACCAGATTCAGAAACCCCTGATGCTGACAGGCAGGAGGAAGCAGAGAGCCTGGAGATGGCTGGTGGAATAGAAGCAGAAGATGACTACAACGAGCAGAACGACATGATGGAAACTGACGAAGAGCCATTCGATATGGAAAAGGACCAGAACCCGATGAGACTGTCTACCCGTTCAAATGGAACTCCGCGCAAAAAGAGCAGCACCCCTACCATCGACAAATTCAGTTTCGACCTGACCAAGGCTGCAGCCGATGGAAAACTGGATCCTGTCGTGGGCAGAGAGAGGGAGATTCAGCGTGTGCTCGAGATTCTGGGTCGCAGAAAGAAGAACAACCCAGTATTAATAGGTGAACCGGGCGTAGGAAAGAGTGCCATCGTAGAAGGACTGGCACAACTCATCAACAACCAGGAAACATCGCCTATGTTCTTCAACAAGCGTCTGGTAAGTCTCGACCTGACTGCCATCGTTGCAGGAACCAAATTCCGCGGACAGTTTGAAGAGCGCATCAAGAATGTCATCAAGGAACTGGAGGACCATCCGGAGATCATCATCTTCATAGATGAGATTCACACCATGATAGGCGCCGGTTCCGGCGAAGGAAGCATGGATGCAGCCAACATTCTGAAACCAGCCCTGGCAAGAGGTATCATCCAGTGTATCGGTGCCACCACGCTCGATGAATATCGCAAGAGCATTGAGAAGGACGGAGCCTTGGAGCGCCGTTTCCAGAAGGTTATCGTTGAACCAACTACACGCGAAGAGACCCTGCTGATATTGCACAACATCAAGGAACATTACGAGAAGCATCACTGTGTGAGATATACAGACGAGGCTCTCGAGACATGTGTCAAACTGACAGAGCGCTATATCACCGACCGCCACTTCCCAGACAAGGCTATCGACGTGATAGATGAAGCCGGCTCGCGCGTACATATTAATAATGCAAGTGTTCCTGCTCCATATATCAAGCTGGAAAAAGAACTGAAAAAGATAATCAGCAAGAAGCAGCAGGCTGTAGCAAACCAGAACTTCGAGATGGCAGCCTCATGCAGAGATGCCCAGACCAAGATCGAGAAAGAGATTGAGGACATGAAGGCGCAATGGCAGCAGGGAGAGATTGGCGAATATGTTGAGGTGACAGCCGAAGACATTGCCAACGTTATCAGCATGATGACCGGCGTACCGGCTCAACGCATGGCAGAGGGTGAAAGCAAACGTCTGAAAGATCTGGAACACAACCTGAAGCACAAGGTGATTGCTCAGGATAATGCCATCAACAAGATGGTAAAGACCATTCTGAGGAACCGTGTAGGCTTGCGCGACCCTAACCATCCTATTGGCGTATTCATGTTCCTGGGTCCTACAGGTGTAGGTAAGACCTATCTTGCCCAGAAACTTGCCGAGGAAATGTTTGGTTCGAAAGATTCACTCATCAGAATAGACATGAGCGAATTCTCCGAGAGTTTCAACACCTCACGTCTGGTAGGTGCACCTCCAGGATACGTAGGCTATAACGAAGGTGGACAGCTGACCGAAAAGGTACGCCGCAAACCATACAGCATCGTATTGCTCGACGAAATAGAGAAAGCCAACAGCAAGATATTCAACCTGCTCTTACAGGTACTCGACGAAGGCAGACTTACCGATGGCAACGGCCGACTCATCGACTTCCGCAACACCATCATCATCATGACCTCTAATGCAGGAACCCGCCAGCTGAAAGATTTCGGCAGAGGCGTCGGCTTTACTTCTGCAGGTATAAAAGGTGAATTGGCGATGGATGAGAAAGACAAGGAGTATGCCCGCAGCATCGTCCAGAAGAGTCTGAGCAAGCAGTTTGCTCCAGAGTTTCTGAACCGCCTCGATGACATCATCACCTTCGACCAGCTGGATCTCAATGCCATCAAGCGCATCATCGACCTCGACCTGGAAGGACTGGTCAAGAGAATAGAAGACTTGGGATTCCATTTCCAGATTACCGAAAAGGCAAAGGAGATGGTAGCTAAGAAGGGATACGATGTGCAGTTTGGTGCCCGCCCACTCCGCCGCGCCATCCAGACCTACATCGAAGATTCCGTTTGCGAGATGTTACTCGATGGCACAATGAAGCCAGGCGACACCATCTCGGTAGGCAAAAATTCGAAAAAAGAAGAATTGACATTCAAGAAACTATAATCAGAAGAGGGACTATCCACTGGCGATAGTCCCTCTTTTATTATGAACCCGGTATAGCAACCAACGAACTTTAGTTAATAAGAGTTAACCACAAGAAAAGTTTAGGCAATAATTTCTTATTTCAAAAAATATTCATTACCTTTGCATCTGCTTTCGGGCAAAAAGCCATGATGGCTCAGTTGGTAGAGCAACGCATTCGTAATGCGTGGGTCGCGGGTTCGAGTCCCGCTCGTGGCTCTTTCTTGTGAAAGGAGTTAGTATTTTCCTTCGCGAGATTAGCACATCGGTAGTGCACGGGCTTCCCAAGCCTGTGAGGCGGGTTCGACTCCCGTATCTCGCTCAGAACATCAGTAACCCAGGGTTGAACCCTGGGTTACTTGTTTTATTAACATCTTTTCAATCTTCTACTACAACAAAATAACTCATTTCGAGTTATTATATAAATTAAACTAAGATAAAAGAATAATAATGAAGAAACATATCATACTTGTACTGGCGCTCGTCCTGTCTTCAGGGCCTCTTTTCGCACAGAGTTCACACATGACCGATGATCAGGTCATGAGCTTTGTGGTGAAAGAACATGAGCGTGGCACAGCCAATTCTCAGATTGTTACCAAACTGATGCAGAAGGGCGTAGACATCTCCCAGATTCGACGTGTACGCAATAAGTATCAGAAGATGTCGCAGCAGAACGAGCTCTACAGCACAACCGCTGCAGGAAATGCAGGCAACAAGAGAATGCGGACCAACAATGGTAAGCATAGAGAAGATTACCAGGACAAGGACAAAGAGAAGCAGGCTTCAACCTATAGCAACTATCGCATCCAGAGCAAGCAGAACGACAGCTACTACTCATCTTATGATGAAACCAACCCAGATTATGACGATTTCAGCAAGGAAATGAACGCCCTGGTACCCGATACAGCTACCATGGTAAAACAGCTGCAGGCTGAGCTCAACCAGAAGCGCAGTAAGGTTTTCGGCCGTGACATCTTCAATAACAAAGATCTCAGTTTCGAGCCAAATATGAACATCGCTACCCCACAGAACTATCGTCTGGGACCTGGCGATGCCGTCATCATAGATATCTATGGCGCCTCTCAGAAAACCATCGAGAGCACCGTTTCGCCAGATGGTGAAGTAACCATCGAGGGTTATGGACCGGTCAGCGTTTCAGGCTTAACCGTAGCTCAGGCTAATGCCCGCCTGCGCAATACCGTGGGCAGCAGATACCGTTCAAGCCGCATCAAGCTTACCGTAGGACAGACCAAGACCATTATGGTAAACGTGATGGGCGAGGTTAAGATTCCGGGCACCTATACCCTCTCTGCCTTCGCTACCGTATTCCATGCACTCTACATGGCTGGCGGAACCAACGATCTGGGTACATTGCGAAACATCAAGGTATACAGACACAACAAACTGGTAACGGTTGTTGATATCTACGACTATATTCTGAACGGCAAACTGACGGGTAATGTCCGCCTTGCCGACAACGATGTCATCGTAGTAGGTCCATACGATTGTCTCGTAACCATCGCCGGAAAGGTTAAGCGCCCGATGATTTACGAAATGAAGAAGAACGAGAGTGTCAATTCCCTTCTGAAGTATTCCGGTGGTTTTACAGGCGATGCTTACAAGAAATCAGTAAGACTGAACCGCAAGACCGGCAGAGAACGTGCCGTATATAATATAGAAGAGTTCGACTTCTCCAGTTTCCGTATCGATGACGGCGACTCAATCAGCGTAGACAGCATCCTGCCACGCTACGCCAACACCGTAGAGGTGAAAGGAGCCGTATTCCGTCCTGGCATGTACAATCTGGGCGAGCAGATCAACAGCGTACGCACCCTGGTAGAGCATGCCGAAGGATTAACAGAGGAAGCCTTCACCAACCGTGCCGTAATGCACCGCATGAAGTCAGACCGTTCACTCGAAGTAGTAAGTGTAGACATTGCCGGCATCATGAACGGCAAGACTCCAGATATCCCATTGAAGGAAAACGATGTTCTCTTCATCCCTACCCGACAGGAAAAGATTGTAGAGCGCACCCTCACCATCCGTGGCGAAGTGCAGTATCCAGGCGTCTATCAATATGCCGACAATGAGACCCTCGAAGACTTCGTTCTTCAAGCAGGCGGCTTGACCGACAAGGCTTCAACCGTTAATGTAATGGTAAGCCGTAGAGTAATGGATGCCAAGGCGTTACGTCCAGACAGCGTTATCGCCAAGACCTACACCCTATCTCTTAAAGACGGCTTCGTTATCGACGGCACCCCAGGTTTCAAGCTGATGCCATTTGATGAAGTAATGATTCGTCAGAGTCCGGCGTATGTAGAGCAGCAGAACGTATCAATTACCGGTGAAGTGATGTTTGCCGGTCTCTATACATTAGACCGTCGCAACGCCCGCCTGAGTGAACTCTTCAAGAAGGCAGGTGGAGCTACCGACCAGGCATATCTCAAGGGAGCCCGCATCATCCGCAAAGCCAACGAGCAAGAGAAGCTGCGCATGGAGGCAGTATTGAAGATGCAGCGCGAAGAGATACAGAAAAATCTTCTGCAACTAGCCTCCAGCAGCAACAATGCTGGTGCCATCTCGCAGACCTCTAAGGATGTAGAGCGTACCAACATAGAGAAGTTCAACGTACCTAGCGAATACCCTGTAGGTATCGACCTTCCAGAAGCACTGGCGAACCCAGGCAGCGATGCCGACATCATCTTGCGCGAGGGCGACCGTCTGGTCATTCCTCAGTACAATGGTACGGTAAAGATCAATGGTGCCGTAATGTTTGCCAATACGGTAGCCTACGAAAAGGGCAAGAAGGCAAGCTACTACATCGATCAGGCAGGTGGTTTTGCCTCAGATGCATTAAAGAGCAAGGCATACATCATCTATATGAATGGCAAGGTAGCCAAGCTCTCTCATGGTGCCAAAGTGCAGCCAGGCAGCGAGATTGTCGTCCCAGCTAAGCTGAAGCGCAAGATGAGTACCGCCGAAATTATGAGTATGGGAAGCAGCATGAGCAGCATCGCCGCCATGATTGCTACGATTGCTAATATGAGTAAGTAAGAATAATCAAACGCCTATAAGAAAGGAGCCATTCTATGAAATATCCTATAGGAATACAAGATTTCGAAAAGCTACGTACAAATGGATATTCGTATGTAGATAAGAGCCGATTCGTGTACAAGTTGGCGACAGAGGGAGAATACTATTTCCTCAGTCGTCCACGCCGATTCGGAAAGAGCCTCTTTCTGTCTACTTTGGAAGCATACTTCCAGGGTAAGAAAGAACTCTTCGAGGGCTTAGCCATATATGACTTGGAGACAGACTGGAAGAAATATCCTATATTCCATATTGATCTCAACACAGCCAACTTTCGAGAGAAAGACAGTCTGTACACAGTTCTTAATGACTACCTCACAACTTGGGAAAGCAAATATGGAGCCCGTGAGTCAGAAGCCACACTTGCCCTTCGTTTCAAGGGTGTGATAGCAAGAGCTGCGGAGAAAGAAGGATGTGGTGTTGTAATTCTTATAGATGAATACGACAAGCCTATACTTCAGACCCTGCGCGACCCAGAGTTACAGGCAGAACACCGTGCACAGCTGAAAGCATTCTATTCGGTATTGAAGACACAAGACCGATATATCAAGTTTGCATTCCTCACAGGTGTAACCAAGTTTGGCAAGGTTAGCGTGTTCAGCGACCTCAACAACCTGACTGATATCTCGATGGACCACCGCTATATCAGTATCTGCGGAATGACAGAGAAGGAATTGCTTACGAATTTCAAGGAAGGTATCAACGAATTAGCCGAAGCCAATGGCGATACAGAAGAAGCCACAATAGCAAAACTGAAGGCAAGATACGACGGATATCATTTCGAGGAAAATACAGTAGGCATCTATAACCCATTCAGCGTACTGAACACTTTGTCAAGACTTCGCTATAAAAACTACTGGTTTGAGACTGGCACACCCACATTTCTAGTTGACTTGCTGAAAATGCACAACTATCGTTTGCCAGACATGACAAAGGAAAGGGTATCAGACGATGTAATCAACAGCGTAGACTCGCTGTCAACCAATCCGATACCAGTGATATACCAGAGTGGTTATCTCACTATCAAAGGCTATGACGAAAGGTTTAAGAAATATCTACTAGGCTTCCCTAACAAAGAAGTGGAAGAAGGTTTTCTTAACTTTCTGCTGCCGCTATATTGTTCTGCAGGTGACCGTTCCGCCTTTATGGTCGATGAGTTTGTGAAGGATGTTGAAGCAGGACATGTCGAACAATTTATGAATCGGCTTACCGCTTTCTTTGCAGATAACAGCTATCAGGTAGCAGGCGAAGCAGAACTTTACTTCCAAAATGCCCTATATCTCATTTTTAAGATTATGGGATTCCACACACAGGTAGAAATACCGACAAGTGATGGCAGGATGGACGTTCTCATTCAAACTTCCGACTACATTTACATCATCGAATGCAAATTAGATGGAAGTGCAGAAGAAGCTCTGCAACAGATAGAAGTCAAAAACTATGCAGCTCCTTTCGCTATGGATAAGCGAACAGTTGTCAAGCTAGGCATCAACTTCTCCAGCAAGACAAGAAGAGTTGAGAGTTGGAAGCATAGATAAGTCATTAGCATCGCCGCCATGATTGCTACGATTGCTAATATGAGTAAGTAAACAAAAGAATAACGAAGAAAATGGATAATAATAATTCAGTAAAACAAATTGATGTAACAGCCATCATAAAAGCAATGATAAAAAACAGGAAAGCTTATTTTATAGGCTTACCTGTCTCATTCATTTTATCTATCCTAATTATCATGTGCGTGCCTAGACATTACAAAAGCACAGCTAAACTTGCTCCTGAGTTATCAAGTTTTAGTACTGGTTCCTTGGGGGAACTTGCCTCTTCTTTTGGTTTCGACATCGGTGCTTCTTCTAACGAAGATGCCATTTTCCCTGAATTGTATCCAGACTTGATTGAATCTAATGATTTCCTTACAAGTCTATTTGATGTGAAAGTAAAATCATTAGATGGAAGCATCAATACAACCTACTATGATTACCTTGCTACCAAACAAAAATATCCATGGTGGACCAAAGCGTTTTATAGTATAAACTTATTGTTTGCAACAAAAGATACAACAAACAGGACTAGCAGCAAAGTAAATCCTTTCAGACTAACCAAAAGACAGGATCAAATAGCCAAGACCATTGCTGATAATGTATCATGTACCGTAGATAAAAAAAACTATGTGATTTCTATTTCTGTAGAAGCACAAGATCCACTTATTTGCGCAACATTAACAGATACAGTACAAAACAGATTACAACAGTTCATCACAGATTACCGTACAAGTAAAGCACGCAAAGATTTAGAGTACTATCAAAAACTCTGCTCTGAAGCAAAAAGCAAATATGAAAAGGTTAGACAGACATATGGTAGCTATGCTGATGCCAACAATGACATCATATTGGAATCCTATAAATTGAAAGAAAATGACTTGGAAAATGAAATGCAGTTACTCTATAATAATTATACTGCATTACAAGCTCAAGTTCAGCAAGCTCGTGCAAAATTAACACTTCAAACACCAGCTTTTACAACGCTACAAAGTGCCTCCGTACCTTTAAAACCCGCAGGTCCAAAAAGAATGTTGTTTGTAATTGGAATGACTTTTTTGACCTTCATGATTATTACATTTTTTTCTATTAGAAAAGTTATATTTGGAGAAATCGATTAAATATGTATGCAAATTGCAAAGACATACAAAACCGTTCTAAGCGAATAGCATCCAATACATTGGTGCTATTCGCAAGAATGCTTATTCTCACCTTCGTCAATCTCTATACGGTACGTTGGGTATTGGCAGGACTTGGCACAGAAGACTACGGCATCTTCAATGCCGTGGCAGGCGTGGTGACTGCAAGCACCTGCATTAGCAGTGTACTTGCCCTATCCACCCAACGCTTTTATTCATTCGCAATGGGTAAAGGAGAATCAGACAGATTAAAGGAGATTTTCTCCGTGAGCCTCAACATAGTCGTGATGATAGCTCTCGTTCTGTTAGTCCTATTTGAGATTGTTGGTCCCTGGTTGATATCTACACAACTCACCATTCCTGTGGAACGTATGGAAGCGGCACAATGGATTCTTCAGTTTTCCCTGTTTTCTTTCATATTCACCCTCCTGCAGATACCATTCATCGGTGCAGTCTTTGCCAATGAGAATATGGGCTATTATGCACTGATTTCTACTATCGACTGTATCGTCAAACTTCTCATTGCCTATTACATCGGCATGACAGGTGGAGACGATTTGGTGTATTATGGAGCAGCATTAATGCTCGAAGCATTCATGGTTATGTTGCTTTACATTATCATTGCTAGAAGAAAGTATCCGGAATGTAAATATACCATCGTAAAGAAGAAGACTCTCTACAAGGAACTTTTCTCTTTCTCCGGCTGGTCATTCTATGGAGCTTTGGCAGGAGTAGGCATGACCCAGGGAAGTACCATTATTCTGAATGTGTTCTTCGGACCAATCATCAATGCAGCCTTTGGAATCGCCAATCAGATATACAATGCCATCAACACGCTTACCAATAGTGTGGTCATTGCTTTCCGACCTGCGATGATCAAAGCATATTCGTCGAACGAGAATGGATATCTAGAGCAGCTTTTTTTTGCTAGCAGCAAGGCAATACTCTATTTGCTGTCGATGGTTCTCATCCCATTCATCTTCGAAGCAGAGACGTTGCTCACACTTTGGTTAGGAGAATGTACACCTACCATGATCTTGTTTGCCCGGCTCTATGCGTTTTACACAATATGTCTGGCGTTACATAATCCAATAACGACTATTATACAGGCAACAGGCAACATTCGCAAATACAGCATGTATGTTGAAAGCATGACGATACTATGCCTGCCTGTCAGTTGGGTCTTATTCAAGTTAGGCATGCCATCATACTATGTATTCGTCACAATGATTGGACTTTGCATTCTGGCACATATCATCCGATTACTGATGCTGCAAACAAGTATTTCAGATTTAACCGCCAGTAAATATCTGGCGAGACTGGTATTACCGGGCATTCTGATTATTTCGATAACCACGCTGATAGTATATTGCATAGAGGCATTGCACGTAAACAGGATCCTTCAGCTCCTCTTATCGTTTGCCGTTTCTGCTATAAGCATATCAATCCTACTATATGCAGTTGGAATTTCAAAAAAAGAACGGAGTCTCATCAAAGATTTAGTAAATAGAAAAAAATAAAAAAATAAAGCTATATGGGTTATATAATCATAGCAATATTCTTTATCGCAGTCATATTGTCGTATACGGAAGAGTATCTTGGTAAATACAAACTTCCATTATATCTGCTGATAGGTATGTCACTTATCTTATTGGCTGGTTTACGCGAAGTGGGCATCGATCCAGATTCTCTGAATTATGAGGAAACCTACCGAAACTACTTTAGTTCCGGACGACAAGAGAATATAGAATACTCATATATTCTATTGTCTATGATACTGAACCTCATCACTGATGATGTACATATTTTGTTTTTGTTTTATGCATTCTGGGGATTAACACTCAAATTTGTAGGATTCAGGAAATACTCTACAATGTGGTTTTTGCCGATAGTCGTCTATATGGCTTACTATTATGAGCTGCATGAAGTTACACAAATTCGTACAGGAATATTGTCCGGTTGCCTCCTTTTGGCTATAAAGCCAATAGCAGAGGGCAAGAAGAAATTAGCATTAACCATTCTGCTGATAGGTTCTTTTTTCCATATATCTGGACTTCTGTTTTTACCGCTGATATTTTTAAGCAACAAGCCCATGACTAAGAAAGAGAAAATTATATGGGGTAGTCTCATCCCTTTAAGTTATCTCTTTTATTTTACAGGTGCAAACTTCATTGTCAGCACGAATCTTCCTTACATTGGAGACAAGCTTGCTCTATATCAAAAAGGAGTAGAAAAAGGCTTATTAACAGTATCAATAAATGTATTCAGTCCAATGCAGATGTTTTCTGTCTTGCTATATTATTATCTGTTATACTTTCATGATACTATTATAAAGTTAAACAAATATTTTGTAGTCATGATGAAAATATTCACGCTAGGATTATTCTGCTTTGCTACATTTGCAATTTTGCCAGTAATGGCTCAACGTGTATGCTATCTGTTTAGTATCGTCAACGTAATACTTTACACCAACATCTGCTACACCATCAAACAAAAATGGATTGGCATTTCAATAGTATCCTTAATCTCACTCATCATATTAAATTATGGTTTAGGTTACATTGAATTCCCATTCCTATGGAAGATTGGATAAATTATTATTTGCCAACAAACAGAAAGATGTTTTTAAATAAGAGTTTAATTAATTTGAAATAATATATAATAGAAAACAACATAATGGAAGCAAGAGTTATAGCATATTATTTGCCGCAGTTTCACCCAATCCCTGAAAACGACAATGTCTGGGGACCAGGATTTACGGAATGGACCAACGTAGCCAAAGCCCGTCCTGTATTTCGTGGACACTATCAGCCAAGAATACCAGCCGATTTAGGTTTTTATGATCTTCGATTGCCAGAAACACGCGAACAGCAGGCACAGTTGGCACGGGAAGCTGGTGTAGAGGGATTCTGCTACTGGCATTACTGGATGGGCAACGGCAAACGCCTGTTGCAGCGACCATTCGATGAGGTTCTCAATTCTGGCAAACCTGATTTTCCATTTTGTCTGGCATGGGCAAACCATGATTGGAAAACAAATACATGGAAGAACAAAGGTGGCAACCAGATGATCTGTGAGCAATTGTATCCTGGCGATGAAGATTACATCGCCCATTTCAACTATGTGCTCAAGGCATTTAAAGACCACCGTTACATCACCGTAGATGGTAAGCCACTGTTTTTGATTTTCGATCCATATCATTTCAAGGATGTTCGCCACTTCATGGAACTCTGGAGAAAGATGGCAAAGGAGAATGGATTGAAAGACATCTTCTTTGTTGCTATGTGTGCTTCTACAACAACGGTCAAGAGAAACGAAGATGGCACCATTAGCCGTGTGATGCCAAACCTTGAAAGCAGTGCAGACATCTATAACTCATTCCTGGAATTAGGTTTCGATGGCATCAACCCGATGGGAAAAGGTAGAGCCGAGATGATGTATCAGGGAAAGTATTGGCGTATTGCAAGAAAAGCGATGCAGAAGGCATTCCCTTTCATGCCGGCACTGAAGTATGATTATCCTAAGGTGATGAAGCATTTCTTTTCACCAGAAGACAATTGGGACAACGTGTTCCCTACCCTTTTCCCACAGTGGGACCGTACACCAAGAGCCGGTAAGCATGAAGGCATCTACGTGAATGCAACTCCTGAAAACTTCGAGCATCATATAGAAGATGCACTGCAGCTCATCAAGAACAAGCCAGAGCAGAGAAAGATTCTCTTCCTCCGCTCATGGAACGAATGGGGTGAAGGCAACTACGTGGAACCAGACACCAAGTATGGTCATGGTTTCCTGGATGCCATCAGAAATACAATTAAGAAATAAAAGAATAACTACATCGATAACGAAACATGGAAGTTAAAATCATACCAACAGGAGGACTTTGTAATCGCTTACGTGCCATTGCCACAGGAGTGGCTGTGGCAAAAAGCTATCATTGTGAACTTTTCAAACCAATTCCACAAGAAGACGTGAAACTGGTAGAGAACAAGCAATGGCTATACAACATCAATGGCAACAAGGACTACCTGGTAAGATGGCCCCTGCTGAAAACAATGTTTGAGAAAATCGTGTTCAACTTCAGTATCTACCGAGATGGCGAGATATACAGCAAATTGAAAATGAGCTATTCACGCTCGCTCCTTCTCATCTCGTGCTATCCGATGTGTACAAAATATACCATCCAGGGGATGTTCATCCCACAGGATGATATCCAGCGCAGAATAGACGAGGTAGTGGCTGGCTTTTCTGAGCGAACTATCGGTGTACATATCCGCAGAACAGACAATGTGGTTTCCATTCAATCCTCTCCATTAGAGAACTTTACCAACATGATGAATGCGGAAATCAAGAAGAAAGCCAATACCAAGTTCTATGTAGCCAGCGATGATGATGAAGTAAAGGAAAGTCTGAAATCAAAGTATCCGAACCGCATCATTACCCTGATGGATGATACAGACCGCAATTCCTTGGAAGGAATGAAATTTGCAGTGTTAGACTTATTCTGTCTTAGCAAGACCAATAAGATTATAGGAAGCGTAGGTTCTTCTTATTCACAGATCGCAGCAGAGATAGGAGGTATTGAAGTTGAATATGCAAAATAAGTAACAGTTATGGCAACTAAAATAAGTGTTATTATACCAACATACGCTCCCAAGGACTATCTTTGGGAGTGTTTAGGAAGTCTTGAGAATCAAACTTTATCAAAGGATGAGTTTGAGGTAATCCTCGTGCTCAATGGTGAAAGAGAACCTTATGAAAGCTTGATTCGTAAAAAACTACCAAAATACTCCTTTGCCAGCACACTGCTTTACTCAACCCCTAATGGTGTATCAAGAGCAAGAAATCATGGAATGGAAAAAGCCCAAGGTAGCTATATCTGTTTCATCGATGATGATGACTGGGTATCAGACAACTATCTAACGGAGTTGCTTTCTAAAACATGTGACGACGGAATTGTTGAAGCCAATGTAAAAGCAGTGGATAAGGAAACAGGAGAAGAATATGAACAGCATTTTCTGAGTCGTGCTTACAGAAACTATCAACCGGAAAAGGAATCAAGCCGCTATTCCAATCGCAGTTTTTTCTCATCTGCATGTTGCAAGCTGCTTCCTAAAGAATGTATTAACGGACAACGTTTCGACACAAATATCAAACGTGGTGAAGACTCCATATTTATGTATGGAATATCCTGGAAGGTCAAACACGTGAAAGTGGCCGCACCTAGTTGCATATACTACATCAGAAAGAGAAATAATTCTGCAGGAAGACATAAAATCAGCATCGTGACCAAGATATATGAATTTCTGTCTCAAAGTTCCAAATATACAGGCATGTACTTGAGGCATCTTACTCATAACGATCCCCTATTTTATCTAAGTAGAATAGCAGGTACTTTTTACAACAAATTTATACAACAACATTAATTTTACTTTTGAAATTTAGAAAAAGACCTAGCCTTTTAGCATAAAAGATTTCAAAAAGAAGGCAGAACAGAAGCAGATAATCATGCTTTCAAAGAGAGAAGGACATCACTTAAAATAAATAACATCCTTCTCTCTTTGAAATTAATACGTTACTAATGCTTCGCATAGGAAAGATTTATTTTTTCTCCCATATCATTCAAAGCTTCCTGCGTGAAATAATTCATCATACCTCCCAGCGAAGTAAAGGTAAGTTCCCCAAAATAGATTTTGCCTTCTATATCATAGAAATCTACTCTAACCTGCGGGAAAGGCTTTGCTAGTATTCTGGCATACTCTATCATAGATTCCAAATTCTCCGGACGTTTCAAACCACTTTTTCTAATATTATAATGCTTAGTTATTGCAAGCAAGTCGGAACGATCCTTCCAATCCAAATCATAACATGCAATTTCAGCCTCTCCTCCACTCTTACGGTTAGATATAACCAAAAAAGCATAAGGTTCTCCATTAAAGCACCAAAGCTTATAGTCCACTATAGACTTTTCTCCTTTTGGAATAGGCAACAATTCCTCTGCAAACACAAGAGGTTTGATGGAATTATAATGAGGCTCTGCAGACAAAGCCCCAATATTCTTTTGTTCCAACCAGCCTGCGGCTGTATCCTTTAAAGACTTTATGTCAGATGCCGACAATCTTTTCTTGTCAAAAATCGCAATATTAGTTCCTTTTCCGTCGCCATTGTTAGACTTCAGCATGAAAGCATCAGGAAGCTCATCAAAACAAATATCTGTAGCCTTGTCCCATACTGCATATAAATTGGTTAGTATACTTTCCAAGCCACAGTCCTTAACATAGTCTCTAACCAATACCTTGTCTGCCAATCGACTCCACAACGTTGTATCTGTATATAGCTTCTGATACAAGATTTTTTCATTCAAATCGTGAGGATTCTTGAGATTTGGCAGTCGCTTGAATCTCATCAAATAGCGCATCTTCACAACTGCAACTGGAAAATTCACCAATATTGCAGCCAAAATGTTTTTTATACCTTCCATATCTATTTCTTTTGATAAACTCTTATCCAATCAAATTTTGTTTCGTATGTCTTAGTTATGTCTGGAATCATACCATGAGCTCCAGTTCCTACGCTCTGGTTGAGGAGAATAAAGAACTTATCATCAAAAGTCCACTGGTGCTTTTTAAGCAGTTCTTTATCAGAAGACTTATAATAGATTCCCACCAGTCGTCCATCAACGAGCCATTTTACATATTTAGGAGTCCACTCTATGCCATACACATGCCATTTAGTTACATCCACATCATGTTTGAAACTGGTTCTAAGTCCATGCTTGGGATTATCCAAAGTATATTGAGTATGTATATTATGGTTAGATTCTTGCTTACTTCCAAACATCTCCACAACATCAATTTCACCATACGGAGCCTTGTTTCCATCTTTCTGCTGTCTTCCAAGCCAGGCTGCAGGAAAATTGCCCGTTATGACATTTGTCTTCATTCTCACCAACAAGCGTCCATACTGAAAAGCATATTTATTTCTTGTCCATATAGCTCCAGTTAGCATCTTTGCCGTATCTCCTTTTTCGTTCGAGTTAGGAATTGCACGACACACTAATTTTCCTCTTTTTATATATATAACATCTTTAGAATCGCTGACCCAACGATTCCATTGACTATTATATCGTTGACAGCGACTCCATATTGCTGTATCAGGTTGAGACCCATCAGATAGATTAAATTCATCACAAAAAACAAGTTTATAGCTATCTTTTGTTTTTTTCTTTGCCTGCGTCTGAAATGAGTCCCCACCCAAAAACAAAACCAAAAAGAATAAAAACATCAACAAACTTTTTTTCATATTGCCTATATAATACATATTCTTTTTAGTATCGATTAAAAAACTTGGTACATTTTTGTGTCTTTTTTATGAAGTAACACATAGTTAAAGGATCGAGTTTCAAACACTTTCCTTTGTATCATATTTACAGTTTTTTTTTCACTTATCTGAATATTATATAACATGGGTGACCTGGGAGCCAAATAGAAAGGGATATATTCAGAAAGGAAAGATCCATCTGGCAGTTGCTTCGTTGAACGCGCATCCATAACAGACATATCCCCTATTGGCACAAAACTATCCCTTGCAAAAGGTGAATCATTATGTACCAAACCATATTTCATAACATGAGGCATGTTATCTATATGGAGAATTCTAAAAGCATACCTAATATGCTTTTTAAAACGCGCTTTATTTTCCAAAACTAAATTTGATTCTAAATCAATGCAAATATACGTTTTTTATTTAAAACATACAAATATAGTTGGTCTATTCAATAAAAATTAGTATTTTTTGATATTGTTTTAAATCCTATAAAATTGAAAATCAACTATTATATACGTTCCTATTAAGCACTTATTTTTCTACCATTTATATTCAGAACAGATATCGGGCATGCGAAACACAATAAAAAGCAAAGGAGAACGTTATCTAATAAAGTTAGAATATGAAAAAAATAGGTAAATATAAAATGAAAGAAGACTTAGTATCAGTCATCATGCCTACTTATAATGCCGGCAAATTTCTTGCTGACAGCATTCAATGTATACTGAGACAAACATACGATAATTTGGAGCTTATTATAACTGACGATGCATCTACTGATGAAGATACCATTAAGATTCTGAAGGAATTTGCCCAAACAGACAAGAGAGTAAAAATAGAACTACTCTCAGAAAACCATGGACCGGGATATACCCGAAACGCATGTATCAAAAGAGCAGAAGGAAGATACATCGCATTCTGTGATTGCGACGACAGATGGATTCCAGAGAAACTGGAAATCCAAATCAATTACATGTCAGAAAAGAAGTGCGCTCTCTGCTGTGCAACTTATCTTATATGCAATTCTAACTATGAGACCACAGGTATCAATATTCCGCCACGCCGCATCACGTATAAAATGATAAAACGTGACAATAAAATCGGATGTCTCACAGCTATCTATGATACAAAAGCTTTGGGAAAGAAATACTATATGCCTACTATCCGCAAAAGACAGGATTGGGCTATGTTTATTCAGATCCTTCAACAATGCAAAATATGCTACGCTTATACCAAAAAGCCTCTAGCCTACTATTGTGTAAGAAAGAATTCAGTTTCCAGGAAAAAAATGCAACTCATTCACTACAACGTAGCTGTATACGAAACCATACTGAAATTCAGCACACTGAAAGCATACCTATACTTCTTTCTGCTGTTCCTACCAAGCTATAGTTGCAAAATTCTAAAAAGAAAACTAGACTCTATACAATATATGAGCACTCTAAACGTTTTATAATAAAACATAATAGAACAAATGAATAGAGCGCAACTAAATAAGTCTACGAACATTCCATTCGAAATAGAATTAAATGATAACGTAGCTGACGAACGTTTCATTGCTGATGGCATGACAGAATTTGAAAGAAATGCAAAACGGGCGGGAGACTTTCTATTAGCTATCTTTGGCTTAATAGTTTTCTCACCTCTATTTGTTGTGTGCTATTTTCTCGTAAAAAGAGAAGATAATGGACCTGCTATCTTTAAACAAGAAAGAATCGGCCGATTCGGCAAACCTTTCTACATATATAAATTCAGAAGTATGAAAGTGGATGCAGAAAAAGATGGTCCTCAACTCTTCCAACATGAACGAGAAACTCGCATGACACGCATTGGAGCTTTTCTAAGAAGACATCATCTAGATGAACTGCCACAATTGTGGAACGTAGCCAAGGGCGACATGGCGTTTATTGGTCCACGTCCAGAACGCAAATTTTATATCGACCAGATTATGGTACATGATCCTCGATATCGTTTTCTTTACCAAATTCGTCCAGGAGTGACTTCTTATGCCACCCTGTATAACGGATATACGGATACGATGCCAAAGATGTTGAGAAGATTGAGTCTTGACCTCTACTACCTGGAACACAGATCCTGGTGGTTTGATGCCAAGATTCTATTCAAAACTATGACGAATATCATGTTTGGCAAAATATTTTAATGAGTAGCTACTTATACATCGTAAGCTACTGACTTTTGCATCATAAGTCCCTGACTTTCATATCGTAAGTAACTGACTTTTGCATCGTAAGTCTTTGATTTCCGTCTCGGAAACAACCGACTTCTGGGTGACAGGGTGACAGAGGTGACAGGGAATTCTGAAGATTTACTCTCGCGCGGGCAGGCAGGAACTTTCGCCCTGATTTTTCCTGCCTGCCCGCGTGCGAGGCGAAATGTTGAAAAACTAGTGTCACCCTGTCACCGTGAACACAGAGCTGAGAATGCGCTGTATAGCTCTCTTGCTATGGGCATAAACTCTCCTGTCTCCGCCTCCGTTGGCTTTCGGAAGTAGAGATCCGTACATTACTGTTTTTGTCGCGACGTCTCCAAAGTAGGTAATAAGGTTCTAATCTGTGTCACACGGTGCAAAGATACAAAAAATAAAATAAATGAGAGTTCCCACTAGTGGGAACTCGTAAACGATAATTACCGTTTTTTAAAATCTTTTAAACGATAAAGGCTAAAAAATATATCCGATAATAGCAAGTTGCAGAAGAATTTGGAGTTGGAAGACACCTTATCTAACTGTTGGGAAGAATCATACCCAACATAGCATATTGACTATATATTGATGGTAACCATTTTTATAGAGCGCATATCGAATCAAAACAATGATGAACATCCTGTTTGACGAAAGTTTTAGACATCGAACGCTGTGAAAGGGCAAAAGACGGTTTTGTAACATTTTTTTATTTCACAGCTTTTTATTTGGCATTATTTATATAAAAATCTGTTTCCTTGTACAAATAGAAAAGACTCCGCAAAGGGTTTTAAAACTTTTTTTTAAGTTGATGGTAAATTTGTTGCCATTTTATTTTTTTGTTTCAATTTTTTTTAGTACCTTTGCAAACGTTATCCTGAATACAATCTTTTTACCTTAAAGAAAACTAATACCTATTGAATGTAGAGCAGTTGTCTGAGAAGATAGCTGCTCTTGTCTTTTTTATAACTCCCCATACAATAAATACCGCAAAACATCCGTTTTTATTTATAGAAACAAGTCTTATCACTTGTATAAATCATCACAGAAGAAATAATGGAAACAGAAGTTAAGAAGATTCCTTATCTCAACCTGAAGGCTATCAATGAGCCTTACGAGAAAGAGATAAAGGATGCTATCAACAAGGTGGTCAACAGCGGATGGTATCTGCAAGGTGAAGCCGTAAAAAGGTTTGAGAAATCGTATGCACAGTTTATCGGTACTGAATACTGCATCAGCTGCGCTAACGGGACGGATGCGCTCAAACTGATGCTGATGGGCGAACTGGCTATCGGAAAGTTGCAGAAAGGTGATGAAGTGATTGTGCCTGCCAACACTTATTTCGCTACCGTACTTGCCATCAGCAGCGTAGGACTGACACCTGTATTGGTGGATGCCAATATCGATACATTACAGATAGATGACCAACTGATAGAAGCCCGAATCACACCGAAGACCAAAGCCATCATGATTGTTCATCTCTATGGCAAACTGGCATGGACTCCGAAGATTGCTGAAATCTGCAAGAAGCATCATCTCTTGCTTTTCGAAGACAATGCGCAGGGATTCGGATGCTCCACTACTCTATCTGATTCTTCTGAAAAACCATCGAAAAGAAGATATACCGGAAATCTTTCGGATGCTGCCGCCCACAGTTTTTATCCTAGCAAGAATCTGGGAGCATTGGGAGATGCGGGAGCTGTAACTACCAATAACAAGGAATTGGCGGAAGCCATCATGTCACTACACGAATATGGAAAGATAGAAGACGGCATCTTCAGATACCAGGGCGTCAACTCGCGCATGGATGAGATTCAGGCTGCAGTACTGAATGTGAAACTGCAATATCCTGAGAACGAACAGAAAGCGAGACACAGACAGATACAGCTATACCTGGAACATCTGGATGACGATATCAAGGACAGATGCATCGCTGCGAAACTCATCTCTCCTGCTCATGAAAATGTTTTCCACGTCTTCCCTTTCCTTACCCGGAAACGAGACCAACTGAAAGCATTTCTGGCAGAGAATGGGGTCGGCACAAAGATTCATTACTTCCGCCCACCCTATCTACAGCCATGTTATCCGGAAATGAATCATCTGGAATTTCCGGTAGCCAAGAGAATAGCTGACGAAGAACTGAGTCTGCCTTGCAACTCTTCGCTCAACGATGAAGATATCATCAGAGTAAGCAAACTCATCAACCTGTTCTTGATTTAAAGGTACTGCACTTTGGCACCGATAGAGAGGCCGAAGACATCCCAGAAACCGGCATTGCCGTTACGGTAGAAACGCATAAAGTAGATATCCGTTGTACCCAACTCATAGAAGAACGTAATACTCTTGATACGCTTACGTTTATTGTGCGGAATATCATACTTAAAACGTTCACCCAAGGCGATATTAGGACGGACTCTGGTAGAGAACGGATAGTAGCCGCTTTCATACTTGGTAGGCTGCTTAGTCCAGAAATCATGTCCGAACACCGTATTGAAATACAGGCTGCACTCCAGCGGTTCAAACCACCAGCCCTTACCGATATTGCAACGCCAAGGAATGAAATTCTCCTTGAGCGTCATGGTTAACTTCTCATCGTCAGAACTGAACTTCGGGATGTAGCCAAACAAGAGCTGCGTTTCCCACTGGCGGCGCTTACCATATTCCCATCCGATACCCAGCGAAATGATACCCATATTGCCACAGGTCTGAATGATGCCACTAGTAGGTATCAGCAAATCCCAGTGCTTGCGGTAGCGCATGACGCGGCGGTCATATCGGGTCAGTTTGCCATCCGCCAACACCAGAGTATCATGAACAATACTATCCGTCAGTTCCAACTCCTCACTTTTCCCGGTAACCTCATCGGCAGCATGAACCTGTACAGAACCTGCAGCAAGCAAAGCTCCCCAAATGAATATATGCTTAAAACTCAATAATTTCATAACGATAATCTTTTGGAGTAATGGTGAATATATAGTACTGATGCTTAGCGGCATTGGCCACCTGATAATAGATGATGCCATCGCCATAAATATCTTCTTGCTTGGTATGATGACCATGACCGTAAAGACAGCACATCAAACCTGGGAACTGATGCGTATAAAAATTGAAGACCTTAGCTACATTATTATTAAACTGCTCTGAATAAGGGGCAGCATGCATACAGACAATGGTACGCGAAAAGTCATCTGCATCTGCCTTAACCTGCTCTTCCATGAAATCGAAATTAGGTACAGGGCGGGAATAGTCGAACTCTATGGCATTGGTATTGAGGCAAACAAACTTTACCTTGCCGGCAATGAAACTGAAATCCGGATTACCAAAGATTTTCTCATAAGCCTGGTTACCTGTTCCCAAACAGTCATGATTACCCAGCAGAGCCACGAAAGGTATCTTCAACTTCTGAAGATGGTCACGGGTCAACTGAAACTCACGGGTAGCACCAAAGTCGGTAAGGTCCCCACAATGAATCACGAAATCGAGGGAATCACTGCGGCGATTGATATCATTAACCTCACTCTTCAAATCATCCAACCACTGGTGTGAATCGCTGATCATAGCAAAACGGATGGTATCTTTCGACTTTACTGCAGCCTCAATCTTCTGAATATTGGTAACATTCAGATTTCTATCGCCGTCGATTTGCACATCATACGGATGAACATCGAAGACGGTATCGCAGGATGCCACCATACAGAGACAACAGGCAGCCAGGATATAGGGAATAATTTTATGCATTCTTGTCTTATTATCTTTAAAAACTCTTTTTTATAACTCTCAAATACTACTTTTTCTTCTTTTTCAACCTTGCATAGAAACCTTGCAACCTGCCAGGCTGACAACCGGCATCGAGCAGTTTCTTCAAATCACGATAGGCTTCGTCTTTTCTTCCAAGCAGAATCAGAATGTCTACATGATTGAAAGCAAAATCCTCATTACCGGCATCCAACTCCATCGCCTTGGCGTAATCAAACTCTGCCAGCTCAAGCATACCCCTCTCCTTCTCCATGCCACCTCTTGCAGCATAAGCCATCGCACTGTCAGGGTACTGCTCTATCAGACTGTTAATGCCATCGTAAGCCTCGGTATAATGCTTATCTTTCTCATTGAGCAAAGCCAGACCGAGTTGCGCCTGGAAGTTGCCAGGAACAAGTACCAGAAGATTCTGATAATCTAGACGCGCAAAATTATAACGGAGCAACTTCTCATTGACAAAGGCACGATAGAACAAACCGGCGATATTGGTATTGTTCAGAAAGAGTACCTTATCAAGATCATCCTTGGCATATTGCCACTGCTCCAGCTGGATATTCCAAGCAGCCTTTTTCAGTCGCAGATTGATACTGTCGGGATGATATGCAAGCACTTCTGTAGCCTTGGAGAGTGAATCGCGCAAGGTTTTATTCTGAGCAGCACGTGCCTTGTCGGCATCTACGTTCTGCGCAGATACAGACAAAGAAACCATTGATGCCAATAATAATGTATAAAAACTTTTCATGGTGCAAAGTTAAGAAGACTTTTGCAAACTGCCAAATAAAAAACTATAAAACTTATTTGAGTTTACAAAAAGAACTAAATTTCAGAAAGACAGGACAATCAACAAGAAAAGCCTTAAGAGAAAGAAACATTCCTCTTAAGGCTTTTATCAAGAAAGCATCTGGATAGAAAATTCACCCAGCGCCGAAAAATCCATTCACAGATTAAGCATTTTTAATCCAGTTAACGATCCATGCGCCAACCTCAGTTGTGCCATACTGAGCACCACCCTCAACCTGAATTTCAGGTGTGCGGACATTGGCATCGAGAGAAGCATCTACAGCCTTGCGGATCAAGGCGCCCTCCTCGTTCAAGCCGAAGTGCTCCAACAACATAGCTGCAGAAAGAATCTGAGCTACTGGGTTAGCCAGGTTCTTGCCCGCTGCCTGTGGCCATGAACCATGAACAGGCTCGAACAATGGTGTGTGCTCACCGAGAGAGCTAGATGGCTGCAAGCCCATAGAACCGGTGATGCAAGAGGTCTCATCGGTCAGGATATCACCGAAGGTATTCTCTGTAACGATGACATCGAAGAATGTAGGCTCAGTCAATACGCGCATAGAAGCGTTGTCGATGAACATATAATCGGTGTTTACCTCAGGATACTGTGGCTCCATCTCCTTGGCAATCTGACGCCAGAGACGAGAAGATGCCAATACGTTTGCCTTATCTACTACTGTTAGGTGCTTGTTGCGCTTCATGGCAAACTCGAAAGCTACCTTCAGGATGCGCTCAATCTCAGGACGGGTATAGATATCTGTATCGTATGCCTTATCGTTATCCTGATACTTCTCACCGAAGTACATACCGCCAGTCAACTCGCGGATAACTACGAAGTCAGCACCCTTCAGGAGTTCATCCTTCAATGGTGACTTGTGGAGCAGACAATCGAATGTGGCTACTGGGCGAACATTGGCGAAGAGGCCCAACTTCTTACGCATAGCGAGCAAGCCCTGCTCAGGACGAACCTTGGCTGTAGGGTTGTTGTCGAAACGTGGGTCACCAACGGCTGCGAAGAGTACAGCATCAGCATCCATACAAGTTTTGAAGGTCTCCTCTGGGAATGGATCACCTACCTCGTCAATAGCGTGAGCGCCGCAGATAGCCTCGTTGTAAGTAAACTCGTGGTTGAACTTCTCTGCAATGGCCTGCATAACTGCTACGCCCTGCTTCATAATCTCTGGTCCGATACCATCACCGGCGAGAACTGCAATGTTTAATTTCATCTTATTTGATTTTATAATTGTTTTATTGTTTATAACCTTCGGAGATATTTTCATAATCTTCGGAGATAATTTCGTAATCTTCGGAGATAATTTCGTAATCTTCGGAGATGTTATTCCATATCCAGATTTCGAGGCGATACAGCCTGTTCGTCGCTCTTATCTGCCTCATACATATTAATCATCTTCAGCGTTGCCTTGATAGCTGCTTCTGTCTGGTCAGCATCCAAGCCTCGGGTGCGCCAGATACGGTCACCTTCACGCCAGGTAATGACGGTCTGAACGAGGGCATCGGTACGGCCACCAGGTGGGATGGTTACCTGATAGTTGTCGAGCTTAGGGAAGGTCTTGCCGAGCTTCACCTTGTAGATATTGCGGAGGGCTTTCACGAAAGCATCATACTGACCATCACCGGAGCTCTGGTCTTCATACTCCTTGCCATCGATTTCTACCTTTACACTGGCTATAGGCTTCAAACCGTATGAGGTTGATACCATGTAACTTACCAGTTTCACCTTATCCTCTGGAGCTCCATGCTTCAACACATCACTCACGATGTATGGCAGGTCGTCCTGGGTTACCAGTTCCTTGCGGTCGCCGAGTTCTGTGATTCGCTTGGTCACCGCCTTGGTCTGCTCAGGCGTCAGTTCCAATCCCAGTTCATTGAGGTTCTGCACGATATTCGCCTTACCAGAGTTCTTACCCAACGCATACTCACGATGTCTGCCGAAACGCTCAGGTACCAGGTCGTTGCAATAAAGCTTGTCCTTGTTGTCACCATCGGCATGCACACCAGCTACCTGGGTAAAGACGTTGTCTCCTACTACCGGAGTATTCGGAGCCACGGCAATGCCACTATATCCTTCAACCAATCGGGAAATATCGTTCAGACGGTCTTCCTTAATATTGGTCTTTGCCTCGAACATGTCTTTCAGAATCACCTGAACACTTGCCAATGGTGCATTGCCACAACGCTCACCCAGACCATTCACGGTAACGTGAAGACCCTTGGCGCCGCTCAATACGGCAGCCAGCGAGTTGCTCACAGCCAGATCGTAGTCGTTATGGGCATGGAAGTCGAAGTGAGAATTCGGATAACGGCGCACCATCTGGCGCATATACTCCACACACTGCAATGGGTTCAGAATACCCAACGTATCAGGAAGAAGGAAGCGCTTGATAGGCAGTTTTACCAACTCATCCATCATCATGAAGAGATAGTCACGACTGTCACGCATACCGCTCGACCAGTCCTCCAAATAGAGATTCACGGTGAATCCCTTGCTCAAAGCATAGTCGATGGTCTGCTTAATATGAGCGAGATGCTCCTCAGGCGACATCTTGAGTTGCTGGGTGCAGTGCTTGTAGCTACCCTTAGCCAAGAGGTTGATGACATGACCGCCGCATTCAGCAATCCAATCCACACTCTTGTTGTTATCCACGAATCCCAATACCTCAACGGAATCCAGTTTACCTATAGTCTTAGCATAACGGCAAATTCGAGCGACAGCATCCTTTTCACCTTCTGACACACGCGCTGAAGCCACCTCAATACGATCTACATTGATGTCGTGCAACAGCATTCTTGCTATCATCAACTTCTCGTGAGGAAGAAAACTGACACCATTGGTCTGCTCGCCGTCGCGCAGCGTGCAGTCCATGATCTCAATCTCCTTGATGCGGGAATTATCTCTCTTTGCGTTAACGTTCATAATTACTTGTTTTTAGCTTCCCAAGCCTCAACCTTGTCGCGGTTCTGAACGAGGAAGTCTACATCGTCCAAACCATTCTCCAAACAGTGTTTCTTGTAGCCGTTGATTTCGAAGTGCTCGCTCTTGCCGGTAGCAAGATTGGTCACGGTCTGGTTAGGAAGATCTACCTTCACCTCTGTCTTGTGATCCTTGTCGATGCTCTCGAAGAGTTCCTTCAGGAATTCCTCGCTTACTACTACTGGCAATACGAGGTTGTTCAACTCGTTGTTCTTGTGGATATCAGCAAAGAAAGAGCTGATGACTACACGGAAGCCTGCACCTGCGATAGCCCAGGCAGCATGCTCACGGGAAGAACCGGAACCGAAGTTCTTGCCAGCTACGAGGATGACACCACTGTAAGATGGGTCGTTCATCACGAAGTCTGGCTTTGGAGTTCCGTCGGCATTGTAGCGCCAGTCGCGGAAGAGGTTGTCGCCCATGCCCTCTTTATCGATGGCCTTGAGGAAACGGGCTGGGATGATCTGGTCAGTATCTACATTCTCCAAAGGAAGAGGAATGCAGCTTGATGTAATTACATTGAATTTCTGTTTCATTTCAATTTAACATTTAACATTGAACACTTAACATTACATAAACTCTCTTGGGTCGGTAATCTTACCAGTGATAGCGGCAGCAGCTGCTACGTATGGACTGGCAAGAATGGTGCGGGAACCTGGTCCCTGACGACCCTCGAAGTTACGGTTGGATGTACTTACAGAGTACTTGCCTGCCGGAATCTTATCATCGTTCATTGCCAGGCAGGCAGAGCATCCAGGCTGACGGATTTCGAAGCCGGCAGCCTCAACAATCTTATCAATACCCTCTTCACGTATTTGTTTATCAACCAACCATGAACCAGGTACAAGCCAAGCAGTTACGCCATCTGCCTTTTTCTTTCCTTTAACAAGAGAAGCGAAAGCACGGAAGTCTTCAATACGACCATTGGTACATGCGCCCAAGAATACATAATCGATAGGATGACCCTCGAGTTTCTCGCCTGGCTGGAAACCCATGTAGTTGAGGCTCTTCTTGAAACCAGCCTGCTCTTCCTCAGGAATCTCATCGAGAGTTGGGATATTCCCGGTAATGCCGATACCCATACCTGGGTTGGTACCATAGGTGATACGTGGTTCGATATCCTTGGCGTCGAAAGTCAACTCTTTGTCGAATACAGCATCATCGCCACTCTTCAAAGTCTTCCAGTAAGCCACAGCCTTGTCCCACTCTTCACCCTTAGGTGCATATTCACGACCCTTGATGTACTCGAATGTTGTCTCATCAGGAGCTACGAAACCACCACGGGCACCCATCTCGATAGAGAGGTTACAGAGGGTAAGACGGCCTTCCATAGACATATCCTTCACTACATCGCCACTGTACTCAACGAAGTAACCGGTAGCACCTGAAGTAGTGAGCTGGCTCATCAGATAGAGAGCAACGTCCTTGGCAGTAACGCCCTTGCTGAGCTTACCGTTGATGCTGATACGCATAGACTTTGGCTTGCTCTGGAGAATACATTGTGAAGCCATCACCATCTCGACCTCAGAAGTACCGATACCGAAAGCTACAGCACCCATGGCACCATGGGTAGAAGTATGAGAGTCACCGCAGACGATGGTCATACCTGGAAGAGAAAGACCCTTCTCAGGACCTACTACGTGGATGATACCATTATCCTTTGTGTTCATGGCAAAGTGAGTAACACCGAAATCAGCGGTATTCTTTGCCAAGGTATCTACCTGCTTCTTTGAGATAGGATCCTCGATTGGTTTATCCTGATCGTGAGTAGGAGTATTGTGGTCAGGCATACAGAAAATCTGGTCTGGACGGAACATCTTGAGTCCGCGTGCTCGCATACCAGCGAATGCCTGAGGTGATGTTACTTCGTGACAGTAGAGACGGTCGATGTAAAGCTGTGTAGGGCCGTCTTCTACAATCTGGACAACGTGCTTGTCCCAAATCTTGTCGAATAATGTATTCATAATATCTTGTTTGTTATATATTTATCTGAATTAATTTTATCTTACCTTGAACTTGTTGATACAATCGATGTAAGCCTCAACAGAAGCCGTAACGATGTCGGTATCTGCACCGAAGCCATAATATACATGACCATCGTATTCTACCTGCATGTGAACCTTGCCCACATCATCAGAGCCCTTGTCGATAGCCTGGATGGTGAACTCCTTGAGGTTCATCTCCTTGGTGATGACCTTCTTGAGAGCATTGATAGCAGCATCTACCGGACCGTTACCAGATGATGCAGCCTCAAACTTCTGACCTGCAATATCAAGACCGATACTTGCCACGCTCTTCACGCCCTTACCTGTAGTAACCTGCAACCAGTCGAGCTGAACACCATGCTTATCAGCAGAATCAGCACCGGCAAGCATCAAAACATCCTCATCGGTAACTTCCTTCTTCTTATCAGCCAACTGGAGGAACTTCTTGTAAATCTTGTCGAGCTTCTCCTCATCATTAATCTCTACACCATTGACATGGAGACGGTACTTCAATGCAGCACGACCAGAACGGGCTGTCAATACGATAGCATTGTCATCCAATCCCACATCCTTAGGATCAATGATTTCATAAGTCTGAACATTCTTCAAGACACCATCCTGATGGATACCGGAAGAATGAGCAAAGGCATTACGACCCACAATAGCCTTGTTTGGCTGAACAGGCATATTCATCAGGCTGCTCACCATGCGTGAGGTAGGAATAATCTTGGTGGTATTGATGTTGGTATCAATATTGATATGCTTGTGACACTTCAGAATCATGGCAATCTCTTCGAGCGAAGTATTACCTGCACGCTCACCGATACCATTGATGGTAACCTCAACCTGGCGTGCACCATTCAAAACACCCTGCAGGGTATTGGCAGTAGCCATACCGAGGTCGTTATGACAGTGGGTAGAAAGGCGTGCCTTGTCAATGCCATCAACATGCTCCATGAGATACTTGATTTTGTCACCATATTCATCAGGCAGACAATAACCTGTAGTATCAGGAATGTTCACTACAGTAGCACCCGCCTTGACAACAGCCTCTACGACACGAGCCAGATACTCATTATCGGTACGGCCTGCATCCTCAGCATAAAACTCTACGTCCTCAACATACTTTTTAGCATACTTGACAGCAGCTACAGCACGTTCGATGATTTCCTCGCGGGTAGAATTGAACTTATACTTGATATGACTGTCGCTGGTACCGATACCGGTATGGATTCTCTTATGCTTGGCATACTGCAAAGCCTCAGCAGCACAATCAATATCTTTTTCTACGGCACGGGTAAGTGCACAAATAGTAGGCCAGGTTACAGCCTTAGAGATTTCTACCACTGAATTGAAGTCGCCCGGACTTGATATAGGAAATCCAGCCTCAATTACATCCACGCCCAACTGCTCCAGTTGCTTTGCCACCTGAATCTTCTCAACTGTGTTCAACTGACATCCCGGAACCTGTTCGCCATCGCGGAGGGTCGTGTCGAAAATGTATAATCTGTCACTCATATCATTAAAATTTTAAATTTACACCTTATTATATATAAGAGCTACACATTCAGAACGCACTACGTTTATATAGCAATCCGTGCAGAAGCATCAGATAAAGTAAAAAGCCTTCCCCCACTCCATAGACGGAAGTGTAGAAAGGCTTTTAATATCTTAAGCGATGAACTATACGCACACCTTATCACTTCCGCCCACAAACTGCAGTCGAAGTCGAATAATAATGCCTGTAATGTTCAACAATGTTGTTCTCATATCTATCATATTATGTTATATTCTTAAATTCGCATGCAAAGATAACACTTTTATTTGATACTAGCAAACAATTTATAACTTTTTTAATAGAAATGATAACAAATTCCTACAATCTTATTGTTTTTTTACCCAAAAACGTTAATCCTGTGCAAGAATTTGGCGAAAAAGCCAGTTTTTGAGTGAAAAAAATGACAAACTCTAACCTTAGAAAGGCAGATTCTCTGCAGGCGGCGGTGGTAGCGGACTACCATCCTGCCCTCCGCCATTCATCCTTGAGCCTACAATCTCACCACCTTCCTCAACAGGTGCTGCTGCAGCATCCTGCGGATCCTGGAATCGGGTAAATTCTCCACGGAAGTTCAGGAGAACATCTCCAACAGAGCCCTTACGGTGCTTGGCAATGATAATCTGTGCCATACCATGAAGGTCATTACCCTTTTCATCCTGATAGATATGATAATATTCCGGGCGGTGAACGAAAAGCACCATATCGGCATCCTGCTCGATTGCACCGGATTCACGGAGGTCACTCAACTGAGGTCGCTTTCCTTCCAAACCTTCACGGTTCTCTACATTACGGGAGAGCTGCGAAAGAGCAAGCACAGGAATATTCAGCTCTTTGGCAATACCTTTGAGCGAACGAGAGATGGTAGATACCTCCTCCTGACGGCTACCAAACTTCATACCATTGGCATTCATCAGCTGGAGATAGTCGATCATCAACAGTTTAACACCCTTTTCCCTTACCAGTCGGCGCGCCTTGGTACGGAGTTCGAAAACAGAAAGACCAGGCGTATCATCAATATAAATAGGTGCACCTGTCAGTTTTCTCAGTTTTTTATCCAACCGCTCCCATTCTGGCTGTTCCAATTGTCCGTTCAGTATTTTTTTACCCGAAATCTCGCAAACATTCGAGATGAGTCGGTTCACCAACTGAACGTTATTCATTTCCAGAGAGAAGAATCCGATAGGCACATCATAATCTACCGCCACATTCTTGGCAATACTCAATGCAAAGGAAGTCTTACCCATGGCAGGACGACCGGCGATAATCACAAGGTCGGACGGTTGCCAACCTGATGTCATATCATCCAACCCACGATAACCCGTAGGAATACCGGTAAGACCACCCGAGTTCTGAGCAGCACGCTGCAAGATGGCAACGGCCTCCTTTACAACCGGATCAATCTGTGTATAATCCTGCTTCATATTGTTCTGCGAAAGCTGGAAGAGTTCACCTTCAGCTTTCTGCATCAGTTCATCCACATCCACACCTTCTTCATACGCCATTGTCTCAATGTCGCCGGCATAATGAATCAGCTGGCGCTGCATATATTTCTGCGCCAGGATACGGGCATGCGACTCTACATGGGCAGCCGAAGCCATGCCTGCAGAAATATCCATGAGATATTGTGCTCCTCCCACCTTATCCAGTTCGCCAGTCTTGGCTAACTGATCGGCAAGAGTCATGATATCCACAGGCCGTTCCTCCATGTTCATCACCTGGATAGCCTGATATATTCTCTTATGACGCGGGTCATAAAAAGTATCCGGCTTGAGCAACTCCGACACCACCGAAAAGGCATCAGAATCTATCATCAAGGCACCGAGTACCGCCTGCTCCACATTCACAGCCTGCGGCTGCAAATGGGCGTAGGTTGGATCTATCTGTACCTTATTCTTATTTTTATTATTCTCCGCCATCGTTATTGTTTTTTCCTTTCCTCGAAAACTTTTTTTGTTATAAATTCCAATTCTATAGGCGCAATACCACGATTATCGAGCCAATCTCCCATCTCGAGCAGGCCGAATGCATCTATATCTTCCTTAGGGGAAAAAGCTGCATGACCAGATGCTTCATTCAAAAATCTGATAGCTGCAGTTCCTCCCTTTTTCACGAGAACGCAGAGTCCATAATAGAAAAATTTCATAGACTCCCATCTGTGGTCTTGTGGCTTGGAAACTTTGCTCACCATCGCAGATAACATTTTCATGAACATGCGTTCCTTATCAGCCTTATCCATATCTGTCATGTCAGAATTCAATATTTCCCTGATTTCATTATCATCACTATTTTGCAGATAAGGTTCTATTAAAGCCATTGCATGGTCAATGTTTTTATCGCCTTCCGATTCTGAAAAGAGCAAAGAGAAAGCCAGTCTGCATTCTACCTGTTCTTCCTTAGGATACTGTTCATCCATCTGGAAAGCCCATTCCAAAGCCTCTTTATAATGATGGAGTTTCAATAAGAGATCGTTTTTTTTCAGCTTGAGCTTAAACTGCTTACTCTCATCTGATTCTTCTTTAATCAAGCAATTCAATGTTATTAAAGCCGCCGGGTCTTTTATTTCTTCTTCTATTTCTAATTTCAACTCCGTGGCAGCCTTATAAGTTGGGCTTGTTTTCTTAATCACATAGAGATGTTCAAGCGCTTCATCATATTTTTCCTCCGATTTGTATGCCAATGCAAGCATCATATGCTCTTCGTCGGTATATTTTTCCAGATTACGCAAAATCTTGCTAACAAAGGCATAGTCACCTCTTTTAGCAGAGAAACGGGCCAGCGACAGGCGATACTTGTCATATTCCGGTTTGGCAAACAGTCCCGTAGTAAAGAAAGGAATTTCCTTCTGCACTTCGAAAGGATTATCAAATGCCTTCCTCATTGGAGAGAGAGTATAGAAGCGGTAGAGGTCCTGCACATAGCGATGACGAACCCTGATTGCACGTTTCTTCTTTTCCTCTTCAGAGAGATTCTCTTCATGTTCCATTACCGAATCAAGCAGTGTGACATTTTCAGAATCCTTTGCTTCTGTAGAATCAGTCTCATCCTCTACTGGCTCTTCGGTATTCTGCTCTTTTTCCACCTCATCTTCTTCGTCATAAAAAACAGGACCAGACACCATATTTTCCGGAGCAACATCCAATGATTCAATAAATTCCTTAGATGCATTATTCAATGAAAGAATGATGCTATACAGATCGGTATCACACATAGAGGCACCTCTCAAGAGATTGTTGATGAAATTGCGATGCTGTTTCATCGTAGCCCGAACATTCTTGAGCGTAGAATTACGGACATAGAAAGGAACAAACCAATTATAGAGTGAATGGAAATGACCGAAGCTCTTCTGGTTGGCAAACTGATGATAATAGACATCAACTCCTATATCTTCTGAATTCAACATATAGTCGAAGGCTCCCTTAAGGGCATCATCAGGATTCTCCCCATCTGCAGAGAAGCAATTAAGTCCCAATTCACCCGTTTGGTCTATCTTTTCGGCCAAATCCTGAGTAAAAGAAGTGAGCATGGTCTTCACCACGGAATGCATCATCTCCTTGCTATCCTTTTTACTTGTAAGACATAGACGCATCTGGCGTTGGAGATCAACACAGGCTGCCAAAAATTCATCATCCATGATCAAGCCAGCAGCAGAATCCCAATATTTCTGTTTTTCACCCGAATTGGTTATTGCACAGAAAACGAAACCCACCAAAGCTCGCTGGCGAACACTACAAGTACTGTCGTCAGACTTGATTAAGCGCATCAAGACTGCAAGTCTAGGGGCATCAAAGAATACAGAGCATGACAAAGAAACAGCCGAAACTATCATATTGATGGTGTATGGATCTACCAAATCGGAAGCGATGATATCAAGAATATTCTTGACAAAATCATCATTCCATTCTTCAGTTGTCAAAATATAAGAAAACACCATATTGCGATAGGCATTAAGCTGCTCTTGTATCTTTTGTCTTTCCTCGTCTATCTGTTCTTCAGACAAGTCTACCCTCAAATTTAGCATAGCTTCATCTGTAGCAAATTTCTCAAAGGTTTCCTGTACCTCATCAAAACTTGTCAGATTCTGAGCTCTTTTGCAAAGTGCAACAAATGTAGACTCATTAGCCAAAATCCATTCGTGGCGCATTTTACTATAGAGCTTGTCTATATCCATATCCAAATCTGAAGCAAGATCATAAAGTTCCCGATGTTTGAGTTTGCCATCTATATAATCATGATATAAAGCATCATATCTTTGTTCTATTTCCGCTATTCCAGGCAGACATGGCTCCAAACCCACTTCCTGGTCAATTATCTTGCGAATTGCCTCTATTCTGGATATCATAGTGACATTTTCATGCGAAAACTTTGTCCAGCTAAAATCTTCTCTTTTCATAAGCCGCTTATTTTTGTGCTACAGCCAGGTCACGACGTCTTGGTTCCATAGCATGTTCATATTTAAGTTTTGGAAGATTACTGATGGTTTTAGCATCGGCCCCCGTATACTTTGTGATGATACTTACATAATGCTGTACCCCACGACTGTTTATGCTATCAACAGCAATATTATACGCCTTGATAAACTTGGCAACTTGGTCTTTACGGCGCGGCTCTGAAAGTATTTTCTTGCGAAAAGCCACAACACCCAACTGCAAGTTCTTATCTCTGCTATCAAAGAGTTTTACATGCTGTTCAAGTCGGGCTTTGGTAGCTTGAGGTTCTGGCAGCAACATGGCATCCATCTCGTTGTTAAGCAACATACGCAGACGGATGTTCAAATCGTTGATTTGAACCTTATAAGCATCATATTTAGGCTTACCGCTATCGATTGCTAAAGTAGCCAGATAATCAGTTGCAGAGTAGCGGGTCATTGCCACCATCTTATCTGACAGTTGTTTCAGTTCTGATATACGCGAACGCTTATTGGTGATAAACTGCCAATAAAGATTGGTAGAAATAGGGTACGTCAAAGCAGTACCCCGTTTCTCTATATGATGAGCACGAATCAGATCGGTCACGGCTCCCTCTACGCGCTTGCGCTCGATAGCAGTATCACAATCCATTTGTGCAGTATATCTACGCAAATGTACGTCTACACCTTGCTGCTGGAAGATACTATCATCACATGCCAGAAAGATTGGCAGGCAGTCCATTGTTGGCATCACCGCTATCTTCAGCGCAGCACGGTCTAGGCTATCCAATCTAGCCTTTTCCTTCTTGCTCAAGCGATGACGTTCTGCTTCCGACTTGCCACATCCTGCAAATCCTATAGCCAGCAAGAGCATCAAGGCTGTAAACGTTTTGAACTTATTCATTATCTATCCTTTAATCATTTGTTATTCTACATAGAGAACCAATCCCTTCAAATATTCACCTTCCGGATGATAAATATTGATAGGATGGTCGGCAGGCTGGTGCAACTGGTGCAAGATGCGAACCTTTCTTCCAGCCTGCGCTGCAGCAGTAAACACAGCATTGCGGAACTGATCCTTCGTAACCACCTGAGAGCAACTGAAGGTAAAAAGGATGCCGCCCTTCTTAATACGCTGCAAGCCCTTTACGTTCAGGCGGGTATAGCCCTTCAACGCATTGCGTAAAGCCGCACGGTGCTTGGCAAAAGCAGGAGGATCAAGAACTATCAGATCATACTGCTGGTCATGTTCATCAAGATACTTGAAGGCATCTTCGCAGATAGCCTCATGGCGTGCATCTTCAGGGAAATTGAGCGCAATATTCTCATTGGTCAATTCTATCGCCTTGGCACTGCTGTCTACGGAGTGAACAGCCTTAGCCTCGCCTCTCATCGCATAAACAGAAAAACCGCCGGTATAGCAGAACATGTTGAGCACGCTCTTACCCTTGGCATAATGCTCGAGCAGCAAACGGTTCTCACGCTGATCTACGAAGAAACCCGTTTTCTGACCACGCAACCAGTCGATATGGAATTTCAGTCCATTCTCTACAGCAACATCGTCAGCATCACCTCCCAATATAAAGCCATTTTCCTGTCTGAGGTCAGCCTTATATGGTAAGGTTGTCTCACTCTTATAGTAGATATTCTCCAGTGCTTCGCCCATCACCTTCTTCAAAGCTTTGGCTATCTCCATGCGGCAAACATGCATACCCACACTGTGAGCCTGCATGACAGCAGTAGGACCATAGCAGTCGATAACAAGTCCCGGCAAGTTATCACCCTCACCATGAACCAAGCGATAAGTAGTATTGGATGAATTACCGGCAATACCCAAAGCGAGTCTCATCTTATATGCCGAATCCAATCTGGCACACCAGTACTCCTCATCAATCTCAATATCTCTAAAAGAAAGAACACGTACAGCGATAGAACCGATCTGATAATGACCTATAGCAATGAATTCACCACTACGGGTAAACACTCTCACAATGTCGCCCTCCTCTATGCCCTCATCCATTGCCTGGATAGCACCCGAGAAGATCCATGGATGAAAACGCTTGAGCGATTCTTCCTTACCTTTCTTTAAATATACGCTTTTATACATATTTATATATGAAGTTTCTTACGATTATCAATTTCTATTCCTTACCACCTTATATCATACCCTGAGTTCATCGAGCTCGTAATCGCCTGTAGCAGACAAACGCTTAAATTCCTCATACAGATTAATGCAGCACCAGGCATCTGTAGCTGCATAGAGAGCCTGCGATTCCTTCAAATCGCTAGCCTCCCAATTGCTCAACCGTTGCGCCTTGCTGATTTTCTGGTGAAACAGGTTAGCATACAGTTTCTGCAGACTCATGTCTGCGATACCAAAGTTCTTAGCAACATCCTGCAACTCGATAAAGTAACCAGCCTTAAAAGCAGCTCGCTTATGGAGCTGCAGCAAGTCATCGTGCCAGGAAAGTCCTACTTTTGGCACGGTGGTATCTTCGAGCAAGCGAATGATGGCAGGAGTCATGCCCGTATGATGCAGGCGGAAGAGATAACATGTATCATGTGTACTCACCTGCAACAACGAAACATGGTAAGCCTGACCACGCTTGAATGATGGGCGCGTTTCAGTATCCACGCCCAGTATATAATGGCTAAGTAGGTCATTAACAGCCGCTTCTGTATCTTCAGGCTTGTCAACGACTACGATTTTGCCAGGAAACAAAGCTCTTGGCAAATTCGTGATTGCCGCCTTGTCGAAACTAGTGAAAATAATCTTCATTATGCTTTTTATTCTTTACAAGTTGCAAAATTAGAAAAAAAAGATGAGAAAAAGAATTGTTTTCTCAATTATTTTCGCTAATTTTGCAGATAAATTATTCAAAAATATATAAAATGGCTAAAAAAAGAACTGAAAAAAAGACCAAAACCTTTAGCGAAGCTATTGGTTTACAGTATATTTTCAACAATACTATCACTGACTTTTTCATAGGATTAGCCTTGGTAGTCATTGCTGTGGTTATCATCATCGCTATGATCTCCTTTCTCAACACAGGAGCCAATGACCAGAGTTTGCTCGAAAATCTGAAGCCGGGCGAATGGACCAACACGGAAAAACAGTTTCAGAACTACTGCGGATCCTGGGGAGCCATTGTATCCTATTGGCTCATTGTCATCAATTTCGGATTTCCAGCCTTCATGCTCCCATTCTTTGTCATTATGGTGGGATTGCAGATGATGCATGCCTACAAGCTGAACCTGTGGAAATGGTTCTTCTGCATGATTGTGGTCATGCTATGGATGTCGGTAACCTTTGCCAAGTTCATCGCACCTATCATGCCAAGCCTCACATTCAATCCGGGCGGAAAGCACGGACTCTATGTCGTGCAGAATCTGGAGAACATCATGGGTCCTCCAGGACTTACTGCCATTCTTTTCTTCGTGGCGGTAGCATTCCTCACCTATTTCACCACTGAAACCATTACGGTAATCAGAAAAGCACTCAACCCTATCGGTTATATATCAAATAAGGTGAAATTTGAGATTACTAACCATGGAAAGAACAGGAAAGATACGGAAGCTATCGACGAGGTATACGCCAGCGCAGCATATGGTCCTGGCACAGAGGATGAGAAAGAAGAATATAAGGAAGAAGAACCTGCCAAAGTCATCGACCTGAATTTGGATCCGGACCAGACTTTCGCAAACCCGGACACACCTTCTACGCCTGTTGAGCCAGAGGCAGACGGACAGGAAGCTACAGGAACAGAAGGTGATACAGACAAAGATGAAACCATCGCTATAGCCAACGGCACGCAGAACGAGAATATGTCATTCATTGCACGTCAGCGCGAACTCCGTACAAAACGGGCTGAACAGGAAGCATTGGAAAAGCAAGCTGCCGAGGCTGCTGCAGCTTCTGAGCATATAGGTATGGACATCTCTGTAGCCACAGCCGACGAGAAGGCTACAGGCAACACCTTGAGCAATGCAGAAGTACTGAATACTCCGATCAATCCGAAGGAGCCGTTCACCAGATATAAATATCCGGTACTCAACCTTCTGAAGAAGTATGAGGATGACGGCGTATCCATCGATGAGGAAGAGCAGCGCGCCAACAAAAACCGCATCATCGAGGTGCTGGACAACTTTGGCGTACAGATCAAAACCATCCGTGCTACGGTTGGTCCTACCATCACACTCTACGAAATCCAGCCTGCAGAAGGCGTACGTATCTCTAAGATCAAGAATCTGGAAGATGACATCGCCTTGAGTCTGGCAGCTCTCGGCATCCGTATCATCGCTCCTATCCCAGGTAAGGGAACCATCGGTATAGAGGTACCTAACGCAAAGGCGAACATCGTTAGTATGGAAAGTACTTTAAACTCAAAGAAATTCCAGGAAACCAAGATGGAGTTACCTATCGCTTTGGGTAAGACCATTACCAACGAAGTGTTTATGGTTGATTTGGCAAAGATTCCTCACCTGCTTGTTGCGGGTGCTACCGGACAGGGTAAATCTGTAGGGTTGAATGCCATCATCACCTCTTTATTATACAAGAAACATCCAAATGAACTCAAACTGGTTCTCATCGACCCTAAGAAAGTGGAGTTTAGCGTCTACTCCCGTATTGCCAATAAGTTTATGGCTGCGGTTCCTGATGAGGAAGAACCTATCATAACCGACGTAACCAAGGTGGTTAGAACCCTGAACAGTCTGTGTGTACTGATGGATAGCCGTTACGACTTGCTCAAAAAGGCAGGAGCACGTAACATCAAAGAATACAACCAGAAGTATATCAACCACAAGTTGAAGTTGACAGATGGACATGAGTATATGCCATACATCGTGGTGATTATAGATGAGTTCGGTGATCTGATCATGACAGCCGGCAAAGAAGTAGAACTTCCTATTGCCCGTATCGCCCAGCTGGCACGTGCCGTGGGTATCCACATGATTATTGCCACCCAGCGTCCTACAACCAGCATCATCACGGGTAATATCAAGGCTAACTTCCCTGGCCGTATCGCCTTTAAGGTTACATCTGCCATCGACTCAAAGACCATTCTTGACCGTACAGGAGCCAACCAGCTGATTGGTCGTGGTGATATGCTCTATCTCTGCGGCAACGAACCTGTACGTGTACAGTGTGCCTTTGTTGATACACCTGAAATCGAGCGCATCAACGAGTATATCTGCGAACAGCCTGGCCCTATCGAACCTATGGAGTTGCCAGAACCAGCTAATGATGAAGGAAGCGCAGGTGGAAGCGGCAGCATCAGTGCCCGCGAACTGGATCCGTTCTTCGAAGAGGCAGCCCATGCGATTGTTCTTTCACAGCAGGGTTCTACCAGCATGATCCAGCGCCGGTTCAGTATCGGCTATAACCGTGCAGGACGATTAATGGACCAGATGGAAGCTGCAGGCATCGTAGGTGCAGCACAGGGCAGCAAGCCTCGTGAGGTACTGATACAGGATGAAAACCAGCTTAATAATCTGTTAATGGCACTTCGAAACTCTTAATTTTAGTAAATAACTAAGGGTATGAAAGAAGATAATATTGGAAAAGGTTAAATTATTAAACCCTGAAGCCGTGAAAACGTCTAAGAGAGAAAAGACGTTTTTACGGCTTTATGATAGAGTATGAAATTTTAGAAGATATAACATAGAATTTTAAAAGAAAGGAAAAGATAAAAATGAAAAAGATTTTAGCATTGGCTTTCGTTGCAATGATGAGCATCGGAGCCATGGCGCAGACTGCGCAACAGGTACTTGATAAGACCGCTGCCGTTATTGGCAACAAAGGTGGAGCTAGCGCCAACTTCAAGATGAGCAGCTCTAAGTATGGATCAGCAAGCGGCAGTATTGCCATCAAAGGCAACAAGTTTAACGCCCGTACCCCGCAAGCCATCGTCTGGTTCAACGGCAAGACCCAGTGGACTTATCTAAAGAAAACTAACGAGGTGAATGTCAGCAACCCTACACAGGCTCAGCAGATGTCCATGAACCCTTATACCTTTATTAATATATATAAGACTGGTTATAAGTCAACGCTCAAGACAGCAGGCAGTAACTATGTAGTACATCTCGTTGCCAATAACCAGAAACGTTCTGTAGCCGAAATGTATATCACCATCAACAAAAAGACACATATTCCATCAGTTGTCAAGATGCGACAGGGCAATACCTGGAGTACCATCACGGTAAGTAACTTCAGAGCCAAGAGCGTTTCTAACAGCACATTCAATTTCAACAGCAAGGAATGTCCAGGAGCTGAAGTCATCGACCTGAGATAATCGCCTGAAATATCGTATAAAGTTTATTTTCAAATAAGATTCCCCGCCACAACCCTCCGGTAGCGTGACGGGGAATTACTTTTTCCAAAAGGGTTTTAGTATCAATAATTTCCAAAAGCGAATCATAGGATCTACCTTTTTGCACAACAAATCTTAAAACAACTATGCAATTGTAAAATATTCAAAAAATACTTTGGAATTTTTGCAAAAATATTTGGCGGATACAAAAGAATTGCTTATCTTTGCAACAACAAATTATAACAACAAGTAATTATGAAGCAGACAGAAGCCTATCAAAGACTCGTGGAGAAAGGTATCCGACCATCACTCCAGCGTATTGCCATCATGGATTGGCTTATTAATCATCCCACTCATCCAACTATCGAGGATGTGTACAAAGGATTAGCTGAAAGTATCCCAACATTGAGCAAGACAACCGTTTACAATACACTCAGAATGTTGAGTGAGCACAATGCGGCTCAAATGATCACAATCGATGAACATCGCGTGTGTTATGATGGAAATATTAAAAGCCACGTTCACTTCTATTGCAGAAATTGTGGCAAGGTAATTGACTTTTTCGGCGAACCTGCTCCAAAAGTGGAACCAGGAAAGGAAATTGAAGGAAACATCGTATTGGAAGAACAGCTCTACTACAGAGGAATCTGTACAGAATGCGCTAAAAAAAGCGTAAAGTCACCTCTCACAGAGACTGTTCACTAATTCAAAAGACAATAATTATACAACAACATTTAAAACAAAAGCATTATGAAGAAAAAGTTTATTTGCACCGTTTGCGGTTACATTTACGAAGGTACAGAAGCACCTGAGAAGTGCCCTATCTGCAAGGCTCCAGCCAGCAAGTTCAAAGAGATGGAAGATGCAGTTGATGACGATATGACATTTGCTACCGTTCACGTTCTCGGTCAGGCATTTAAGGATAGCGTTAATGAAGACGTTATCAAGGGTTTGAAGGACCATTTCAATGGTGAGTGTGGCGAGGTAGGTATGTATCTTGCTATGGCACGCCAGGCAGATCGTGAAGGCTATCCTGAAATTGCAGAGGCTTACAAACGTTATGCCTATGAGGAGGCTGATCACGCTTCTCGTTTTGCAGAACTTCTCGGTGAGGTTTTGGGTGATACCAAGAGCAATCTCGAGGCTCGTATTGCAGCAGAGAAGGGTGCTTGTGAGGATAAGTTCCGCATTGCCAAGCTTGCTAAGGAGCAGGGTTCAGATGCTATCCACGATACCGTTCATGAGATGGCTAAGGATGAAGCCCGCCACTGTGCAGGTTTTGCAGGTCTCTACAAGAGATACTTCAAGTAATAGATTTTAAAAGACGTAACTTTAAAAATTATAATACTATTTAGTATTGTAAGTCAAGAAAACAGGAAAGCCGATTCTTGTATAGTAATATACTTGAATCGGCTTTCTTTATGTGATGATAAATATTGTTACTTTGTTTCAGGAACCAGGAACTTGTCTCCTGTTTGCTTAATAAGTTCCTTGGCATATTTCTCAGGATACCCAGGACGAACTGGGGTTGCACCTAATCCATAAGGAGTCTTCTCGAAACTGCCATCTTTTTTGGTTGGCTTGATAATCATGTCATTATACTTCACTACCATAAACTGGAAGAGCTGTTGCCAACGCGCCAACATCTGCTGTGCCTTCTCAATACCATAATCATTGAGATACTTGACAGCAGCCTGTGGATTCTGTGCATACAGTTCCTGAGCCTTAGCCTCAACACCTGGCTGTGCAGCAAAATAGCTGTTATCCAGACTATCACGAACCTCCTTCAAAGTTGGGAACATCTGGCTATAACGAGGATAAACCATATTGCTGGTCATATTGCACACCCAGTAAGCATTCTTGAAACTGAAATTCACTGCATCTGCTCCCGGTGTGTTATAACACTCAGGACGAACTGTAGAAGAACAGTAGATTGGTGTGAACGCTACCATATTGGCATCATCATTACCAAACCAAAGAACACCGCCAATCTCTCTAGGCATCCATGAACGCATCTGGCTAACAAAAACAAAACCACTCTGCTGGGTGCTGACCGGTCGTTCGTTGAAGCACTGCTTTCCATCCACCTTAAACATCAATGGAGTTGGCCTGTAAGGCATCTGCCAGATACCACCCCCGATATCAGTGCCATCAGCAACAGAAAGAGGTGTACCCTCATAATGGTCACGCATGCAAGCCTCAACATCAGCAACACTCACCTTCTTGTTTGGAACCACCCAGAGAGGCATATCCTTCGCATTAGGATCCTTGCCCAAAGCCCAATCAAGATAAGGACTCATATCATAGAAATGATTCAAAAGAGCCCAAGCACGAGCATCGCAGAAACGACGTCCTGAGAAATCAGGCTTAGCATATGCCATTTTCCATGAGAAATCCGCATCCTTGCCCTGATACCATCCCTTACTGCGAGCAAAAGAAACGACATCCTTGGCATACATCACGTTTTTCTTGTCCTTCATATTGAACTTGCCGATGCGACTCTGGTTAGCATGTGCACAAACTGCATTATCAGGAATACGGAGAGCTACCCAAACCACGCCCTTAGAACCTGGTCCCTTGCCCATCATCTCCATAATCCAAGCTTCGTTCGGATCACAGATGGTAAAGGTCTCGCCTTCTGAATTATAGCCGTAAGTATTGGCGATGGTTGTCATCACTTTGATAGCCTCACGGGCAGTCTTACTACGCTGCAGGGCAACATAAATGAGTGAACCATAGTCCATGATACCTGTAGAATCAGCCATCTCCTCACGTCCACCATAAGTAGTTTCACCGATGGTGACCTGCCATTCATTGATATTGCCAATCACATTATAAGTCTCGGCAGCCTCCGGAATCTCACCATGATATTTATTGGTATCCCAATCGTAAATCTTACGCATCTCGCCCTTAGCATGCTTACCGGCAGGAAAATGACAGAGATTTTGGAACATACCATAGTCATCGGCACTATATGAACACATCACAGATCCATCAACCGATGCTTTTTTCCCTACTATAAAGTTGGTACATGCCTCAGCCTCAGAGACACTGCCCAACATAGCCACAGCCATCAAGGCAGAAGCAAAAATCTTATTCATAAAATATACCTTAATTTATATATACAAAAAGAGAAGAGCATTTGAATTCTTCCCTCTTCCCTCTTCATTCTTCACTTATTCGCAAGCCTTGAAACTCATATCCAAGCCCTTCACACTATGTGTCAAGGCACCAACTGAGATGAAATCAACTCCCTGCTCTGCATAATCGCGGATGGTATCGTAAGTGATACCGCCAGAAGACTCAGTCTCATACTTACCTGCGATGATGTCTACTGCCTTCTTAGTATCAGGCACAGAGAAGTTATCGAGCATGATACGATTTACACCACCATGCTTCAATACCTGGTCGAGCTCATCGAAGCTGCGAACCTCGATTTCAATCTTCAGATCGAGACCCTTCTCCTTGAGATAAGCATGGCAACGGTCGATGGCGTTATCGATACCGCCAGCGAAATCGATGTGATTGTCCTTGAGGAGAATCATATCGAAGAGACCGATACGATGGTTCATACCACCACCAATCTTCACAGCCTGCTTCTCCAACATGCGAAGACCTGGAGTTGTCTTACGGGTATCAAGGATATGAGTCTTTGTACCCTCAAGACGCTTTACATACTTAGCAGTCATGGTAGCAATGCCACTCATACGCTGCATGATATTGAGCATCAAACGCTCTGTCTGGAGCAAAGAACGGGTCTTACCCTCTACAATCATTGCAATGTCACCCTTCTTAACATGGGTTCCATCCTGAAGCAACACTTCTACCTTCATGGTAGGATCGAAACGGGCAAATACCTTCTTTGCCATTTCAACACCTGCCAACACACCATCTTCCTTGATAAGCAAGTGGCTCTTACCCATGGCGTCTTCTGGGATACAACACAAAGTTGTGTGGTCGCCATCACCGATATCCTCAGCAAATGCCAAGTCTATCAACTTGTCTTCTAATTGATCTACGCTTAACATATTATTAATGTTTATGTTTAATGTTTATTGATTACTTTTCCGTTCCACAGGGCACGAAGGATGCCTTCCTCATCGCGTTCCACCCGGATTTCGCCGCCTAACCATTCGGTCATTGGCAACTCCTCGCGAAACTCGAAGTAGTTCACCACCCTGCCCTCTTGTATTTCTACCACAGCCTGCTGCAATATCGAGCCATCCGGCAATATCACCTGATGGGCTCCGCATCTCCTCATTTCAGCCATATCTTAAACATCCAGACTAATTACTCGTCATCTGAATAGGTTTATCAGGCATAGAAACCGGTGCACTGGTCGGAGGCGCCAAAGCTCCATCCGGACGCGCTGGAACACTCGGACCTGGTATACGGGTCTTACGAGCTGTATCTACTTTTGCCGAATCAGAAGATGCTGCAGAAGAAGAAACCGGTGCCACCTTTTTAGGATGCATACGGATGAGACGAATCTTATTGACAAACATCAGTTTAAGAGTCGTCAAAGAACCGGCATCAGAACTGAAGCCACCCTCATTCAACATAAAGTACCCCTTTATACATTTGATTCCAAGGCTATCATTATCAGCGAGTTCTACACTATAGTGCTGAGCACTCTGAATATGAATTACAGTCTGTGCCACACTATCGTTCTTGAACTGAACAGCCAGCAAAGCGATGCCATCACGCATACCATCCTGGAAGATAAACTGCGATTCGAAATCAAGACGGAACCGGTCACCCTTATGGAAAGCAGTATCAGCTTCAATTTTAAAACTGCGACTGTTGAAGCCCTCATCAGGCGAGAATACCATCGAAGTAGCATCCTTCCAGATATTGGCAGTATCGCCAACAGCAGTAAGATTGTCAAAATCACTATTTCCTGTACTGTTTCCACCCAATGCAACCACCTCTTTATCCAATCTTTCAGCCAAATCCTTATACACATCATGCAGCAATTCTGTATGGCGCATATAATAAACCATCGAACTGTCGAAGTCTGCCGAGGTGACATCATGTTTCTTCAGTACAGCCTCGCGATAAGCCAGACTATTCTTCTCACTACCACCGTCTTCGCTCTGCGCCATAGCAAGAGCGATGTGATAATCGAAGAGAATATCCGTCATCTTTCCTTTAGAGAGCACATCTCTTGGCAGCGAAGGCTTGCAAGAAGCGAAGGCTGCACAAAAGGTTACTATCCAACAGAGATAAAGAAAAGCTTTCTTCATGATTACTTGTCCTCCTTATTTTCTTGAGATTGAGACTTTATCTTTTCTTCAGCAGTTTCAATAAAAGAAGAATCTTTAACCTTCTTCTCCTTATCATCACCTCCGAGAGCTTCCAGTTCTTTTCTACAGAAAAGCAAGAGAGAAATGATGCCGACTGATACACAGGAATCTGCAAAATTGAATACAGGATCGAAGAATGTACCATGCTGTCCACCCCAGAAAGGGAACCATTCAGGCCATGTATAGGTGAAGAACGGAAAGCGGAACATATCAACCACCTTGCCCATGAGCACGGGTGCATACCCCTCGCCGAAAGGCACAAGATAAGATACATAATAAGGTGAGGCACCGGTGAAGATAAGTCCGTAGAAGATGGAATCAATCATATTGCCGATTGCACCTGTCAGAACCAGCGCCACCAAAATGATGTATAACAAGCGATAGGTACCACGCTTAATGATGCGATGCAGATAAATGCTCAAAGCACAGATGGCTACCAGGCGCAACAGACTTAGCCAGAACTTGCCGATAAACGACATACCCCAAGCCATTCCGTTGTTCTCAACAAATTCGATATAAAACCAATCAGTAACACGAACAGACTCGCCAAGGCAAAAATGGGTCTTGATGTACACCTTGATAATCTGATCGATAACAAGAAGCACAACCACCATTGCCGTGACGAGCCATCCGTATTTAATTTTACTTGTTTTCTCCATTTATTACTTTTTTCTAGCCTCCTTAGAAGCTACACTCAAAGTGGCATGAGGTACAGCACGCAAACGCTCCTTAGGAATCAACTCACCTGTTTCGCGGTCAATACCATAGGTCTTGTTCTGGATACGAACCAAAGCTGCTTCCAATCCCTTGATGAACTTCTGCTGACGCTGGGCCATCTGGATGATTTCTTCCTTGCTTTGTGCTTCACTACCCTCCTCAAGAGCCTTGTAGGTTGGTGATGTATCTACCACATCATTACTGTCTGAGTGGTTCAGCTGAGCCATGCAATCATGATAAGTCTGCTTTGCCACCTTCAATTTCTCATCAATAATAGCGCGGAACTCCTCGAGCTCCTGATCGCTATAACGTAGTTTTTCGTTAGCCATAGATGTTATCTATTATGTTATTTGTTAATGTTTTTAGGAAATAAGGGCTAGAAAGTTAGAAGCAAGCAGTTTGGAAATGCTCCTAACTTCTAACTCCTAACTCCTAACTATTTAATTCTTCTCTATGAGAATGTTCAACTTAAAGTCATCAAACTCGGTCTCAACACCTGCGTTGTCACCGATTTCGATGCTGTCTGCTAATACCTGACCCTTGATGTAGTCGGCGAATGACTCGATGGCTGCGTTGGTCTCCTCATTAGGAGCCACAGTTACGTTGATGCGGTCGGTAATCTCCAGACCTGTCTCCTTGCGGAGGTTCTGGATACGGTTGATCAACTCACGAGCCATACCCTCCTTCTTCAATTCTGGGGTCAACTCTACCTCAAGCGCTACGGTCAGATTGCCCTCGTTAGATACGAGCCATCCTGGAATATCCTCAGAGATAATCTCCACGTCGGCTACCTCTACCACGGCTTCCTGTCCGTCGATATTCAATGTGATGTTGCCTGCCTTCTCAAAGGCTGCAATCTGGTCTTGATCGAGCGCTGACATCTGGGCAGCAACACCCTTCATCAGCTTGCCGAACTTCTTACCCATCACTCTAAAGTTACACTTCACCTTCTTTACGAGAATGCCCTGACCCTCAATGAAGTTAACCTCCTTCACGTTCACCTCGTTCTTCAACAGTCCTGCTACTGCCTCGATGTGTGCCTTCTGTACATCATCTACTGCAGGAATCATGATCTGCTGGAGTGGCTGACGCACCTTGATGTTCACCTTGCGGCGCAAAGCCAATACCATAGAAGTAATCTTCTGGGCGATGGCCATACGCTCCTCCAGGTCGGCATCGATAGCAGCCTCATCAGCTACAGGGAACTTATCGAGATGTACGCTCTCCAACTCGCCGCCCAAGTCGTGATACAACTCGTCTGCATAGAATGGAGCGAATGGTGCCAGCAGCTTAGCCACTGTCATCAGGCAGGTATAGAGAGTCTGGTAAGCACTCAGCTTATCCTCGCTCATCTCCTTACCCCAGAAACGTTTACGGTTCAGACGAACGTACCAGTTAGAGAGGTCATCGTTGACGAAAGCATCGATGAGACGGCCTGCGCGGGTTGGATCATAGCCAGCCAACTCTCTGTCAACGCCCTTGATGAGGGTATTGAGTGAAGAGAGAATCCAGCGGTCAATCTCTGGGCGCTTCTCGAATGGCACCTGAGCAGTCTCTGCATCGAAACCATCTACATTAGCATAGAGAGCGAAGAAGCTGTAGGTATTATATAAGGTACCGAAGAACTTACGACGGGTCTCGTCCACACCATTAGGGTCGAACTTGAGGTTGTCCCAAGGCTCGCTGTTGGTCATCATATAGAAACGAACAGGATCGGCACCATACTTGTCAATCATCTCGAATGGGTTGGTTACGTTACCCACGTGCTTACTCATCTTGTTACCCTTGGCATCGAGAACGAGACCAGAAGAGATTACGTTCTTGAAGGCTACGCTATCGAATACCATGGTAGCGATGGCGTGCAGGGTGAAGAACCATCCACGGGTCTGATCCACGCCCTCATTGATGAAGTCGGCTGGATAGAACTTAGGAGGAATAGCATATCCCTCGTAGGTGCTGTGGATGAGTGCATCGCGGTCTGCCTCTGTGCCACGGGCCATCTCACCCTCGAATGGGTAGTGGAGCTGGGCGTAAGGCATTGAACCAGAATCGAACCAAACGTCGATGAGGTCGCTCTCACGATACATTGGCTTGCCCTCCTCGTTAACCAATACAATCTTGTCAACGTATGGACGGTGGAGATCAATCTTATCATAGTTCTCCTGACTGTAGTCGCCAGGAACGAAACCATTCTCCTTCAATGGGTTGCTCTGCATGATACCGGCAGCCACAGACTTCTCGATTTCAGCATAGAGTTCCTCAAGGCTGCCGATGCACTTCTCGCCACGGTTCTCGTCACGCCAGATTGGCAATGGAGTACCCCAGAAGCGGGAACGTGAAAGGTTCCAGTCGTTCAGGTTCTCGAGCCAGTTGCCGAAACGGCCTGTACCGGTGCTCTCAGGCTGCCAGTTGATGGTCTTGTTGAGTTCTACCATGCGCTCCTTGCGGGCTGTATCCTTGATAAACCAGCTATCCAATGGATAATAGAGGATAGGCTTGTCGGTACGCCAACAGTGAGGATAGTTGTGCACGTGCTTCTCGCTCTTGAAAGCCTTGCCCTCCTGCTTCAACTCGTAGCAGAGTACGATGTTCAGGTCTTCAGCCTTATCAGAAGCCTTCTTATCCCAGACGCCATCCACATTAAACTGTGGGTCGTAGGCATTCTTCACGTAGTCGCCTGCGTGATGAGCATATGCCTCCTTGTTGACGCAAGCGTTCACGAAGTTGGCATCGAGGTCTTCGATGAGATAGAACTTACCCTGGAGGTCAACCATTGGGCGGGTCTCGCCCTTCTTATTAATAAGGTAGAGAGCTGGGATGTTGGCATCCTTAGCCACCTTGGCATCATCGGCACCGAATGTAGGAGCGATGTGAACGATACCTGTACCGTCATCGGTAGTAACGTAGTCGCCGAGGATTACGCGGAAAGCCTCACTCTCCATCTCGACGAACTGATCGCGACCATCCTCAGAAGCGAACACCTTCTCAGGATGAGCAGCAGCATATTCTGTTACGAAAGCCGGTGCGAAGAGATCAACCTTCTCGCATGGCTTTACCCATGGCAGGAGCTGCTCGTAGTGCATGCCTTCGAGGTCGGTACCCTTCATGTGGTCGACAATGCGCCAAGGGCACTGCTTCTTCTCCTTGTCGAATGGCAGGAGATCGCCTTCCTTGCACTCCTGGTCTGCCTTCAGATATGAACCAACCAGAGCCTCAGCCATCACGAGTGTCATAGGCTCGCCATTGTAGAGGTTGTAGGTCTCGATGGCTACATAGTCAATCTTAGGACCCACACAGAGAGCCACGTTTGATGGCAGAGTCCAAGGTGTAGTGGTCCATGCGATGAAGTATGGCTTGCCCCACTTGGTCCACTCAGCCTTAGGATCCTTGATGAGAAACTGGGCTGTGGTGGTGAGGTCCTTAACATCGCGATAGCAGCCAGGCTGGTTCAACTCGTGAGAGCTCAAGCCTGTACCTGCACCTGGAGAGTATGGCTGGATGGTGTAACCCTTGTAGAGCATCCCCTTGTTGTAGAGCTGCTTGAGGAGCCACCAGAGAGTCTCGATATACTTGTTATCGTAGGTGATATAAGGATGATCGAGATCTACGAAGTAACCCATCTTCTCTGTCAACTCGCGCCACTCAGCGGTGAACTTCATCACGTTCTCGCGGCACTTGTGGTTGTAATCCTCAGTAGAGATATACTTCTCTGAAGCCTTGTTGTCGATATCCTTCTTGGTGATGCCGAGTTCCTTCTCGACACCGAGTTCAACAGGGAGTCCGTGGGTATCCCATCCCGCCTTGCGGTGAACCAGGAAACCCTTCATGGTCTTGTATCTGTTGAATGTATCCTTGATACTACGTGCCAACACGTGGTGAATACCCGGGTGGCCATTAGCTGATGGAGGTCCCTCGAAGAAGATAAACTGAGGGCAGCCTTCACGCTCGTCGATAGACTTGTGGAAGATATCATTCTTCTCCCACGCTGCGAGTACGTCATTGTTGGTCTGTGTAAGATTCAGACCATTATGCTCGGCAAATTTCTTAGCCATATTATCTATTTATTTTTTATATTGTTTTTACTTTTGGGCGCAAAGTTACAAAAAAAAAAGGTTTTACCCAAAATCTTTAATATATTTTCTACTTATATATACAAAAAAGACTCCTAAATGACTGAAAGATTGCTCTATTCAAGTCATTTAGGAGTACTTAAACCTAAAATAAATGAAATATGATAAACTAAATGTTTCTAAAAGTAATGGCGGCTAACCATTTACTACTTGATAACAAACTTCTTGCCATTGCAGATGTACATACCTGGAGCCAGAACGTATTCTGCATCAGAAACCTTGTTTACTTCGGCTACCTTCACACCATTGATAGAGTAAATCTTCAACTTAGCAGGAGCCTTCTTGCTACCTACCTGGTTGATACCTGTTGAGATAGACTCATTGGTCTTACCATCACGGTTATAAACTGCACCGTTTTCGAAAACCAAATCGTTTGTCTGCTGACCACCGCCGTTGTTGAAGATGATATTGGTAGGAGCAGTTGTCAAATCGCCATCATACTTCCACATCCAGACATCCAAACCATTCTTCTTCACACCGATCTTGGTACATGCTACACCAGGCCAACCACCAGCATATTCCACAGGACCATCACTCCAAGCGTAAGCATGAATATTACTCCAGTCTGAAGGAGCGAGGAAGTAAGCGAAGATACCTGTTGGAGTAGGAATAACTACCTCTTTCATCTTGTTGAAGGTTGCAGAACCTGTCTTGGTTTCGTTATCTGCATTGGTTGCGCTCCAAGTTACAGTCTTGCTCTCGCCTTCCATCATGTCAGCACCGAGTGTGAATGTAGCAGCCTTACCAGGGGTAAGAGCCACCTGCTCACCATTACCGATCTTGTACCAACCGCTCTTGGCATTGTTGCTCAATGTGGCTGTTACAGTGATAGTCTTCTCGAAGTCGCCACCGTTAGGGCTGAAAGTAACCTTGGCTGCAGTATTGACAGGAGCGTCAATCTTCTGAGCATTTGCACCGCCGTCATACTTCAGGTAGATATCACCTGTGATACCAGAGATTTCACCAGACTGTGCACCGCTATTATTATTCAAGATGACATTGAAGTTATCTACGCCATCAAAAGCGTAAGTCCAGTACTTTTCGCCATTGATTTCTTCAGACTCTGTCATCTTTGTACCAGGCCAATCGCCTGTCAATTTCTTAACAGAAGAACCTTTTGACCAAGCATAGATAAAAGGAGCATTTTCTGCCTGTACGTAAACCATGATAGTAGCATTAGGGTCCACCTTCTTGAAGGTCAAGCTACCGCTCTTTACTTTACCGTCCTGGGCCTCTGCGCTCCACTCAATAGTCTTGGTGTCGCCAAAGTTCATACCTTCGCCTATGGTAAGGTTCTCACTCACACCAGGAGTCAAGTTCACCTTATCCTGACCTTGTATCTGATACCAACCAGACTTAGCGTCTTCAGAGAGAGTAACTGTCAGGTTAATAGTCTCAGTACGGAATGATCCACCTGCCTGTGAGAATAAAACGCTTGCTGGCTGAATAGGGCCCTGCTCGTTCCAAATTGTACCAGCCTCTTCATTACCATCATAAGCCTGACCGTCCAGAGACTTAGCTGTAGTATCGTAGATGAAAGCACCATCCTCACCGATCTTGCCATCCTTCCAGTCCTTTACGAGAACACGGAGCTGACCCTGAGTAGAAGGAGCTTCTACTTCAATAGTAGAACCTGTATATGTCTTACCAGTTACCACGTCGGTATAAGTACCAGCTGGGCAATCTGTGAAGGTAGCACCACCATTGAGGGCTACGAGCGCATAGCAATCCTTAGTAGCACGCTTGAAAGCGATACCATTCTTACCTGTTGCCTTACAACCATCTGTTGTCCACTGACCCTTACGGAGAGCAGGAACAGCCTGACGAATCTTGTTCAAACGGATGAGGTGCTGAGCTACATCGTGATTCAAAGAAGCAGCTACGTTACCTGTAGCCTTATACTCACCGAAGTCTGTTGCTGTTACATCACCTGTGATATAACCACCGAAGTAAGCACGACCAGTTTCTGAAAGAGGACCGTTAGGACCTGGGTCGATTCTTACACCACGACGGAAACCAACCTCAGAACCATAGTAGATACATGGAATACCACGGAAGGTAAACAAGAGAGAGAGGTTCTCAGCCCACTGAGCATCTGTACCACCGAAACGGTTGAGATCGTTAGGGCCTGGACTGTAGTCATGGCTGTCAATATATACTACATTGTATGTAGCGTCATTATAGAGTTCGTCTTCCGCTGAAAGACGGAATGCATCTTTAGCTGTATTGTAGCTATAGTGCATTGGGAAGTCGATGACATTAAAACCACTTGCCTCAGAATAGTCTGGCTCATGCCATGCACCATTGATCATCTTAGCATTTTCGCTCTTCTTGTCACCAAATGTTTCCTTACCGCAGAGTGCCTGAGGACCGATAGGTCCAGAACCCTCTGGCAATACCTGACTGTCCCAGAAGCTTTGGCTTCCATCCCACTGGTTCATCAAAGACTCATCAGACTTCCATGTATAGAAGTAGCAAGAAAGATTGGCCTGACCTCTATAGGTTGCTTCGTGACCACGGGTACAAACCTCACCATACATAAAGAAAGGAGCCTTGTTCAATCGCTTATTCTCGTACTGCTTACCGAGGGCAGCAAACTGTGGAACGAACTGATGGTTGAAAGTGAGTCGTGAGATGTGACCGGAGGTATCGATACGGAAACCATCCACACCCATCTTGATGAACTGACCATAGCAATCTACGAGATACTTAGCTACCTCGTCGTTCTCTGTATTGAGGTCAACACAGTCACCAGCAATCTGACCCCACCAACGGGATGGATCATCCCAACCGAACTGGCCGTAATGGTGCCAGTAGTTGTGAATATCACGGTTCTGACCGTCCATATTCTTCATCATGGTAAGACGACGATGGTATTGATCTTTTGGAAGGATGGTCAGGTAGTCACTACCCAAAGTTTCTGTAGGGGTCATACAAGCATCGATGTAAGCTTGGTTGCGAAGTTGTGTATCACGATCGAACAGCTTGCAGAGCTTCTCCTCACCGAAGTTACCGGTGTGGTTGAGCACTATGTCAAGAATGATCTTGATACCCTTGGCGTGAGCCTTGTCGATGAGTTCCTGGAACATCACGTCACCGCTCTTACCATCACTGCTCTGATAGCGGCAGTCAACATGCTGGAAATCCATAGCATGATAGCCGTGGTAGTCATAACCGGATGCGTTCTGTACGACAGGAGTGATCCAGATGGCAGTGAAACCAAGCGCCTTGATGTAGTCGAGCTTGTCAATCACGCCCTGGAAGTCGCCTCGCCAGCAAGGGTCTTTTGTTTCAATCTGCGCTGCCTGGTTGTCCCAGCAGAGCACATTGTTTTTAGGATCTCCATCGTAAAAACGCGTGGTGATCATGAAGTAAATACTTTCGTCTCGGAAGTCAGTACGATCGTTGGTAAACGTTTCCGTTGCCATCGTCTGCATAGAGACCAACATGAGCATAAGAACCGCCCATAATTTTGCGGCAAGTTTTTTCATAATGAAATTGTTAAGTTTAAAATTGAATAGTTGAATAATTACACCGCAAAATTACGAATTCTTTTATAAATACTATAAAACAATTCACTTTTCTATTGTTTTTCCTGTGCAATCGATTTCGCAACAACAAAGAAAAAGAGGCTGAATTTCACAAAACGGACATTTGCAAAAATCAGCCTCATTCAGAGGATATTATGTACATAAACTGCTAACCCATGGGGACAAACTCACACTACCCGCTTACAGAGCAGGCGAAGTGCTTGTTTAAGTCCTAAAGTAGAGGTAATTTATTTGATAACAAACTTCTTGCCATTGCAGATATACATACCTGGAGCCAGAACGTATTCTGCATCAGAAACCTTGTTTACTTCGGCTACCTTCACACCATTGATAGAGTAAATCTTCAACTTAGCAGGAGCCTTCTTGCTACCTACCTGGTTGATACCTGTTGAGATAGACTCATTGGTCTTACCATCACGGTTATAAACTGCACCGTTTTCGAAAACCAAATCGTTTGTCTGCTGACCACCGCCGTTGTTGAAGATGATATTGGTAGGAGCAGTTGTCAAATCGCCATCATACTTCCACATCCAGACATCCAAACCATTCTTCTTCACACCGATCTTGGTACATGCTACACCAGGCCAACCACCAGCATATTCCACAGGACCATCACTCCAAGCGTAAGCATGAATATTACTCCAGTCTGAAGGAGCGAGGAAGTAAGCGAAGATACCTGTTGGAGTAGGAATAACTACCTCTTTCATCTTGTTGAAGGTTGCAGAACCTGTCTTGGTTTCGTTATCTGCACTGGTTGCACTCCAAGTTACAGTCTTGCTCTCGCCTTCCATCATGTCAGCACCGAGAGTGAAGGTAGCAGCCTTACCAGGAACAAGAGCCACCTGCTCACCATCGCCGATCTTATACCAACCGCTCTTGGCATTGTTGCTGAGGGTTGCTGTTACAGTAATAGTCTTCTGGAAGTCACCACCATTAGGACTCAAAGTAACCTTGGCAGCAGTATTGACAGGAGCGTCAATCTTCTTGGCACTTGTACCACCATCATACTCCAAGTAGATATCACCTGTGATACCTTCAAACTTACCCGACTGAGCACCGTTACCATTATTCAATATGACATTGAAACTCTCAACGTCATCAAAAGAGTAAGTCCAGTATTTAGCACCATCGATTTCCTCTGGGCCGTTCATTACCTTACCAGGCCATGCACCAGTCAAATCCTTGCCGTCAGTACCTGTTGTCCAAGCGTGGATATAAGGAGCTTTTTCTGCCTTTACTGTTACCGTAATAGAAGCATTAGGATCTACCTTGGTATAAGTAACCTTACCTGTCTTCTCCTTGCCCTCAGAGCTTGTTGCACTCCAAGTCACAGTCTTGGTGTCCTTGAAGTTCATGTCTTCACCGATAGTGAAGGTGGCAGCCTCACCAGGAGTCAAATCTACCTTGTCCTGACCCTCTATCTGGTACCAACCAGACTTAGCGTCTTCAGAGAGTGTTGCGGTAACAGTTACCGTATTGGTGCGGAAACTTCCACCAGCTGGAGAAAGAGAAACGCTTACTGGCGGAAGAGGAGCCTCGTCAACCCAAGTTGTACCAGCCTCTTCATTACCATCATAAGTCTGGCCACCCTTATGCTGAGCAGCAGTTTCGTAGATGAAAGCACCATCGTCAATGAGCTTTCCGCCCTTCCAGTCTTTCACGAGAACGCGAACCTGACCCTGATTGTTAGGAGCATCAACGGTGATAGTAGAACCTGTGTAAGTCTTACCTGTTACCAGGTCTGTGTAAGTACCAGCTGGGCAATCTGTGAAAGTAGCACCACCATTGAGGGCTACAAGTGCATAACTGTCCTTATAAGCACGCTTGAAAGCGATACCACCATTGGCCTTACAACCCTCGTCTGTCCACTGACCCTTACGGAGAGCAGGAACAGCCTGACGAATCTTGTTCAGACGGATGAGGTGCTGAGCCAAATCATGATTCAATGAGGCAGCCACATTACCAGAAGCCTTGTATTCACCGAAGTCTGATGCTTCTACATCACCTGTGATATAACCACCGAAGTAAGCACGACCAGTGTTAGAAAGAGGACCATTAGGACCTTTGTCAATCACAGAACCACGACGGAAACCTACCTCAGAACCATAATAGAGACATGGGATTCCACGGAAGGTAAACATCAGAGAGAGATTCTCTGCCCACTGAGCATCACTACCATCGAAACGGATACCATCACTTGGCTGAGGACCGTAGTCATGACTGTCTACATATACCACATTGAAAGTAGCATCATTGTATTTCATATCACCAGACTTAGCCAAGCCGTATGCACTTCCTGCATTAGAGAAGTTGTAGTGCAATGGGAAGTCGATTACATTGAAACCGCTTGACTGAGAATAGTCTGGCTCATGCCATGCACCATTCAGCATAAAGGTATTATTGCTTTCAGGAGAATTCGCATTATCTTTCTCGCAGAGAGGCATCAGCTTAGCATCATAACCTGTACCACTGTCATAGATTTCCTGAGTGTCCCAGTATGACTGGCTGCCATCAAAGCCATCCATCAGTTCCTTTGGAGCCTTCCATGTATAATAATAAGGTGAAAGGTTGTCCTGACCACGGTACTGCACACTACCGAAACGGGCACAAACCTCACCATACATGAAGAAAGGAGCCTTGTTCAATCGCTTGTCCTCGTACTGCTTACCGAGGGCAGCAAACTGAGGAATGAACTGCTTGCAGAAGGTAAGACGTGAGATGTGACCGGATGTATCAATACGGAAACCATCGACACCCATCTTGATGAAATTGCCATAGCATTTGACAAGATATTCAGCCACTGTATTATTCTCAGTATTGAGGTCCACACAGTCACCTGCAATCTGAGCCCACCAACGATTAGGTAAGTCCCAGTTGAAGTTACCGAAATGGTGCCAGTAGTTGTGTGGATCATGATTCTGACCATCGGTATTCTTCATCATGGCAAGACGACGCTGATACTGATAACCAGGCTGAAGACTTGGATAGTCACTACCCAATGTTTCGAAATTAGGAATCATACAAGCATTGATGTCTGCCTGGTTACGAAGACGAGTATCACGGTCGAACTCCTTGCAAAAATGCTCCTCACCGAAGTTACCGGTGTGGTTGAGCACGATGTCAAGAATGATCTTGATACCCTTTTTGTGAGCTTTGTCGATGAGTTCCTGGAACATCACGTCACCGCTCTTTTTGCCGTCACCGCTCTGATAACGGCAATCTACCTTGGAGAAATCCGAAGCATGATAGCCGTGGTAGTCATAACCGGATGCATTCTGTACGACAGGAGTAATCCAGATGGCAGTGAAACCTAACGCCTTGATGTAGTCGAGCTTATCGATGACACCCTGGAAGTCACCTCGCCAACAAGGGTCCTTGGTACTCTTCTGTGCTTCCTGGTTGTCCCAGCAGAGCACATTGTTACTTGGATCACCATCGTAGAAACGAGTGGTCATCATGAAATAGATACTTTCGTCTCGGAAGTCAGTACGATTCGATGTAAACACATCGGTAGCCATCGACTGCAAGGAGACCAACATGAGCATAAGAACCGCCCATAATTTTGCGGCAAGTTTTTTCATAATGAAATTGTTAAGTTTAAAATTGAATAGTTGAATAATTACACCGCAAAATTACGAATTCTTTTATAAATACTATAAAACAATTCACTTTTCTATTGTTTTTCCTGTGCAATCGATTTCGCAACAACAAAGAAAAAGAGGCTGAATTTCACAAAACGAATATTTGCAAAATCAGCCTCATTCAGAGTATATTATATACATAAACTACTAACCGCATGGGGACAAACTCACACTACCCGCTTACAGAGCAGGCGAAGTGCTTGTTTTAGTCCCAAAGTAGCGGTAAATTTATTTGATAACAAATTTCTTGCCATTGCAGATATACATACCTGGAGCCAGAACATATTCTGCATCAGAAACCTTGTTCACTTCAGCTACCTTCACACCGTTGATAGAATAGATTTTCAACTTAGTTGTCTTCTGGACTGTTGTAGCCTGACTGATACCTGTAACAACTTCGTTGGTCTTACCATCACGGTTATAGACTGCACCGTTTACGAAATCCAAGTCTTTTGTCTGCTGACCATTACCGCCATTATTAAAGATAATCTTGGTAGGAGTACTTGTCAAGTCGCCATCATACTTCCACATCCAGACATCCATACCATTCTTCTTCTCACCAGTCTTGGTACAAGCTACACCTGGCCAGTTGCCACCGGTAAAGTTATCTGTATCATTCCAAGCCCAGCAGTCAACCTGACTCCAATCTGAAGGAGCGAGGAAGTAAGCGAAGATACCTGATGGTGTAGGAATAACTACCTCTTTGATCTTGTTGAAGGTAGCAGTACCAGTCTTAGCCTTATCCTCTGCATTAGTTGCGCTCCAAGTTACAGTCTTGCTCTCGCCTTCCATCATGTCAGCACCGAGAGTGAAGGTAACTGGCTTACCAGGAGTCAGATTAACCTGCTCGCCATCGCCAATCTTATACCAACCGCTCTTGGCATTGTCGCTGAGGGTTGCTGTTACAGTAATAGTCTTCTCGAAGTCACCACCGTTAGGACTCAAAGTAACCTTGGCTGTTGTGTTGACAGGAGCATCGAGCGTCTTGACACTTGAACCACCATCGTATTCCAAGTAGATATCGCCTGTGATACCAGTGATGTCACTTGACTGCTTGTCATTACCATTATTCAGAATCACATTGAAGCTCTCTACTCCATCGAAAGTCTTGTACCAGTAGTTGACACCACCAATCTCTTCAGGACCATCCATAGTCCTACCGTGCCATGCACCTGTCAACTCCTTAGCTGGAGTACCAGGAACCCAAGCATAGATAGTTGGAGCCTTGTCTGCCTTTACATATACGGTGATAGATGCGTTAGGGTCTACCTTGGTGAAGGATACAGAACCATTCTTCTCACTCTTGTCGTTCTTAGCATACCATGTTACAGTCTTGCTCTGCTTGAAGTTCATGTTTTCACCGATAGTGAATGTCTTGTTCTCGCCAGGAGCCAACTCAACCTTGTCCTGACCTTCAACCTGGAACCAACCTGAAGTTGCCTTACCGCTAAGACTTACCTCTACAGTAACAGTATTGGTGCGGAATGTACCACCAGCCTGAGAAAACTTCAAACCAAACTCATTAGTCTGTGGCTCAACCCAAGTTGTACCATCTTCCTCATGACCATCGTAAGCCTGTTCAGCCTCTGACTTAGACTTAGGAGTCTCATTATAGATGAAAGGACCATCCTCACCTATCTGACCGCCCTTCCAGTCCTTCACGAGAACACGGAGCTGACCCTGAGTAGCAGGAGCATCAACGGTAATAGTAGAACCTGTGTAAGTCTTGCCTGTTACCACGTCGGTATAAGTACCATCAGGGCAATCGGTGAATGTTGCACCACCATTGATGGCTACGAGTGCATAGCTGTCATTCTTATAAGCACGCTTGAAGGCGATACCGCCATCAGCAGGAGTACAACCATCGTCAGTCCACTGACCCTTACGCAAAGCAGGAACAGCCTGACGAATCTTGTTCAGACGGATGAGGTGCTGAGCGACATCATGATTCAATGTAGCAGCCACATTGCCTGTAGCTGTGTAGTCACCGAAATCGTTGGCTTCTACATCACCAGTGAGGTAACCACCGAAGTAAGCACGACCAGTTTCTGAAAGAGGACCGTGAGGACCTCTGTCAATCGGAGCACCGCGACGGAAACCAACCTCAGAACCATAATAGAGACATGGAATACCACGGAAGGTAAACATCAGAGAGAGATTCTCTGCCCACTGAGCATCATCACCAGAGAAACGGAATTGGTCGTTGGTTTGCTGAGGACCGTAGTCGTGGCTGTCTACATATACTACATTATAAGTAGCATCATTATATCTCTTGTCACCTGACTTTGCCAAACCGTATGCGGCGGCAGCATTACCGAAGTTGTAGTGCAATGGGAAGTCGATCACATGGAAACCGCTTGCCTGAGAATAGTCTGGCTCATGCCACTTACCATTCACCATAAAGGTATTGTCGCTTGTTGGTGTTGGGGCATTGTCTGACTCACAGAGAGCCATCTGATGGTCATCCACACCTGTACCGCCATTGGCTTTATCAAAGAGTACCTGTGTATCCCAGTAAGACTGGCTGCCATCCCATTTGTCGAGCAAGTCCTGTGGAGCCTGCCATGTGTAATAATAGCAAGAGAGGTTATCCTGACCACGGTAAGTGACATCACTGTAACGGGCGCAAACCTCACCATACATGAAAAAAGGTGCCTGGTTCAATCGCTTTTCCTTATACTGCTCACCAAGAGCTGTAAACTGAGGAATAAACTGCTTGCAGAAGGTAAGACGTGAGATGTGACCGGAAGTATCGATACGGAATCCATCGACACCCATCTTGATAAAGCTGCCATAGCACTTCACGAGATAATCTGCCACATAGTCGTTCTCGGTGTTCAGATCCACGCAGTCACCTGCAATCTGAGCCCACCAGCGGTTAGGAAAGTCCCAGTTAAAGTCACCAAAGTGGTGCCAGTAGTTGTGAACATCCTGGTTCTTGCCACGTATGTTCTTCATCAAGGCAAGACGACGCTGATACTGCTCATAAGCGACACTTGTAAGATAGTCGGACCCCAACTTCTCCTCATTAGGAATCATACAGGCATCGATGAGTGCCTGAGTAGCCAAGTCGGTATCACGGTCGAACTCCTTGCAGAGTGTCTGCTCACCGAAGTTACCGGTGTGGTTGAGCACGACGTCGAGGATGATCTTGATACCCTTTTTATGTGCCTTATCAATGAGTTCCTGGAACATGGCGTCACCGTCCTTGCTACCATCGCTGCTCTGATAACGGCAGTCAACATGCTGGAAATCCATGGCATGATAACCATGGTAATCATAACCGGAAGCGTTCTGCACTACTGGTGTAATCCAGATGGCTGTAAAACCCAATGCCTTGATGTAGTCGAGCTTGTCGATGACACCCTGGAAGTCGCCTCGCCAGCAAGGGTCTTTTGTTTCAATCTGCGCTGACTGGTTGTCCCAGCAGAGCACATTGTTTCCTGTGTCACCATCGTAGAAACGCGTGGTCATCATAAAATAGATACTTTCGTCTCGGAAATCAGTACGATTGCTAGTAAACGCGTCTGTAGCCATCGTCTGCATGGAGACCAACATGAGCATTAAAACTGCCCATAATTTTGCGGCAAGTTTCTTCATAATGAAATTGTTAAGTTAAAATTGAATAGTTGAATTGTCTGCCGCAAAATTACAAACTATTTCTATCCGCCCAACAAGATTTTCTACTTTTCTGCCGATATTTTTGTGCAATCGATTTCACAAATATTAAGAAAAAGAGGCTGGATTCTGTAAACCAAATATTTACAAAATCCAGCCTCTTCAAAGTGTATATTATTTATATAACGGGCGCGCCAAAAAGCAGAAAAAAATTGTACTTTTGGTTTGTCCGAAATCATTTTCAGAGGTTTTCTGCCTCTTGCAACCAGATGGTTGAAGCAGCATCACTAGGCATGCGCCAGTCGCCACGAGGACTAAGGCTTACGCTACCCACTTTCGGTCCGTCAGGCAGACAGCTGCGCTTGAACTGCTGATTGAAGAAACGGCGCACGAAGGTCTTCAGCCACTTTTTGATAGTCTCCTCATCATAGCTGTCAGGATCATTATCACTGATCTTTACACGCTCCAGTTCGGAATCAATAAATGCCTTCTTTGCCAACATGTAAATCTTGGAAGGACGGAAACCGAAACGCAGGAAATAGTAGAGGAAGAAATCATGCAGTTCGTATGGTCCCACCAAATCTTCCGTCTTCTGCTTGATATTTCCATTCTCATCTGCCGGAATCAACTCTGGACTGATAGGAGTATCGATGATATCACGAAGGGTGATGCGGCTCTGTTCGTCTACCCCACTCTCTGCAACATGATTTACGAGATGTCGGATCAGGGTCTTAGGAATGCTGGCATTCACGCCATACATGCTCATGTGGTCACCATTATAGGTAGCCCATCCTAATGCCAACTCTGAAAGGTCGCCGGTACCGATAACCATACCACCCATCTTATTGGCTAAATCCATCAGAATCTGGGTACGTTCACGAGCCTGGGAATTCTCGTAAGTCACATCATGCACACTGGCATCCTGACCGATGTCCTCAAAGTGCTGGATTACAGCCTTGGCGATGCTGATTTCCTTAATGGTAATACCAAGACTCTGCATCAGCGAGATAGCATTATTGTAGGTTCTGTCTGTGGTTCCGAATCCCGGCATAGTGACACCTACGATACCCTTTCGGTTCATTTTGAGTTTATCAAAAGCTTTTACACAAACGAGTAAGGCCAGCGTAGAATCCAAACCGCCGCTAATACCGATTACTACGGTCTTGGCATGGGTATGAACGATACGCTTGGCTAGTCCCATGAGTTGGATATTGAAAATTTCCTCGCAAGAGGCATTCATATCGCTGCTGGTAGGAATAAACGGATGAGGATTCACCTCACGTTCCAACACAAAATCGCGTTCATTTTCGGTAGGATCGGCTTCGATATTACGGATATTGAACTGACCGCCGAGAACAGAATACTTAATATTGCGCTGGGCATTTACATACGTAGAATTCGTACGACGCTCAGAGCGGAGCTTCTCTACATCTATCTGTGAGATAACCATCTGCGGTTCAATAGAGAAACGTTCACTCTGTGAAAGTAAAACTCCATTCTCATAAATCAGGGCATTTCCGCCATAAACCACATCCTGCGTACTCTCACCGAATCCGCAGGAACTGTAGATATATCCGGTCATGGTACGGGCACTCTGCTGGCTGAGCAGACTCTTCAGATAATGATGTTTTCCGATGAGTTCGTCGCTTGCAGAAAGATTGAAAATCAAGTCTGCTCCTGCTAGCGCCAGTTTGTTGCTAGGAGGAGCCGGAGCCCATACATCTTCGCAGATTTCCACACCAAACTGTACGCCATCGAAAGTTTGAAAAATCTGAACATCAGGCGTCAGTTTCACCTTATGTCCGGCATAACGGACTTCGCAATCTCTCAGGTCCTGAGCCGAAGCAAACCAGCGTTTCTCATAAAACTCGCTGTAGTTTGGAAGATATGTCTTCGGTACAATACCGAGAATCTGTCCATGCTGGATAACGATACCACAATTGAGCAACAAGTCGCCCGCTATCACCGGCGCACCCACGATAGAGATGATATCGAGTTTGCGTGTGAAATCGAGCAACATCATCACTGCCTGCTCAGATGATTCAAGAAGCATCTGCTGACGGAAGAGATCCTGACAGGAATAGCCCGTAACAGAGAGTTCCGGAAATGTAATGATCTCTACACCCTTTCCCTCAGCCAGCGCTATCTGTTCCTCTATCTGCTGGGTATTGAAAATGACATCCCCCACCTTTACGGCAGGGATGGCACTAGCTACCTTAATAAATCCGTACTTCATAATAAATTACTTTATTGTTACCTGTGTAGCACCATAGCCATACTCCTGGAAAGAAGCATCCTGATAGGTGCAACTCTTATAGCGATAGTTCAACTCATGAATGAGAGTCTGGCGCAACACACCTTCGCCCTTTCCATGAATAAAGATAATTTTCTGTCCCTTCTTTTTCTTATATTCCTCCATGGTCTTCTTAAAGATATCCATCTGATAATGAAGAATATCTGCAGAATTCATTCCAGCAGTTGTTTCAAGCACTTCATCCGCATGAAGATCTATCACAAGGGTACCATCATCCTTCTTGCTTTTCTTCTTGCTGGTGTTGGCGACAACCTTCTCATCCTTATACATCTGCTCTTTCAGACGCTTGGAATCGATAACCAGCGGACGGGCTATTTCATCGTTCTCTACAATCGTAAAGAGATAGGCTGGAGTCTCGAAGAAATCGTTCTCTTCGAAAAGATGAAGTTTGTAGAATTTCACGGGATCGAGACGGAACTGAACATCTGTTGCCGGCTTTAGGAGAAATGGCTTGTCCTTCTTGTAAGCTATCATCTGGATGGCGATATGCTCCATCTCGTTCAGAGCCTCACGACCGAATTCCTCGATGAAGAGTTTGGTATTCGGTTCTATTTCTCCCTCTGCTTTCAGAGTCCATGCATTTCCCTCAGCCACAAGATAGGTATAGTGGAGATAGTAGTTGCTGTCATTCACCATATAGGTCTCGAAACGGGTATTGGTTACGTCCTTGATGTTGATAGGTACAAAGGCGAGATAAGCACTGAGTTTGTTGCCACCCGTACGTTCCTGAACCGGTTTCACAAAGGTTATCTCACGGTCGGCAGCATCATATTCCTCTACATCCATATCCACGTCATCGTGATCATTCAAGATAGCCTTGATACTCCGGCTGTCCTGATGCAGTTCGGTATTGGCATGCTCCTCAGCCTTCTGCTGCGCATCCATCTTAGCCGAAATCATCTTGCCCATGGAGTATTCATCCTGCTCCACCACAACCACCTCGTTGATAGGCATCGGAATCTCAAAACCATCCTCATCCTCAACGAGCACAATATTTTTACCTTGGAAGCCGGCAACCTTTCCGCCACCCACTTCGCTCAAGAATCTGACTTTATCTCCTTTTTTCATAATCTATTAATAATTTGTAATTGCAAAGATACAAAAGATATTGCAAAACAGGGCTTATTTTAATATTTTTAATGCTACTGATAAAAATAATCCTGTAAAAGATGCACCATGTTAGATATTTTTCCGTATCTTTGCAAAAAAAAGAAATAGTAACGAACCCTTTAAACTGAAAAGTTATGATTACATTTCCTTGCGCCAAGATCAATCTTGGTTTAAATATAGTTAGCAAGCGGAAAGATGGATACCACAATCTTGAAACGGTGTTCTACCCTATTCCGCTGACCGATGCACTTGAAATCAAGCTCATGGGCGATGAATTCCCTAGCGATGTTCCTTGTGATCTGAAGATTACAGGTAACGCAGTGGACTGCGATGAACAGAACAATCTCGTTGTAAAAGCTTATAATCTCCTGGCTGCCGACTTCAGGATTCCACGCATCCATGCTCACCTGGTGAAGCGTATTCCTTCGCAGGCAGGTTTGGGTGGCGGTTCTGCCGATGCAGCCTTCATGATCCGTTTGTTGGACGAGCGTTTCCGCCTCAACATCGGTAATGCGGAGATGGAAAAATATGCTGCCAAACTGGGCGCAGACTGTGCCTACTTCATTTCTGCTGACCCCGAAGATGGTGACACTGCATGCTATGCAGAAGGTATCGGCGAAGAACTGATGCCGGTAAGTGGTCCTGGCGATAATCTGAGGGGCTATCATCTGGTTGTGGTGAAGCGCGATGACATTGCCGTCAGCACCAAAGAGGCTTATGCAGCCATCACCCCACAGGCACCAGCCAAATGTTGCCGCGACATTGTACGCCAGCCTATCGAGACTTGGAAAGAGGAACTTGTCAACGATTTTGAGGCACCTATCTTCAAGATGCACCCGGAACTGCCTGAAATCAAACAGAAGCTGTACAAACTGGGTGCCGTATATGCAGCGATGAGTGGTAGCGGAAGTGCCATCTTCGGTATCTTCAAGCATAAACCTGCAAATATAGAGGAACAGTTCGAAGGAATGTTCTGTAAAATAATGAAACTTTAATTTTGTTAATAATTTACTCTAAATATAATGAACGAAGAAACACATCAGAAACTGATGACTATCAAGCGAAGCTTCCGCTTGCTGATGAACGGTCCGGGATCGCAATCTATGCGCGATAAGGGACTGGGATATAAACTGAATTGGGGCGTACCATTCTATGAACTGAAAAAGATGGCTGAGGAATATGGCAAAGACTATGACCTCGCCATCGAACTGTGGAAGGAAGATATCCGGGAGTGCAAGATTCTGGCTACACTCATTATGCCTGCCGATAAGATGCTTCCGGAAATCACAGATTTATGGATGGAACAGGTACAGAGTCAGGAGATGGCAGAGATGCTTGCCTTCAACCTTTTGCAGCACGTAGATTATGCGCCTGTCATCGCCTACCAGTGGATAGCAAGTGATAAGCCGCTCTATGAGATTGCCGGTTTCCAGCTCCTTGCCCGTCTTTTTGCCAATGGGAAAGAGCCTAACGAGCGTGGCATCAACGAATTCCTGGATCAGGCTGCCACAGCATTGCAGGGTGACAACATGGGAATAAAACATGCTGTCTCTAATGCGGTTCTCCGTTTCTGCGACTTCGGTGAAGATTTCGAGAAAATTGCAAGAGGCGCACTCAAGGGTATCTACGAGATTTAACGCTTCTGCAGATGCGGTCAGAAACAGGCCACAACCCTGCCGAAAATACGTCCCGACGTAGCATTTGCTGCGTCCCGACATACAAAAAAATACGTCCCGATGCAGCAAATGCTACGTCGGGACGTATTTTTATGGCTAATTTCGCCATTACATGAAATACTTCTGGTATTCGTTTTCGAAGTTCGGAGTGAAAACACCCTTGCCGATGTTTTCGCTGATTTCATCCTTGGCCCAGAATCTGCCACCGGCCAATTCTTCCTGGCTCGGTTTCACCTCGCCATCATATACACAGCGATGTACATAAACCAGTTCCTTTTCCCGCTGACTCTCAAAGACATAATGCCCAAGAGATTCCGGTTCAAAATCGGTGATACCCAATTCTTCCCTTACCTCGCGATGCAATGCCTGACTCACACTTTCGCCTAAATCAACATGACCGCCGCAGGCTGTATCCCATTTATCCGGCTGGATATCCTTCCAAGCTGGACGATGCTGCAGATACAGGTCACCCCGGCTGTTGAATACATGCAGATGAACAACCGGATGCAATATCTTGCTTCCGTCATGGGCATGACCGCGGGTAACAGCGCCCAGGATATTGCCCATTTCATCTACTATCGGAAATTCCTCGTTCTTATTATCTATCATCATTTTAAAAGTTTATAGTTAACAGTTTATAGCAGCTTCGCCGTATAGCAAGATTGCCCTATAAACTATCAACTCTTAACTATTAACTTTCTAAAGCGTTCCGTATTCATCAGAGTAGCGCAACATCTGGTCGACATAGCTCTCCTCATAATCCAATACCACGTCTGTAATTTCGCCTTCTTCATCCATCTCCAGCGTCATCTTCGGATTGATGAATCCCTTGTATGGAGCGAGATTCAGTTTCTTGTATCTTGCCAGTATCTCGCGATGCAATTCCGGATTGATATTCACGGCATACTTCTCTACCAACAGGCGGGCAGCCTCGAAATCGCCCTCACTCTTGATGCGCTGAATTTCAGCAAGCAACTCGCCGAAGAGATGGCGGAGCTTGGCATAATCATTAATCTTCACATAAGTCTTCGTCGTAATGATATTGCCCTCGCTGTCCTTTAAAGCATCCTCGGCAGAAGCATAGTTCATATCCATCTTCACCAGTTCCACAGCACCCTCGGCATGTTCCATCACCCACCAGGCTATCAGCGCACGGTTGCGCATGTGGGCTTCCTCTATCTTGTCGCCTTCCTTGATGCGGATAGTCTGGGTGAGCAGACCGTTCATCAGATAACCGTAATACTGAGCCTTGTATGCCTCATCATTCGGAGTCAGACCCAGTTCTACCAATTTATGGTCGGCTACATAATAGAGTCCGAAAAGATCGGCTCTCGCCTCTTCTATCGTACTGCCATACGCCTTCAGTGCATCGGGGTCGGTACCAGGCAAGAGCTGTCCACTACCATGCCCCAGACACTCATGCAGGTCGGTATGCAGATCATCGGTAATATCCTCGTACTGATTCATCAGACTGATGGTATCCTCGTCGATAACGAATTCATCGCGGAAACCATTGCCTTGAGCTGCCTTGTTATATGCCTCGGTCAGGTTACCGATGGTCACACTCTTAGAACCATATTCCTGACGGATCCAGTTGGCATTCGGAAGATTGATGCCGATGGCAGAAGCTGGATATTCCTCGCCACCCAACATCGCAGCACAGATGACATTGGCTGTAACACCCTTCACCTCCAGCTTGCGGAAACGTGGGTCTACAGGTGAATGGTCCTCAAACCACTGGGCATTCTGACTGATGGTCTGGGTGCGCTTCGTAGCTTCAAGATCCTTATATTCTACGATGCCTTCCCAAGTACCTTTCAGTCCGAGCGGATCGCCATACACTTCGATAAATCCGTTGATGAAATCAATCATTCCCTCGTGCTGCTGCACCCAGGCAATGCTGTAACGGTCGAAATCCTTGAGATCGCCTGTTCGGTAATACTTCACCAGGAGATCGATGAGATGTTTCTGTTCCTCATTTTCTGCATATTTCTGAGCACGGAGCAACCAGGAAACAATCTCCTTGATAGCTGCGCCATAGAGTCCGTCTTCTGTCCATTTCAGCTCCACCAGTTCACCATTACGCTTGGTCAGTTTAGAGTTCAGTCCATACGAAGGTGCCTGTTCGTTGCCATCTTCCTTCATCCTGGCATAGAAACGTTCTACTTCTGCCTGAGAAACATTCTCATAGAAATTGCAGGCTGAAGTCTGTACCAGATCCTCGCCATCCGTCTGATTCACGCGCTTAGGCATAACTTCCGGATTGAAGATGACAGGCACCAGAATGCCCAACAGGTCTTCCTTGCTCTGTCCCTTGGAAAGAGGCAGATATTCATCGGCTACAGCCTCAACCATCTCATAGAAAGATTCCTCTGAAAATCCTGGCACAAACTTTTCACATCCATAGTGATGATGGATGCCGCTGGCAAACCAGACACGCTTCAGATAAACTTCGAAAGCCTTGAAATCTTCGCTTTCGCGATTACCCTCGTAATGAAGGTATACAGCCTCCAGGGTTTTACGGATGCGCAGGTTGTATTTGCCCTGCTGGTCGAAGGTGATATCACGTCCCAAGAGGGTTGCCTTCGACAAGCAATAAATATAAATTTTCTGTGTGAGCGACAGGTTTTCGAAACCCTTCAGCTCATAACGGAGCATCTGGATATCGGCAAATCGCTCTTGAGTGTTTACATTACATTTTGCCATTTTTATCTGTATTTACCATGCAAAAGTAATACATTTTTTCCACATACCAAACTTTTCCTCCTGTTTTTCGCTCTTTGCAAAGTTTTTTACTTGAAATATGCACTTTTTCTTGGAGAAAACTTTTATTTATGCAGATTATTCATTACCTTTGCATGAAAATCAAGACAAAAACATGCCGGTAAAGGCAGAAAACATAAAACGGCAATCATGCAGATAAACGAGATATTAAAAAGCTATTTTGGATACGATTCCTTCCGCCCCAACCAGGAAACGATTATCAAAGAGGTAATGCAGGGACACGACTGTCTGGTTCTCATGCCGACTGGTGGTGGAAAGAGTCTGTGCTACCAGGTTCCCGCATTAGCGATGGAAGGTACCGCTGTGGTCATTTCACCGCTCATCAGTCTGATGCACGACCAGGTGGAGGCGCTCAAGGCAAACGGTATCCCAGCAGAAGCACTGAACAGCGGAAACGACACGACCGATGAACTTATCATCCGCCGCCGATGCGAGAAGGGAGAACTGAAACTTCTTTATGTTTCGCCCGAAAAACTCATCAGCGAGATACCTTATTTATTCAGCAACATCAAGATTTCGCTCTTTGCCGTTGACGAGGCCCACTGCATCAGCCAGTGGGGACACGATTTCCGTCCGGAGTATTCGCAACTCGGTATGCTGCACGAAAATTTCCGCAATGTCCCGGTGATGGCGCTCACAGCCACAGCCGACAAGATAACGCGCGAAGATATCATACGCCAGCTTCATCTCAATGGGCAGACGTTCGTAAGCAGTTTCGACCGCCCCAATCTCTCCCTCACCGTAAGACAGGAGAGTACCAAAAAGGCAAAGCTCCAATACATCACCCGCTTCATCAGTAATCATCCGGAAGAAGCAGGCATCATCTACTGTCTCTCCCGCAAGAACACCGAAATGGTAGCTCAGGAACTTATCGATATGGGTATCAATGCCGCAGCCTATCACGCCGGAATGACTGCCCAGACCAGAGCATCAGTACAGGAGCGGTTCAAGATGGACCAGATTCAGGTGGTATGTGCTACCATCGCTTTCGGAATGGGCATCGACAAGAGCAATGTGCGCTGGGTAATCCACTATAATATGCCTAAAAGCATCGAGAGTTTCTATCAGGAAATAGGTAGAGCCGGTAGAGATGGAGCACCATCAGATACCGTGTTGTTCTATTCGATGGCCGACATCATCACCCTCCGTTCTTTCTGTGAAGAAAGCGGACAGCGTGATGTGAACATGGAGAAACTGCGCCGCATGGAGGAATATGCCGAATCGAGAGTATGCCGACGACGCATTCTGCTGAATTATTTTGGCGAGACATCATCCTGCAACTGCGGCAACTGTGATGTTTGCAAGAATCCTCCACGCACCTTCGACGGCACCATCAGAGCCCAGAAAGCCCTGAGTGCCGTGGTCCGTTCGGGTGAGCATATAGCAGTAGGTACCTGCATCGAGATTCTGAGAGGCATGCATTCTTCTGCAGTTGTGAAAAACAAATACAACGAGATGAAAACCTTCGGTGTGGGCAGGGATACAACATCTAAGGACTGGAATGCTTATCTGCTGCAGATGCTGCAGATGGGATTCTTCGAGATTGCTTACAACAACCACAACTACATGAAGGTTACCGATTTAGGCTGGAAGGTACTGAAGGGAGAACATCATGTTTCGCTGGCTTATATCGAAGAAGATGATAAAGCCACCCGTCCACAGAAAATGGTACGCAACAGGAAGGGCGCCATCGCCCAGCCGGGAAATCTCATTCCTGAGGTGCATGCCGAACGTGTCATCTTCCAGGAAGACTCGAAAGGCGTGGAAGACAAAGGGCTCTTTGAACACCTCAGAAAGATACGCAAGAACCTTGCCGACGAACAGGGTTATCCTCCATATATCGTACTCAGCGACAAGAGCCTTCATGAACTCGCAAGAATGAAACCTACCACCAAGAATGCCATGAGCCTGATCAGTGGTATCGGAGAATTCAAGCTCAATAAATATGGCGATACCTTCATCAAGGCTATCAGGAAATATACAGGACTATAAGATCTTGTCATCCTATCTTCCATTCCAGACAGTTCACCTCGTCCTTCACCGAGAAGTTCAAGCCTATCTTCACCACCTTCTTGCCGCTCATTTTGAAGGCGTCGACATAGTGCTTTGCCTCAATCTGGGCGAGAGCCTCCTCGGCACTCTTGTTGAACTTCAGTTCCATCACGTAGATGGTATCTGCCGTTTCCATCGTGATATCGATTCTGCCCTTCGCCGTATGCGGTTCCACATGGATGCTATAGTTGGTGAGCAGGGCAAACATGATGTAGAGCGTCTGCTGCCAATGCCCCTCGTAGTTAGTATTGTCACAGTAAGGCACCGTCTCCAAAAAGTCGTTCAGCAGGCAGAAGGCAGCATCCATATCCCCCTTCTTTACCAATACCGACATCTTGGCGATGGTCGTGTTAGCCTTCGCAGACTTGTCCGTCAGATAATGAGGCAAGAGACTACCATACAGCCCCACCCTAATCTCCTGGTTAGGCAATGCCAACTGATACAACTTTGTCGGTTTGTCATATCCCTTGATGGTGACATACCCGCTCTGATAGAGCAAAGGTACGATGGTGATCATCGTTTCAGTGGGGGCATCAAAGTCCTTCTTATCCACCTCTATGGTCTCGCCGAGGTCTGCAGGCAGGAAATCATACTGTCTCATCATATTGATGAGATAGGTAGGTGTGCCCGATCCGAACCAGTAATCATCCATTTCCTGCTTGGCAAAGCAATTCAGCAAGCTATAAGGATTGAACACATCAGGAGATGGCCAAGTGAAGTGATAACCGTCATAATGGTCTTTAAGCTCCTGGATGGTCTCCTCCCTGCTCAGTTCAAGATGCTCGGCAAGAGCGTCAATGTCATCGCTCATCTGGGTCAACAGTTCCTCTTTGGTGATACCGCAGATACCGGCATAAGGCTCATCCATGCTCACGTTGGTGATATTGTTCAGCTCGCTGAAGATGCTCAACTGCGAAAACTTCGTAATGCCCGTCAGGAAAACGAAGCGAAGCAATGGCTCGCAATCTTTCAAAGGACTGTAGAAATTGCGCATCGTATTACGCAAAACATCGAGTTTTTCCTTCTCGTGAGCCACATCCAGCAGCGGTGCATCATATTCATCGATGAGCACCACCGCCTGCTTACCAGTCTTTGCTGTAACAGTTTTTATCAAGTTGAGCAAACGAACGTTCGGATCTGGAGAATCACAATCTACTCCAAACCTATCCTCATTTTCCTTTAATATATATAAGAGGTATCGATCCAGCTGTGCCTTCTCCATATGTTTGCCTCCAGCCAAACTGAAGTGCAGCACGGGATAAGTATTCCACTCCTTCTCCAGCTTCTCGATGGCAAGCCCCTCGAAGAGTTCCTTCTTACCCTCGAAATAACTCTTGAAAGTGGAAACCAGCAGCGACTTGCCGAAACGGCGTGGTCGGCTCAGGAAGAAATACGTTCCATCGGTATGTGTCATCTGATAGATGTATTCCGTCTTATCTACATAGAACATATCCTCCTTGCGGATCCGTTCAAATGTCTGAATTCCTATAGGATATAATTTTCTTGCCATAATCAAACGCAGTCTAATGAAATTTATTTCAGTTTTTCTTGCCTCAAAAAGTCAGGCTGTCCAGACTTTAAACAGATTAATTCACAATTATACTTTCTACGGAAATCAACTTTCGCTCTTTCAACCACAGACCTTCCTGTGTTTGCAGGAATTTTATTTGCAACAATCCTAGCTTTCGTCCATTTCGCTCTGTTCTGAGCAAACAAGGGATAGGACAATGTTGCATCAAGTTGTTTCACGGCATGAGCCACATCAGAACCTTTCAGTTCAACAAATACACATACTTTTTCATCCGTGCAGGTTGTTGCTACAACAAGCTTGTCACACTTGTCCTTGTCAGCACCTTTTATAATGTTACCATCTACTTGATAAGCCACACAGTCCATCGGAGGAATGAAGTTCAGCAAATAAACTGTCGAACGCTCCTTCAGACTGATTTTCGAACATTTTCTAACTTCCTTTTCAGCCAGATAACCTGCCAAAAAACTATTATTCATTCCCATATATCATCTCATCAAGTTCAGAAGATAATTCAGATATTTCATCAGAAAGAGAATCAAGATAATCACCCATAATAAAATGGTATTCATCATCCACGATATTCTCCATTTTTCCTTCATCTGTCATGCAGTATGCCGAATACCATGAAATCGGGATTGCATATTCCAGCATTTCTTTCATTTTCTCATCAAGCTTCTTTTCCTTAGCCAGTGCCACCTTCATCAGCACATTCAGAGAAGTCAGCACATACGGACTATGGGTGGTCATAACCACATAGCTATTTGCCCCCGACTGCTCATAGGCCTTCTTGATATTCTTCACAATCTCCTTCACCATCGCAAACTGCGACTTCGGAAACAGATTTTCTTCCAGCTCCTCAATATACAGCTGGGCGAATTTATATCTATACATCTTAGTTCCCTTAATCACATCATCCGCACTGATTTCTTTATTCTCATCATCCAGCATAATCTTTGCCACCAAACTCGTTAAATCAGTAAGGCTCGACTTCGGAATCTTCCCCACCTGTCCGGTAATATAATCCACAAGCACAGCCAACGGCAACGCCGACTGTATACCGCTTGAAGCATAAACAGGCGCTATCGTTCTACCCACCTTCTCAAGCACGATTCTGTCAGAATCCGTAACCTTATCATAATAATATTTCATATTATCATCAAATGGAATTCTCAGCGGATGCTTGATATCATATTCCTTCTTCGCCTCCTGATATTCCAGAAGATAATTAAATATCGAATCATAGTCAGATGAGCGATAAACCTTATCAATGTTCTGAATAGCCGAAACCAGATTGCGTTCCGAAGGAATAAAACTCAGTTTTGCATTATAGCGCTCAGTTTTGAAATTCGCTTTCTTTCTGATTTTCACATTCGCCTTCACGCCATCCATCTCGATGGTAAGGCAATCACCATCATAAAAGATATAAGAATCAGCAGCAAAGAAAGCATCATCGAAACGATGAAACTTCTTCAGCTCTTTCAGGAATCGGCCATAATGGGTATATTTCTTCAGCAGATTCTCGCCATCAAGCATGATTCGCTTTTCTATCCATCTACAGAAGCACAATATTTTCATAAAGGTACTCTTTCCCGAAGATTGTTTACCCACAATAAGCATTACGGCAGACAAAGCGATGTCTCCCGTATCAACAATTGGGCCTATATTTTTAATTCTTACCTTAGGCATATCTATAATAATGAATGTTCAAATGCAAAGTTACGCAATAAAACTCAAAAATGCACTTCTTACTTTATCTTTTTATATATTTTTACACATTACACCCATATAACCTTTCCCCCATCAAGTCACCACTCCATCCACCACCCCCACAAACGCAAAAATCCCGGCCCAGAGATTCCTTAGAATCTCCGAGCCGGGAATATCTTGTATTTATATTTAGAGGATTAAATATCCATTTCCGCCCTCCTGGTGTGTAGGATGACATCCAGCACCAGGTGGAACACTATCCATACAGCGATGTCGATGCCCAGGATATACGTGATGTTTACGTGGCCGATCATCAGGAAATTGAGCAGGATGAACATCAGCGAGAGCAGGCAGATAGCCACCATCACCTGTCTCACCCTCAGTCCGCATCTCAGCAGTTTATGGTGGATGTGGCTCTTGTCAGGCAAGAACGGATTCTGCCTGTTTCTCAGTCTGTGACCCACCACTCTCACCACGTCGAGCAGCGGCACCAGCATCGTGGTAAAGGCAAACACCATGTTGTAGTCAGACACCACATGCGGGCTCACATCCACCGTGCTCAGGTGAATCATCAGAAAACTGATGATGTAACCCAGCGACAGCGAACCCGAATCGCCCATAAAGAGCTTCCTGCCCCTCATGGCATTTCCAAACACGTTGTAGAACCAGAAAGGGATAATCACACCCAGCGCCGCAATGCAGAGCAGGGCGAAGGAAAACAGATGGAGCCAGATGTGCAGCCCCGCCAGAGCCACCAGCGAGATGCCGCAGAGTCCGGAAGCCAGTCCGTCGATGCCGTCAATCAGGTTGATGGCATTGGTTACATATACCACGATGAGCACGGTGAAAGGCATGCCCACCCATGGCGACAACTGATAGATTCCGAAGAGTCCGTCGAGCGACTTAATCCACACGCCCGAAGCCACGAGCAGTGATGCCGCCACTATCTGCACCAGGAACTTCTTCTTGTACCCCACTCCAATCAGGTCGTCGGCAAGTCCCACCAGGAACAGCATCATGCTACCCACCAGCAGCGCCAGGAACTCATAAGGCACCTCCCCGTGCATCGACCCGCTGCTCAGTCCCATCAGATGATATATCAGCACCAGGCCGCCCATGGTAATAAGCATCACAGGGAAGAACGAGAGTCCGCCCAGACGGGGAACCGGCGCATGATGCACCTTTCTCTTATCCGGCATATCAAAGAGTTTCTTCTTATGCGAGATAAGGAGGATGTTAGGCAACACCAGCATGGCGATGGTGACAGACACAACAAGTGCTACCAGCAGGAAAATATAAATTGGTTCATTCATCTTCTTTTATTCGATTTAAAATTAGAATCTGCTTTTCAGTATTTCACCCACCTTATATATATATCGCAATCCCAAGAGGAAGAAGTTAGAATACACCCCATTCTTCTTGAGAGCTTTCAGGTGGTCACGCATGATGCGCTTGTAACTCTCCAGTCCCGAACTAGAAGCGCCACCGGTACGCATGGTAACAAAGTCTTTAGAGATATAATGCGTTTTAATTTTATTTACGAAGATCAATAGTTCGTTAATAATTCAATAATGTGCTAAGCAGCTATACGCTGTAAGCACGAGAGATCTTTGAAAATCTTGCTAATTAAAGTTCGGTTCGG